>Ga0302310_10001236_pt1 | contig 21905 bp, 15 predicted proteins | sample III_Palsa_N1_2_FD_200451 | JGI IMG/M metagenome (GOLD analysis project Ga0302310, IMG submission 200451) | Peat permafrost microbial communities from Stordalen Mire near Abisko, Sweden - III_Palsa_N1_2 | ecosystem: Environmental > Terrestrial > Soil > Palsa > Peat permafrost | place: Sweden...
ACGACGGCTGCGGATAAGGTCGCGCCGCTGTTGCAGGAGTGGCTGGGAGCGCAGCCGCTCTCGGCGTTAACGATTGTGGACCATGCCGGACAGCCGTTTGAAGATGGGCCGCTGCTGGTGGCTCCGGCTTCGTCGCTGGCTGTGTCTACGGCGAGCCCGGCGCTGGTACACAGCCTGACCCATGCGTGGGTGCAGACCGGGCGGCCGTGGATGGATGAGGGCCTGGCGCAGTTCTTTGCGCTGCTGTGGGCCGAGCGCGAGCAGGGCCGCGAGGCTGCGATGGCACAACTGGGCGAGCTGATTCAACCGTTGTCGATTGCCGAGCCTGCGATTGAGCCGCCGGTAAATGCCGGTCCGGGCGGTCCGGGCGGCGAGCTTTCCAGTGTGACGGTGGGGCAGCCGCTGATTGCGGCGACTTCTGAGCTTTACTACCGCCGGAAAGCAGCGGCGGTCTGGTGGATGCTGCGCGGCATCGTGGGCGATGAGGCGCTTGAGGCCGCGCTACAGACGTGGCGCGTGCGGGGGCCGGCGAAGACGACGGCGGAGCAGGATGCGCTGGTGTTCGAGGCGCTGCTGGAGCGGTCGGGGCCGAAGAATGCGCAGAACCCGATCGACCTGCATTGGTTCTTCGACGCCTGGGTATTGCATGACCGCGGGCTGCCCGATCTTTCGATCGTCGATGTAACGCCGCGCGAGCTGCCCGCGGGTAAGGGCCACAATACCGGCTGGCTGGTGGCGGTGACCGTGCGCAACGAGGGCGCTGCGTCGGCGGAAGTTCCGGTGACGATCCGCGGCGCCACGTTCAGCACGACTTCCCGGCTAAGAGTTGCGGGGTTTGCGAGCGCGACGGCGAGGGTGATCGTGGAGGCACAACCTTCGGAGGTGCTGGTGAATGACGGCAGCACGCCGGAGGTGAGGACGTCAGAGCATAAGGTGGCGGTGAATGTGAGGCAGCAGTAGATGCCCTTCTGTGGCACCCAATATCTCTACCCCCCTCCCCCCGGGGGGTTTAAGATTCAAAGGTTCAATTCTAAAGGACTTAGATTCGGTCTAAGGTAGCCTTCAAGGCAGTCTTCAGATTCTCTTAGGTAGTCTTCAGATAGCTGAAGGTCGAGGTTAAGTTTCGAAGCCCGGTGGTGGCCGGGCTGTTTGTTGTTTGCTCTATTTCAATTGTAGAGGAGTGGAGTTAATACATGGGCAATCTATTTTTAGGAGTTTTCTCTTTTGGTTTGTGTGGGTTAGCTGGTTTGGGGAGGGTTTGGGGGCTTGACAGGTTTTTGGCCGGCGGCTGCGGTTCCCCGCTCATCCCTCGAAGTGCCGCGTGATGAATGGGCCACCCGGGGTTGTTGGCTGACGCTATAGGCTCTAGGGCTTGCGGTGGGGTTTGGGTGCGGGAACTGGCGGGGCGGTGGAGTTGGTGCAGGGATGGGCTTCGTCGGCGGGGAGGGAACATTGCAGGTTCAGGGTGAGGGCTGTTGCGGGTACGGAGGCGGGGAGTGCGGCAGTGGCGTTGCCGCCTAGCGGGGGGAGGATGGCGTCGCCTATGGCGGCTAGCTGGGATTGGGTGGCTTTGCCTTGGAAGGTGAAGAGGGTGCGGTCGGGGGTGAAGGTGATTACGAGCGATTGTGGCGCTGTTGCCGTGACAGTGAAGAGAGTGATTGAGGCGAGGCGGGAGGTCGTGCCGAAGGCGATCTCTACAGCCCAATCGGCGGTGATCGGGCTGGTGGCGAAGTCATAGGTATTTTCGCCAGTGGTGGCGGAGATGAAGGTCGATTTCAGGCCACCGTGCCAATCTGGCGCTGGTAACCATCCGCGCGGTTGCGGGTCTGGGTGGGGTAACACGGGTTCAGTGGAGGTCCAGGTGAGGTCGCCGTCGAGGGAGCCGATGGGCTGGGTGGATTCGGGGATGTGCTGGGAGAAGAGCCTGGCCCAATCGAGCGCCCAGGTGAGCGGCATTTGGTGGAGGGCGATGGTGGCGGGAGCGGTGGTGGGTTTTTGCAGGTCTACGGTGGAGGCGCTGAGGACGATGGGGTCGGCGGCACCGTCGGGGATGGCGCAGGTGGCATCCGAGAGGGTGACGATAGCGAGGTTCGCCGTGGCGGAGCAGTGGGCGGAGATGTCGAGGAGTTTGGCGGGGACGAAGTCGGCGCGGCGGAGGTCGGTGAGGTGGAGGTCGGCGGTGAGTTTGGCGGCGCCGAGCTGGCCGGTGAGGCGGGCGCCGGTTTCGACCGTGCCGCGCCAGCCGGCGTCGTTGCCGGTGAGCAGCTTGGCGGCTTCGCCCATTTGAGCGTGGGCCCAGCTGGCGGTGAGGTCGAGGGGGACATCGGAGAGCTTTGTCGCGCGACCGAGGGTGCCTTCGAGGCGGACGACGCCAGTGTCGTTGGCGTTGGTGTCGGTGCGGGCGGGTTTGCCCTGGAGGCGGACGTGCCACTGTTCGGGTGAGGGCAGCCAGAGGGCGAAGTCGGCTTCGGTGAGCGAGAAGGGCATTTTTTCGTCGCTGAGCTTGAGGTTGATGCGGGCTCCGGTGGCCTCGATGTAGGGGAAGCGGGGGGTGGGGCCGGCCTTGGGCTGGGCGGTGGGCGCTGCCTCTGTGTGGGCGGCCTGCATAAGGATGTCTTCGAGGTTCCAGCGGCCCTGGGCGTTGCGGACGATGTTGACGCTGGGGGCTGAGCCGTTGGGGTCGACGATGAAGCGGATGGTGGAGAACTCGACGTGGCGACGCCAGAGGGAACTGACGCGGAGGGTGGCTTCGACCTGGTTGGCGCGGATGACGGGCTCGTAGCCGAAGGCGGGGTCTTCGCTGACGACGAGGTTTTCCAGGGTGAAGCCGGGCATGGGGAGGAGATGGATGGAGACGCGGTCGAGATGGACGGGGCGGCCGAGGCTGCGGCTCATGTTGGAGGCGATGCGGAGGCGGAGGCGGCTGACGTTGATCAGCGGGGGCGTGAGGGCCAGGAGCAGCAGGACGAGCAGGGCGATGGCAATCTGCACGGGCCGGCGACGCAGGACGGGGCGCGGCGGCATGGGGTGCTCGATGTCAGAGGTATGCTCGGGGGTGGTCATGAGGTCTGGATTAGTTTACGCGGGCGGGAGAACAAGCAACGACAAAGACAAATACAGGGGTCTCTCCACTGCGGCGCACAAGACGCGCCTCCGGTCGAGATGACAGCTTTGTGGGGGTGTAAAGGAGAGCGGTCGCTTCGCGATACCCCACGCTCCACCCCATCGGACAAAAGCGTCCGCCGGGGACCCCGGCCTGCCACGCAAAGAGCGCGTGTCGAGGATGGGGCACCCGAACGATTGCTAGCGGATGATGTGGAGGGTGCGGGTCCAGCGGGTTTGGGTGAAGATGTGGGTCAGGACGTGGAAGACGAAGGCGACGCGGTCGGAGATGCTGTTTTTGTCCTCCTGGTCGGCTGGGGTTTTGAAGGACCAGTAGACGAAGAGGGGACGGCCCATGATGTTCTCCTGGGGGACGAAGCCCCAGAAGCGTCCGTCGGCGCTGTGGGTGCGGTTGTCTCCCATGGCGAAGACCTTGCCGGGGGGGACGACGATGTCGTCGCCGACGATGTGGGAGGGGAGCTCCTGGACCCAGGATTCGGTGGTCAGGGTGGAGGGCGGTGCGCCGAAGCTGGGGAAGTCGTCGCGGGAACCGTCGTAGGCGTCTTCGGGATCGTTGTCATCCTGTGGCATACGGGCGTAGGGCTCGTTCTGGGCGACTCCGTTGAGGTAGACGACGCCGTGGCGGAGGTGGATGCGGTCGCCGGGGACGCCGATGCAGCGCTTGACCAGGATGAGGTCGGGGGTTTCGGGGTTGGGCTTGAGGAAGACGATGATGTCGCCGCGCTGGACGGGGCGGTAGTGGACAAAGGGCGCCCACTTGGTGGGCGGCGCGATGGTGATGCGGTCGACGACGACGTGGTCGCCGATGAGGAGGGTGCTCTCCATGGAGGCGGAGGGGATCTCGAAGTTCTGGAAGATGAAAGCCATGGCGAAGAGGCCGACGACCAGCACCGTGCAGATGGAGGCGAGGGCCTCGAGCGGGGTCTCGGCGACTTCTTCTTTGGGGGTGGGCTCGAGGATGGGGGCGGCGGTACTCATGTGCTTGGTTAGTGTAACGGAAGAGCAGGGAATAGGGAGTAAGGAGTAAGGAGTAAGGAGTAGGAAAGACAAGAGCGATTAGTGGAGGATTCGGAGTTGGTGGAGGGTGGATTTGCAGCGGGACCAGAGGGTTGGGGTTGGCGGTGGGGCGATGGAGAAGTAAACCAGCAGCGGGCGGCCTACGATGGCGTCGCGGGAGACGAAACCCCAATAACGGCTGTCTTCGCTGTTGTTGCGGTTGTCTCCCATGACGAAGTAATGGTCGGGAGGGACGGCGATTTCACCGTTGACTATGGTGTGGCGGAGCTGGATCCACCAGCGGGGGTCGACGTTGGGATCGGCGCTGCGGAGGGAGGGGAAGTCGTCGCGAAAAGTGTCGGGCGGCGCGGGGGCGTAGGCGGCGTAGGGTTCGGGTAGAGGGTTTCCGTTGAGGTAGACGAGGCCGTCGCGGAGGTGGAGACGGTCGCCGGGGAGGGCGATGACACGCTTGACGAGGTGGATATTGGGATCGACTGGGTAGTGGAAGAGGACGAGGTCGCCGCGGTGGATGGTGGTGGGGGGGAGGATTTTGTCGAGGAGGCCGGGGGGGGCGAAGGCCTGTTTGTTGCCGAGCAGGAAGTCGCCGACCATGAGGGTGGGCTGCATGGAGGGGGAAGGGATGCGGAAGGGCTGGACGATGAAGCCGGCGACGAAGAGGGCGGCGACGAGGATCTCGAGCAGGGCCTGGGCATGGATGAGGAAGCCGTCTGGATGTGGGTTAGCGCTCAAGCTTGGCTCCAGGTGAGGAGGGCGAGTTCGGCGGCGCGCTGCTGGGCCTCTTTTTTGCTGGGGCCCTCGGCTGCGGCGAGGGTGCGGGTGCCGGTGGCGTCTTCGAGCTGGGCTTCGACGGCGAAGAGACGTTGATGGGCGGGGCCGGACTGCGAGATGTCGACGTAGCGCAAGCGGGCTGGAGTGCCAGTGCGGGCGGTGGCCTGGACTTTTTCCTGGAGCAGGGTCTTGTGGTCGCGGAGGGCTCCGCGACCGGTAGCGGCGGCGAGGGCCGAGCGCATGGTTTCGAGCTCGGGCGCGATGAGGTGGCGGGCGATGAGAGTGCGAACGGTTTCGAGGCCGGCGTCGAGGGCATCGAGATAGACGGCGGCGATGACGGCCTCTGCGGCGTTGGCCAGCAGGGCGGGCTTGTTGCGGCCCCCGTTTTGCTCGGCGCTTTTGCCGAGGAGGAGAAGCTCGGCGAGGCCGAGGGTTTCGCCGAAGCCTGCCATGCGCTTGCGGCTGACCAGAGTGGAGCGCATACGGGTGAGTTCGCCTTCGGCGCTGTGCGGGAACTCGCGGTAGAGGGCTTCGGTGACGACGAGGCCGAGGATGGCGTCGCCGAGGAATTCGAGCTGCTCGTTGTCGGTTCCGGGGGGATTTTTGTGCTTGGGGAAGAGAGTGTCTTCGGGCTCGCCGCCGCGGGCTTCGTAGGCGAAGGAACGGTGGGTGAGGGCGAGGCGGAGCAGAGCTGGGTCGGCGAAGGTGTGGCCGAGGAGCTGCTGGAGGGCCTCGGTGGCCGCGTCGGGTGGGGCGGGTTTTTTGACGCGGCGCGTGGTCATTGCCTCTACTTTACGCGCCGCGGAAGAGCTGGGCGATGCGAAGAAAGATTCCCTCAGCGGCTGAAGCCGCACATCCTTGGCTCACTTATGGCGAGACTGAAGTCCCGCCCCTACAAAGCCAGGAATCAACCTTCAGAGTGGGGAAGTACTAAAAAGCTGGTGCTTGCTTGAACCTAGTTCGGCGATGGTGGCTTGTAGGAGTCCTTCTGGGACTTTCCGGTGGGGTCGAAGTCCTTGTCGGGATCGATGGCGGGGGTTTTGTTTTCGCGGAGGGGCAGGGCGAAGGGCTTCTTGATGCCGCTTTCGGCGGCCTGTTTGGTGTCGGGACGGCTGTCGCGGACGGCGAGGGCCCGGTTGTACTCGGCGACAGCGTGGTCGCGGTCGGGAGGATTCATGGAGTCGTAGAGGCGGCCGAGGTAGATGTGGCTCCAGGCGAGGGTGCGGGGGTCTTTGCTGAGGGCGAGGGTCTGCTGGAAGCCGTGCATGGCCTTTTCGGGGTCGCCCTGCATGAGGTCGATGCGGGCCAGGACGTACTGGGCGCGGGCGTGGTCGCCTTTGGGGTCGGCCATGATCTTTTCGGCGATGTCCAGGGCGTCGACGGGATTGCCCTTCAGGAGATCGAGCTCGGCGAGGTCCATCCCGGCGATGGTGCGCGGCTGAGGGGCCGGGCGGAGCGGGTCGGACGATATGTTTTTGGCGAAGACGATCTCTTCGGCGTGTTTGCGCTCGCGCTCGACGTCCATGCCGTAGATCATGGGGGCGATTTCTTCGGTCAGGCCGTCGCTGTTGTGCTCCATGATTTGAAGATGCTCATAGAAGTAGCCGGTCAGCACCCAGCCCTGGCTCTCGTCGAGATCGACGAGCTTCTGGCGGGCGAGGGAGGTCTCGCGGTCGTAGAGGTCTTTGAGGGCGGCGTACTGGTCGGTGTCGACGCGCTCTTTGGATTTTGGTTTTTCGGGCGCGGGCGAGTCGATCAGGTACATGCGGGCCTCGATGGCCTTGATGAGGGACTCGGTCATGAGGGCGACGACGTCGGACTTGTAGAAGAACTCGAGGGGAGCGTCCTGGACGCCGCGGAGCATGGGCTGGATGCGCTCCATGGCGGAGCCGCGGCTGTAGACCAGGGGCTCGACGACGTAGTGGAGGTAGATGTGGCGGATCTGCGACATCGCTACCGGGACGCCGGCGGAGTTGTCGGGCGACATGACGATGATGTAGTCGGCGCCGTAGATGCGGGCGTTGGTGAGGGCGGGCGAGAGCATGGGTTCGAGCAGGACGAGGAAGCGGCGGCCGTCGTAGCTGCTGACCGGTTGATGGAGGTAGATGTTGGTGGAGAGGATGGCCTGGGTCATGGGGTCGTGGACGCGGGCGAGGAGGGCGTCGTACTCGGGACGATGATGCAGCCAGATGAAGTGGAGTTCGATGTCTTCGGCGAAGGCGCGCAGCAGCGGCAGGACGTTGACGATGGCGGCGGCCTGCGGAGGGAGGTCGAGTTCGGAGACGTTGGGGGTGAGCGAGGGCGGGGGCGAGAGATAGAGCGAGAGCGAGACGTACTGGCCGACGTTGAGGGCGGAGTCGTTGAGGTGGTGGGCGGCGATGTAGGCGCAGAGGGCGTCGCGGCTGGCGCGGGCCTCGTCGGAGGCGGCGAGGGCGGCGTTCATCTCGGAGCGGACTTCGAGGCGGACGGGCGCGGACTTGTCGAGGTCGGCGTCGTAGCCGCAGGCGTTGAGGGCAGCGGCCATCTCGAAGAGGGGCTCGCTGGATTCGAGGGTAACGGCTGCCCCGCCGGCTTCAATCTGCGCTGCGCGAGGGCGGTTGACGGGGTTGGTTTGGTCGGGCTGGGTGGTGGAGGGGGTGGTGGGATTGTTGGAGGTTGAGGAGGAGGATGAGGAGGTGGAGACGGTTTGCGCGGCGGCGCAGAGAGAGAGCAGGATGGCTGCGCTCAAGAGAGCGAGACGCGGCGAAAGTGGGGATGGGTTGCGGGGCACGATAGGTGTTCGACTCACGTTACAAGTCTATGGGAAGCGAATGGAAGATATGGAATCCGGGATTGGGCGACAGGTCGCTACTCCATGGGGAGAGCCCACGCCTCGAATTTGTCCCGTAGCCAGAATGCGGTTCGCTGAACCCGTCCCATTCTGGCTTGGCCAGGTCCTTGGCCTTTTAGCCAAAACATTCTCATGCTTTGAAGGCGGACCCAGACTTCTACTTCTAGACACTCGGGCAGCGAAGCGATATTTGGCACTGGGGATACCTCCAGAAACTCTATACTTGCTGGCTTTAGTTCCCGTCCCCAAAGAGATTTGTTGTCGAAAGGCGCGATAATATCTTTGCCTTTTCTATATGCGATATTTGATAAGAGATAGGTCTTTGATTTTGAGCGATTTCGGATGTCAAAACTTGGGTGAAAGTTTGTCCCCTCCCATCTCCAGTTGTAGTTGACTTTGATATCGGTGGCTTGCAAAAACCATTGAATTGCTACGTAGAACGCCACGAGCAAGACGCCTGCGAACACATTGGCTAGAAAACCCGCGAATACTTCAGCCCAAAATGTCATCTTGAAGAGTATAAGGCGTTCCATCCCTAACTAGCCGGGTGCCCCATCCATACGCGGCTTTATGCGGATGGGTGGGGTGAAGCCAGTTCGCGCCGGTTCCAGGTCCACTCCGACTCGACCTCCACACGTCCAATGTCGCCTGTCAGATAGTGGCCGAAGCTGCTCCATGGCCAGTCTTCGGGTTTTTCGACGAGACCTTCTTTTATGGGGTTGCGATGGATGTAGCGGAGCTTTTCAACGAATTTCTTTTGTGTGAAGACGTTGAAGTCGAAGTAGCGGGTCTGCCAGAACTGTGGGCGGTCGCCTTTGAGCAGTTTTGAGGTTTCTCCCTTCAGAACGGAGATTGTCGTTGCGAGGGTGTGTTGGGCGGGTTCGCTCAGGAGGAGATGAACGTGGTTCGGCATGATGACGTAGCCGAAGAGATAGAAGTTGTGGCGCTTTCTTAGTGCTTCGAGGGTTTCTTCAAAGACGATGCAGGAGTGCTTGTCTTCGAGCCATGATTGCTGGCGATAGCAGGTGAAATTGATGGCGTGGTAGTGGCCGTCTTTTTGATAGCGCGTCAGACGGCTTGGCATGGCGAGGATTCTATAGCAGCGTTCGTTTGGAGTTCTAATGGGGTGATGATTTGGGTGGCCCATTCATCGCGGCTTTATGCGATGGGTGGGGTGGCTAGAAATTTAATGCGTTGTGGTGGTGCGGGCATTGTCGCTTGCCCCACCCATGCGCTGGTGAAGCGTCGCGCATGAATGGGCCACCCGGATTTGTGGGTGGGCTATGCGGGTGGCAATCCTATCCGTGGACGGAGACGCCCATGTAGGTCATGACGACGTGTCCGCGGACGGGGGCGCCGAAGAGGGTGGCCGGGGTGAAGACGCTGGAGAGGAGGTTCTCTTCCACGCGCAGGCGCACCGCGGGATCGTTGGGGCCGGCGACGATGGCGTAGTCGTAGACGCGGCCCTGGGTGTCTACCTTGGCTTCGACGAGGATGGGGACGTCGCGGTCCATGGGGATGGGCAGCGGTGCGACTTCGGAGTAGAGGTAGTGCGGGGCGACGAGGTGGGCGAGGTTGTCGTCGTTGGCCTGGACGGCGATGGGGGCGCCGAACATCCAGCCGAGGCCGGCGAGCAGCACGATGGCAGCCGCGAGGCCGCCTGAGACGCGCAGCGCCGCAGGGGCTAGCCAACTGCGCCAGGCGAGGCCGAAGCGGTGGGCAATCTGTCGCATGGGGGAGAGATAGGTTCCGCGTTCGCGTTCGACGGCGATGGCCGCGCGGAGTTGCGCCTGAAGCTGGTCGGGAGGCGTGGCCGGGCCAAGGTCTGCCAACGATTGCTGCACGCTGCGCAAACCGTCGAACTCCTCCGCGCAGGGGTTGCAGGCTTCGAGGTGCTCGGCGATGGCGGCCATGGCGAGGCCGCTGACGGCGCCGTCGAGGTAGGCGGAGAACTCGGAGCGGACGGTTTCACAAGGTGCGATTTCGCAAGGTGCGGCGTTGGTGACTTTTGAGTCGATGAAGTTCATCACGCCACCTCCTTCAGGGTCCGAAACTCGGGACGATGCGGAAGAGGAAGGATGGAGGCATCCTTCTTGAGCGCGATGCGCAGTGCGGAGCGGCCGCGGGTGAGGCGGCTCTTTACGGTGCCGAGGTTGACGTTGAGGATTTCGGCGATCTCTTCGTAGCCGAAGCCTTCGATCTCGCGCAGGACGACGACCTCGCGGAAGGCCGGAGGGAGGGTGCGGAGGGCGGCTTCGACGTGTTCGCGGAGCTCGGCGCGGGCGGCGCAGTCGAAGGGCGAGGCGTCGGTTGTGGCGAGAGCGTCGGCGAGGCAGAAGGTCTCGGCGTCGTCGCTGGATTGCGAGATGAGGGGCGCGTCGATGGTGAGTTCCTGGCGTTTGTGGCGAGACCACCAGCGGCGCTGGTTGCTGGCTTCGTGGAGGGCGATGCGGTAGATCCAGGTGCGCAGGCTGGCGTCTCCGTGGAAGGTGGAGATGTTGCGGAAGACCTTGACGAAGACTTCCTGGGTGACATCGGCGGCGTCGGCCGGGTCGCGCAGGCTGCGGGCGATGAGGGAGTAGAGCGGACGGCTGTACTGGGCGATGAGCAGAGCGAAGGCCTGCTCGGAGCCGGCCTTGAGGTCCGCGACGAGGCCCTGCTCGTCTGCCCGGATGCCGATCGCGCTGGCTAGATCGCCCATTGCTGCTCCCTATAACAACTGCCTAGAGCGTAGAGCTTAAAGTGTGATGCTGTAAAGCAGGGCCCGGTGGTACTGGCGAGGGTGGTGCGCCGCCGGCGGCCCGAGTGCTCGCTCACTCATATAGGCTTAGACACCAATACGATGCGGTTTGTTCCATGCTGGTTTGACTTGGCGTGCGGGTTCGGGTTTGACTTGCTCACGCGCTTCGCCGAGAATGGTTAAGTCCCTCCTAGAGTGGGCCTGTGGCGCAGCTGGGAGCGCGCTTCCATGGCATGGAAGAGGTCATCGGTTCGATCCCGATCAGGTCCACCAAACAACTCTACAACTCAGGCAGATTGAAGCGGCGCTGGCGAATGGTTGCGGCGTCTCCGCGCCTGCCGCCGTACCGAGCACGAAAGCCGATTTACAATAGAGGAATCACTGAGCTTGGAGTGCGTCGATCGGTCCAGTTGAACGGGCTTTTCTTTTGACACCGTTTGCGACCGGCGCCAGGGATGATTCTGTACCTTCACAGCCTTTACGGAGTTGTCCTGCATGGTTTTCAGGTCTCGCGCCGTCGGCCCTCGTTGTTTGAAGCTACCCGCCAAGGTGCGTGGGGGATGGCTGGTGCCGTGGGGCGTGGTGGCAGCGATCGGGATGATGCTGGGCGGGGGTGTGCCGCAAGGGTGGGCGGCTCCGCTGCCGAAGTCGACTACGACGACGCTGGCTATTACGCCGGGCGGACCTGTGGCGGCTGGGACCATGGTGACTCTGACGGCGACTGTGACCTATGGCGGGATTACCGGGGGCAGTTTTCCGGTGACGACAGGGCAGGTGATCTTCTGCAATGTGAATCGGCCGAACTGTACGGATATCAATCTGCTGGGGACGGCGCAGTTGACTCCAGCAGGGACGGCGACGCTGAAGTTCATCCCCGGGCTTGGCGCCCAAAAGTACCAGGCGGTCTTTCTGGGAACGCCGGCATATACCACAAGTCCTTCAGGTATCCAGCCACTGACCGTGACGGGGAGCTACCCGACGACGAGCATCCTCGCGGTGAGCGGGTCTGCGGGAGACTACACACTGACCGACACGGTGACGAGTGCGGGAGTTAGCGCGCCGACGGGTTCGGTATCTTTTCTGGACAAGACGAATATTCCCGCGAACTATGTGCTGGCAACGGCGGCGTTGGTGACGAGCACGCTCGGGATCAACTTCGGTCTTGCCCCTGGCACAGCGCCGGCGGTGGGCACAAACCCCGGGTTGGTTGCGGTGGGTGACTTCGATGGCAACGGCGTACCCGACATGGCTGTGGTGAACCAGGGCAGCAATAACGTGACGATATTGCTGGGGATTGGGGACGGAACATTTAAGGCTGCCATACAGAGCCCCGTAGCCACTGGCAATAAGCCCAATGCGATTGCCGTGGGTGACTTCAACGGCGACGGCTTTCTGGATCTGGCGGTGCTGAATGATGCCGACGACAATGTCACAATCCTGTTGGGCGATGGGGCTGGGAACTTCGCGCCAGCGCCTTTTCCGAGCCCGGCCACAGGTGTTACTCCAGACGATATGGTGGCGGGTGACTTCAACGGCGACGGCATTGAGGACCTGGCCATAGCCAACACCGGTAGCGACAGCGTGACCGTGCTACTTGGTAACGGCGACGGCAGTTTCACGCCGGGGGTGAGTACCGGGACAGGAGGCATGACCAGTGCCCTCGCGGTGGGAGATTTCAATGGCGACGGCATTCCCGATCTGGCGGTGACTACGGCGGGCGCCAATGCGGCCACGTTGGTTGTGCTTCTAGGCAATGGGGATGGAACGTTTCATATCGGCACCAGCCTTTCAGCGGGTACTTCTGCAGGCTGGATCGTGGTGGGGGACATCAATACCGACGGGAAGGCGGACGTCGTCGTGAGCCAAGGCGCCGGCGACACGGCGATGGTGTTTCTGGGCAATGGGAATGGAACGTTTACCGCCGCACCAACTCTGACAACGGGCAATGCTCCCGATGTGATTGCGCTTGGGGACTTCAATCAGGACGGCAAGCCGGACCTGGCGGTGAGCAATAGTTTAAGTCAATCGGTATGGGTGTTTCTGGGCAATGGGGATGGAACATTTACGCAGGCGAACAACCTGGGGACCGTCTACGGTTCTGAACCCGCCGGCGTTGCGGTGGCCGACTTCAACGGGGACGGCATCCCGGATATCGCGGCAGTGAATGCGGCAGTGAATAACGGCACCTATAACAACGTGTCGGTGTTTCTGACGGGAGGCGCGTCGTCGACGGCGACGGCGACGGGCATTTCTCCGGTGGGTACGGCGACGCATATGGTGGACGCGATGTATGCAGGGGCGGGGCTGTTCGGCGCGAGTCTGTCCAATGTTGTCACGCTGACGGCGGAGAAGGTGGCGACTACGGTGGTGCTGACCGCCAACCCGGGCAATGTTCCGTTTGGGCAGCCGGTGGTGCTGACGGCGATGGTCAGTCCGTCCCCGGCCGGCGCCTTTACCGAGGGCCATAGTCCCAGTGGGACGGTGTCGTTCTATAACGGCAGCACGCTGGTGGGTACGGGGATTGTGAACGGCGGCGTTGCTACGCTGAGTACGACTGCACTGCCGGGGGGCAACAATTGCGACATCTATGCGGTGTATCCCGGCGATACCGATTTTTTGACGAGCACCTCTATATCCGTTTGCGTTCTGGTGACGGGGACGGCGTTGCAGACGATCACCTTCCCGCAGCCAGTGTCGCCTGCGTATGCGGGGACGTCGGTCACGCTGACGGCGACGGCGAGTCCTTCGGGGATTGCGGTGACGTATAAGGTGATCAGCGGGCCGGCGATAGTGAATGGATCGACTCTGACGTACACCGGGGCGGGTCCGGTGGTGGTGGAGGCCGATGCGGCAGGGAACGTAACCTATGCCGCTGCGGCGCCGGTGCAGGACAGCGTGACTGTGACGGTGCTGAATCAGCCGGTTGAAGTGACGAGTTCTCCGCTGACGATCGCGTTGAGCTTCAGCACGGCGGGGACGATTGGGAACATCAACGTGCTGACGCAGGGCGCGCCGAACCTGGACTACAACCTCGTCTCCGGCGGGAGTTGCGCCGTGGGTGCGGCGTATACCGCCGGGCAGCTATGCACGGTGGAGTACAGCTTTACGCCGACGCATCCGGGGCCGCGTTATGGCGGTGTGACGTTGACCGCGAGCGGAGGCGCGCTGCTGGCCAATAGCTATATCTTTGGCATCGGCGTGGGGCCGCAGGTAATCTGGGCCCCGGGGACCCAGAGCACGCTGGCCACCGGCTTCAACTTTCCCGCGCACATCGCCGTGGACGCAAGCGGCAATGTCTTCGTCGCCGATGCAGCGAACAATGCCGTGAAGGAGATACTGGCGGCGGGCGGCTATACCACCATCAATACTCTTGGCAGTGGCTTCCAGGACCCCTTAGGCGTGGCAGTCGATGGAAGCGGCAACATCTTTGTCGGCGGGCAGAATGCGGTGAAAGAGATCCTGGCGGCCGGCGGCTATACGATCGTCAATACCCTGATCAATATCCCCAGCGTCCTCGCTCCGGCCGGCATGGTAGTCGATGGAGGCGGCAACGTCTTCTTCGCCGACGATGGTAGCGGCGATTCGATCAAGGAGCTGACCGTGGCAAGCGGTTACACCACCGTGAACATCGTGGCGACCAATACTGGAGGTGACGTCAGTGGTCTGGCCATGGACGCAAGTGGGAACCTCTTCGTCGCCTCTGTAGTCCCCGGCGCGGTCAAGGAGTTCTCAGCCGCGAGCGGGTATACCACGTCCACCTCGCTCGGCGGTGGCTTCAGCGAGCCTTTTGGCGTAGCAGTCGACTTGAATGGAAACGTCTTCGTCGCCGACGGCAGTAGCAATGCGCTGAAGCAAATTCCGCCCGGCTGCACCTCGGCCAGTTGTGTCATTACACTGAACGCCAGCTTGAAGCTCCCCTATGGTCTTGCGTTGGATGGAAGCGGAAACCTCTTCGTCGCCGATAATGGCAATGATCGGCTGGTGAAGCTGGACTATGCCGATCCTCCATCGCTGAGCTTCGCCACGACGGTTGTTGGCCAGACCAGCAGCGACAGTCCGCAGACCGTGACGATGACCAACGACGGCAATGCGAACCTGTTGTTCACCTCAACCGCTTTGAACACGGCAGATCCCCTCATATCCGCAGGCTTCATGCTGGGGGGTAGTTCGACATGCCTTCGGGTCATTGGATCCCCCTCGAATGCGCCGCTGGCAGCAGGGGCCTCCTGCACCGATGCGGTCAGCTTTACGCCGGTGACCGGAGGCAATCCTATTACCGGGACGCTGGTGACCTCCGACAACAATTTGAACTCCATCGCCAGCGTCACGCAGACTGTCTATCTCAACGGCAAGGCCATAGGAGTGCCTCCGACGATAGTGTTCGCGGTGCCGAACCATACCTATGGCGACGCTCCGTTTACGGTTGCGGCGACATCGAACTCGACGGGCGCGTTTACCTACTCGGTGGTGAGCGGGCCGGCGACGATCTCGGGGGCGGCGGTGACGCTGACCGGAGCCGGGACTGTGGTGCTGGTGGCCAGCGAGGCGGCGAGTGGGAACTATGGCGCGGGAACGCAGAACGCTACGTTCACGGTCTATCCCGCTGTGCCAACGGTTGGGGTGAAGGCTGCGCCGAGCCCGGTGTTCGTGCTGAATCCGGTGACGCTGAGCGTGTCGGTCTCATCGACGGTTTCAACGCCGACGGGTTCGGTCATCTTTTATGACGGCAGCAACGCGCTTGGGCCGGCGACGTTGAGTGGCGGCGGCGCGAGCCTTTCTGTCTCTACGCTCGCGGTAGGGCCGCACTCGATCACCGCCGCTTATAGTGGGGACAGCAACTTTACCGCTGCCGTCAGTCCGGCCGTTGTGGTCGTGGTGGAGGACTTTACTCTCAGCATCTCGAACCCGAACGTGACGATCGCGCATGGCGGCACGGCGAACTACACGCTGGTGCTCAATCCCGTCGGTGGGCCGGGGATGGCCGCGATAGTGAGCCTCTCCGTAACGGGAGTGCCGGACAACTCGACAATGACGCTCACGCCGGTGACGATCGCTACCGGCAGTGGAGCAACGAATGTGACGCTGGTGATTGCTACTCCGGACTATCCGGTTGGGCCATGGGGCGAGGCGTCGCTGGGAGTGGTTGCCGTTGGCGGGCTGCTGCTGAGCCTGGGGCGCAGGCGGCGGCGTGTACGGTGGCTGGGTTGCGTGGTGCTGCTGCTTTCGACGGCGGCGGCCCTGACTACGCTTGCCGGATGCGGCTCGGGGTGGGGGCCGCAACATTATCCCCTGACGGTGACTGCAACCTCCGGGCAGCTATCGCGCACGGCCAGCGCGGCGCTGACATCGCAGTAAAGCACAGAGGCCTATGGCTGCTTGTATTCGAGCAACTGGGCGCGCTTGCCTCTGCGGCGGTTCCACTTGTACTGGAGTTGGCCGTAGTAGATGGGAATCTGCTGTAGGTGCGAGTGGATGCCGTAAAGGAAGAGGGTGAGTTTGTTGGGGGACTTCCAGCGGGCTTTGTAGGCGGAGCGTAAGACGATGGCGAGAAGGCACAAGGCGAAGGCGAGCAAGGGCAGGATGCCGTGGTCCTTGATGGATAAGGCCAGTGCGAGAAGAAAGCAGGCGGTGAGGGTGAGGGCGCGGTTGCGATTGCGGGTGGCTTCGTAGGCCCAGAAGGTTTCGCCGGTGGCCTTCATACGCTCGGAGACTTCGGCGTAGGCGTGGCCGGCGCGGGTGTTGCGACGCCAATACTGGGAGAAGCGGGTGATGGCGAGATCGTGGCCGGTCATGGGGCGGTCTACGTGCAGGATGGTGAAGTCGAGAGCGGCGATGCGGCGGCAGAGCTCGGGTTCTTCGCCGGCGATGAGGGTTTCGTCGAAGCCGTTGGTGGCAGAGAGGACGCTGTGGCGGAAGAGGGCGTCGCCACCGCAGTAGAGGGTGGGGCCGGGGGCGTAGATCCAGTCGAGATCGAGGACAGCGTTGTAGATGGAGGCTTCGGGGTGGATTTCGCGGCGATGGCCCCAGACAACGGCGATGTTGCCAGTGAGATCGGGCAACGAGGCGGTGACGAAGGCGGGGTGGAGGATGGTGTCGCCGTCGAGGAAGAGGATGGTGGCGCCGCGGGCGGCACGCCACCCTGCGTTGCGGCCGAGAGCGGCGGAGGGGCGGTCGGGTTGAAGGGCGATGACCTTTGCGCCTGACTCCTGGGCGAGCGTTGTGCTGCCGTCTTCCGAGCCGGAGTCTACGTAGATGACTTCGATGTCGAAGGAGGGATGCTGCATCTGCGCGATGGATTGGAGGCAGCGACTGAGGCGTTGGCCTTCGTTGCGTCCGATGACGACGACGGAGATGAGGTTGGGGATGTCCGCTGTGTCGGTCATGGTGTGGGCTTTTGCGGAAGGATTCTGGCGGGGATGCCGACGGCGACGGAGTTGGCGGGGACGTCGCAGAGGACTACGGCGTTGGCGCCGATGGCGGAGTCGTTGCCGATGCGGATGGGGCCGAGGAGTTTTGCGCCGGCGCCGATGTCTACGCGGTCGCCGATGACGGGTGAGCCGCGTACGCCTTTGTGACGGAGGCCGACGGTGACTCCGTTGCGGATGACGCAGTCGTCGCCGAAGACGGCGTCGCCGCTGATGACGATGGCTCCTACGTGTTCGATGACGAAGCGGCGACCGAGGACGACCTCCGCGGGGAGCTCGGCGCCGAGGCAGGAGACGGAGAAGAATTTTCCGAGTTCGTAAAGGAAGGAGAACGGCATACGGAGCAGGCGGGGACGGATGGTGTATCGCCAGCGGCCGAAGCGGTAGATGACGAGCACCCAGAAGCCGTGGCGGTTCCAACTGCGGTCGTGTGCGCGCCAGTCCTGACGGATGTTTTCAAACACCTGGCTTACTCCTGGTCCAACACCGCGGCGACAGTAAAGAGGTTGATGAGCGGTGCGATCTTCTCCAGCGTATAGGCGGCGCCATTGAAACCACTCTCCTTGACGAAGATAATGTCGCCCGACTGGAGGGAGAGGTCGAATGAGTTCCGCGCGAGGAGAGTGTTGAACGGGACGGTCTGTGTCCTGGTGGGGCCGTGGGTTCCGGCGCGATGGATGATCTGGATCTCGGGGTTGCGGCCGGCCTTTTCGGTAGGGCCGCCGGCTTGCGCCAGTAGATCGCTCAAGGTAGATGTCTTCTCCAGTTGCAGGTTGCCGGGATGGGTGACCTGACCGAGCACCGAAACGTACCTGGTCCTTCCGGTGACATAGACGACGTCGTCGCGCTTCAAGCGCATGTTGGCGAGCGGACTGCCTTCTTCGAGGAGGGCCTTGAGTTCAACGGTGACCATGCTCTCGCTGCCACGATAGATCATGCACTCCTCGGGGACGCCGGCGGGTTTTGGACCTGCTCCGCCAGTCGACGGGGTTTCGGGCAGCACGCCGCCACGGGAGATGACCTCGAGCAGCGTCGGAGTTTTATCGAAGGTCATGACTCCGGGGTGTTGGACCGCGCCCAGCAGCAGTATCTGGTTCGAGGTATAGCGGTCGACCGCGATGGAGATCGTAACGCCTGCGTAGTAGGAGCTTAGGGCGATTTGGATCGCGGTGGCGGCGTCCTCGCGGGTCTGGTCTGCGATCTTGATCGAGCCGGCGAGGGGAAGGGTAATGTCTCCATCGGGACCGATGACGTGCTTGCCTGAGAGCTCCGGTCTGCCGATCGCCTCGACCGTAATCTCGTCGCCGCGGCCGAGTTCGTAGGGCTGGTCCGCGGGCGGCTCAAAGGCGGTAAGAGCGGCGACAGGGTTGGGCTTCAACTCAATGGGCGGAGGGGTAGCGGCAGGATTGGTTTGGGTCTGGGCTTGGTCTTGATTTTGGGCGTGGCAGGTGGAGAGCAGCAGCAAGAAAATTGCCGGGAATAAAGGCCATCGCTGGATATTCGCCATTTCCAATCCTCATAACCCCAGGCACTATTCCAGTGCTCCGCTTATAACCATCATAAGCCACGGGGTTATCGCTATTGGCGTATCGAGGAGTTATCCAAGAGGGGGGAACCTTAGTAGCTTCATGCTGAAGCCGCCGGTGTCCAGCGCGACTGCTCCGGCGAACTCTGCGCCGCCTAAAGGCAGGCCGGTGACGTAGTAGACCTTGCTGCCGGTGCGTGAGGGCTGCTTGATGCTTACCGGCGCGGAGTGTGCCGGGGAGATGGGTACTTCAAAGGACGACATGGGCAAGGCGAGACCTCTGCCGTCCGCCTTGGCTACGGCTTCCTTCTGGGTCCAGCAGCGATAGAAGGCCATGCGCTGCTGAGCGGGGTCTGTAAGCTCGGCCAGCTTCATCGTCTCTGTGCGGGTGAAAGAGGCCTGCGCGACGGGCATGAACTCCAGGGATGGATTGATTTGTTCGAGGTCGACGCCAACGGAAGCGTGGCGGCAAAGAGCGATGAGGACCGTGTCGCCGGAGTGCGCTACGTTGAACGAGACGGCACTACCGGGGGAGGGGAGTTCAGGCTTTCCGTGCGGGCCAGCAGTGATGGGTACAAGGCGCGGCGCGGTCTCCAGGACGGCACCGAGCAGGAGCCGCAGACAGCCTCTTCCGATGACGAACTGGCGGCGAGACTGGGCGTGGCGGCGGCGGGCGCTGCGGGCATGCTCCTCCTCGGTGAGGTACGACATACAGGCCTCGAAGAGGATGTCCGCACCGGTCAACTCAACCCGCCATAGCTGGAGTTCCTCCGGCGGCAAGAGGGGTAGCGCGTCAAGGGTGCCGACGGCTTGCCAGTCAGAGGAGATGCGATTTTTCGGAGTCACTTGGCAGTATCCATTCTGCTATTCTTCGATGTGCGGGCACTCTATATTTCTACATTGCTTCTATCTTCATTGCCGAGCGCGGAATTTTTGAGTTTGCATAAATCCCTCAACAGATATTTTCCGGTATGTCCGCACACGCGAAAGGTCTCTCGATTAAGCAGACTTATCCTATAAGCGAAAGATTGTGGGACTGCGTAGGTCAGCCGCAAGGCTCCCTCTACCTAGCGGCTATGCTGCCGCTTTTGCTCGTTGCCTTAGGGTGCAATAGTGGTGGAGCGCAGCGCAGCAAGCCGAACAATCCAGCAGATAGCGGCGTTACAGATATTGCCGTTACTAACACAGCGATACAGAGCGGCGTCAAGCGCCTGGGTATGAATATTGGCGGCCAGAACTACTATGACTCTGGCCAGATGCTGCGCAATCTGACCTTCAATAATCCCGGCTTCGAGGGCGAGACATGGCAGTCGATCCTGCGGTGTAAAAGCGTAAGCGCGACCAGTTGCACGGACGGCAATCAATGGACGCAATGGCCCACCAACTTTTTACAGGGCGCGCAGTTTGAAGTGATCTCGGGACGAGCTTCGGGCAGTACCGGTACCGTTACGTCAAGCCAGGCCGCGGATGCGCGAGAGAAGGACCAAGGCGTCAGGATTAATTATGCCGCCATGAGCAAGCCCCCGGACGAGGGCGATTTTGTCATGGTGAAGAAGACGATCCCCGGCAATGCCCAGGCCGGATGGTGGACCAACGCTTCAGGCGGAGCGAGCTTCGCGACGGAGCTTTCCGACCTCGCGCCCAATAGTCCGGGGAAACAGGCCCTGAAGATATTGGCGGCATCGCCTGGACAGTCTGCCGACATAAGTTCTTACTTCGATAGCCTTGCCGGCCACTCCTTTGTTCAATTAACTGGGAAATATACTTTATTCTTTCGAGCCAAGGGTCTTGGAGGCAATCATGAAGTTCATATCGACCTGCGCCGCCTGGTTGACCATGGCCCGGAGCAATTTTTTTCCAAGAGCGTTACGCTCTCGGATAAGTGGCGCGACTATAGCTTCGACTTCACGGCGTCGGAGAGCGGGGGACCTGTTGGGACAGTCGGGTTGACCTTCCATGTAAGCGAGGCCGACATCCTTCTGGATGATGTAAGCCTCGCGCCGGCAAGGGTTTCCAGCGCCAATCCAACCGTCTTTCGCGATGAAGTTGTGGATACATTACGGCAGTTGCATCCGGGCATTCTGAGGTATCAGGACAGCGATCATCTTGCCAGCTCCCTCGACAATCTGATTGCGGTGCCGTTCGCGCGCGTTCGAGCCGGATATAACCAGGGATCGAGCCAACAGAACGTGGTCCCGCTAGGGCTGCATGAGTTTCTTCAGCTATGCCAGGCCGTCGATGCAGAGCCGTGGTTCAACATGCCGGCGGGTATTTCACCTATGGAGATAAAAAACCTGGTCGAATATTTAGCGGGGCCAGCCTCAAGCAACTACGGAGCAAAGAGGGTGGCACTGGGCCAGGCTGCGCCGTGGACGTCAGTTTTTCGGGTCATTCATTTGGAGTTGGGGAATGAGGAGTGGAACGGCGTGACCTTTCCCGGCTCTGCCATGCCGGACCCGGTGGCCTATGGACAGCGCGCTAAAGTAATATTTTCCAGCGCACGAAGCTCATCGTTCTATAAGCCGGATAAATTCGACCTGGTGATTGGGGCCTTCGCATTAATACCCGATTGGACGCAGAAGGAACTAGCTAACAGCGGAGGTTATGACAGTGCCGCCGTCGCACCCTATCTCTTCGACAGGTTCGATGACGCGAGTTCGGATGAGGCCATCTTCGGTCCCATGTTCGCGCAGCCCGAGATGATCGATAGCCTGCCCACGGGCTATATGGCGAGGCAGGCGAAGGCCGTCCGGAGCGCGTCCCCGGCTGCGAATCTCAGCGTATACGAGGTCAACCTTGGGACTGCCAGCGGCTCAGCGCCGCAAGCGAGCTTCGATGAGGCGGTGCCTTCCGTGGCCGCGGGGCTCACGGTGATCGACCACATGCTGCTTATGATGCGGGACCTTGGCATAAAAGACCAGTCGCTATGGGAGCTGCCGGGATACTCCAATGGTTTCCAGAATTCGTCCGATCATAAGGACGAGAAGACCCCATTATTCGGCACAGTCGTGGATATGGGAGGAACTACAAACCTGCGCCGGCCGCAGTTTCTTGCTGAAGAGCTGGCTAACGAAGCGATTCTTTCAACGATGCTGGCGACGCGAGTTACAGGAGCCAATCCGACGTGGGACCAGAAGCTGAGCGCTAACGACGATATTCAGATAGACAAGGCGCATTATCTCCAAACCTTTGCGTTTAGCGATGGCGCGCGGCGCAGTCTGATTGTGTTCAACCTCAGTCGAACGGAGAGTTTACCGCTTACTTTCTCGGGTAGCTCCGTCCCTTCCGGTAGCGTTGAGGTCAGCCAACTAACTTCAAGCAAGATCACCGACACGAATGAGATGCAGAGCAAAGTGGCGATCACCCATAAAGCAATTGGCAAATTCAACGCGCGCGCGATCTTCGCCGTGCCGCCTTTCTCGATGACAGTATTGAGATGGAGTGTACATCCCTGAAACGAGCAGATTATGACTGCCG
>Ga0302310_10001237_pt1 | contig 21891 bp, 18 predicted proteins | sample III_Palsa_N1_2_FD_200451 | JGI IMG/M metagenome (GOLD analysis project Ga0302310, IMG submission 200451) | Peat permafrost microbial communities from Stordalen Mire near Abisko, Sweden - III_Palsa_N1_2 | ecosystem: Environmental > Terrestrial > Soil > Palsa > Peat permafrost | place: Sweden...
TACGCCGCAGATCACTGCGGTGTAGATTTCTCATCCCCCACTCGCCACCATTCCGCAATCTTCCCATCCTGCACCCGAATAATATTCCCCCCATACTGCCACTGTTGCGCCACCGGATCATAATGATCCGTAATATTCGGCGCCCCGCCAACAAATACCAAATCCCCTTGCGCCAGCAAGAACAACTGCGGATGTGCCACGCCCTTCCTGATTGCGTAATCCGATACGAAATCCGGCCGCGCCTTCAACCTATCGGCCAGTGCCTGCGCGCCCTCGGCGGGCTCGCGCGTATCATGATCGCGAAAATCCGCCCTCATATACCGCGCCCACCCGTCATAATCCTGATCGACCCAGAAATCCCGGAGCCAAGCCAGCACCAGCTTCTTATTCGCTGCCTCCGCGACCTTGTCCGTGGCTCCGGAACTATAAATCAGCGACATCCCATCCACATCCGCGCGGCGTGTGCTCCCCTTGGTGATATCGATCCGGTCCGCCCCAGGCTGTCCACTTGCAGGATGGGATATCCCCCTGAAATACCACCAATCGGTAATCTTCCCATCCTTCATCCGATTGAGGTTCCCGCCCACGCTGGCCCCGATATCCTTACCCGGCGGCGGATTACTAATGTCGTATCCCACTGGATTATGCGCGACAAAAACATAGTCCCCGTCCGCAATCACGAAAAACTTAACCGGCAACCCCCGATCGAGCACTGGCGTCGTCGGCCCCGCTCCGGCGCGCGGCCCGCCACGCATTGCGTTACGATGCATCAGATCGACCAGCGCCTGAGCCCCATAGTGCGGCTCGTTCGGATCGTGATTGAGGAAGTCAGGCACCATATACTTGGCCCAATGCGGATGCCCCGCATCCTTGAACCACGCCGCCAGCACCGCGCAATTCGCTGCCTCCTGCGCGGCGTCGGCGGTCCCGGCCGGCTCCCATATCTTGATCTCATCGGGGTCCGCCGCGGATGCCGCGCCAGCAAGCGCCAGCCCAAAAGCCGCCGACAGCAATAGATGCTTCACGTCACTCCCTCCCAGTCACTTTATTCTTCTATCTAGTAATATAGCGCCGGTCCGAAGCATCTGGCAACCTCTCGCGCGAGCATCGATAATGCATAGTTAGAAGGAAGCATCTTTTTTGAAAAAAAGAAGCAAAAAAACTTTTGCCGAATGGGCCGGAGCTCACTTCCCAGGATCGGTGCCTCCAATCCCTAATTGACAAAGCCTTTTTGCTTCTTTTTGTTCACAAAAAGAAGACTCTGCCTAAGCCTTATTCTCGATACTTCTACCTTGCTCCGAGCAACTCTTCCATCCCACCACTTTGACCTGGCTCCATCGTCAAATCCCGCCACAGCCAGTACCAACCCGCGTCCGCGGTCTCCGCCATCGCTCGCAGTTTGGTAATTTCGCTTTGCTGAGCAGCATAAACCCCGTCCGCTAGCAAAAGCCCGACCACTCGCAGCAGGCGCAACAGACTGGTCGGGCTGGTCTCCGGTGACGCATACAATCGGCCCCCGGCCCCCGGCCCACGCACCGGGGTAACCACCGGTATTCCCAAACGCCGCACAGCTTCGCGCAAAACCTTCGCCAGCGGCCTGGACGAACCAAAATCCACCACCAACCTGGCCCCGGCGATCAACTTGCGCGGGTCAGCGCCGGCCTTTCCAGGATATGCCAGTGCTGCGCCAAGCTTCGGATCGTTCGGGTCGATTACGTTCACGCCGGCGCCCATTCGTGCCGCGTACACCTGGAGCGCCGGCAACAGCGGATCATCCGCCGCAGCCAGGATCAATATGGACGATGATTCAGCCTTGTTCGAAATCGCAAAGCACGTGAACGGATCGTTCTGCCGGAACGGCACCACCGCGGTGTCAGCCACCCCATAACTCCCGGCCCACACCCCGATCGACCTTTGATCGGTCGAAATCAGCACCGTCGGCACCGTGGCACGCAAAAATTCCACCAACCCATCGGCGTCACCGCCCGCCAGATCGATCGCATCATGGCGCACATACGCCCGCTGCAACAAACCCGTGCCACCAGGCAACGCACCCGCACAATCCGCCATGAAGTACGCCCGCTCAAACTCGCGGTTTTCGAACAACGTGCTCAGCGACACCGAGGTCCAGCACGCGGGCGCCAACTCACCCAAATCTGAGATCAACGCGGGCTCGGCAAATACCCGAAGATCCCGCCCGAACTGATCGAATATCGCGGTATGCGGCGATGCCGCGGGCCCCGTGAGGTAAAGCACCACGGGATTGGTGCGACGGATAAATCCCATCGCGGCAGTCAAGTGATCGCACAACAAACTCGCCGGATCGAGTGCGGCCATCGGTGTCACTACGCAGATAAGGCGTCGTTCGCGCGCGATGATCTGTTGCCTGGTTTGAGCAATTGCTTCCAGTACTTTGCTGCGAACCACGGTCCAGACCTGATGCGACCGCTCCGCAAGACCGGCGAGCGGCGCGCGATCGAACGAAAGCTCGATCAGCGCCATCGCCATCGCCTTCAAATCATACAGGAGATGAAGCGGTTCGCGGGTGGGATAGCCTTCTGTAGCATGCGCCAGCGCCACCAGTGGAACTCCTTCCGCGAGCGCCTCGCCAACCTTGATTTGAAGTCCGGTGCTCGCCGCCACCGGCGCCACCACCACATCTACGCACCGGTAGAATTCCCCTACATCCGCTACCCGTCCTTTAATCTCGACATTCGGATGATCCATTTCGCGGAAATCATCGGCGCACCCCCCGGCGACCACAATCTTCACATCGGCGAGATAATGGCTGAACAGCGGCAGCGCCACCTCCAGGAAATTCTCCAGGTTGCGCCGGTTCACATTATTGCGTGCCCCGATGACCCCCGCGCGCAAGAACGACCCTTGCGCCCGCAACCCATTCCTGACCCGGGTCGCCGGCTCGACGTGCGGCAGGGTCAGGCAATTCCCGGCCGCCAGATCGCGGACGAAATAATCCCGTTCCTCATCCTTGATCGCCCACACTAGGTCAGCCCGTGCGAGTCCCTTGGCCTCTTCCTCCGGCGTCGTATGAAAGAACTCCGGCTCGATCCCTATTCTCGCCAGCATGGCGCGACGGTTTCCAAACGCGTCGTGCGTGTCGAGGACCTTGAACACATACGCCGGCACAGCTTCCAGGCAGAAGCTGAGCCAGGTGTAATTCACCAGCACGGCATCGAAGTGATCAATCCTGCAGATCCAAGCGACAAACGCCGACAGAGCAGGATCGGCCCATTCGTCGATCAGATGATCTCGGCCCACCGCCCCGATATGCAACGGCCGCGACGGCGCGACCATGTCATAGGCATCCCAGGTCTCCCGCATTTGCCGTTCATTGTGGCGGGGTCTCGCGTGTCGCCAATCATCCTCGGACGCGTAATGGACCAAATGAATATAGGCGCCCTGCTGTTTCAATTCCCGGCAGATCTCAAAAATCCGCTTCCGGTTGCCATGATCTTGCGGATGGGTGGGTGTCGGAGTCACCACCAGGATCCGCATCCCCAGCCACGATTTTGCACTATCGGTCAAGTTCCACCCCCTCAAAACCGTCGAGCAATCCCGAGGTCAGGTTATAGATCGCGCCCAACTGCCAATAGAATAGGTCCGGATCGTCGGTGTCGATCAGCAGCCCGCGGATGGTGCGCTCGTGCGCCGGCCGCGCCGCCAGATAGTTACGCAACCCGAGCCACAATTCCTGGCTCTTATGCGCGAACTGATCGGGATCCATCAAATAATCCGAAGTCGCTTGCCAGGCCATCCGCTTTCTGAACCAGGCGTGGGTAAGGCGTTTGGCCTCGACCAGATGTTCGACCAGCGCCAGCGGCGCATAGATCGCCGAACCGCCGCGTGCGCGGATGCGCGCCACCAGCTGTATTTCCTCGTTCGACAACAACGCGACACCGGAGCCCTTGCGTCCCAGATCGCTGGCAAATCCACCGCACTCCAGGATCGCCTGAGTCCGAAACGAAATATTGGCGCCGCAAAACCACTCGTTTGCGTCCACCTGCCGCAACCGGCCGCCCCAATCGACCATCGACAAACTGCCGAGCATTTTCTCATGCAGCCAGGGTGGGCGCGGTGCTCCCCAGATCGGCAGCACTCGTCCCCCCACGATCATCGCCCGGTCGCCGAATGCGGCGAAAGCCTTCAAAATCGAACTCAGCCAATGCGGCGAGGCGATTGCGTCATCATCGAGAAAAGCGATGAATTCGGTGCCGCACTCGCGCGCCGCCAGATTGCGTGCATTGGAAAGTCCGGCGTTCATCTCGAAGACGAAGGAAAGATGCTTCAAATGCTTGAAGCGCGTGCTAAACGCCTTGGAACGCTCGGCATCGGGCGAATTATCGATCACCAGCAAGCGGAATTGCGCCGCCGGCAGATCCTGCTCACACGCGGATGCGATTGCCTTGGCCAACACCTCGTAGCGGTCATAGGTGCAGATCACCGCTGTAATCAAAGGTTTATCGGGAACCATCGGCACTATGACTCCTGCACGCCGTACCGCCGGGTCACGCGGCCTGCCTGGCTTTGCGGACCGGCCGCGCGCTTTCCAGCGCGGTTTCCGGTATAACCTCTGCGGAGATCTCCTGTATTTCCGGCGCTGGCGTCGATCTCGCGGTGAGCTTTTGAAACGACAGACCTAACTGGCGCGTATCGGCCGACTGCCCCAGTTGCGCCGGCGAAGCGGTGGCCGGACAGATAAAGGTGAGCACGCTGGCCCCGTGGTCCGCGCGTGGCGGCAGCACGCCGCTCACTTCATAGCCGTTGCGCAGGTCATGGACCGCGAATTCGGTCGGCTTGCCGTCCAGCATGCAGCGCATGAAGCTGGCCGACACGCTGGCCGCGAAACGCTGAAAGGATAGCTTGAACTTGCCGCCGTAGCGGCGATCGACGAAGAACCCGAGCGAGAACTGCGCGCCGGGCCCGGTCCAGCGCGACGGTGCGCCGGCAGGATCGAATTCCAGTGGGTAGAACCCAATTCCGTCGAGCATCGAGTGGGTCGCATCGATCTGCACCGTCTTGGGCAATTCACCGCCGGACACATCGGCGTTGGCCGCCGGCAGCAGCCGGTCCAAAACCACGTGCAATTGTTCGACCGCTACCAAACGTGCCGAAAGGTCCGCCTGTTCACGGGTCAGCCGAACGATCTCGCCCGCGAGCGACGTAAGCAATTTCTCCGATGACGATCGATCGAAGCGAGCCAGCACGGCGGCGACGCTTACCCCCACGGCGGGGCCAGCCAATGAAATAGCCATAAGATAATCTCCCGGCCGCGGAGGCGGCCAATAATTCACCACGCCGCAGCGTGCGGCTAAAAAGTAATCCGCCGCGGCGGCGGCGAAAAATTGTAACTAGCCGCAGCGGCGGCCATTAATGTAAAAGCTGTAAGAGCGACCAATAATATAGCTACTCGCGGCGGCACTGGGCATAGCGGCAACCGCAACCAGGCACGTGAATGAGAGTAGACTAGTCACAGAGGGAGTCGAAAATCAATATGTCACGTTGTTCATCGCCTGGATTTCCTCGCCGATCTCTGTATATATTGTCTTTTGGATCATTAGTCCCCCTTTTATTAGTCTGAAAAACCGTCCCAATGCTGCTTCAAAATAAGATTTTCGCCCTCGCGATTGGTGAACCTGCGATCAGCAAGTCCGCGATCGTTCCGCCCGCGATCCATAACCCACTGATCGATATAGAAAAATGTCGTACTCAGCTTGCATCGTTGCTGGCGGGCTGGGCGTCACCGCGTCCCGTGACGTGGCTGCCCGCGTTCCAACCAGCCGCCCCAATGGATTTTATCGCCGAAGTCCGGGATCGCCACGCCGACAATTCGGACGATGACGAAATTCTCCTCGCGCTCCACGACTCCGGCGATGCGCCCGATCCGGTACCGCCTCGTGGTTTCGCCCACGTAGCGACCTATCGCGTGCGTCCGATCGAAGGCGTCCTGCTCCTCCCGGCCGCGATGCCACCCACCTGTGTCGCTCGTCTTCATGCCGAAGAGGGCAGCAGCCTTCTACTCCACATATATTCCCATTGGCCTGCGCCCTCCCTGCCCCAAGGGCTGCTCGAAGCCTCCGAGCCGTTCCAGACCGCACCACTCGCCAAGGAGCTTCAGCCCGCGCCGCCTCCCGCGGGCCGCCTGGTAGCGCTCGCCGAACGGCTGCTGGCGATGGAAGAGAAGCTGAGCGCCGCCAATTTCCATGCCGCCCAGTTGGAGTATCGCCTCTCGCAATCCTGGTCGATCAGCGACGGCAAGCAGGCGGGCGACGCCTTCGACTCGCGGCGCGAACGCCACGAATGGCGCTTGGCCGAGCACAAGGACCTGGCACCTGCAGCGCTTGGTCTCTACGACCGCCGCGTCGACGACCCGGTAATCCTGGAAGCCCGCGCCGGTGAGGCGTTTTTGAAGCACTGGAATCTGCTGGCCGATGGTCCCAAGGGAACCGTTCGGGATTTCGCCGGGGGGACGCAAAGTCTGGCGGCATTGCCGGCCATATCCGGCCAAGACTTCGAGCCGCCCGAAGTGTCGATCGTTATCCCGGTATTCGGCCAGCTCGCCTATACTATCAGTTGCTTGCACAGCCTGCTCCGCCACCAAACCCGCGCGAGCTTCGAGATCATCGTCGTCGACGATTGCAGCACCGACCAAAGCGCGCACTTCCTGTCCCAAATCCCGCCGATGTTCCCGCATATCCACTATTATCGCCGCGCTCAGAACGGAGGCTTTATCGCTGCCGCCAATCAAGGCGCTGCTCTTGCGCGCGGACGCTATCTGGTGATGCTGAACAACGACACGCGGGTGGTTCCCGGCTGGCTCGACGCCCTGATCGACAGTTTCGCCCGATTCCCCAAAGCCGGCCTGATCGGTTCCAAACTCCACTACGAGGACGGCAGTCTGCAGGAAGCCGGCGGGATCATCTGGCGCGACGGCTCGTGCTGGAACTACGGCAGCCGCGACGACCCCAACCGGCCGCAGTACAGCTACGCCCGCCAAGTCGACTATGTCTCGGGCTGTTCGATCGCGATCCGCACCAGCGTATGGCGCGAAATGGGCGGCTTCGACCCCCACTACGCGCCGGCATACTGCGAGGATGCGGACCTCTGCCTGCGCCTGGTCGAGCGTGGCTACGAGATATGGTATCAGCCGCAGTCGCGCGTGATCCATTACGAGGGCAAGAGCTCCGGCACCGACACCAGTATCGGCGTCAAGGCCTACCAGTTGATCAACACCAAGAAGCTCTACCTGCGTTGGCGCGACCGCCTGCTCGATCATCGCCCCAACGCCGCCGCACCCTATTTCGAACGCGAGCGCAAGGTGAACCGCCGCCTCCTGGTGGTCGACGCGGTGGCGCCCACGCCCAAGCAGGACGCGGGTTCGGTGCAGACCGTCCACGCCATGAGGGTGGCACGTGATCTTGGCTATAAGGTTCATTTCGTGCCCGAAGACAATTGGCTGTTCGAGCCCGATTCGATCCCCGACCTCCAGGCGATGGGAATCGACTGTGCCTATGCACCGTTCGAGCTCGGGTTCGACAATTATCTGCGCCGCTACGGCTCATTATTCGACGTAATCCTGGTGTTCCGAGTCACGATTCTCGATCGCACCATCGATGCGATCGCAAAATTCGCGCCTGCGGCGACGTTGCTCTACCACGTCGCGGACCTGTTTCACCTGCGTCTCGCCCGCCAGGCCGAGCTCGACGGCGATCCATCCCTGTTCGAGCAGGCGCAAAAGACCAAGCAGCGCGAATTGGCTCTGGCTCGGCGAGCCCACGGTACCATCACTCACTCTCTCTACGAGGCCCAGCTACTCGCGCACCTGGCGCCCGAGGCCCAGGTCACCGTCTGGCCGCTGATGATCGATTTCTTCGGCACCGCGGTGGGTTTCGCGCCGCGCCGCGACATTTGTTTCCTTGGCGGCTACCGCCATCCGCCGAACGTCGATGCAGTGCAATATTTCGTTTCCCAGATCTGGCCGCTGGTCTCGCCCCACCTCCCCGGCGCCCGCTTCATCATCGCTGGCGCCCACCCCACACCTGATGTTCTGGCGCTCGCCGGCCCCGACATCATCGTCACCGGCATGATCGACGACCTACGCGACTTGTTCGACACCGCGCGCGCGTTTGTGATCCCGCTCCGCGTCGGCGCCGGCGTTAAAGGGAAGCTTGCCAGTGCGATGTCCTACGGCGCGCCGGTGATTTCCACCTCGATCGGGATCGAGGGCACTGATCTGGAACCGGAGGAGCAAGTTCTTCTCGGCGACACTCCCGCCGCGTTCGCCGCCCAAATCCTCCGCGTCTACCGCGACGAGTCGTTATGGCATCGGCTATCGGAAGCGGGCCAGGCGGCAATGCGTGAGCGCTTCTCGCCGAACACCGGCGCCGCGGCGTTGTCGCGGGCGATCGATCTCGCCACCTACCGGCGGCTGGGGGTCGATTACCCGGCCCAGCCCCCGGCTCAGCTTTCGTGACTCTGCGTTTCCCTGCGGTTCGCATCGCCTCGCAAGCCGAATTCGACGCCTGGGCGCACAACGAGCGTCCGATCTTCGACCAGCGCTGGCTCTACGAGCAGCAACAGATCAAAGCCGGCCTGAGTTCCGTCCGCGCTGGCACCTGCGGTTTATGCCTGGCTCCCACGGTCTTCCGCTCCGAAGCCCCAGCGCACGAGCGCAACTGGCGTGAGGAACTCCGTTGCGGCTGCGCCATGCAGCTTAGCAATCGCGAGCGAGCGATCCTGCATTTCCTGCACGCCCGGGGCGCCATCGCGCCCGGTCGGCAACTCGCGCTAACGGGCCGCGAATCGCAGATCGAGGCCAAGCTCTCCGAGTGGGGCCATGAGGTTCTTCGCCTGCCGCGCCTATTAGGAGGGCGGCTACGGTTCGACGCCGCCTGCATCGATCTTTTGATCTGCGCCGATTATTTGCAACAAGTGCCGCCCGTGGTGGCATTCATGCGCGAGGTCGCCCGTGTCATCCGACCCTCCGGCGACCTTTGTCTTACCGTCCCATTCGATGTAAACGCTCTCGGCACCAGGTCGCGTGTTATCGATCTCCCGCGCAGTGCGGTCGAAAGTGCCGTGCCGTTACATCTGTTCGGCTGGGACCTGCTGGATCTGCTACGTGACCTGGGTTTCGCCGACGTCGCCGCGAATTTCTACTGGTCCGACGAATTCGGTTATCTTGGACCGTTCAACATGATCATCAGCGCCGTGCGCTGTGAATGAGTGTTCGTCTGAAGGGGTAGTAAGTGAGATCAAATAGGTTAAAATGAAGGAAGAATCTTCTTTTTGTGAACAAAAAGAAGCAAAAAAACTTTGTCAATTGGAGCGCGCCGACGGTCGTCGATGCGCTCCAAGTGCTAAAAGTTTTTTGCTTCTTTTTTTCAAAAAAGATGCTTCCTCTCTCTTTTTAACCTATTGATTTCACTTACTGTCATTTCGGACCAAGACAAATCCCGTGAGCAGCATTTATTCGCGTATCGACTTCGGCCCCCAGGGACAAATCCGCGGCCAGATGTTCGCGGCCGATCAGCCGAATGTTATCCGTGTGCTCGAAATCCTGCTCGACGATCAGGTTTGCGCGCAGGCCATTTGCGACCTGCCCGGCATCAACAACGGCAAGAACGGCTTCGATATCACCCTGCCGCTTGGCCAGATGCGCTTCGCCGCCGGCGCGCGCATCGGCTTTCGCGACAAGGCAACCGGCGCCGAGATCGAAAGGCCCCGCCCGGTGCCCGACGCTTGGCGCGCGCGTCAGCTCTCCGACCCCACCATCGCCGGCTACCTGGAACAGATTACCGACGACGGGCGCGTCGCCGGCTGGGTTTGGGCGCCCGCCGCCCCCAAGGAACGCCTGATCGTTACCGTAATGCTGGACGATCAGCCGGTGCTCACCACGATCGCGGCGTTCGACCGCGCTGACATCCGTGAGGCCGGCATCGGTGATGGGAAATACGCGTTCGAATGCACCCTGCCGTGGGAATTGATCGCCAATCAGCGCGTCGTCCGGGTTAGCGTGCGCGCTACCCCGATGCTGATCCCGTTCGGCAAGACCTTCGTGCTGCGCCGCGAACAAGGTGCCAAACTCGAGGAGCGCCTCCTCGCCGCGGAGGCCGAATTGAAACGGGTGCGCGCCGAATGCGGCCAATTGCAGCGACAAATCAATCAAGCCGGCCTTGCCGCCGGCGCCGCTCTGTTCGAGACCGTGGGCGCGTTTTTTACCCAACTCGCCGCCGGCGCCGCCAAGGGCGAGATCCCGGTATTGTCATCACGTCGCGGCACGACCCTCGCCGACCTGGCCGCCCGCTATCCGCGCCTCGCCTTGGCCGCCCCTCCGGCGCCGCCGGTGGCGCGCATCGTGATCCCGGCTGCGGGGTCAATTGAGACCATCACCGCGTGTATTGAGGCGGTGTTAAATTCGGGTGCCGACCGCCGCGCGGAGGTAGTTTTGTTCGATCCGGGCACGGTCGAGGAAGTCGCACTCCTGCCCTCGCTGGTGCGAAATCTCCGCTACCTCCGGCTCCTGCCCGGCGAGGATGCGGGCCGGCTCCGCAACGAGGCACTACTTTCAAGCGCGGCACCGGCCGTAATATTGTTGGCGCCCTCCGCGCGGGTCGAGGGCGCCTGGCTCGATCTGCTGCTCGATGCGCTAAATCAGGCGCCGGAAGTCGCCGCGGCGGGCGCGGGCATGCTGCGTGAAGACGGTCTGTTCCATTCCACCGGCTTATTACTTGGTGGCGGAGCCGGGCGGCTGATCGACATCGGCGGCGGGTATCCTCCTACCGCGCCCCACGCGCGCGTGCGCCGCGATTGCGACGCGCTCGGCCTCGGCTGCGTCGCGATCAGGGCTTCCGCGCTTGACAAGCTGGGCGGGTTCGACCCGTCGCTCACCGATTGGAGCGCGGCTCTGCTTAATTTCTCACTCGCCGCCCGCAGCCGCGAACTACGTCTGCTGGTCGAGCCCGCGGCAAAGGTCAATTGGCCCGACCTGCTCGATCAACCGCTTTGGGTCCGACCCAATCTCGGCTCGGCCATCCCCCCGATGCCGCAGCTACGGCTGCGCTGGAAGCAGTTGATCAGAACCGCCGACGCCGAAAGCCTTGGTCTGGATCGCCTCTATCGGGGTCACGTGCTGGTGGTGGGCGAGAACAAGCACCTCGCCTTGCTGGCGTCCCTGGGCTACCGCGTTTCGGTCCAGAACGCGGCGCCCGACGACGCCTTGCGCAGCCAAGGCGTAGAATTCACATCCGACGCCGCCGAGAGCACGGCCTCTATAGTATGGCTCACCGACCAGTCGATGCTCGCCACGATCAGGGAACAACTACCCAAGGCCCGCCTGTGGTGCGGCCCGGATTGGCGCGGCGAAGCCGGCGACTTGACATGGGCGAAGAACGAAACCGAGCGCAAGAGCTTGGTCAAGAGATTTGGAAACGAGAAGAAGATAATAGTACTTAGCGAAGAAGCGATTGAAGGTGCACTCAGGAAAGAGCAGGAAAAATAGTAAAAAGGTCTTCCTTTTGTGAACAAGCAGAAGCAGAAAACTTGGGGCTGTCCTAGATCTAACTCAGATCTGGGACAGCCCCAAAGTTTTTTGCTTCTTTTTTCAAAAAAGATGCTGCCCCTTCCCTTCCGTCGCTCTGATCGCCCCGAAGGATCGAAATCCGCTTGACTCGCTTTCATATGTAAGTTATTTCTTACTCATGAAAGAGAACCTGACATACAGCGGAGACCAGCTGCTCGCGGCACTCGCGGCTCTCGCCAACCCGCACCGGCTCAGGGTCATCGCCTTACTTGCCACCGGCGGACGAAACTATGTGAGCCAACTCGCCCGTGAGATCGGCATCAGCCGTCCGCTGTTGCATCTGCATCTGCAAAAGCTCGAAGAGGCGGGTCTAGTCACCAGCCGGCTCGAACTGTCGAGCGACGGCAAGGCGCTCAACTATTACGAAATTCACCCCTTCGCCTTCTCGATCACGCCCCCGGCCATCGCCGAGGCGGCGCTCTCCCTCACGACCAAGCTCGAACCCTAGAGGTCCCCAATGTCCGACCAAATGTCCGACCACATCGAAAACATCTTTCTCGCAGCCTTCTTTTTTCCGGCCGCCGCGGCGGTGCTGATATTCTTCATGAAATATGTGTCGGCCATCCTGCAAGCGAGAGTGCGCCTCGCCCAGGACGAAGCTTACCGCGAGGTCGCGACAAAGGCCGCGGCTGCTCAGTCCGACATCGCGGTGGCGCTCTCGTCTTTTGGGGTGACGCTCGCGGAGATCCAATCCCGGCTTGTGGCGGTCGAGAAAATTCTGAAGGACGTCGGTTAGGCGCATCGTGCGTTCCGGACGAGTAATCAACGAACTTCAAACGAAAGGAGTGCCCAAATGACCGAAGTTTCCTTGTTTCGGTTGTATGTCTTGCGGGCGATGTATTTGTTCATCGTGGTCGGACTTGGTTTCTACGTCTGGCCGGACGTGATCAATCCTCACAGACATTGGGGATTGATGGAGGGAATGTTCTCTTGCACGCTCGCCGCATTTTCCCTCATGTGCGTCCTCGGGTTGCGTTATCCGCTGCAAATGCTGCCCGCGCTCCTGTGGGAAGTGACCTGGAAGACGCTGTGGCTGATCCTCGTACCCTTACCGCAGTGGATGGCGGGCCACGTCGACGACGCGGTCGAGTCCATGATCTTTGCAGTCTCCATGGTCGTGCTGGTTTATCTCGCCATCCCGTGGCCCTACGTGTTCGCGCACTACGTGAGGGTGCCTGGTGAACGTTGGCGGTGAATGCGTAGCGAACATCCGATGCTTGTCCACGTGAGATCAGTCGGGTTTGAACCGCCAAGGAGCCGAGACGCCAAGCTCGGATTTGGCGCCTTGGCCTCTTGGTAGTTCAAGCCTTGCTCGTTTGGACGAGTTATCATTTAAGTGCGGTGTCATACCCGTCTTTCTAGATCATAGCTCGCGCATCAAGCCAAGACAAAAGCGGCGTCATAATCGGCATCATGCTCCGATAATCAAGCGTGGCTTTCGGCATGGACCGAATCGTGGCCCCCATTTTCCTCGCCACCTCGGCGTCAACCACGACGTCCTGCAGCCGGTCGACAAACGTTCTGATCGTAAAAGCAATAGCATTGCTCATAGGTAATCGCAGCAGCGTCCGGCGTTCAGCTCGAAGCCAAAGCGCGCTCCCCGCGTTCTCCGCCACTGTGCGCCGATCGCACAGCAACCTCTCCGGCTGGAACAGCGCCGGCTGTTCCTGTATCGACCAGTTCAACCTCCAGACAATTCTGTTTGGGCGAAGATGTTCGAAAAATCGATTCACCGCCGCGGCCATTTTTCCATTATAATCAGCCACCGGCGCATGTATTGCGGATGCGCTATTCCCGATTTTCTCAGCGAGATGCCAATTGCTCGGGAAGCACACTGCCGCCCCCGTCAGCAGATATTGATTATCTGCCTCCGTAAGCAGGCAAAGATCCTCTTGCACCAATCTCGCGGCGACCTCCAGCGGGTGCACGGCTGGGTCGATGACGTCCCAAATCTCTGACGTAGTCAGGTTGGTTATCGAGTTTCCCTGGAGCGCGTACCGGTCTGCGTGAAATTCGACGAGATTTGACACCAGAAGGCGGAGCAGTTCCTGGGCTGGAGCCCGGTCCTCGTTTTGCAGTTTCAGCACTTCGTCGCGCCGGCGGTGGAGCAGTTCCCGCTTCAATTCGAGTTCCTCGCCCAGGCTTTCGTCGCAGATTATCCACGAGTTCGGTGAAAGCGCCTGGATGCCCAGGGCGGGACGATGTTGGCCCTCCATGAAGGGCAAGCTTTGCAGCAAGGATGGAGGAAAGCGCGACATGTCTGAAGTTTAAAGCTCCGTTCTAAATTGACAAAGTTTTTTTGCTTCTTTTTTGTTCTCAAAAAGAAGAATCCTTCCTCGTCGCTTTCCTGTTTCCTATAGGTTCGGATCCGGATACGAAATCTCCACCAGTTCGATCACTTCCACTCCCGCCGGTGTCACCAGTCGCACCTGATCGCCCAATTTCGCCCCGAGCAAAGCCCGGCCGATAGGCGCGTGGAGGCTCACCTTCCCCTGGCTCATGTTGGCTTCGTCGACGCCCACCAAGGTCACCGTGCGTTCCTCTCCACGCGGGTTTTCGTACGTCACGGTCGCGCCGAAAAACACCTGATCGCGCCTGGTTTGCAGTCTCGGATCGACGATCTCGCCGTGTTTCAGGCGCCGCCCCAGAAACCGCGCGCGCTTGTCGATCTCGCGCAGGCGTTTTTTACCGTAAAGATAGTCGCCGTTCTCGGAGCGATCGCCGTTTCCTGCGGCCCATGACACGATCTCGACGATCCTGGGCCGTTCCACTTTCATCAGTTGCCGAAGTTCCTCGCGCAACATCGCCGCTCCCTCGGGAGTGAGATAAATCCGCTGTGACGGAGGCTTATCCTCATCCTCGTCGTCATCGTCCGCTGTCATCGGCCGAACACTCCGACCGGGGCCATCGGTGCGCGCGGCGCGTCATTCAGGTAGTGGGCCACCTCCGGCTCGATCGCTTGTGCGATCAGCCGCCAGCCTTCGGGGCTCGGGTGCAGCGGCGGATCGGGCGGGGTCAGAAGCGGATCGATGAAAAGCGATGGATCGAACCTGCCCCCGCGCTCGAACAGAGCACCGACATCACGGTAGGTCACCCACGAAACTTGCCCCGCCCCGTACCGCACCGCGAGCGCCCGGTTGGTCTCTAATGTCGACGTTGTCACCCACGCCGAGCGCCCGCACGGCAGCACGCCGAGCAGCAGAATATGGGTCGCCGGCAATTTGCGGTGGATGATCGCCGCCGTTGCTTCAATCCCCGCAACCGTGTCGCGAGCGGACCAATGCAGGCGGCCGAAATTGTTGGCCCCGATCAGCACGATCGCCAGCTTGGGCGAGATCCCGTCCGCCTCGCCGTGCAGCAGCCGCCAGATCAAAGCCGAGGTCGGGTCGCCCTTGAACCCTAGGTCGACCGCCGAGCGTCCGCCGTAATAGTGCTGCCAGACCGGCTGATAATCGAACCGATCGGCGGGCCCGCTTTCGAGATACTGCATGATCGAGTCGCCATAGAACACCAGTTCCGGCCGATGTGCAGCAAGCTCCGCGGCCTTCTCCGTAAACCGCGCCTGCCACCAAGGAAGGCCGCCGCGTGCGATCGGATCCACCGCGAGTGGCGCCGCAGCTCCCAGCCACAGCGCCACCAGGGGCAGAAGTAGCCTAATGCGCACGCAGCACTGCCAACGAGGCGATACCCAGCGCGAAGCAATAAAACGCGAACGGAGAGAGCGACGCGCGGTCATGATTGCGGAAGTAACGCATCAGCACCACGGTGCTGGCAAACGAAGTCACCCCTGCCACGACGGCGGCGAGCGTGGCTAGTCCAAGCGTGGCGCCGCCGGCACCCGCATGCAACAGTTTCGGCACCTCCAGCACCGTTGCTGCAAGGATCACGGGCACCGCAATCAGGAACGAAAAATGCGCCGAGGCTTCGTGATCCACCTCGCGCAGCAACGCCCCCACCATGGTGGCGCCCGAGCGCGAAAAGCCGGGGATCAGCGCCAGGCATTGCCAGCATCCGATTAGCAATGCATCGACAAACGAGAGCTGTGCCAATGGCTTATGCCCTGCGTGCCGGTTCCGCAGAGCCTCGCCACCAATTAGCAGCACACCGTTCAAGATCAGAAATATCGCCGCGAAGTCAGCACTTCCGAACAGCGTGCGCAGGTGTTTCTCCAGAAAAAATCCCACAACCAGCGCCGGAATGGTGGCGACGACAATCAGCAGCACCAGCCGCCGCGCCTGCGCCGTGAGCGCCGGATCGTCGAGCCCCAGCGCCCCGCGCACGATCGAAACCCAATCGTTGCGGAAATAAGCCAACAACGCCACCGACGTTCCCAGATGCAGCATCACCAGGAACGGCAGGAAACTCGGCGCGCCCTCGTCGGTGGCCCAACCCGCCAGACCACGCAGCAATACCGCGTGGCCGAGACTGCTGACCGGGAACAACTCAGTCGCGCCCTGGAGGATGGCGAATAATATGGCCTGGAGAGCGTTCATGGGTCACGTCGGTCCGTTGCGGTGTGGCCGATGGGTGACGCAAAATCGAGGTTTGCGCAACGGTTGAAGTGTAGGAAGAATCTTCTTTTTGTGAACAAAAAGAAGCAAAAAAACTTTGTCACTTGGAGTTCACCGGCCGCGGTCGGTGGCTCCAAGTGACAAAAGTTTTTCGCTTCTTTTTTTCAAAAAAGATGCTTCTACCTTAACCTTACGCGGCCAGGACCGCCTGCACCGACTTCACCACTTCCGCGAACGCCGCCGGATCATCGTATGCCACCGCCGCCAGCACCTTGCGATCGAGTTCGATCCCTGCGCGCTTCAAGCCATTGATAAACACCGAGTAGGTGAGGCCCTGCTCACGCACCGCGGCATTGATACGTTGGATCCACAGCGCGCGGAACTCGCGTTTCCTAACGCGGCGATCGCGATACGCATATTGCAGCGACTTTTCCAGACGCTCGAGCGCGATCCGGTAGTTGGTCGACGACCGTCCGAAGAATCCTTTGGATTGATCGAGAACTTTCTTATGCCGGGCGTGGGTGGTAACGCCCCGTTTGACACGTGCCATCGCTCAGGATTCCTTATGACAAACCGTAGGGGGTCCACTGTTTTACAGTGATCCCGTCCATCGGGGTCAGCACCTGGCTGCCACGGTTGGTGCGCTTGGCCTTCTGGCTGCGCGCGGAAAGATTGTGGCGCTTCTTGCCGGGACCGGCGAGAACCTTGCCCGTCGCGGTGATCTTGAATCGCTTCTTCACCGACGACTTCGTCTTCAACTTGGGCATTTTCAACTCCTTACAAAGGTGGGCCGCGTCCCCCCCTTTATGAAAGGATCGAAGACGCGCCGCGGCGGTCGGGCATGCCCATTTCAGGCCCGAACTCGCGCGCGAGCGGCGGGCTATAGCCGAGCCGTACCCCCCGGTCAAGCTTTCCCCAGCGCCGCGTGAGCTGCCAGTTTCGCCGCCAATTCTTCGCCGGTGTCGCTCCAGCGGGCATAGTCCTGGGCACCCAAGTCAGCCAATAACGCGGCCTTGGCTACGACGCCGGGCAGACATCGCACCAGGCCGCGGATCAATGCCAAATCCTCGGGCGCCAATTGCGCACGCAATTGCGGCAGCTCCGTATCGTGGCCGAATAGGCGCAGTAGCCTGCCGTGCTGATCGGAACCTCCCCCCGGCCAGTTGGTGAGCGAGCGGGGCCAGCCGGGAATATCGCGGAATTCCAACGCGCTGGCCTCGCGATCGACCACTACCCGGAATTTCAGGAACGGCCAATGGTGATCGCCCACGGTGAATTTGGCGAGCCGCATGTCGAGATGACGGTAGGCGCCGCCGTTGTCGAAATGTTCGTCCAGGATCACCTCGCGCAAGGAAACCGGGATCTCGGCGCCTTCCAGAACATCGGCCGCGAGTGTGATCGACCGCGTTCCGGCCGGTGCCCTGGCGCCGACCAACCTGGCTCGGCGCCGCGACTTGCCGCCTGGATTGAGGGCGTGAAAGAGGATCTTGTTGATTTCCACCAACGATAAACCCGACCCCAGCCGCGACCTGGCGTCGAGCGCTACCACCAATTGAAGATTTGAAGCCCCGCCTACCGGCAATTCCAGCACCACTCGCGCCTCTCCGTTGCCGCCGAAACTGCGCCAGCCGGACCACGCCACGTCACGACTCGCCGCGAGTAAATCGGCCTCGCCGGTGATGAGACGCCCGACCGGCTGCAACCAGAGCGCCACCGCCAGATTGCGCACGTCACCGCCGCGAATGCCGAAGGCCGCCTCGATCACGTCCATTCCGGCGGTGCTTACCAGCGGAAATACCACGAGCGTCTGCTTCCCGCCGAACAGGCCGACCACCATCGGTCCGGCCTCGTCGGGGTTGTAGGACCGCGGCATCCCTCCATCCAGCAGCCGCACCCGGGCGTAGGCTGCGCGCGGCATGGCGAGCGGAATGCCGTCCAGATGCGCCGATGAGCCGACCTCGGACCAATCCCAATGTTCGGCCAACACATAACTCCGGCCTAATTCCGCGCACCAGATCTTTACCGCCAACGGCCGATCCGGCGTGGTGCCACCAGGCCGATCCGGCAAATTCTCCGCAAAGGCTGGGGCACGGTCCTGGGCAAGTTCGACAAATCCGGACTTGCCGCAATTGAAATGAAGCTCAAGCTGCGCGGTTTCAGGCGTCCAACCGACCGGTGTCGGCATGTCAAGCTGCAGCCATCCGCTGGCGAGCGATCCCGCCGGCACCACCCAGGAACCGAATATCCGGCCGCTCTCCAGCCCCGACAGCCGCACCCGCAAGCCGTCCTCGGCGCCGGCCTTGGTGCCCGTCACCGCGACCGCGACCGCGGCGATACGATCGACCCGAACGCCCAAAGGTTGCACCAGAATCGGATGGTTGGAGTCGAGCCTGATCGTCTCCTTGGCCGGGTTGGCGGAGCTCTCCAGCGTCAACTCGCCGGGCGGCTGGTGCGCGAGGGCACGCACGAGACCCGCGGAGACCGTTGCTGTGCGCTCGAAATCCTGGCGCAGCCGCGCAAGCGACAAATGCAAGTCGGCGCCGTCGTGCACGATCCGCGCCTGTTCCGCCACCATCCGGGCAGTGATCGCGCGCATCGCCGCCAATGGATCGCTGGCCAGGAACTCCGGCGCCCGGCCGCCAAGATTAGCGGCAAACCAAGCCCGCCATGGTGTTTCGGGTTCGCCGGCGGCAAACAGCACCGCCAATATGCTGTTCGGCGAGACCGGGATTTCCACCTCGTGGCCGGAGGGGGACACATCGGCGGACGCACCGATCAGGCCATTGCCGTCCAGAGATCGCCCATGCCAAATTTCCAGCCCGGTGCCTGCAAACGGCGCAGCGGCAGCTTTCGCGCCGACAAATAGTATTCCCGGGCGACTAGCCATAAATTGTGTAAAATACTTGGCGCCGATCAAAAATTTTGTCAATTCACCGCCGCTCCGTCTAAAAGCGCGGTCATCCCACCAACAAACGCCGCCATGGTGTCCTTCCAACGCAACTCGCCGACCCGTCCGGCCGCCTCGATCGAAATCCGGTGCAACATCGCACGGTCGCTGGCAAGCTCGCCGATGATCGCGACGAAATCGCTCACGATCGCCGCCTCCGCCGCGCGAGGATCGACCAGAAACCCGTCGACCCGATCGGTTACGATTTCCGCCACAGCCCCCACGTCAGTCGCGATCACCACCACGCCCAGCCGTTGCGCCTCCAACAAAATCAGCGGTACACCTTCGAAACGTGAAGGCATTACCACCACATCCGCCCATTGGTAGAGCATGGTCAAATCCGCGGCCGTCATCGCCGGAGGCTCGATCACCCAGTGCGCGGGCAGTAGCCGATCGCTCGGACTGCCCACCACAGCCCTGCCCACGATGCGCCATTCCACCAGGGGCCCAGCAGTATCCTGATTTATCGCAGCGAGCCGGTCGAGCCCCTTCTGGGCGTCAAGCCGGCCCAGATACAGCACCCGCAATTTGCCGGGCAGCGCCGCTCGCCCGTTACGCATTTCCTGGGTCGCAGTCAGCACCGATTCCGGTATCTCATACGATGGTGCGTTGCGTACCAGGTGAATTTTCTCGGCCGGCACGGACCGCCCCACGCACCAGTGGCGCATACCCTCCGAGACCACGACAAACCCGTCGTAGACGTGCTCGTACGCCAAAGCGAAATTGGCGTTGCCCGAAGCCAGCCCCGCAGACGTGATCTCGTTCAGATGCAAACCGACGTAAGTCTTGGCACCCAGACGCTTCAACTCGCCAATCAGCCCGTGCATCTTGACGCCGTGCGTGTTGAACACGACGTCCATCGTGGCAAGCAATCCCAACGCTTCACGGTTTTGGGGCGATATGCCGCCGAGGATCGGCGCCCCTAAACTCCAATCAAATGGGTATTGTTCGTCGGCACCGATGAAGTTCAGCGACTCGAACGCGCTGTCGAACAGCCCGGAGAACTCGATGTGATCTTGTTCCGTCATGAATAGATGACAGTCATACCCATGCCGGCGCAGGATGAGAGCGTAGTTCGCGACTACTTTCTCCACCCCGCCGAAATCAAAAATCGGCAAGAGAAATCCGACCTGTTTGCGATCCTTGGGTGGCAGATGCGGTAATACCGTGCCCAATCCCAAATCGGCGAATATGCTCTTGCTCGCGTCCCGGCGGGACATCCGCTTATCCTCGCGCCAATCGAGCGGCAGGGCCGGCCTGCTTTGACAGCGCTGTCGCATTTGTCCGAGCAGGCTTACCATTCGCGCCACCACGGCGTAAGGTTGGCACGCCACCATGACCTCGGCAAACTGGGCGGGCAGTTCGATGTCCACCACTGCTACCTTCGGCATCGGGAACTCGCGCGCCAGACTTTCGACCCAGCCGGTGTGAGGATCGCGAACTATCTCGCGCACGATGTTTCCCGAAGCAAACAGAACCGCGGCACCGGCGAGATCTTCCGCGGCGGCGCCCCGCGCCGCGCGCCTCACCGCCAATTGGCCGGCGGCGCCGACGTAAACCCGCGCGATCAGGAACTGGCCGCGCCGCAAGGTGTTTTCCGCCAGCCAGAAGATATACCGGATCAGCTTCACCCGAGTGAGCTTCTCGATCGTCCCGGAATGCGCCACCGCAATCAGCCGTGGCTCTCCATAAGCGGCCGGCGAATATTCCGCGGTGCCGAACGACTCGACGAACAGCGCAGTGGTATGTTTCGCGGATGAAACCTCGGCGCTGCTCCAAAGGGTGGGATCGAGCACGGCGTGCACTTCGTCGCGATCCACCAGCGCCAGACGGTAGCGCGGTAATTCGCCGGCTTCCACTTGCAGCAGGTTGCCGACGCGAAACATTTGCTTGTGCTTGCACCGCATGTAGGCGAGGATTTCCGGACGGTTGCGCTCGGACTGGCTCAACATGCTCTCGCCGCGCCGCCGATAGCTGAAACCGGCGCGCGGAACAAACACGCCGTGGAAGCCGAGTTCCGCCGCCTGCCACCAGAATTCCCAGTCCTCGAACCCCAGTTTCATTGCTTCGTCAAAACGGGCGCCACGCTCGAACACGGCTCTGGACACCAGGCTACCGGCTTCGCAATAATTATAGGACAAGTGCAGTAAGAGGGAATAAGCACCCCTGGTCGAATAGAATCCTGGAATGCCGAACATGTCGATGTCGGGGTAGGCCCAACCCGCGTTGCCTGCCTCCAGCACATGAAACGCGCGATCGAGGAAGGCCGGCAGAATCCGATTGTCGCTGTCCAGGAAATAAATCGCCTTGAAATCCGGCCAAGCCTTCAACGCAAATTCAATCCCGCTATTGCGCGCCGCACTTAGTCCCCCATTCTCGCGCCGCAAATATAACAGCCGGTCCGGATACCGCGCGGCAAAAAGGGAGGCGGTATGATAGGTGGAGGGCAGCGGACAGCCGTCGTCGACCACCACCACCACTACGAATAGCTTGGTGGCCTGGGCGAGCACGCTCGCGATGGCTTCGACCATGAACAGAGGCTGCTTATGGACCGGAATCACCACAACGATGTCCGGCGCGATATCGGGCGCGATATCGAGTAGCAGGCTTGCGGGCTCAACCTGTTGCAACGGCTGGCGTTTATTCGCGCGTTTCCTGGGTTCGGCAAGCTGCTGGGCCACAATACCCCGCCTTCCGATTTTGTTCGCGCCCCCATAAGCGAGCAACCACACCGCCTGTCAACCGTCACGGAGAGTGTAGCAGATAAGGCGAAGGAGAAGGCGAGGGCTCTGCCCTTCGAACCCGCCAAGGGCCGAGACGCCCCTGGACCCCGT
>Ga0302310_10001239_pt1 | contig 21871 bp, 19 predicted proteins | sample III_Palsa_N1_2_FD_200451 | JGI IMG/M metagenome (GOLD analysis project Ga0302310, IMG submission 200451) | Peat permafrost microbial communities from Stordalen Mire near Abisko, Sweden - III_Palsa_N1_2 | ecosystem: Environmental > Terrestrial > Soil > Palsa > Peat permafrost | place: Sweden...
CGCCGCCCCCGCCGCCCCCGCCGCCCCCGCCGCCCCCGCCGCCATCGACGCCGCCGCCGCCGCGGCCCAGCCGCTGCTTCACGCGGTGAAGCGCGAGACCGGCGCGATCCCGAACATGTTCCTGATGTTGGCGAACAGTCCGGCGGCGCTGCAAGGCTACCTCGGCCTCGACGCGGCGCTCGCCCAAGGCAGCATTTCGCCCGAGACCCGCGCCCGCATCGCGCTCGCGGTCGCCGAAATCAACGGTTGCGACTACTGCCTGTCCGCCCGCACCTATCTCGCCAGAACGCGCGCCAAGCTCGACAACGCGGAAATCACCGCCAACCGCAGCGGCGCCTCGAACGACCTCCATGCCGACGCTGCGGTGCGCTTTGCCGCCAAGATCGTCCGCCGGCGCGGCCAGGTGAGCGCCGAAGACGTCAGCGCCTTCCGCGCCGCCGGCTATTCCGACGCCGCGGTGGTCGAGGTGATCGCCCTCACCGCGCTTTCCAGCTTCGCCAACTACCTGAACCAGGTCACCCGAACCGAAATCGACTTCCCGCGGATCACCGCCCGTCGCGCCGCCTAATCCCCATCAGCAGGAGTATTCAGCATGTCACAACCAACCAAATCGGGTACCGCCCTGATCACCGGCGCCTCCACCGGCATCGGCGCCACCTACGCCGACCGTCTCGCCCGCCGCGGCTATGACCTGATCCTCATCGCCCGCGATGAAGCGCGGCTGAACCAGCTGGCAGCGCGCCTGCGGGACCAGACTGGGGTTTCGGTCGATGTGCTCAAGGCCGATCTCACCTCGTCCGCCGGCCGCGCCGCGGTTGAACGGCGCCTGGGCGACCACGCCTCGATCACGCTGCTGGTGAACAACGCCGGCATGGCGGTCGCGGGCAAGCTGATCGAAATCGATCCCGACGCGGCCGAGACCATGATCACCCTCAACGTGATCGCGGTCACCCGCATCGCCGCCGCCGCGGCGCGCGCCTTTGCCGCGCGCGGCTCCGGCACCATCATCAACATCGCCTCAGTGCTCGCGCTGGCGCCGGAGCGTTTCAACGGCGTCTACAGCGGCACCAAGGCGTTCGTGCTCAACCTGACCCAGTCGATGCACTACGAGCTCGCTGGCTCCGGTGTCCGGTTGCAGGCGGTGTTGCCGGGCGCGACCCGCACCGAAATCTGGGGCCGGTCGGGCGCCGACATCAACAACATTCCCGCAGAAAACCTGATGGAAGTGGACGAACTGGTGGACGCAGCACTCGCCGGCCTCGACCGCAACGAACTGGTGACGATTCCCTCCCTCCCCGATCTCGCCGACTGGGACGCCTTCCAGCAGGCGCGGCTCGCGCTCGCCCCCAACCTATCGCGCAATCACGCCGCCGCCCGCTATGGCGTCCAGCTGGAATCGTAACATGAGCAACGCACTGACCGCCGAGGGCCTCGCCGCTCCGCCGCAACTCCTCGGCACCAAAGCCTCAAAGCAGCGCCTTCTGCTCGCCGGCGCCGGAATTGCCGCCCTGATCGCCGCCGCGAGCTTCGGCGCCGACTGGTGGCAGGTCGGGCGCTTCATCCAGACCACCGACGACGCCTACGTCGGGGGCGACGTCACCGATCTCGCGCCCAAGGTGAGCGGCCTGATCGCGCAAATCGCCGTCGCCGACAATCAGCCGGTCCATGCCGGCGACCTGCTGGTGAAGATCGACGATCGCGACTACCGCGCCGCCCTGGCGAAGGCCCAGGCCGCGGTCGCGGGTGACCGGGCGACGCTCGCCAACCTCGACGCCACCCGGGCGTTGCAGACCTCGCTGATCGCCGAGGCCGCCGCCGACGTCACCGCCAACGTGGCCCAGACCCAGCTCGCGCGCGACAATCAATTCCGCGACCGCACGCTCGCGAACGAACAATTCGGCACCCTGCAACGGGCCGAGACCGCGGACGTGACCCTCACCCAGTCCACCGCCGCCGGCCGCAAGGCGCAGGCCGCACTCGCCGCCGCGAAAGCCGAGCTCGCAGTGATCGACACCGAAAAGCAGCAAGCCGAGGCAGCCCTCAGCGGCGCCCTCGCCGACCTCAACACCGCGGCGCTAAACCTCTCCTATACCGAAATTCGAGCCCCGGTAGATGGCACCATCGGCAACCGCAGCGCCGAACTCGGCGCCTATGCCGCGGTCGGCGCCCAGCTGATCTCGATCGTGCCGGCACGCGGACTGTGGGTGGACGCCAACTTCAAGGAGGATCAGCTCGCCGCGATGCATCCCGGCCAGCCGGTAGAAATCCGCGCCGACGTGCTGCCCGGCAAGCTCTTCCACGGCCAGGTTGCGAGCCTTGCTCCCGCCACCGGTTCGGTCTTCAGCGTGCTCCCGGCCGAAAACGCCACCGGCAACTTCACCAAGATCGTGCAGCGCGTCCCGGTCCGCGTCCTGCTCGACGGCGACGGCTCGACCCTCGGCCTACTCCGTCCCGGCCTGTCGGTCACCGCCAACGTCGATACCCGCGAGGACGACGTGCGGTGAAAGCAATAGTTCCCTTCGCCGTGATGTGCGTCGGCATGTTCGTCGCGCTGCTCGACATCCAGATCGTGGCCTCGTCGCTGCAGGACATTGGCGGCGGCTTATCCGCGGCACAGGATCAGATCAGCTGGGTGCAAACCGCCTATCTGATCGCCGAGATCATCGTAATCCCGCTGTCCGGCTGGCTCACCCGGGTGTTCTCCACTCGCTGGCTGTTCACCATCTCGGCCGCCGGCTTCACCGCCGCCAGCATGTTGTGCGGGCTGGCCTGGAACATCGAAAGCATGATCATCTTCCGCGCGCTGCAAGGCCTGCTCGGCGCTTCGATGATCCCGACCGTGTTCACCTCCTCCTTCTATTACTTCCAGGGTTCGAAGCGGGTCTACGCCGCTGCCGTGGTCGGCACCATCGCCTCGATCGCGCCCACGCTCGGGCCGGTGATCGGCGGCTACATCACCGACACGCTGAACTGGCATTGGCTGTTCTACGTCAATCTGATCCCGGGCTCGCTGGTCGCGATCCTGGTCGCCTTCATGGTCAAAATCGACGAGCCCGACCTCTCGCTGCTGAAAGAGGCGGATTACCTTGGCATCGCGCTGATGGCGCTGGGCCTCGGCACGCTCGAATATTTCCTTGAAGAAGGCACGCGCTGGAACTGGTTCAGCGATCGCACCATCACGATCACCGCCTGGACCGCGGCGATCTCGCTGGTCCTGTTCATCGTCCGCAGCCTGATGATCCCGCGCCCGGTGGTCGATTTCCGCGCTTTGGCCGACCGCAATTTCGCCCTCGGCTGTGTGATTTCGTTCATCACCGGCATCGGCATCTTCGCCACGATCTATCTCACCCCGCTGTTTCTCGGCTACGTGCGTGGTTTTTCCGCCCTGCAAACCGGGCTGGCGGTATTCTCGACCGGGGTCGCCTCGATCGCCGGCGTGCCGGTCTACATCGCGCTCGCCCGCAAATACGACCTGCGCTGGATCATGATGGGAGGCCTGGCGCTGTTCGGTCTCTCGATGTGGAGCTTCAGCTTCATCACCCACGACTGGGGCAGCGACCAACTTCTGGTCCCGCAAATCTTCCGCGGGTTTCCCCAAGTCTTCTGTGTCGCGCCCGCGGTCACAATCGGGCTCGGCAGCCTACCGCCCGCTCGGCTGAAATACGCCAGCGGACTCTTCAACATGATGCGCAACCTCGGTGGCGCGGTCGGCATTGCCATCAGCGGCGCGGTGCTGAACAACCGCACCAACTTCCACTTCCAGGTTCTGGCCGCTCATCTTACCTACGCCAGCGGCCCGATGAACCGGCTGATGCATAGTATGACGCAGCATCTCACGACTGTTCTTGGCTCGGGGGTCGCGGGCCAGAAAGCAGCGCTCACTGAACTATGGCAGCTCGCCTTCCGTGAAGCGGAAACCCTGTCCTACGCCGATGCGTTCCGCACCATCATGGTGGCGTTCGTCATCGCCACGTTGCTGGTACCACTGATGAAAAAAGTGGCTCCGCAGCCGGGAGCCACGACCTCGAGTCACTAGCAGATAATTATGCGTCGGTCCGGCACGAAAATAAGTGAAATCAACTTCTGTCAATTTGGGCCTGCGTCACAGATCGCTCCGTCACGACCAAAAAGGAGGCACCACAGAGCTCAAACCAGCTTGGCGTCCAAGGTGATTTCGGCCCGTAGGACTTTGGAAACCGGGCAATTCTTCTCCGCATCGCCCGCGAGCTTGGCGAAAGTCGCCTCGTCCAAATTCGGCACGCTGGCGCGCAACGTCAGCGCCGAACGACTGATGCGGAACCCCTGGCCCTCGGGCTCGAGCGACACCGCAGCCTCGGTGCTGAGCTCGTCCGGGGTGAATCCCGCGCCCTGCAACTGAAACGCCAGCGCCATGGTGAAACACCCGGCATGAGCGGCAGCGATCAGCTCTTCCGGATTGGTGCCCTTTTCGCTCTCGAAGCGCGTTTTGAACGAATACGGCGTTTCGGCCAGCACGCCGGAATCAGTGGTGAGATGGCCCGTTCCGGCACGGCCGGTGCCACGCCATACAGCCTTCGCTTTGCGGATCATGGGAGACTCCTTGATTTGAATGGGAACGTAGGCGCTGCTTCACGCCATCTTATACTGCGGCGTCTCCGAAAAGCCACTCCCAGTGCCGCGAGAGAGATTTCAAACCAAGGGAAGAGTCTTCTTTTTGCGAACAAAAAGAAGCAAAAAAACTTTGTCACCGGGTTGCCGCGCGGACGGTGCCATTTGTGACGCAGGCCCAAATTGACTGAAGTTTTTTGCTTCTTTTTTTCAAAAAAAGAGCCTTCCTTCCTGCCGTCCCGCTCGCAACCGAACTTGTAATCGCCGATTTCATCCCCACTACTGTTGCTCGGACCATCTTCCGGCCTTGCGCGAGACAGGGCTTGGAAATTCGGCCGAACAGCGCTTGTATGGCGGGCGATCTACTCCAAGGTGACGCGATGAAAGCTACCGGCAGCCTGAATGGTCTTGGTCAGAGCCTTTGGCTCGACAACATCACCCGCGACCTGCTGAACAGTGGCACGCTCAAGCGCTACATCGACGAGCTCTCGGTAACCGGACTCACCTCGAACCCCACGATCTTCGATCAGGCGCTCAAGAAGAGTTCGAGCTACGACGACACCATTCGCCGCAACGCGCCCACCGCGAAGTCTCGCGAGGCCCTGTTCTTCGATCTCGCGCTGGAAGACCTCACCCGTGCCGCCGATCTGTTTCAGCCGGTGTTCGCGCGCACCGATGGCGTCGACGGCTGGGTCTCGCTCGAGGTCTCGCCCACGCTTGCCTTCGACACCGAAAGCACGCTCGCGGCCGCCAAGGACCTCCACCACCGCGCCGGAAAGCCGAACCTTTTCATCAAGATACCCGGCACGAAGGAAGGCGTGCCCGCGATCGAGGAGGCCATCTTCGCCGGCATTCCGGTCAACGTGACGCTGCTGTTCTCGCGCGAGCAATACCTCGCGGCGGCCGAGGCCTACCTGCGCGGCGTCGAGCGCCGGATCGCGGCGGGGCTCAATCCTGCGGTCGGTTCGGTCGCGTCGGTTTTCATCAGCCGCTGGGACGTCGCAATCGCCGGCAAGGTGCCGGCTGAACTCACCAATCGGCTGGGGATTGCGATCGCGGAGCGGATCTACGTCGCCTATCGCGAGCTGCTGAATTCACCGCGCTGGCTCCGCGCCGCCAATGCCGGCGCCCGGCCGCAGCGCCTGTTGTGGGCGAGCACCGGGACCAAGGACCCCAAGGCCTCGGACATCCTGTATGTCAAAGCGCTCGCCGCGCCCTTCACGGTCGATACCATGCCCGAAGGCACCCTCACCGCCTTCGCCGACCACGGCGAGGTCGGCGACATCATGCCGGCCGATGGCGGCTCCTCCGATGCCGTGCTGGCGAGCTTCAACACGGCAGGGGTGGACATCGACGCGCTCGCGGCAAAGCTGCAGCAGGAGGGCGCCGACTCGTTCGTGAAGTCCTGGAACGATTTGATGTCCCAGATCGAAGCCAAATCGGCGGAGATCAAGAAAGCGAGCTGACATCCGGGTCCTGGTTTCATCGGGAGCATTCACCGCCAATCGCCGAGGACAAGCCTCATGAGCACTCTACCATTGCGTAAGCGCCCAGCCTGGTCCGCCTTGCTCGCCCATCACGAAGAAATCAAAGACCTGCCCCTGAAGCAACTATTCGCCGAGGACCCCGGCCGCGGCGAACGATTGGCGGCGGAGGGTGCGGGGATCTATCTCGACTATTCGAAGAACCGGATTACCGCCGGGACGCTGGAGTTGCTGGTTGGCCTCGCCGAAGAATCTGGCTTGCGCGCGCGGATCGACGCGATGTTCCGCGGCGACAAGATCAACGTCTCCGAGGGCCGCGCCGTGCTCCATGTGGCGCTTCGCGCGCCGCGTGGCGCCTCAATCGAGGTCGACGGCAAGAACGTAGTACCCGAGGTGCACGAAGTTCTCGACAAGATGGCTGATTTCGCGAACCGGCTACGCGACGGCACTTGGAAAGGCCACACCGGCAAGCCGATCAAGAATGTGATCAACATCGGCATTGGCGGCTCGGACCTAGGACCGGTGATGGCGTACGAGGCGCTGAAACACTACTCGAAGCGCGACATGGTTTTCCGCTTCGTGTCCAACGTCGACGGCACCGATTTCGCCGAAGCGGTGGAGGATCTCGACGCCGCCGAGACGCTGTTCATCGTCTCGTCCAAGACCTTCACGACGCTCGAAACCATGACCAACGCGCACAGCGCGCGCGATTGGGCGATCGCCGGCCTCAAGGACGAAGCCGCGATCGCGAAGCACTTCGTCGCGGTCTCGACCAATTCCAAGGAAGTGACCAAATTCGGCATCGACACCGCGAACATGTTCGGCTTCTGGGATTGGGTCGGCGGGCGCTATTCGATGGATTCCGCGATCGGCCTCTCCACCATGCTGGCGGTCGGACCGGATAATTTCCGCGCCATGCTCGACGGTTTTCACGAAATCGACGAGCATTTCCGCACCGCTCCGTTCGGGCAAAATCTGCCGGTGCTGCTGGGCTTGCTCTCCTTGTGGTACAACAACTTCTTCGGCGCCCAGTCGGTCGCCGTGCTACCCTACGAACAATACCTCAAGCGCTTCCCCGCCTATCTCCAGCAGCTCACGATGGAGAGCAACGGCAAGCACGTGACCCTCGAAGGCGTCCGGGTGGACTACGACACCGGCCCGATCTATTGGGGCGAGCCCGGCACCAACGGTCAGCACTCCTTCTATCAACTGATCCACCAGGGCACCCGGCTGGTTCCTTGCGACTTCATCGCCTTCGGCGCGACCCTGAACCCGCTCGGCCGGCATCACGACATTCTGATCGCCAACGTCCTGGCCCAAGCCGAGGCGCTCGCCTTCGGCAAGACCGCCGACGAGGTCAAGGCCGAGGGCACCCCCGACTGGCTGGTGCCGCACCGGCTATTCGAGGGCAACCGGCCCTCCAACATCCTCCTACTCGATAAACTCACGCCGGCGGCTCTTGGCAAGCTGGTCGCGCTCTACGAGCACAGCGTGTTCACCCAAGGCGTGATCTGGCAGATCGACTCCTTCGACCAATGGGGGGTCGAGCTTGGCAAGCAGCTCGCCCAGCGCATCATCCCGCAGCTCGAAAGCCCGACCGAACCCGAGCTCGCGCATGACAGCTCCACCAACCATCTGATCCGGCGCTATCGCAAGTTCAAAGGAACCGTGTGATGCCACGAGGATATGACCAGCCGCTCTACATCCAGCCGTTCGACCACCGGGCTACCTTCGAGACCAAGATGTTCGGCTGGACGCCGCCGCTCGACGCTGGCCAAACCGCCGAGATCGCCGCGGCCAAGCGGGTGATTTACGATGGCTTCAAGGCCGCGGTGGCCGGCGGTGTGCCGAAGGAGAAAGCCGGCATTCTGGTGGATGAGCAATTCGGCGCCGCCCTCCTGCACGATGCCGCGGCCGACGGGTTCATCACCGCCGCACCGGCCGAGAAGAGCGGGCAGGACGAGTTCGACTTCGAGTACGGCGACGAGTGGGCGAACCACATCGCAGCCTTCAGCCCGACCTTCTGCAAGGTCCTGGTGCGCTACAACAGCGAAGGCGACGCTGCCCTGAACCGCCGCCAGGCAGCAAAGCTGAAGCAACTTTCCGGCTATCTCGCGTCGCGCGAGCGGAGCCGCTTCATGTTCGAACTGCTGGTACCCCCGGAAAAAGCGCAGCTCGACCAGCTCAAAGGCGACAAGCAGGCCTATGACCTCGAGGTCCGCCCGCGCCTCATGGTCGCCGCAATCGAGGAGCTTCAAGCCGCCGGTGTGGAACCCGACGTCTGGAAGATCGAAGGCCTCGACCGCCGGGAAGATTGCCAGAAGATCGTGGCCGCGGCCCAGGCCGGCGGGCGCAACCGGGTCGGCTGCATCGTGCTCGGCCGGGGCGAGAGCGACCAGAAAGTGGAAGAATGGCTCGAGATCGCGGCAGCGGTCCCGGGTTTCATCGGATTTGCCGTCGGCCGCACCGATTTCTGGGAACCGCTGGTCGCCTGGCGCGCTAAGCAGGAAACCCGTGAGCAAGCCGTCGCCGAGATCGCCCGGCGCTACCGGCATTTCGTCGACGTCTTTGAGAAAGCTCGTAATTCAACCACCAAGGAGAATTAGCTCGTGCAGCTGGGAATGATCGGCCTCGGCCGGATGGGAGCGAACATGGTGCGCCGGCTGCTGCGCGGCGGGCACCAATGCACGGTGTACGACCGGTCCGCCCAGGCGATCGCCGATCTGGCAAAGGAAAAAGCCACCGGCGCCGACTCGCTCGCCGACTTTACCGCCAAGCTCAGCAAACCGCGCGCGGTCTGGCTGATGGTGCCGGCAGGCGTGGTCGATCAGACCATCGCCGATCTGCTGCCCCACCTGGAGAGCGGCGACATCCTGATCGACGGCGGCAACTCCTACTACATCGACGACATTCGCCGCGCCAAGGAACTCAAGACCAAAGGCATCCACTATGTCGAAGTCGGCACCAGCGGCGGCGTGTGGGGCCTGGACCGCGGCTATTGCATGATGATCGGCGGCGACGTCGAGGTGGTGAAGCACCTCGACCCGATCTTCGTAACCCTCGCCCCCGGCCGCGGCGACGTCCCGCGTACCCCGGGCCGCGAGGAAAACAGCGGCACTTCCGAGTTGGGCTACCTGCACTGCGGGCCCAACGGCGCCGGCCACTTCGTCAAGATGGTGCATAACGGCATCGAATACGGGGTGATGGCAGCCTACGCCGAGGGCTTGGCGATCCTGAAAGCCGCCGACATCGGCAATAAAACCGGCGAGATCGACGCCGAAACCACCCCGCTGCGCGACCCCGAGCTCTATCAGTATGAGCTCAACCTGCCCGATATCACCGAGGTCTGGCGCCGCGGTAGCGTGATCGCGTCGTGGCTGCTCGATCTCACCACCGCAGCGCTGGTCCATGACCCGGCACTGTCCAGCTTCGGCGGCCGAGTATCAGACTCCGGCGAGGGCCGCTGGACCATCAAAGCGGCGATCGATGAGGGCGTGCCGGCCCACGTGCTGTCGGCGGCGCTGTACGAACGATTCAGCTCGCGCGGCGAGGCGGACTACGCCGATAAACTGCTGTCGGCGATGCGGTTTGCGTTTGGCGGGCACTTGGAAAAGGCTAAGTAAAAAGTCTTCTTTTTTGAAAAAAAGAAGCAAAAAACTTTTATCAATATTTGGTCCGAGCACAAATCTAGCCCGTTACGCTGCGGCCCAATCGTAATAAAGTTTTTTTGCTTCTTTTTGTTCACAAAAAGAAGACTACCACTTTACTTAATATTGGATCGGAACATTCGAGCGATGACCAACGACGAACTCGACCAACTCGCGATCAACACCATCCGCACGCTCTCGATCGACGCGGTCCAGCAGGCCAAGTCCGGCCATCCCGGCACGCCAATGGCGCTGGCACCGCTGGTCTACGCGATCTGGAACCGGGTGATGCGCTTCGATCCCAAGGATCCGATCTGGCCCGGCCGCGACCGTTTCGTGCTGTCCAACGGCCATGCCTCGATGCTGCTGTGGTCGGTGCTGCACCTCACCAAAACCATGGCGGTGAACGCCGAATACGAGCGCACGGGCACGCCTTCGGTCACGCTCGACGCGATCGAGCACTTCCGCCAGCTCGGCAGCAAGGCGCCGGGCCATCCGGAGTATCACCTGGTTTCCGGGGTCGAGACCACCACCGGACCGCTCGGCCAAGGGATCGCTACCAGCGTCGGCATGGCGATCGCGCGCAAGTGGCTCGGTGCGCGCTACAACCGTCCCGGCTTCGACATCTTCGACTACAATATCTACGCGGTATGCGGCGACGGCTGCCTGATGGAAGGCGTCGGGTCCGAGGCAGCCTCGCTCGCCGGCCATCTCGAACTCGATGACCTGTGCTGGATCTACGACAACAACCACATCACCATCGAGGGCAACACCAAGATCACCTTTACCGAGGACGTCGCAACGCGCTTTCTCGGCTATCGCTGGAACGTGCTCCGGGTCAGCGACGCCAACGATCTGGCGCGGATCGAAGACGCGCTGGCGGTATTCCGCGCCACCACCGGCAGGCCGACGCTGATCATCCTCGATAGCCACATCGGCTACGGCTCGCCCAACAAGGTGGATACCGCGGCCGCCCACGGTGAACCCCTGGGCGAGGAAGAAGTGAAGCTCGTCAAGCGCGCCTACGGCTGGCCGGAGGATGCCAAGTTCCTCGTGCCCGACGGGGTTTACGCGCATTTCGCTGCCGGGATCGGGGTGCGCGGCGCCGAGGCCCACGCGCGTTGGACCGAATTGTTCGGCGAGTATCGTAAGCAGTATCCGGATCTCGCGACCGAGATCGATCAGATGCAGCGCCGCGACCTGCCGGAAAATTGGGATCGCAACCTGCCGACTTTCCCGGCAGACGCCAAAGGGCTCGCCGGTCGTGATGCTTCGGGTCAGGTGTTGAACGTGCTGGCGCAGAATATTCCCTGGCTCATGGGCGGTGCGGCGGATCTCGCGCCGTCGACCAAGACCGCGCTCAAATTTGCGGGCGCCGGTGATTTCGAACCCGGCTCGCCGCTGGGCCGGAATTTCCATTTCGGTATTCGCGAGCACGCCATGGCGGCAGCGGTGAACGGGATGTCGCTGTCGAAGTTGCGCGCGTTCGGCTCGACTTTCTTCATCTTCAGCGACTACGCCCGTCCCGCCATTCGTTTATCGTCACTGATGGAAATTCCCACCATCATGATCTTCAGCCACGACGCGATGGGGGACGGCGAAGACGGTCCGACCCATCAGCCGGTGGAGCAGCTGGTGTCGCTGCGGGCGGTCCCCGGCTTGGTAGTATTGCGCCCCGCCGACGCCAACGAGGTAGTCGAGGCCTATCGTTATGTGATGCAGTTGCGCCATCAGCCGGCGATCATCGTGGTGTCGCGCCAGCCCTTACCGACCTTCGATCGCAATAAATATGCTGCTGCCGCCGGTGTCGCACGCGGCGCTTATGTGATGGCCGATCCGCCGGAAGGATCGCCCGAGGTCATTCTGATCGCGACCGGTAGCGAGGTTGCGTTGGTCGTCGACGCGCACGAGGCGCTGGCGGCGGAGGGAATTCGTTCGCGCGTTGTTTCGATGCCGTCGTGGGACATTTTTGCCCATCAGGACCAATCGTACCGTGATTCGGTATTGCCGCCCGCGATCACTGCGCGCGTTGCGGTGGAGCAGGGATCGGTGCTGGGTTGGGAGCGTTACGTCGGCACTGGCGGGCAGGTGATTGGCATGGAGACTTTCGGTGCCTCCGCCCCCTTGAAGGAGCTGCAAGAGAAGTTTGGTTTCGAGCCCGACCGGGTCGTCGCCGCCGCGAAGCAGCAGCTCGGCCGAGTCTAAAATTGGTAAAAGTTTTTTGCTTCTTTTTTTCAAAAAAGAAGATTTCTTAGACTCTTCTTTTTGTGAACAAAAAGAAGCAAAAAACTTTATCAGATAGGAGCGATCAACGATGGCGGAGCAACAATCAACCGACGACGGTGACACTCCAGCCGCGCCGCCTTGTGCGATGGTGATTTTCGGCGCCGCCGGCGATCTTACCAAACGTCTGGTGGTGCCGGCCTTGTATGATCTGGTCACTGCCAAGCGCTTGCCCGACGGATTTCGACTGGTGGGCGTTGATCTCGCCGCCAAGACTACCGAGGAGTGGCGCCAGGGCCTCACCGACATGATGAACGAATTCGTCGCCAAGGGTAACGGCGAATTTCAGGCCGATCACCTCGACCAGGATTGCTGGCGCTGGCTTACCGATCGGATGAGTTATCTGCAGGGCGACCTTACCGATCCCGGCAACTATCAGCGTCTGGGCGAGCATCTGGCGGAGCTCGACAAATCGCAGGGCACCACGGGAAATTATTTGTTCTACCTTGCGGTCGCCGATCGTTTCTTCGGCTCGGTGGTGGCGCAGCTCGGCGCCGCCAAGCTGGTCACCGAAGAAAATGGCGCGTGGCGCCGCGTGGTGATCGAAAAACCGTTCGGCCATGATCTGCCCTCGGCCAAGGCGCTCAATGCCGACATTTTAAAGACGCTGAACGAGGGCCAGATCTACCGGATCGACCATTTCCTCGGCAAGGAGACGGTGCAGAACATCATGGCGTTCCGCTTCGCCAATGGTCTGTTCGAACCGATCTGGAATCGCGCTCATATCGATCACGTCCAGATCACCGCATCGGAGACCGTCGGCGTCGAGCGCCGCGGCAAGTTCTATGAAAAGACCGGCGCGCTGCGCGACATGGTGCCCAACCACATGTTCCAGTTGTTGTCGATGACGGCGATGGAGCCGCCGATTTCTTTTGATGCCGACGCGGTCCGATCGAAGAAGGCCGAAGTGGTCGAGGCGATCCGGCCGTTATCGCCCGAGCAGGCGCTAATCGACGCGGTGCGCGGCCAATATGACGCCGGCAGCGTCCTGGGCCGACCGGTGCAGGCGTATCGGCACGAACCGGACGTGGCGGCGGATTCGGTGACCGAGACCTACGCCGCCTGCAAGTTCACGATCGATAATTGGCGCTGGGCCGGCGTGCCGTTCTATGTGCGCACCGGCAAATACATGAAGCGCCGGATGACCGAGATCGCCATCCGCTTCCACCAGGCGCCCTACACGCTGTTCCGCGGCACCGATGTCGAGCGGATGAACCCCAACTGGCTGATCCTACGCATTCAGCCCGACGAGGGCATCGCGCTGGAATTCGCGGCCAAGCGTCCCGGCCCGGTAGTGAAACTCGCCAACGCCAGCATGGATTTCGCCTACGAGAAGTTTTTTGGCAAAGCCCCCAACACCGGCTACGAAACCCTGCTCTACGACTGCATGATCGGCGACGCGACCCTGTTCCAGCGCGCCGACAACGTCGAGGCCGGCTGGCAGGCGGTGCAGCCGATTATGGACGCGTGGGCGAACACCGCGCCGCAGGATTTTCCCAATTATGCCGCCGGCAGCGACGGCCCCGCCGCCGCCGACGAACTGCTCGCGCGCGCCGGACACGCCTGGCGTTCGCTGGACTGACCATCACCCAAGGAGCTTGCCATGGCGCAAAAACGCAAGATCTCACTGGTACTGGCAGACGTCGACGGCACGCTGGTGACCGAGGACAAGGTGCTGACGCCCCGCGCCCAAGCCGCCGTCAAGGGCCTCGCCGATGCCGGCATCCGCTTCGCCATCACCAGCGGCCGGCCGCCGCGCGGCATGGCGATGCTGTTCGACGCGCTCGCGCTCAACACCCCGATCGCCGGCTTCAACGGCGGCCTGTTCGTGCACCCCGACCTCTCGATCATCGAACAAAAGACGCTGCCGGTCGATGTCGCGACCAAGGCGATCGCACTGATCCGCGAGCACGAGCTCGACGCCTGGATCTATCGCGGCAACGACTGGCTAATCACCAAGCCCGGCGCGCCGCACGTCGATCGCGAGGCCTGGACGGTGAAATTCCCGCCCACGGTGGTTTCAGATTTCGCCGACAAGCTCGACGGCGTCGCCAAGATCGTCGGCATCAGCGACGACCGCGACCGCGTGCAGCGCTGCGAATCCGACGCCCAGGCCGCGTTCGGCCACCGCGCGACCGCGGCCCGGTCACAGCCCTACTACCTCGACATCACCCACCAGGACGCCAACAAGGGCGCGGTGTTGAAGTATCTCTCAAGCCATCTGAATATTCCGGCCGAGGAAATCGCGACGCTCGGCGATCAGCCCAACGATGTGTTGATGTTCAAGGTGTCAGGCTTCAGCATTGCGATGGGCAACGCCTCCGACCAGGTCAAGGCGGACGCCAGCGCCACGACCGACTCCTACAACGACGAAGGCTTCGCCAAGGCGATCGAGCGCTACATTCTCGGCACGCTGGAATAAGGGGGAACGACATGGGCAAGATGATCGGACACATCGAAATACTGCCGGATCCGCCATCTCTGGCGCATCACGTCGCCGAATGGCTGACCGGTGCGGCGCTCGCCAGCACCGGCCCGTTCCGGGTCTCGCTCTCCGGCGGTTCGACCCCCAAGACGCTCTACGCCCTGCTCGCCTCCGACGAGTTCCGCGGCCGGTTCCCGTGGCAGCGCGTATTCTGGTACTGGGGCGACGAGCGCTTCGTCCCCTACGATCACCCTGACAGCAACTATCGGATGACGCGCGAGGCGATGCTGGCAAAGGCACCGGTACCCCCCGAAAACATCCATCCGGTGCCGTACGACGGCACCCCCGAGGAAGCCGCCCTCCGCTACCAGCGCACCCTGCAGGATCACTACGGCGCCACCGTGTTCGACCCCGCGCGCCCGCTGTTCGACATCACCCTGCTCGGGCTCGGCCCCGACGGCCACACCGCGTCACTGCTGCCGGGCGAACCGGTGCTGGAGGAACGCAAGCGCTGGGTCGCCGCGGTGTCGCACGGCCGCCCCGAGATCCGCATCACCATGACCTATCCCGCGATCGACAGCAGTCGCCAGGTCGCGTTCCTCCTGGCCGGCAAGGAAAAAACCGAAATCTTCGACGCCATCCGCGCCGGCAACAGCGACGTCCCCGCCGCGCGCGTCAATCCGGTCGGCGAGCTGATTTGGTTCGCCGACGAAGCCGCCGCCGGCGTCCACGAGCCGCGATGACCAGCCGACACTACGGCGCCACCGCAGCGGCGGCCAAACCATGAGCGCCACCGACGCCGATCGCGACGCGCTCAAACGCAAGGCGGCGGAGGCCGCGGTGGAACTGGTCGAAGACGGCATGGTGGTCGGCCTCGGCACCGGCTCGACCGCGGCCTTCGCGGTCGAGGCACTCGGCCGCCGCTATCGCGAGGGTCTGCGCATCGTCGGCATCCCAACCTCCGAGCGCACCGGCGCGCAAGCAACCAGCCTGGGCATTCCCCTCACCAGCTTCGCCGAGCACCAGCGGATCGACCTCACGATCGACGGCGCCGACGAGGTCGAACGCGGCACGCTCAATATGATCAAGGGTCTGGGCGGCGCGCTGCTGCGCGAGAAAATCGTCGCCGCCGCCAGCAAGCGCGTGGTGATCGTGGTCGACGCCGCCAAGCTCTCGGATCAGCTCGGCATCCACGTCCCGGTTCCGGTTGAGGTGGTAAGGTTCGGAATCGAGGCAACCCAGACTTCACTCGAGGCGCTGGGCGCTGAAGCGATACTGCGCCTCACCGCTGCCGGCGAGCCTTTCATCACCGACGGCGGCAACAGCATTCTCGACTGCCAGTTCGGTCCGATCGCAGATCCGGCGAAGTTGGAAGACCAGATCAGGCGCGTCGTCGGTGTGGTCGAAAGCGGACTCTTCATCGGCCGTGCCGAAACCGTCCTGGTAGCCGACGCCGCCGGCGTGCAACGCCTCGACGCACCAACGGCCAGCCGGGAACGCCCAACCATTCTGCTGGTCATGGGGGTGTCGGGCGCCGGCAAGACCACGATCGCCCAAGAGCTCGCCACCAGGCTCGGCTGGCCGTTCGAAGAGGGCGACGCGCTGCACCCGGAAGCCAACATCGCCAAAATGCGCGCCGGGATCCCCCTCACCGACGCCGACCGGCAACCCTGGCTTGCGGCAGTGGCCGCCTGGATCGACCGCCAGCGCGCGGCAAAATCGCCCGGGATTATCACCTGCTCCGCACTGAAGCGCGCCTATCGCCAAATAATCATCGGCGACCGCCCGGAAGTCCGGTTGGTCTACCTCCGCGGCAGCGGCGAACTGATCGCCGACCGCCTCGCCCGCCGCCACGGCCACTTCATGCCGCCGAGCCTGCTCACGAGCCAGCTCGATACGCTCGAAGAGCCAGGCCCGGAGGAAAATCCGATCGTGGTAGATATCGGACCGCCGCCCGGCGAGATTGCGGCCGCGATCATCAAAATGCTCAGCTCTTGCCGCGTGGTCGAAAAGTAGTGATTTTCAAAAGTAACAGAAGAAGAATCTTCTTTTTGTGAACAAAAAGAAGCAAAAAAACTTTGTCACTCCAGGACTGGATCAGCCCCAAGGGACCGAGCTTGGAATTCCGGCCCGCGAAGTCAGTAGCCAGCCCCTTCAGAACCCGGTAGTGCCTCACTTTGAAGATGTCAAGATTGAGACAATTCTTAAAATCGATCGGTCCCGGTGATGTCTGGGATAACATATACAAATCTTTTGCCAGATTTGTTATTATGTGTTCTTATACATTTTCGGTCGCTTCGGAGCGACCTCACGAGCGTCGGCGACTGCCATGCAAGCACCCTCCGCACCGCTCGCCCGCATTTCGCACAACCGGCACAACTAAAAAAAGAACGCGCGCGGCTGGATCCAGCCGGCACCCGCGACCAGGCAACTCATACGCGATAGCCCCAGGATCAACCGACAAATTCCGCAGCGGTTGAATTTTTCGTTGCGTTCGCAACCCGCGGCGATAGAATTGCGCCAACAATCTTGGGAAGCGCTCATGACCACCAATCTCTGCCGCCGCCGCACCGTCATCGCTGCCGGTAGTTCAGCGCTGCTGCTCGGCGCTACCGCGCAAAAAGCGCGGGCTGCCGCGCTGACGCCCTACACCATGATGGTGCTGAGCAACCCCGCCCCGGGCCGCGAGGCCGAATACAACCATTGGTACGACACCGAGCATCTGCCGGCCGTGGTATCGATCCCAGGCTTCGTGCGCGCCCGGCGGCTGAAACTGGCGCCGGTGCAGTTCCACAAAAGCCCGCCGCTGCCGAACTATATGGCGTTTTTCCAGATCGAGACCGCCGACATCGCCGCGGTGTTCGCGGAAATCAACCACCGCATCGCGACCGGCCGGACCCGCATGAGCACCTCGATGGATATGAGAAGCGCCGGCCAGCGGCTCTACCGCATGATGACCCCGCCACTCACGCCGTTGGGCCCTCCGCTCGCCGACGCCGAGGACGCCGCGGACGGATTCCACATCGTTTTCAACACCCCGGTGACCGGAAAAGAATCCGCATTCAACAGCTGGTACGACAACTACCACCTGCCCCAGATGCTCACCATCCCGGGCTTCGTGAGCGGCCAGCGCGGCAAGGCGCCGTCATTTCTTCCCCCGCCGGCCAAGACCGAGCCTCCCTACGTCGCAATCTTCCGCTTCGTACCCGACGACCTCGTAGCACTTTCGCAACGCTTCACCGGCGCCATGCCGGGCATGAAGATGGAGCCGGTGATGGCGGTAGCGGACGGCTACACCTACCTGCCGCACGGCCCGGTTCTGGTCGGCGACGCCATCCGCGCCGAGCAAGCCGCGAAAACCGGCTGATCCGGTGCGCAACCATCAACCCGACAAATTCATGACCACAGCGTCCTATCCCCGCCGTTCGATCCTCACGACCGCCGCGTCCTCGGCGTTCATCGGCGCCCTCGGCGCAAGACTGTCGCCGGGGCGGGCGGCCGCAACGAATTCCTACACCATGCTGATCTTCAGCGACCCGGTGGACGGGCGCGAAGCGGAATATAACGAATGGTACGACAAGCGGCACCTGCCGGACATTGTGGCGGTGCCGGGCTTCGTGCGCGCACGGCGGCTGAAGCTGGCGCCGGTGCAGTTCCGTTCCAGCCCAACCTTGCCGCGGTATCTGGCCTATTTCGAAATCACCACCGGCGATCTGCCTGCCGTATTCGCCGAGGTCGACCGCCGCCGTAACAGCGGCGAGAATGTGATGAGCAACGCCTTCGATCTCAAGAAGACGGTCGGCCGCGCCTATCGCATGCTGGACGATCTGGTGCTGGCGCAGGGCGTGCCGACACTCTCCGCCGCCCGCGACGCCGCCGATGGATTTCACATCGTTTTCAACACGCCGGTAGCGGGAAAAGACGCCGCCTTCAACCGCTGGTACGATCTGCATCACCTGCCCGACATGCTGACCATTCCCGGATTTGTCAGCGGCGAGCGCGGGACCTCGCGTCAGGTCAAATCGATGGGTGGCCCGCCGGAGCCGCCCTATGTTGCGATCTTCCGCTTCGTGCCGGATGATCTGCCGGCCTTGGCCCAACGCTTCACCGGATTGGTGCCGCACATGGAGATGGAACCGGTGATGGCGGTGGCGGACGGCTACACCTTTCTGCCGCACGGCCCGGTCCTGGTCGGCGACACGATCCGCGCCGAGCGCGCCGCGAAATCCGTCTGATCCGGCTCAGAACTCGACCTCGCCTTCGAGATAGAACACGCAGCTTCCTTCCAGCTCGACGCGGTTGCCGGCCAGCCGGCAGATCACCTCGCCGCCGCGAGGTGACGCCTGGAAAGCGCGAAACTCGCTCTTCCCCAGCCGCTCCGCCCAATAGGGCGCCAGCATGCAGTGGGCCGAACCGGTCACCGGGTCCTCCGGAATCCCCTTTCCAGGCGCGAAATAGCGGCTGAGAAAGTCGTAACCCCCCTCCCCCGGCGCAGTTACGATCAGCCCGTCGCGATCCAATCGGGCGAGTGCCGCCATATCGGGCGCGAGCCCGCGCAGTGTGACGTCGTCCGTGACCAGTGCCATATAGTTGAATTTATTGGCGAATACCTCGACCGGAGCGACGCCCAATGTCGCAGCAAAGCCGGCCGGCGGCGCCACTCGCTCCGACCGCCGGACCGGAAAATCCATCACATAACCCGCCCCTGCGCGGTTCACGATCAGCGGCCCGCTGGCGGTGTGAAATGTCACGCTGCTGCGGCCGATCTCGAGCCGCTCCATCACCACCGCGGCGGAAGCTAACGTGGCGTGGCCGCACAGCGGCACCTCGACCGTGGGCGTGAACCAGCGCAGTCGGTAGTCGCCTGCGTCTGCCACCAGGAACGCGGTTTCGGCCAAATTGTTCTCGGCGGCGATCGCCTGCATCACCGCGTCGGCCGGAAATTCAGCGAACTTCATCACCGCCGCGGGATTGCCCGCAAAACGTCGAGTGGTGAAAGCATCGAGCTGAAACAGCGGCACGCGCATCATGCGATCTCCCGATGTTCGGCAGCGCCGGAGCAGAGCGCGCATCCTAGCGTTCTGCTGGCGAGATTGGCAGTATCACAACCGCTCGGGCGGACGCGCGCCTCGAGCATCGCAACTGAAGGTGCAACGCCATGACCGCGGAGAAAACGGCGCCGGCTTTCGGCTGGCGCGTCTACGGCCTGGGCGTGATGGCGGTGGGGGCGGTTTGCCTGGCGTGGCGGGATTGCGAGCCGGGCCAGGCGGTGCCGTTGGGCCTGCCCGACCGCACGATCCTCGCGATTGCCGCCGCTCTGTTCATGCTGGCCGCCGGTGCCGCCGTCCTGTTTCGTCGGACGGTGGTCTGGGGCGCCGCGGCGCTCACCGTCTATTACGGGCTGATCGTATTCCTTTTGCTGAATGGCGCCGTGATCATCGCCAATTACCCGGTCTACGGCGCCTACAGCTCCGCCGCCGAGCAGCTTGCACTCGCCGCGGCGGGGTTGATCGTCTTCGCGCGCTTCGCCAAGATCGACGCGGTCCTGGCCGCAAACCTCACGCGCGGAAGCCAACTCGCGTTCGGCATTTGTGCGGTGTTATTCGGCGGCGCGCATTTTTTCTATCTGAACCTCACCGTCCCGCTGGTGCCCAAATGGCTGCCGCCTTCGCAGCTGTTCTGGGCTTACGTGACCGGGATCGCCCACATCGCGGCCGGAATTGCGATCCTGACCGGTGTACAAGCGCGCCTCGCCGCGACTTTGCTGACCGTGATGTACGCGTCCTTCACCCCGCTGGTGCATGTGCCGATTGTCCTGGCCCATCCCCACATATTTTTTAACTGGACCGAAAACGCGCTCAACATCGCCCTCACCGGCGCCGCCTGGGTCGTGGCAGATTCGCTGGCGGCACGCGCATTTATCCACGCCCCGCGACATACTCGCGGAGTGCCGCATTGATGCTGGTCTGGTAGCCCTCGCCGTTCGGCGCGTGGGCCTTGAACCAATCGATGAGATCGGCATCAAGCCGCAATGTCAGTTGCTTTTTGATCGGACGAAAAAACACCCCGCGGCGGGCGCCGGTCCAATCCTGCTGCTCCGGCAGGTCCCTTGTGTTGATCTGATCCTCCGGCAACGCCGCCAGAGCCTCGAGTTCGGCTGTCTGAGCCGCGGTGATCGAACTAGAAGTCGCCATCTTCATAAGCTCTCCTTTCGTGCGCCGTTGCCTTCCGCGCGCTGATGATCCGGCCGACTTCGTCGCCTGTTGCCGGATCGGCTTCCGGCCAGGTGTGGACGACGAACAATGCCAAGGTTCCCGCCAATCCCACGGTTTGCCAGCGGTCGCCGTCCGGATGGAAATCGGGACGGCTGACGGCAAACTGGTCGAGAAACACGAGCACCGCAGTTTCGAAGCCCAGGCCGTGATCCCGCCGGTTGATCCGGTTTTTTTCATCGCTCCAGGTCCACCCCACGCGGTACCTGCGCTCTGTAACTACAGAACCGTAGTTACATGACGGAGGAACATCAAGGGAAATCGAAGATCTAGCCGGAGGGTTATTTCACTTCGGTGGCGCCGCCCATGTAGGGCAGCAGGGCTTCGGGAATGCGGATCGAGCCGTCGGCCTGCTGATAGTTTTCCATCACCGCGATCAAGGCACGCCCGACCGCGACGCCGGAGCCGTTCAGTGTATGGGGAAAACTGAGGCTTTTGCCGTCGGCGCCGCGCATGCGGGCGTTCATCCGGCGGGCCTGGAAGTCGCGGCAGTTGGAGCAGGAACTAATTTCGCGCCAGGCGCCCTGACCAGGCAGCCAGACTTCGAGGTCGAAGGTCTTGGCAGCGGAAAAGCCGGTGTCGCCGGCGCAGAGCAGCATGCGGCGGTACGGGAGTTCTAGGCGTTCCAGCACGGTTTCGGCATCGCGGGTCATTTTTTCGTGCTCGTCCGCACTGTCTTCTGGGGCGACAATCGAAACCAGTTCGACCTTGCGAAACTGGTGCTGACGCAACATGCCGCGAGTGTCGCGGCCGGCGGAACCAGCTTCGGAGCGGAAACAGTCGGACAGGGCAGTAAGCCGCATCGGGAGGCTATGTGCTGGGACAATTTCGCCTGCAACCAGATTCGTCAGCGGCACTTCGGCAGTGGGGATCAGCCAGCGGCCGTCGGTTGTTTTAAACAGATCGTCTGCGAATTTAGGGAGTTGGCCGGTGCCGAACATAGTGGCGTCGTTGACCAGGAGTGGGACCGAGATTTCCCAGTAACCATGCTCGGTGGTGTGCAAGTCGATCATGAATTGGCCGAGGGCGCGTTCGAGTCTCGCTAGTCCACCGCGGAGCACGGTGAAGCGGCTGCCGGCGAGTTTGGCGGCACGCTCGAAATCCATCTGGCCGAGTTTTTCGCCGAGTTCGAAATGCTGCAGAGGGGCGAAATTGAAGTCGCGTGGTGTTCCG
>Ga0302310_10001241_pt1 | contig 21858 bp, 23 predicted proteins | sample III_Palsa_N1_2_FD_200451 | JGI IMG/M metagenome (GOLD analysis project Ga0302310, IMG submission 200451) | Peat permafrost microbial communities from Stordalen Mire near Abisko, Sweden - III_Palsa_N1_2 | ecosystem: Environmental > Terrestrial > Soil > Palsa > Peat permafrost | place: Sweden...
GCTGTGCTCCCAGACGTCGAGGCCGAGGAGGACTTTGCCTTCGTTGGTCGCGAGCGGGTTGCTGCCGTTGGGGGTCTTGGTCACTTTGAGCTTGCCGTCCTTGCCAAGCACCAGCCAGGCCCAGCCGGAGCCGAACTGGCTGGTGGCGGCGAGCTTGAAGGCGTCCTTGAAGGCGGCAACGGTGCCGAAGTCCTCGATCAGCTTGCCTTCCAGCTTGCCGGGGATGTCGCCGCCGGTGGGGGAAAGGTTCTGCCAGAAGATGGTGTGGTTCCAATGCTGGCCGGCGTTGTTGAAGACCGGCGCGAGGTCGGCCTTGCCGTTGGTCGCGGCGATGATTTCGTCGAGCGATTTGCCCTGGAGGTCGGGGTTCTTCTCGACGAAACCGTTGAGCGCGGTCACGTACGCCTGGTGGTGTTTGCCGTGATGCAGTTCGAGCGTTTCCTGGCACATGTTGCTGCCGGCGAGCGCGCTGGTCGAATAGGGCAGGCTGGGGAGGGTAAAGGCCATGTTGATTGCTCCGGTTGCGCGGGGTTGTCCCGAATGGGGGCGTGAAGGGGCGCTGAACGTCCGCGTTGTAGCTATGGTTGCGTCCTGGCACCTTCAAGCGGCGCGGCCCAGGTTTCTTGCGGAGGGAGGCGATGAGGCGGGAATGAATCTGGAATTGGCGGCACTGGTGCGGAAATATGACCCGGATCGGTATTTTTGCGCGCTGTTTGCGCCGGAGGCGAAGCGCGACACGCTGCTGGCGCTCTACGCGTTCGACTGTGAGTTGGCGCGGGCGCGGATGGTGGCCTCAACACCGCTGTTGACGCTGATCCGGTTGCAATGGTGGCGCGAAGTGGTGGAAGGCGAGGAAAAACGGCACGAGGTGGCAACCCCGCTATTCGCGGAATTGGCCGCGGGCAGGCTCGATCGGGCGGAATGCCTGCGCATGATCGAAGGGCGCGAGATGGAGGCAGACGACATTCCGGACATGGCAGCATTCGAGAAATACTGCTTGCAGGCGCATGGCAGCGTAATGGCGGCGGCGGGAAAGGCGCTAGGAATAAGCGAAGTCGAGGCGCTGCGAAGATTGGGGGCAGGCTGCGGCGCGGTGTGGGCGATGCGCAAACGGCGGCAATGGGTGCCGGAAGGAGATTTGCCCGGGCTGGCAAAACAATGGCTTGCGACCGGGGTGACGGAGCGGCGCAGCGCCGCAGTACTTCCGGCGGTTCTGGCGTCCCGAGACTTGCAGCATCCCGATCGGCCACGATTAGTCTGGGATCAATTGGCGGTGGTGCGGCGGGCGTGGTGGGGGATCGGAGAGACCGGATAATTAGGACTGGACGCCTGCACTATATTGCAAGAAATTTAGCTACTCTGCTATAAATTCGCTGATGGGATTCTATCCGATCTGCTGGCAGCCGAGCTGTCGGTCAGGATCCAAGTCTTGCAGGCACGCTTCGACTAAGCGTCCATCGGTCAGTGAGCATCGGCAAGTCTAACCGTCCTGCTGCGCTGTTCAAGGCGTCTCTGACGCCGGTCCCGGGGGTACGCGTTGTATGGGCGCAGGTCACAATAAAGCCCGGAGAGTGCGGGGTTGGAATATTGCTAGCGCCGGTCGAAAGACAACCAGAACTACGGTAAATTCGGGCCGGCGGCGTTCATTTGGTTGCGGATTAGTTTTATGCCGCAGGGAACGCGGCGGCTCTGGCCCCGTTAGTACTGATGGTTTGGCTACTGATGGTTCGGCTCCTGATCCCGGCGGCTTACTTGTCTTGGACCGATCGATCCTGATCGGGGTCCGGGACAGACCGCTCTTCCCACCGGGTTAGATTCCTATTAGCTACAAAGACACTTTTGCAGCCTGACGTGATCATTACTACAGGAGAAGACCATGACGACCCAGCCGCTTCAGTCGCTGACGCCGCAGCCGCAGTTGACCTATGTTGATCGCCCGGAAATTTCTGAGACATATGCCGACTCCTTGTGGCGGGTGACGTTCAATTCGATGCATCTGCGGATGGAGTTTGCGGTATCACGGCTAGACGAACCAAGGCAAGGTCAGCCGGTCGAGGGCAAGGCGGTGACTTCATGCCGCGTCATTATGCCGTTGTCCGGTATGATCGACATGGTCGGCAAGCTGCAGACGATTATGGTGCAGCTTCAAGAGGCGCGGGCGATCCGTCAAGTTAATCCGGCGGCGGAACAGGGTCATTCGAAGGCGAATTGATGTAGTGGGAAGGGCTTGCGGTTGATGGATCGGGCGTCGGTCAGCGGATCGGGTGAGGTTGAGCATAGGGATATTTGTTTTTCGATTTGCCGCGTGTGAAAGAGCTGGTTGCCTCGCAAGGGCTCGCAATTGACGGGGTGGCGGAGCCCCGGTCAATTTCGTCTCAATCGATTTTGAGAGCGAGTGGCTTCGCTGGTTTGGGATTGGGTTAAAGGCCGTTCCGGGCAGGCGCGTCGGTCAGCTCGAGCCCGCGGTGCTTGGCGTCAATTCGGCGCAGCAAGACCAGTACGAAGCTCGCGGTGTCCGTCCGAGATGATAATAAGTGAAATCAATAGGTTATTGGTAAGGAAGAATCTTCTTTTGGTGGACAAAAAGAAGCAAAAAAACTTTGTCAATTTGGAGTTGGAGTACAGCCTCTTTAGGCTTTGCGTTCCAGCCCTACTGAATAGAAGTTTTTTGCTTCTTTTTTTCAAACAAGAAGCCTTCCTTCTTCACTTTAATGCATTGATTTCACTAATTATCTTTCCGGACGGACACTCGGGTTCGTCAGCCATAAGACCATTCCTGGTTGGGCAAAAACCTGAGCTTATGGATTCTATCGCCGCGAGACCACAAAATACGATGGGCCGCTTTGGCCGCGTTCAAATCGAAGGAACAGCACGATGGAATATCGTCGTCTTGGCGCATCCGGGCTGAAAGTGCCGGTGCTTGGGTTGGGTACGGGAACCTTTGGCGGTAAGGGACCGCTGTTCAGCGCTTGGGGCGATACCGACGCCAAAGAAGCGCGGCGGCTGCTCGATATCTGCATCGAGGCGGGGGTGACGCTGTTCGACACCGCGGATGTCTATTCCGCCGGCGCGTCGGAGGAGATCCTGGGCAAGGCAATCAAGGGTCGGCGCGAGGCGGTGCTGATCTCGACCAAAACCACACTGCCGATGGGCGATGGGCCGAACGAGGCGGGATCCTCGCGGTTCCGGCTGATCCCCGCGATCGAGGCGGCGCTCGCGCGGTTGGGTACCGACTACATCGATCTGCTGCAGTTGCACGCGTTCGACGCCGGGACGCCGATGGAGGAAGTGTTGTCGACGCTGGATAGTTTGGTGCGGGCAGGGAAATTGCGTTACGTCGGCGTATCGAATTATGCCGGGTGGCAGTTGATGAAATCACTCGCGATTTCAGAGAAGTATGGCTATCCGCGCTACGTCGCGCATCAGGTCTATTATTCGCTCATTGGCCGCGATTACGAGTGGGAGTTGATGCCGCTGGGGCTCGATCAGGGGGTGGGGGCGCTGGTTTGGAGTCCGCTCGGCTGGGGGCGGTTGACCGGGAAGGTGAGGCGGGGGCACGCGTTGCCGAAGGAGAGCCGGCTGCACCAGACCGCGGACGCGGCGCCGCCGGTGGATGAGGAGCGGCTGTATCGGGTGATCGACGCGCTGGACGAGGTTGCCGGCGAGACCGGGAAGACGGTGCCGCAGATTGCGATCAACTGGTTGTTGCGGCGGCCGACGGTGGCTTCGGTGATCATGGGAGCGCGGAACGAGCAGCAGTTGAAGCAGAATTTGGGCGCGGTGGGGTGGAGTTTGACCGCGGAGCAGATGGGGAAGTTGGATCAGGCGAGTGCGGTGGTGGCGCCTTATCCTTATACAGCCTATTGGCGTAACGAATTTTTTGGTCGGTTAAATCCTCCGCCTGTGTAATGTGATAAAGTTTTTTTGCTTCTTTTTGTTCACAAAAAGAAGAATCTTACTTTGCTTGTGGTTTTGGAGATGTCACGCTAATCTTCGTGTGGAGCAGCCGATATCGCGAATGAGGAGCTCGCCGACACTATGGCGACGACGCAGGCGGCAGTAGATGTATTCTTTTGCTTTCGTCCTATCTGCTTGCTCTACCGCTCATGTTGGTCGGGATGGTATGGGGCGGAAACTATCTTCATTTCCTTATTGCGTCTCCTGTTTATGTGCTTGAGATTGCGGCTAGGGGATGGCCGGAGCAGATGAGTTTTCCATGGGCCGACCAAGGCTGGGCCGGTCAAGAAGGCGGACAGACATTGGTTTATGATGCCACTGACAAGCTGATGAGCGAGACTGGGATAAGGAAATCTCCGTGCGATCCGCTAGCAGGTTGCTTTCCGGGTTATACAAGGACGACTCATTATATTTGGCATTTCTATCTGGTTAGCTGGACCGAATAAAAAATATTGCCAAAGTGGAAGGGAAGAAAGGCTGGATTGCTTCGCAAGGGCTCGCAAAAACGTGCGTGTCAGGGTGTTCCGAGTGAATTTAAGAGGGTTTGGAAGTCTGTGGGGATTTTGGTCTCGAAGCTGAGCGGCTGGCCGGTGCGGGGGTGGTTGAAGCCTAGCTTCGCGGCGTGGAGGGCTTGGCGGGGGAAATCCAATAGGGCGCGGCGCTGATGGTCGGGGAGCGATTTGCTGGCGGCGGGGATGCGCTTGAGGTAGAGCGGGTCGCCGACCAACGGATGGGCGCGAGCGGCTAAGTGGACGCGGATCTGGTGAGTGCGGCCGGTGGCGAGACGGCATTCCAACAAAGAAACCGCGCCTTGCCATTGCTGTAGCAGGCGATAGCGGGTGAGGGCGGGCTTGCCGCCGCGGTCGACGATCGCCATGCGCTTGCGGTCGCGCGGGTCGCGGCCGATCGGACCTTCGATCTCGCCGGCGGCGGGCGAGGGCAGGCCCCAAACCAGCGCGAGGTAAAAACGATCGAGATCGCGGGCGGCGAAGGTGGCGGACAGGGCGGCGAGGGCGAACTCGGTCTTGGCGACCACCATGACACCCGAGGTGTCCTTGTCGAGACGGTGGACGATGCCGGGGCGGCGCTCGCCGCCGATGCCGGGAAGGTCGTCGCCGCAATGGGCGAGCAGCGCGTTGACCAGAGTGCCGTCCTGATTGCCGGGGGCGGGGTGAACCACCAGGCCGGCGGGCTTATCCAACACCAGCAGGTCGCGGTCTTCGAACAGGATCGGGAAGGGGATGGATTGCGGCAGGGGAATGGCGGCGACGGGCTCGGGCGGGGTGAGCTGGTAGGTGGCGCCTAGACGGGCGGGTTCGGCGGGCTCGGTGACGGGTGCGCCGTCGCGGGTGACGAAGCCTTCCTCAATCAGGCCCTTGACGCGGGCGCGCGACATCGTGCCGATGGCGTCGGCGAGGGCGCGGTCGATGCGGAATCCGGCGTGCCCCGGGTCGATGGTGATGCGGATGGGTTGTTCCATGGCGTGTGTTAACCCAATTCGCGGGATGGATGATAGGGAGGCCGAAATGCGCGGGTTGGTGGCGCTGGTGATCGGGATGGGGGTGCTGATCCTGGTCGGGGCGTCGGTACTGGTCGTGGTGATCGCGTCGCGATTGAGCGACGAGCGTGTGGCGAGCAGCGTGCCGATTCTGTTGCAGGAGCCGGCAGGGACCAAATTGGTGAGCGCCAGCGCCGACGGGAAGTTGCTGACGCTGGTACTGACCACGCCCGGCGGTCAGACGATCGAGGTGCGGGATTTAGACTCGGGGGAGGTAGTGCGGCGGTTCAGTATTGCGCCGTGAAACGCGAGCTTAGGTTGGCCGATTGCGGCGGTCAAACTCGATCTGAGCAGGCCGCGCCCGTACGCTCACCGAAGGAAATCCTGACAACTGCAATAGATGTGGCAACGATGCGCGCGTTCTTCTACATTTCGACTGCGATATCGACCGGTCGTCCAACGGGAACTCCAACCTAAGACAATACTCCTAAGGCCTGCAAGCAATGAATTCAGTGGCTGCGGTTACATATTGGGTGATTGTGGCCATTTGGCTAACGGTGCTTTCCACCGCGGTCTATTTCTATCTGACAAATCGCCAGGCATTTGGAACGACGCGCCTTCTCCTTTTGGTACTCACGCTCGATGCAAGCCGGAATGTTATCGAGAATGTTTATTTCGGATTCTATTTCGGATCAAAGTACGGGATCTTTTCCGGCGCAGTCGCTCAGACCTTGGGCAATCCCGATCTCCTCATCCTGCCCAAATTGGCCAATGTCGGCGCCGGGTGCGTGGTACTTGGCCTGCTGCTGTTGCGCTGGCTGCCTGAAGCGATCCTGGAACGGAGTGAAGCGGCGCGGCGCTCGGCATTTCTCTATGAACTGGCGACCACAGACGAGATGACCGGGTTGCGCAATCGCCGCCACTTCATGGCCTCCGCCGAAATGGAGTGGGAGAGGTGGCAACGATATCAGCGCGTGATGTCTCTACTGGTTTTGGATATTGATCACTTCAAATCGGTCAACGATCAGCACGGACACGATGTCGGGGATCGCGTGATCGTTGCGGTCGCGAGATCATGCCAGGATGCAGTGCGCAAGTCCGACATCGCCGGTCGATTGGGCGGCGAGGAATTTGGTATTTTGCTGCTGGAGACCGGGCCGGCGGACGCGCTTCTATTTGCCGAGCGGCTCCGCGAGGTGATTTCCAAGGAAGTGGTTGTTTCCAGTCTCGGCAATATCTCCTCGACCGTGAGCGTCGGGGTGAGCGCTTCCCCTAGTGCTGCCTCGGTTGCGGAACTTTTCAAGCAGGCCGATTTGGCGCTCTATCAGGCGAAGGAGTCAGGCCGAAATCGAGTCTGCGATTTTACCCCGATGTTGACGCGAGGCATTGCCGGGTCGGAGTCGGATCTGGTGCCCGAGGCGAGTTAAAACCGGTTCAAGGCGGGACCGGTCGGGTAGGAGATCGGCGTCGGGGATCTGAATTCGAGGCAGGTGGTGCAGCGGTTCGGGCCTGCTCGGCATGTTATGATCAGTTCGCATACTGGGCAGCGCCGTTACCAAACGACCAGTTTTCTTTCTCGACTTCGACCAAATTGATGAAGACATCTTCGGGCCGAACTTGAAGTCTCGCCGAGAGGCCGTCAGCGATGGTTTTGTAGAGGGAGCGTTTTTGGTCGGTGGTGCGGCCCTTGTTCCAGAAGATTTGGATGATGATCAGGTCGCTGGTGCGGTGGATGCCGAGGTAGTCGGGATCGAAGATGAAGTTGCTGGGGGTGTGTTCGGTGATGACTTGAAAGCGGTCGTTCGCTGGGACGCCGGCGCAGGAGACCATCGCCTCGTGGATGATTTGGCTAATGTTGTGCCAGTATGTTTCATCTTTGCCAGATTGGAGCTCGATTCGCACTAATGGCATTGCATCCTCTTATGGCTAAAAGTTTTTTGGTTCTTTTTTTCAAAAAAGAACCCTTACGCTTGTCTCGTCTTCGGCAGCAGCGCCGCGAGCACGCCGATTACCGGGAGTAGGGCGCAGAGCCGGTAGACGGTCTCGATCGACGTGAGGTCCGCAACCCATCCCAGCACTGCAGCGCCGATGCCGGCGATGCCGAAGGCGAAGCCGAAGAACAGGCCGGCGACGGTGCCGGTTTTGCCGGGCAGCAGTTCCTGGGCGTAGACCACGATCGCGGGGAAGGCCGAGGCGATCAGCAGGCCGATCGGGATCGTGAGCAGCGTGGTCCACAGCAGGTTGGCGTGGGGCAGGGCGAGAGTGAAGGGGAGGACTCCCAGGATCGAGACCCAGATCACCGGCTTGCGGCCGATGCGGTCGCCGATCGGGCCGCCCAGGATGGTGCCGATGGCGACCGCAGCCATGAAGATGAAGAGGTGCAGGTCGGCTGAGCGCACGCTGAGGCCGAAGTGCCGGATCAAATAGAAGGTGTAGTAGCTGGTGAGACTCGCCAGATAGAAGAACTTGGAGAAGATCAGCAGCAGCAGGACCGCGATCGCGATCTGGACCTGGGTGGGCGACAACAGGGCCGCGTGGGCTGCACGGCGGGGCGGGCGGGGCTTCGCAAGGTGGGCGCGATACCATTTGCCGACCTGGTATTGCAGCACCATGCCGGCCACCGCGATCCCGGTGAACCAGCCCAGCGAATGCTGGCCGTTGGGCACCACGATATAGGCAGCAAGCAGCGGGCCCATCGAGGTGCCGACGTTGCCGCCGACCTGAAACAGGGATTGCGCCATGCCGTGGCGGCCGCCGGAAGCGAGCCGCGCGATGCGTGAGGATTCAGGGTGAAATATCGACGAGCCGACACCGATCAGCAGGTTTGCCACCAGCAACAGCCAATAAAGATTGGCGCGCGAAACCGCCAGCAGGCCGAGCAGCGACAAACCCATCCCGACCACCAGCAGGAAGGGCAGCGGCCGTTTGTCGGTGATCAGACCGACGATCGGCTGCAACACCGAAGCGGCGGCGTACCAGCTGAAGGTCAGGATGCCGATCTGCAGAAATGAGAGGTGGTAGTTGGCCTTCAGCACAGGATAGATCGCCGGCATCAGCGATTGCATCAGATCGTTGAGAAAATGCGCGAGGCTGATCGCCGCGAGGATGTGAAACGCCGCGGCGGGGGCAGTTTGCTCGACCTGGGGCTCGACCTGGGGCTCGACCTGGGGCTTGATCTGGGCGGGGGCCGTGGTGGCTGACATGCTGTGTCCGTGCTGGTGATCGAAGCGCCATTATTGATTATTCCCCAGTCGCCTAGGAACCGGGATGAACGGGACGCACATATGCCGTGGCAGGGGGACGCGGCTGCAACGGAGGTTTGATGCAGTGGAGGTCGACCGGGGCCGGCGGTTTGGGATTGCGCGAGCGGCGAATTTGGAGTTGGCGTTTGCGAGGTGGAAAAAAATGGCGGAAAGTGCGGCCTCGACGGATCGAGTCGGCGGGCAGTTTCCCCGCCCGGCGGTTCGGGGACGGGCCGAATTGTCGGCGAGTCGGAGTTGGGTTAGATCAACCTTATGAGGGTTCTGTCCTGTTGAGCATGCCGGTGTATGTGATCAATCTCGCGCGCGACCGAGCACGACGAGATTATATGGAAGGCGTGCTGAATTCGCTCGGTCTTGCGCACGAATTCGTCCCCGGTGTCGACGGACAGTGTCTGACCGCGGAAGAAATCGCGATCTATGACCAAGCGCGCTGCCGGCACGTGTATGGATCCGATATGCGGCCGGGCGAAATCGGCTGCTATCTGGGGCACTACCGGCTGTATGAGCGGTTGCTACGCGAGAAGGTCGAGCTCGCCCTGATCCTGGAAGACGACGTGCGGATCGATCCCTCGCTGCCGTCGATTGTGGCGGGGATCGAGAAAATGCGGCTCGATGAATGGTCGATCATCCATTTGCGGTCAGGGCGGGGGAACGTCTATTCCGGCGTTGGCTCGGCGTTTCGGGGCAATCCGCTGGCGGACCTCGGCACCGGACACAGCGTGCAACTGCTACGCACCCATATCTTGAGCGGCGGCGCCTACTTCATCAATCAGGATGGGCTGCGCCGGATGGTGGAATACGGCCGGCGGATCTTCATGCCGATTGACCATACGATGGACCGCTATTGGGAAAACGGCATCCTGCCGATGGTGGTACGGCCGCTGCCGGTGGGTCACAACAACGAATTCGAGTCGTCAATCGGCAGCCGCGGGGCCGAACGGGAGGCGTACTCATGGTGGGATCGGACGGCGCATCGCTGGCGGCGGAGTTATGATAGTCTGCCGAAACGGTGGTTCTGGGTTTGGCGGCGGTTGCGGGGGAAGCCGGTCTGAGCGGCGATCTTGTATTGACATCGTGGGCCAGGGTTCGTATTTGGCCGCGCTCCGATCACGCGCCCAACGCCGGTTAAAGTGAGTGTCATGAAGGTCCTGAATAGCCTGAAAGCGGCCAAGATCCGCGACAAGAATTGCCGAGTGGTGCGCCGTCATGGCCGCGTCTACGTGATCAATAAGAAGAATCCGCGGATGAAGGCGCGCCAGGGCTGAGGCCCAGGTGCAGGTAATCGGTGCGCGCGCGGCGATGGAACGCCTTGTTCTTGCGGCTTTGCTGGGTCTCGCGCCGATCGCTGCGGGGGCGGTCGATCTTAGCCGGGCGCAGGCGACTCTGCCGGAGCAAAACCTGGTCGTCATCACTCACGACGGCAAGGCGCATCTGTTCCACGTCGAAATGGCGACCACCGCGGATCAGCAGGAAATCGGGCTGATGTGGCGCAAGTCGCTCGCGGCCGACCACGGCATGATGTTCGTCTGGCCGATGCCGCAGGTCAGCACGATGTGGATGAAGAACACGCTGATTCCGTTGGATATGCTATTTGTTGCGTCGGACGGCACGGTGGCCGCGATCGACGAGGATGCGGTGCCGCACTCGCTCGCGATCATTTCGAGTGGCGTGCCGGTACTCGCCACGATCGAGCTGCAAGGCGGTATCACCGAGGCGCTGGACATCCGCGTCGGCGACAAGGTTGACCAGCAGTTGTTCGGCACCGGCAAGTAGCTGCCAAAATTGTGAAGATGGATTGCTTCGCGAAGGCGCTCGCAACGCTTCGCGGTTTTTTGGTTCTTTTTTTCAAAAAAGAGCACTTCCCTTTTTTGCTCTGGTGTTTGGCCTTGGGGCTTGCTCAAATGCTTCTCGGCACCTAACACATGCGCCGTCGGGGCGTGGCGCAGCCTGGTAGCGCGCGTGTTTTGGGTACACGAGGCCGCCGGTTCGAGTCCGGCCGCCCCGACCAGCAGCGGGTTTGCAAACGAGGTGTTTTGATGCGGGCGCGGATCTTTCAGAGAGCTAAGAGTGCGATGCAATCCGGGCTGGCGGGCTCGCAGGAGTGGGAGCTCACCTTCCCGCCCGAGCGCGGCGCCGCCGGCAGCAACACGCGCGCCCAGCTGAGGCTGCGCTTCGACAGCCAGGAGGAGGCGATCGCCTACGCCGAGCGCAACGAAATCGCCTATGATCTTGAGATTCCACCCCCGGTACGCCAGCCCAAGCCGAAGGTCTACGCGGATAATTTTCGCGCCGGCCGGACCGAGAACTGGACTCACTGAAAAAGAACGCCATCTCTCAACTTGACGCGGATCAAGGGCGCCCCGCTGCCGGGGGCTAAGCTTGTGACCGTAGTTCTAGGAGATGGGTCATGATTGCTTCCGATATCATGCATCCGGGCGTGATTTCGATCGCCCAGGATGCCAGCGTCCACGATGCGGTGCGGCTGATGGTGGCGCGGCGCGTGAGCGGCCTGGTGGTGGTCGATGCCAAAGGGGCGATGGTGGGAATGCTTACCGAGGGCGACCTGCTGCACCGGGTCGAGATCGGCACCGAACATCATTACTCCAAACTGCTTGCATTTCTGCGCGGCCCGGTGCGCGAGGCACAGGATTACCTGCGCACCCACGCGCGGCGGGTGAGCGATCTGATGCACACGCCCGTGGTCGCGGTAACCAAGAACACCAAGCTCGAGGAACTGGTCGAGCTGATGGAGAAACACAAGGTGCGGCGGATGCCGGTGCTGGAGAACGGCAAGCCGATCGGCATCATCAGCCGGGCCGACCTGCTGCGCGCGCTGGAGCCGCTGCTTGCACCCGATGACGTAGTGGACCCTTGCGACGACGCCGAACTGGAAGAGCGGGTGATCGAGGCGCTGCGCAAGCAGGATTGGACCCCGCCGGGACTTTCGATCGAAGCATCCTGCGGCGTGGTCACCGTCTACGGCGTGGTGTCCGATCCGCGTGAGGAACGGGCAGTGCTGGTGCTGGCGGAGAACGTCGCCGGCGTGACCGCAGTCAAGAACGAACTGACCTACGTCGATGTGAATACCGGGATCTCGATGACGGGGCTGGGCTAGCACGCGCCCATCGGCATTAGCATCGCAACAGGTACGGGTCTCGGCTCCGATGATTTTTTTAATTCCGAGTCGAAGCGTTTAATAAGTTCATCGTCCTTCTCGCAATGCAGCACCGAAAATTCGCGGTTCTGCACAGATTTTTGCGTCCCCCTTCGTTGACGGGACGAATTCGACGCCTCTACTGTGTCGCCTCCCGAGCGGCCGGGATCTTTGGCCGACCTGTCGCCTATCCCCTGGAGATTTTGAATGACAAAAGCCCTGAACAAACAGGACCTGATTAGCGCCGTTGCGGAGGAAGCCGATCTCCCGAAGGTCAAAACCGCTGAAGTGGTCGAGGCGGTCCTCTCGACCATCGAACGCGCCCTGAAGGAAAAACAGGAAGTAAGACTGGTCGGCTTCGGCACCTTCGCCGCAGCCAACCGCAAGGCGGCGAAAGGCCGCAACCCGCGCACCGGCGAGGAAATCGATATCCCCGCCTCGACCTCGGTGCGCTTCAAACCCGGCAAAACCCTGAAAGACGCCGTAGCTTGAAACCTGACGGGCGGTTAGCTCAGCGGTAGAGCGTCTCGTTTACACCGAGAGGGCCGGCGGTTCGAACCCGTCACCGCCCACCATCGTCGGGCAAGAAAGTAGGTAAGGCGAGGGCTTTGCCCCTCGACCCCACCAGGGGCCTCTCGGCCCTCGACCCCACCAGGGGCCTCTCGGCCCTTGGCGGGGTCGAGGGGCAGAGCCCTCGCCTTCCTTCCTTCCCTATTGACGGTGGCGGTCTGGCGGCTTAAACGCCGCCCTCACAGCGCAAGCGGGTGTAGCTCAGTTGGTTAGAGCGCCGGCCTGTCACGCCGGAGGTCGCGGGTTCGAGCCCCGTCACTCGCGCCACTTGTGCTTTGATATTTCGTCATAATTCGATTGCGCTAGCTACATCGCCGAAGGCCAGCTTTTTGTTGCTGCAATGCGATAAAAGGTGGAGAAGCCCTATAGCGGGCGGCGCGGGTTGCCGCTAATGTCGCCGCGTCGGGCAGTCTTCGTGGTCCGGCTGGTGTTGTTTGGGCGTTTGGTTCCGAGGTCACTATGCAGCCGTGGCTTGCAAATTACTTCCCGATTTTGGTGTTCATGGGCCTGGCGGCGGTAATCGCCTGCGTAATGATCGGCGGTTCGCTGGTGGCGGGTTGGCAGAAGCCTTACGCCGAAAAACTCTCCGCCTATGAATGCGGGTTCGAGCCGTTCGATAACGCGCGGCGCCGTTTCGATGTGCGGTTTTATCTGGTCGCCATTTTGTTCATCATCTTCGATCTCGAAGTTGCCTTCCTGTTTCCCTGGGCCGTGAGCCTGGGGCACATCGGGTTGTTCGGGTTCTGGTCGATGATGCTATTCCTGGCCGTGCTTACCATCGGATTCATCTACGAATGGTGCAAGGGCGCCCTGGAGTGGGAATAGCGTAATGGAAAAAGCTTGGAGAGTGGGAGCAACGCGATGTTAGAGAACCCCACCGAGATCTATTGGAACCGTACCACGCTGAAGCCTGGCCGCGCGCAGGATGAGGTGATCGGCGATGTCACCGGCGCGATCGCGGACAAGGGTTTCGTGGTGGCGACTGCGGATGCGCTGGTGAATTGGGCGCGAACCGGCAGTCTGTGGCCGATGACTTTCGGCCTGGCTTGTTGTGCAGTCGAAATGATCCATGCCTACATGCCTCGTTACGACCTCGACCGCTTCGGGATCATCCCGCGGTCTTCTCCCCGCCAGAGCGATGTGATGATCGTCGCAGGCACCCTTACCAACAAAATGGCGCCGGCTTTGCGCAAGGTCTACGACCAGATGCCCGAGCCCCGGTGGGTGATTTCGATGGGCAGCTGCGCCAACGGCGGCGGCTATTATCATTTCTCCTATTCGGTGGTGCGCGGCTGCGATCGGATCGTGCCGGTGGATGTGTATGTGCCGGGCTGTCCGCCCACCGCCGAGGCGCTGGTTTACGGGATTTTGCAGTTGCAGAAGAAAATTCGCCGGACCGGGACGATCCTCCGTGGCTGAGCAAGAGATCGCGACGAGCTGGGATCAGCAGCTGGCGGCGGTGCCGGGGGTGATCTCGGTCGAGCTGCTGGGTGGCGAATATGTCGCGCTGGTGGATCGCGAGCAGCTCTATCAGGTTGCGCTGGTGCTGCGCGACGATCCGCGGTTTGCGTTCGAACAGATGATGGATCTGTGCGGGGTCGATTGGCCTGAGCGCGCGCTGCGTTTCGACGTCGCGATCAATCTGCTGTCGGTGTCACGCAATGTGCGGCTGCGGCTGATCGTGCATACCAACGAGACGCTGCCGGTGCCCTCGATCCATACGGTGTGGCCTGCTGCCACCTGGTGGGAACGCGAGACCTGGGATCTGTTCGGCGTGCTGTTTTCCGGCCAGCCCGATCACCGGCGGATTCTGACCGATTACGGGTTCGAGGGCCATCCGCTGCGCAAGGATTTTCCGCTGTCGGGCTATGTCGAGGTGCATTACGACACCACGCGGCAGCAGGTGGTCTATGCGCCGGTGCAGTTGCCGCAGGAATTTCGCAATTTCGATTTCGAATCGCCGTGGGAAGCCATGGTGACGCTGCCGGGCGACGAGAAGGCCGATATCGCCGAGAAGCGGGGTGCGCCATGAGCGAAACGATCGTGAAGCAGACTCGCACCATCGAGATCGACAGCCACGCGATCAACTTCGGCCCGCAGCATCCGGCGGCGCACGGCGTGTTGCGCCTGGTGCTGGAGATGGACGGTGAGATTGTCGAGCGCGCCGATCCCCACATCGGGCTGCTGCATCGCGGCACCGAAAAGCTGATCGAATACAAGACCTATATGCAGGCGCTACCCTATTTCGATCGGCTTGATTATGTTTCGCCGATGTCGCAGGAGCACGCGTTCGCGCTGGCGACCGAGAAGCTGCTCGGAATCGATGTGCCGGTGCGCGGCAAATGGATACGCACCATGTTCGCGGAAATCACCCGCGTGCTGAACCATCTGCTCAATCTGACGACCTATGCGCTCGACGTCGGCGCGCTGACGCCGGTGCTGTGGGCGCACGAAGAACGCGAGAAACTGCTTGAATTTCACGAGGCGGTTTCGGGCGCGCGGTTCCATGCGAATTATTTCCGGCCCGGTGGCGTGGCAAAGGATATGCCGGCAGGGCTGTATGAGCGGATCGCTGACTGGGCTGAGGGATTCCCGAAGTTCATCGACGAGCTCGAGCATGTTCTCACCACCAACCGGATCTGGAAGCAGCGCACGGTCGATATCGGGGTGATGAGCGCGGAGGATGCGCTGGCTTGGGGATTTTCCGGTCCGTGTCTGCGGGCTTCGGGCGTGCCTTGGGACCTGCGGCGGACGCAGCCGTACGACATGTATCACGAGGTCGAATTCGACGTGCCGGTCGGGCGTAACGGCGATTGCTACGATCGCTATCTGGTACGAGTGGCGGAAGTGCGGCAGAGCGTCAAAATCATTCGCCAGTGCCTGGAAAAGATCAAGCCGGGACCGGTGAAAGTGCAGGATCACAAGTTCTCGCCGCCCTCCAGGGGCGAGATGAAGCGCTCGATGGAGGCGCTGATCCATCATTTCAAGTTATTTACCGAAGGCTATCACGTGCCGGCGGGAGCGACTTACACCGCGGTCGAAAGCCCCAAGGGCGAATTCGGGGTGTACCTCATCGCTGACGGCACCACCCGGCCTTATCGCTGCAAGATCCGGCCGACCGGGTTTTCGCATCTGCAGGCGGTCGAGACGATGAGCAAACGGCACATGTTGGCGGACGCGGTGGCGGTGATCGGCTCGATCGACATCGTGTTTGGCGAGGTCGATAGATAATGTCTGACAGCAAGGCACTCCAACCCGATCACGAGCACGCCGTAAAGGCGCATAGTGAGCCTACGGAATTCGTCTTCGATGCCGAAAGCGAGGCGGCGATCGCGATCGCCTTGGCGAAATATCCGCCCGAGCGGAAGGCCAGCGGCACGCTGCCGCTGCTGGACATCGTGCAGCGGCAGATGGCGCGAGTCACGGGGAGCGCATGGGTGCCGCGGGTGGCGATGGATGTGGTGGCGAAACTGCTGGAAGTGCCGCCGATCCGGGTTTATGAAGTCGCGACGTTCTATTTCATGTTCAACACCAGGCCGGTGGGAAAATACCATCTGCAAGTGTGCACCACCACGCCGTGCTGGCTGCAGGGCTCGGACGATGTGGTGGCGGCGTGCAAGAAAAATACCGGCATCAAGCATTTCGGCGAGACCAGCGCGGACGGGCTGTTCACCATGTCCGAGGTCGAGTGTTTGGGCGCGTGCGTGAATGCGCCGATCCTGCAGGTGAACGATGATTTCTATGAAGACGTCGACGGCGCCAGCACCGAAAAATTGCTCAATGCGCTGCGCCGGGGCGAAAAACCCAAAGTCGGCAGCGTGACGGGGCGGCAGACCTCGGCACCCGCGGGTGGGCCGACCACGCTGCTCGAAGCGCCGACTGCTGCGCCGCCGCCGGGAGAATAAGCGATGCTGCAAGACAAGGACCGGGTCTTTACCAACCTCTACGGCGTGCATGACTGGCGGCTGAAAGCGGCACAGTCGCGCGGCGATTGGGATGGGACGGCGGCGATCATCGCGCGCGGCCGCGATGCACTGATCGACGAAATGAAGGCGTCGGGCATGCGTGGGCGCGGCGGGGCGGGATTTCCGACCGGGCTCAAATGGTCATTCATGCCGAAAGTTTCCGACGGGCGGCCGGCTTATCTGGTGATCAACGCCGACGAATCCGAGCCTGGTACCTGCAAGGATCGCGACATCATGCGTCACGATCCGCACAAGCTGATCGAAAGTGCGCTGATCGCATCGTTCGCGATGGGGGCGCATGTTTCCTACATCTACATCCGCGGCGAGTTCTATAACGAAGCGATGGTGCTGGAGGCGGCGATCGCCGAGGCCTACGAGGCGGGGCTGCTCGGCAAGAACGCTGCCGGTTCGGGCTGGGATTTCGATGTCTACGTGCATCGCGGCGCTGGCGCCTATATTTGCGGCGAGGAAACCGCGTTGCTCGAAAGCCTAGAAGGCAAGAAGGGCATGCCGCGGCTGAAGCCGCCGTTCCCCGCCGGCGTCGGGCTTTATGGCTGTCCGACCACGGTGAATAATGTTGAAAGCATCGCGGCGGTAGCGACGATCATGCGGCGGGGTGCTGCCTGGTTCTCGGCGCTGGGGCGGCCGAAAAATGCCGGCACCAAGCTGTTCTGCATTTCCGGGCACGTGAACAAGCCTTGCAATGTCGAGGAAGAACTCGGCATTCCGTTGCGCGAATTGATCGACCGCTATTGCGGCGGGGTGCGCGGTGGGTGGGACAATCTGCTGGCGGTGATCCCGGGCGGATCGAGCGTGCCGCTGATCCCGAAATCGGTCTGCGACGACGTGCTGATGGATTTCGACAGTCTGGTGAAGGTCGGCACCGGGCTTGGCACCGCGGCGGTGATCGTGATGGATAAATCCACCGATGTGATCAAGGCGATTGCGCGGCTCTCGAAGTTTTACAAGCACGAGAGCTGCGGCCAGTGCACGCCGTGCCGCGAGGGCACCGGCTGGATGATGCGGGTGATGGACCGCATGGTTCAGGGTGACGCCGATGTGCGCGAGATCGATATTCTCTATCAGGTGACCAAGCAGGTCGAGGGCCACACCATTTGCGCGCTGGGCGACGCGGCGGCGTGGCCGATCCAGGGCTTGCTCAAGCATTTCCGGCCACTGGTCGAGGAACGGATCGCGGCCTATCGCAAGCGGACGGCGCCGGATGTGAACATGGCCGTGGCGGCGGAGTGACAGCATGACCAAACTCACCATCGACGGCAATGCGATCGAGGTTCCGACCGGCATTTCAGTGCTGCAGGCGTGCGAAATGGCCGGGGTCGAAATTCCTCGCTTTTGCTTTCACGAACGTCTTTCGGTCGCCGGCAATTGCCGGATGTGCTTCGTCGAGGTGGAAAAATCCCCCAAACCGGTGGCAAGCTGCGCCTTCCCGGTCGCCGAAGGCATGGTGGTGAAAACCGATTCCCCGATGGTGCGCTCGTCGCGCCGCGGGGTGATGGAATTTCTGCTGATCAACCATCCGCTCGATTGCCCGATCTGCGACCAGGGCGGCGAATGCGACTTGCAGGATCAGGCCTATTCTTACGGCCGCGACGGCTCGCGCTATCTCGAGCCCAAGCGCGCGGTGAAGGATAAGGACCTCGGGCCGCTGGTGAAGACGGTGATGACGCGCTGCATCCAGTGCACGCGCTGTATTCGATTCGCTTCCGAAATTGCCGGTGTTGCGGAGCTCGGCGCCACCGAGCGAGGCGAGACCATGGAAGTCGGCACCTATATCGAAAAGGCGCTAACCTCGGAACTCTCCGGCAATCTGGTCGATATCTGCCCGGTCGGGGCGCTCACCAACAAGCCCTACGCGTTCGTCGCGCGGCCGTGGGAGCTCGATCGGGTCGACGGGATCGACGTGCTGGACGCGGTCGGCACCAATATTTCGATCTGCGGCCGCGATGGCGACGTGCTGCGCATCCTGCCGCGCATCAACGAAGACGTGAACGAGGAGTGGCTCGCCGATAAGGGCCGCTATGCGGTCGATGGGTTGAAGCGGCGGCGGCTCGACAGCGCCTGGATCAAGCAGGGCGGCAAGCTTACCAAGACCAACTGGCAGGCGGCGCTGGTGCACGTCGCGAACCGCATCGCCAAGGTTCCGGGGGAAAAGATCGGCGCCGTGGTGGGCGATCTGGTCGACGCCGAATCGGTGCTGGCGCTGAAGGACCTACTGGTATCGCTGGGATCGCCCAATCTCGACTGCCGGCAGGATGGCGCCGCGTTCGACGTGTCGCGGCGGGATTTTTATACCTTCAACAGCACGATCGCCGGGATCGAAGAGGCCGACGCGATCCTGCTGATCGGCACCAACCCGCGGCGCGAGGCGCCGGTGCTGAACGCGCGGATCAGGAAGCGCCAACTGCAGGGCGGGGTGAAGATCGGGGTGATCGGAAACACCGATGACCTCACCTATCCGGCGGAGTGGCTGGGTAAGGGACGGCCGGCGGTGAAGAGCTTGCTCAAGGGTGAAGGTTTCGCTGCCGCATTAAAGAACGCCAAGAAGCCACTGATCGTGCTGGGTGCCGCGGCTCTGGCGGCGCCCGACGGCGCGGCGCTGCTGGCGGCGGTGTGGCAGCTTGCTGCCGATGTCGGCGCCTTGCTGCCGGATTGGCACGGGTTCAACCTGCTCCAGCGCGCAGCGGGACGGGTGGGGGCGCTCGATCTCGGGTTCTTGCCCCAGGCCGGTGGCAAGCCGCTGGCGCAGATGCTGAATGGTGGCGTCGAGGTGCTGTGGCTGCTCGGCGCGGACGAATTCGATACGGCGAAGATTGGGCCCGACACGTTCGTGATCTATCAGGGCCACCACGGCGATCACGGGGCGGCGCGGGCCGACGTGATCCTGCCGGGCGCGGCTTACACCGAGAAGACCGGCACCTACGTCAACACCGAGGGGCGGGCGCAGCGGTCCTATGCGGCGGCGCGGCCGCCCGGCGATGCGCGCGAGGATTGGAAGATCCTGCGCGCGTTCAGCGCGGTCGCTGGCAAGCCGTTGCCGTACGACGATCTGCCGACGCTGCAAGCCCGACTGGAAGTGGTGAACCCGGTGTTCGCCAACCTCGGCGCGCTGCCGCGGTTCGGCAGTGCCGATCTAACCGGGCCCGCCGGCGATGTGACCAAGCTTTCCGACGCGGTGTTTGCCGATCCGATGCCGAACTATTACCAGACCGACGTGATCTCCCGCGCGAGCCCGACGATGGAACTTTGTACCGAAACCTACGTGACCAGCGCCACCGCCGTGGCGGCCGAGTGATATGCACGCAATCATTGGCATTCTGAGCAACCCCACGCTCGATAGTTTCCTGATCGTGCTCGCGGAGACGCTGGCGCTGCTGGTGTTTGTGCTGATCACGGTCGCGTACCTCACCTACGCCGAGCGCAAGGTGCTGGCGGCGATCCAGATCCGCAAGGGCCCCAACGTGGTCGGGCCGTTCGGGCTGTTCCAGCCGTTTGCCGACGCGCTCAAGATGATCACCAAGGAGACCATCATCCCGACCGGGGCGAGCAAGTTCCTGTTCGTGATGGCGCCGATGCTGACATTTTTCCTCGCGATGATCGCCTGGGCGGTGGTGCCGGTGAACAACCATTGGGCGATCGCGCCGATCAACGTCGGGGTACTTTACCTGTTTGCGATCAGCAGCCTGGGGGTCTACGGCATCATCATCGCCGGCTGGGCGAGCAATTCGAAGTATCCGTTCATGGGCGCGCTGCGCAGTGCGGCGCAGATGATTAGCTACGAAGTCTCGATGGGCTTCGTGCTGGTGACGGTGCTGCTGTGCGTCGGGAGCCTAAACTTGAACGATGTGGTGCTGGCGCAGCGACACATCTGGTTCGTGATCCCGTTGCTGCCGATGGCGGTGATTTTCTACACCTCGTGCCTGGCCGAAACCAACCGCGCGCCGTTCGATCTGCCGGAAGGCGAATCCGAGATCGTGGCGGGGTTCTTTGTCGAATATTCGTCGATGTCGTTCGGGCTGTTCTTCCTGGGCGAGTACGCGAACATGCTGCTGATGTGCGCGCTGACCTCGATCCTGTTTCTGGGCGGATGGCTGGCGCCGTTCGGCATCTTGCAGCACATCGGTCCGGTGCCGCTGGGGCCATTGTGGCTGTTGCTCAAGATGATGGTGATGATGTTCGGCTTCTTCTGGATCCGCGGCACCTTCCCGCGCTTCCGCTATGACCAGCTGATGCGTCTGGGCTGGAAGGTGTTTCTGCCGTTTTCGCTGATCTGGCTGGTGCTGACGGCGGGGGTGCTGGTCTACATGGGTTGGCTGCCGCATCAGGTCGGTTTGTAGGAGGGCGCCATGTCATTTTTCCAAAAGGCCAAGGGGTTGCTGCTGCTCGAATTGCTTTCGGGAATGGCACTGACCTTCCGCTACATGTTCCGGCCGGCGGCGACGCTGAATTATCCCTATGAACGCAACATTCTAAGCCCGCGCTTCAAGGGCGAGCACGCGCTGCGCCGCTACGCCAACGGCGAGGAGCGCTGCATCGCGTGCAAGCTGTGCGAGGCGATTTGCCCGGCGCAGGCGATCACGATCGAGGCCGAGCCGCGCGACGACGGTTCACGCCGCACCACGCGCTACGATATCGACATGACCAAGTGCATCTACTGCGGTCTGTGCGAGGAGGCCTGCCCGGTCGACGCGATCGTGGAGGGGCCGAACCTGGAGTTCGCCACCGAGACCCGCGGCGAGCTGATCTACACGCGCGAAAAGCTACTCGACAACGGCGATCGCTGGGAGGCGGAGCTTGCGGCCCGGATCGAACTCGATGCCCCGTACCGCTGAGTGATGGATATGGAACGTCTTATTAATAAAAGTTTTTTGCTTCTTTTTTTCAAAAAAGAAGACTTTTGCTGCTTAAAGCATCAAATCGAACAAAGGCCGGAAGTGTTCTTTTTTAAAAAAAGGAACCAAAAAACTTTTACTCATAAGGTGGCTCAATGATCGGGTCTCTTATCGGCACCGCGGCGTTTTATGTGTTCGCGACGGTGCTGATCGCTTCGGCGGCGATGGTGATCACTTCCAAGAACCCGGTCTACTCGGTGCTGTTCCTGGTGCTGGCGTTCTTCAACGCCGCCGGACTGTTCCTGCTCGCGGGGGCGGAGTTCCTGGCGCTGATACTGGTGATCGTCTACGTCGGCGCGGTCGCGGTGCTGTTCATGTTCGTGGTGATGATGCTGGACGTGAACTTCGCCGAGCTGCGCGGCGGATTCCAGCGCTACGCGCCGGTTGGCGCGGCAGTCGGCATCGTGCTGCTGGGCGAACTCGGCTTTGCCTACGGCGGCTGGCGGGTTTCGGACGCGGCGCCGACGCTGCTGGCCTCGGCCACGCCGGCCGGCATGACCAATACCGCCGCACTCGGGCAGGTGCTCTACACCGACTACGT
>Ga0302310_10001243_pt1 | contig 21838 bp, 24 predicted proteins | sample III_Palsa_N1_2_FD_200451 | JGI IMG/M metagenome (GOLD analysis project Ga0302310, IMG submission 200451) | Peat permafrost microbial communities from Stordalen Mire near Abisko, Sweden - III_Palsa_N1_2 | ecosystem: Environmental > Terrestrial > Soil > Palsa > Peat permafrost | place: Sweden...
ATGACCGTAATCACGCCGTCGTCGGGGCTGAAGCGTAACGCGTTCCTTAGGACATTCTCAATCGCATGGCGGATCATCTCGGCGTCGGCGGCGACTTTAAGCTCGCCGGGATCATCCCACTCTATTGTTTTGCGGGTGCCCATCGCTTCCAATCTGGCGTCCTCGACGATCTCGTGGACCAGTCCGGAAAGATCGACCGCGGCCAGAACGGGTCGCACTTCCACGTTCATCAGACGTGACAAACGGAGCAGCTGACCGATCAGACCGTCCATGCGCTCGGCTTCGCGCTCGATCCGCGAAAATTGAGTTTCGGTGGTCATGCCTTGTGCGCGGGCCAGGCCCAGAGCGATCCGCAGGCGGGCCAACGGCGAGCGCAATTCATGCGACAGGTCGCGCATCAGCATCTCTTTGGAGGCCATCATCAGACGGAGCTTCTCGGCCATCAGATCGAAATCGCGCGCCAGGTTGCCGAGTTCGTCGCGCCTTCTGGTAATCTCGGGCCCCACGCGAGTGCTGAGGTCACCGTTCGCGAGCGCACGGGCGCTGGCTTGCAGCCGCACCACCGGCCGGCTGATGGTGCGGGCGACCACCCAGCAGACCAGGCCGACCACGGCAAACGCCACCAATACAAAGAGGCCGAACACTCGCAGGTTTCCAAGCGCCGCCATTGGGCCGGAGGCCGCGGCGGTTATCACCAACAGGAAACTTCCGGCGCCGGGATCGGAGATGATCGAGGCATAGCGCGGTGCCCGATTCCAGCTTCTCCCTGCGTGCAGCGCCACGATCGCCATTTGCGCCCGATGGATCAAAACCGGATTCACCTGTCTTCCCAGCAGGTCGCGCCCAGTTTCATCGATCATGAATATGTTGGGGGAGGCGATCTGGTCGTTTTCAGATCTGGTCCAGCGCAACAGACCTTCGCGGCCGCCCTTGGCCAGGGCCGCATTCGCACCGTCGGTCAAGGTCGCGGGTTCGAGATCCTCGAATGCGCGCAGACGCTCCAGCGCTACCCAGATCGTTGTCGACACCGCCATCCCCAATACCAGTCCGGTGGCGATCCAGTAAAATATGAAGATGCGTAGAAACAGGCTCCTCATGGCCTGCCGCCCAAGGTTTTGACTCGTGACCAGCGGTTCGGGTTACAGGTCATGAGTCTTTACTTTGCGCGCGCCACTCGCAAACCCGCGCGCGATACCAGCTGTCGAGAGATAGGACCGCTGGTATCATCCAGGCTCGACCGGCTGGGTCAAGAGATAGCCCTCGCCACGCTGACTGCGGATTTCGGGGATGCCGGGCTGACCACAACCGAGCTTACGGCGAATGTTGCTCACGTGGGTGTCGATCGAGCGGTCGTAAGCCTGAAGACGGCGGCCCAGGACGTGCTCGGACAGCGAGTCGCGCGATTGGACTACGCCGACGCCCTGCACCAGCCGCTGCAATAGACGAAATTCCACGCTGGTGAGCCGGACCGCATTGCCGTCCACCCGGACATCATAATTGTTGGGATCGATGCGCAGCAGCCCCACCCCGAGCGGGGTATCCGACTCTTCGGTTTCGCGGCCGCCCGAACGGCGCAGCACGGCGCGGATGCGGGCCATCAGTTCGCGCGGGTTGAAGGGCTTGGCGAGGTAATCGTCGGCACCAAGTTCGAGTCCGACGATGCGATCGACTTCCTCGCCGCGCGCCGTGAGCATGATCACCGGCACTTGCAGCGGTAATTGGCGCAGTCGTCGCAACACTTCGAAGCCGCCGATGCCGGGCAACATCACGTCCAGGATGACCAGATCGAAGCTGGCGGATTTCAGGCGCTCGAGCGCGGTGGGTCCGTCGGGCGCAATCACCGTCTCGAATCCTTCCCCGGCCAGATACTCCGCCAGCATCCGAGCCAGTTCGCGGTCGTCATCGACCAATAACAGCGGATCGGCAGTCATATTCCACTCCATTGCCCCAGATTACTAAAGCGGACGGGGCAATCCGCTGATTAACTACCAGAATCGCTTTGCCGCCACCCGCTTTGCAAAATTTCACATTCACTGTCAGATACTTAACGAGCCTTGCAGAGGGATTCGGGCTAAAAAGCGGGCTATGTTGGCACTTCGGGGCGGCGGTGGCTATCCGCGATCCGTGCGGGCTCCAATGAGCTGTTCGCGGGAGTGCCAGGTTACCGAATACGGAGTAGATAAGATGATGAAGTCGCTGAAATATTCAGCTTTGATCCTGGCGGGCGGGCTTTCCGCCTGCGCGGTCGCGCCGCCGGCGGGGCCCTCGATCGCCGCGATGCCGGGAGCTGGCAAGGACTTTAACCAGTTCCAGACCGATGATGCGGTTTGCCGTCAGTACGCCTCGTCGCTGATGCCGGTCAATGCCACCCAGACCTCGCAGCAGAATGCGGTGGGAACCGCGGTGGGCGGTGCCGCATTGGGTGCCGCGGCCGGCGCGCTGATCGGAGCCGGCGCGGGTAATCCCGGCGCGGGGGCGGCAATCGGCGGGGGTGTGGGATTGCTCGCGGGCAGCTCGGTCGCGGCCAATAATGCCGGCGTTTCGTCGAACGATCTGCAATACCGTTACGATGTGGGCTACGCCCAGTGCATGTCCGGCAGAGGGGACAGAGTGCCCGACGTCGCCAGCGCGCCGCCGGGCGGGCTGCCGGGTCCGTATTACGGCAATCCTTATTATTACGGCTATCCTTATTGGGATTATCCATTTTATGGGTACCCCGGATTTATCTACTTCGGCGGCGGATGGCATCGGCGGTAAGTACCGCACGCCGCATCGGCCTCGAAGCGTGACCCCTCGATCCCCGCCAGGATCGGGGGGTTTTGCTATGTGAGTTGCCGTATGGGTTCGGCCCTGGCCTTCACGGGCGGGCTGTGGCAGGTTCGGCGCAACCGTGAATGGAGGAAATTATGAGCCACACACTATCGACCGCCCCGCTTTCCTTCGGCACCTTTTCGGCGGCGGGCGGCCCGCAATTCGCGGCAGTGGTACGAGATAATCAGGTTTTGGCGTTGTCCGCGCTGGCGTCGCTCGCCGATAAGCTGGACTTGAAGCTGCGCGGTACCGAGACCCTGTTGGCGTTTCTGGGCCATTGGGACGACAATTACGCCAATCTGAAAGAGATCCTCGCGGCCGCGGACGAAGCCGGAACCGCCCTTCCCTTCGCACCGGCCGAGGCGCTCGCGGTTCATGCGCCGCTGATGCCGGATAATATCTTTTGCGCCGGCGCCAATTATAAAAAGCACGTCGTCGATCTGATAGTAGCCCAGGGCGGCGAACCGGGTAGCGAAGCCTATTCCACACCGGAACAACGCCGCGCCTACGGCGAAGCGATGATGGATAAACGCGCCCGTGAGGGCAAACCGTTTGTGTGGGTGAAGGCGCGGAGCTCGGTCACCGGGCCGTACGACCCGATTATCGTGCCCAAGGACATCAAACAGCCCGATTGGGAATTGGAACTGGGCGTGGTGATCGGCAGGAAGGCGCGCCGGGTGTCGCAGCAAGACGCGCTTAAGTACGTCGCGGGTTATATCGTGGTGAACGATATCACGTCGCGTGAGCTGGTTTATCGGCCCGATATTCCCCAGATGGGGATGGATTGGCTCAGTTCGAAGTGCTCGCCTAGCTACTTTCCGATCGGACCGTCGCTGGTGCCGGCCGAATTCATCGATAATCCTCACGATCTGACGATTACGTTCAAACTCAACGACCAGCGCATGGTGCATGAGAAAACCAACGATATGATCTTTGGGATCGAGCGGATGATCGAGTTCATCTCGCAGACGGTGGAAATGCAGCCTGGAGATATCCTTGCAACCGGGTCGCCGCCGGGCAATGGTATGCATTATAGCCGCTTCTTCCGCCCCGGCGACGTGGCCGAGGGGAGTATTACTCTGCTGGGCAGCCAGCGAAACGTGTGTATCGCTGAGTAGCGATGATAGACTGGGAATGATGATCGATCGGGACGAATTCCGCGAAGCCATGGCCCACCTGCCCGCGGCGGTGAATATCCTCACCAGCGACGGGTCGGGCGGATTGGCGGGATTGACCGCAACGGCAGTCAGCAGTGTCACCGACGAGCCCGGCACGCTGCTGGTGTGCATCAGCAGAGCACGGCGGGCGCATGACGTATTTTTGCAGAACGGCGTGTTTTGCGTGAATACGCTGGCGTCGGATCAAAAGTCGATCGCGGACGTGTTCGCGAGCGAACCCGATATGCCCACCAGATTCGCATATGCAACCTGGCAGGTGCTGGCGACCGGTTCTCCTGTGCTGGAGGGCGCTGCGATCGCGTTCGATTGCGCGATTACGGCAGTGTCCGAGGTCGGCACCCATAGCGTGATGTTCGGACAAGTGAAGGCGGTCCGGCTCGCGCCGGTGTCCACCGGGCTGTTGTATTACGGGCGGGCGTATCATCCGGTGGCGCTTGGAGCATGAGCTATAGTTTTCCAGGACTTGCGGGCGGAACGGTGTCGTTTGAGGAACTTCGGGGCCAGGTGCTGCTGGTCGTGAACACGGCTTCGAAATGCGGATTTACCCCGCAATATGAAGGCCTCGAAAAGTTGTACCAGGCCAAACATGGCCAGGGGCTGGTGGTGATCGGCGTGCCCTGTGATGATTTCGGCGGGCAGGAACCGGGGGACGAGGCGGAGATCGGCAGCTTTTGCCAGGTGAATTACGGCGTGACCTTCCCGATGACGGCCAAACAACATGTCGTCGGGGGTAGAGCTCACCCGTTTTATGCGGACGCCGCGCGCCGGTTCGGATGGCTTGGTAAGCCGAAATGGAATTTCCACAAGTATCTGGTAGGGCGCGACGGCGAATTGGTGGAGTATTTTATCAGCACTACGGCGCCCGATAATCACCGGCTGGTGGCGGCGGTGGATCGGGAGTTGGCGAAGTAGGAAGCATCTTTTTTGGAAAAAAGAAGCAAAAAACTTTTGCTGGATTAAGATCGGAGCGCACCGTCCGTGGGCCGGCGCCCCTAATTGACAAAGTTTTTTTGCTTCTTTTTTTTCACAAAAAGAAGACTTCTTATCTAAACCTTACGCCTTTGCAGGCGCCGCAGCAGCCGGCGGGGCGGCCTGCTTGGGCGGGGGCGGCGTCGGAGCCGCCGGTTTTGGGGCAGCTTGCGACTTGCACGCTTCGCAGGCGGCTTGATACTGCTCCGCCGTTAGCTGCGGCCAGGGATCCTTGGTCAGCGGCGAATGATAGAGCTTGCGCATCGTGTCGTAGGTTTGGAACTTCAGATATTTTTTTACCGCGCTGGTGCTGTCGGCTGCTTCGAGCACCGAACAAGGCGGCATCTTGAAGTCGGTGTTGAGCGCAGGCGGCGCCTTTTTATCGAATAACGTGTGGTAGCCCTTGTTGAGGTCTTCGAGAGATCCGCCGGCGCCGCCAGGATCGCCGCCAGGCTTGTCCCACGGTTTCGGCGCGCCTGGATGCGAAGCCGAGGGATCGAAGAACCAGTCCTTCCCGAGCGGCAGAAGCGGAGGGGGAGTGGGCTTGGGATCGGTGTCGGTGGTCTGACGTTGAAGCAGGCCGGACCTCCGCAGCACGGCTTGGTTACCGACACCGCCGCTGCCAGGATATGGCGCTACGCGGCGCCTGGCCGATACGCCGGGCGAGACGGTGTTGCACCGCTTCGATCTGGCTCCTAGGAGACATGGCATCGTGGGTGGCCCCGATGTGGCTCGAAGTAGGATAGCGCGGGAAGGAGAAGTTGGGAAGCGGAAGGGAGAGTCTTCTTTTTGTGAACAAAAAGAAGCAAAAAAACTTTGTCGATTTAGGGCGGCGAATAATGGCGGCGCAGGGTGCCAGCCCTAACGTACAAAAGTTTTTTGGTTCTTTTTTTCAAAAAGGAACCCTTTCTTCCACCTTCGCGTTACTCCGCTACGTCGATCACCATCCCGTCGAACCCGGCTTCCGCTCCTTCCGGTAGCCGCTGCTGCAACCACCCCCAATCCAAGTCATTGCCCATGTGAGTGAGCACCGTGCGGCGAGCGCCTACCCGGCGCGACCAGCCCAAGGCCTGGTCCACGCTCAGATGGGTGAAATGCGGCTTGCGTTGGAAGGCGGCGAGCAGCCAGGTGTCCACGCCGGCGAGCAGGTCGAACACACTGTCCGCAATTCGAACCACGTCGGTGGAATAAGCGAAGTTGCCACAGCGGAAGCCAACCGACTTGAGTACTTCGTGGTCTTGCTCGAAAATCTGGAAGGGGCGGCCGCCGATTTCTACCGTGTCGCCGGGGGCGATCAGGATCGGCTCCAGCACTGGGCGGAAGAAGTAGCTGCCGGAGTGAGGGCGGAAGGCATATTCGTAGCGATTGCGAAGATAGTCGAGCGTGGCCTCGGCGATGTAGGTGGGGAGCGGCTTGCCGAGGATGCGGTTCAGCATGCGCACTTCGTCAATGCCGGAGATGTGGTCGGCGTGGGCGTGGGTGTAGAGCACGGCGTCGACACGGGAGACTCGACAGGCGAGGAGTTGGGTTCGGATGTCGGGCGAGGTGTCGACCAGCAGGTTGAAGCCGTCCCATTGGAGGAGGATCGAGCTGCGGGTGCGTTGATTGCGGGGTTCGGTTGGGTCGCAGGCGCCCCAGTCCCCGGCCCCGTCGCTGCCGCCGACGTGGGGCACACCTGCTGATCCGCCGCAGCCCAGGATGGTTACCCGCATTGCTGGCGCCCTAATTGATAAAGTTTTTTTGGTTCTTTTTGTTCACAAAAAGAACACTTCGCTGACCTTGAGCGTCGCCCGGGTGGGCATCAGGCGGCTTTCCGGAACAGCCGGCGGAAATTGTCGGTGGTAATTTCGGCGATCCGTTCGTCGCTTGCGCCTTTGACCTCGGCCAGCACGTGAGCGGTGTGGACTACGCGGGCGGGCTCGTTACGCTTGCCGCGAAAGGGGACGGGCGAGAGATAGGGGGCGTCGGTTTCCACCAGCAGGCGATCTACGGGCAGCTCGCGGGCGATGTCGCGGAGCTCTTGCGACTTCGGGAAGGTCAGGATGCCGGAGAAACTGACGTAACCGCCGAGTGCGATGCCCTCCTCGGCGAGAGCGCGGCCGGAACTGAAACAATGGAGGAGAAAATCGAAGTAACCTCCTTCGCGCTCGCTGCGGAGGATGCGGGCGATGTCGGCGTCAGCGTCGCGGGCGTGGATGCAGATCGGGATCTGGGCGAGACGGGCGGCTTGGATCTGGGCACGGAAACTGGCTTCCTGGACGTCGCGGGGGGCGCGATCGTAGAAATAATCCAGACCGGCCTCGCCGATGCCGATCACTTTGGGGTGTGCTGCGAGTTCCGCCAGCGCATTGGGATCGGGGACCGGGTCCTCGGCAGCACTCAGGGGATGAATGCCGAGCGTGCACCACACGGTCGGGGTTTCAGCGGCGAAATTGCGCATTCTCAGCGATTGGTCGTGGCGCGTGCCGATGGTGACGAGCTCACCCACGCCGGCTTGGTGGGCGTGCTCGATCAATCCAGCCCACTCGGCTTCTTCCCAGTGATCGAGATGGCAGTGGCTGTCGATGAGCATCGGTTACTCCTCGACGAAACGGGGGAAGACGCCTTGCGGCGGCGGGAGATGACTACCGGTTGCGAGCGGCACGGCGAGATCCGCAAAACCGTGCGCGTTCGCCGGCACGCCAAGCTGGTCGAGCATCTTCGCCATGGCTCCGGGCATGAAGGGCTGCAAATTGGTCGCGATCGCGCGCAACACATCGACCAATACCCGTAGCACCGTGTTCATGCGGGCGGAATCGGTTCTTCGCAGCGCCCACGGAGCTTGGCGGTCGATGTAGGAATTGCTGGCGCGGATCAGCTTCCACGCGGCTTCCAGAGCGTCGCTGAAGGCCAGCTTGTCGAGCCGCACGCGCATCTCCGAGGTTAGGGCCCCTGCCCCATCCAACAGCGTCTGGTCGTCTTCGGTGATCTCGCCCGTGCTCGGCAGAAGACCGCCGCAGTTCTTCGCAATCAGCGACAGGCTGCGCTGGGCGAGGTTGCCGAGATCGTTGGCAAGCTCCACGTTTAGCCGTGAAATCAGTGCCCTGCGCTTGAAATCTCCATCGCCGCCGAAAGGGATTTCGCGCATCAGGAAGAACCGCACGGCGTCGAGCCCGAACTCCTCGATCAGGTCCGCGGGGGCGATCACGTTGCCGATGGACTTGCTCATCTTCTCGCCCTCGATGGTCCACCAGCCGTGGGAGAAGACGCGCTTGGGCACCGGCAGGCCGGCGGCCATCAGGAAGGCCGGCCAGTAGATCGCGTGGAAGCGGACGATGTCCTTCCCAACCAGGTGCACATCAGCCGGCCAATAACGCCATTTTGCCGCACCTTCATCGGGATAGCCGACCGCAGTGAGGTAATTGGTGAGCGCGTCGAGCCATACATACATCACATGAGCTTCGTCACCGGGAACCTTGACTCCCCAGGAAAAACTGGTGCGGCTGATCGATAGATCGGTGAGGCCGGCGCGCACGAACGCGGTAACCTCATTGCGACGCGCCGAGGGGCCGACGAAATCAGGTTCGGCGTCATATAAATCCAATAGCTTGGCGCCCCACGTTGAGAGACGGAAGAAATACGAGGGTTCGCGGACCCATTCCACCGGCGCACCAGTGGGCGCGAGGAACGTGCCGTCGGAGAGCTTGGTCAGTTCGTCTTCGTTGTAGTAGGCCTCGTCGCGCACCGCGTACCAGCCGTCGTAGGTGCCGAGATAGATCTGGTCGCGTTCAGCCAGTCGTTCCCATAACGCCGCGCAGGCACGCTTGTGGCGCTCCTCGGTGGTGCGAATGAAATCGTCGTTGGACATGCCGACCAGTTCGCCCATGGCGCGGAAATCGGCCGAGAGACGATCGGCGAAAGCTTGGGGGGCCAGTCCCGCTGCTTCGGCGGCTTTCTCGACCTTTTGGCCGTGCTCGTCGGTGCCGGTGAGGAAGAACACGTCGTAGCCGTCGAGGCGCTTCCACCGCGCCAGCACGTCGGCGGCAATGGATGTGTAGGCGTGGCCGATGTGCGGCGCGCCGTTCACGTAATAGATCGGGGTCGTGAGGTAGAAGGTCGGTTTCATTTTGCACTCAAGAGGCCAAGCGCCTGGATCAGCGCTTGTCTTTTATCCAAGTTCAACTGTTCCGTCTCGTGTTGCAACCGCGTCATCGCTTGCCACGTTTCAACCCAGGCCTCTGGCGAGCGCAGACCGGAGAGACGTGTTGGATCGCCGCGAGCGGCCTTGCGAACGTCGGCGGCGACTACGTGACGGAGTAGGTCCATGAAATCGCTGTAGGCGCCCTCGCCCGCGGCAAGCTTGTCGGCGAGATCCATGGCGGCGGAGAGATCGAGCGACGGAAGTTGGTCCAGGATCTGCTCGGCGGTCTGGGCGAGCGCGATCCCCTGGCCCTCGGCGATCAGCAACGCGCGGCCGGGTGAGCCTTCGGCAAGTGCGATCAGAACCTGGCGCTCGGGTTTGGTGCTGGTGGGGAGTGCCGTGCGGAGCAGGCGATCCATCAGGTCATCATCGAGCGGGTTGAGGCGCAACAGCCGGCAGCGGCTGCGGATGGTGGGGAGCAGGCGTCCCGGTAGCGCGCAGACCAGTAGCAGGATGGCTCTGGGCGGAGGTTCCTCGAGCATCTTCAGTAGAGCATTGGCGGCGTTGCGGTTCATCTGCTCGGCGCCGTCGATGATCACCACACGCCAGCCGCCCTCGGCCGGGGTGAGGTGCAGGAAATCGGGGACCTTGCGGACAGTTTCGACAATGATGCCTTCGCGCAGGCGTTTGCGTTTTTCGTCGTATTCGCGCTCGATCGTGAGCAGGTCAGCGTGGGTGCCGGCGGCGACGCGATTGAAGACCGGGTGGTCGGCGGGCAGCGAGAGGTCCTCGCCGTCAGGCAAGCCGGCGAGCAGGCGACGGGCAAAGCGAAAGGCGAGCGTGGCCTTGCCGATGCCCTCAGGCCCGGTGATCAGCCAGGCATGGTGCATACGCCCGCTGCGCATCGCGGCGAGCATGGCGGCCTCGGCCTCGGGATGCCCGATCAGTTGTTCGTTTTCGCGCGGCGGCGGCAGGCTCATCCCGGCAACCCTAATCGGATAAAAGTTTTTTGCTTCTTTTTCTCAAAAAAGAAGTCTTAGCCTAAAGTCTTCTTTTTTGAAAAAAAGAAGCAAAAAACTTTTGGACGTTAGGGTTGGCGCATCATTCTGAATACGTGCGCCATTCCTCGCGCGTGATTTCCCAAATTTCGGCGGGTAGTCGGCCCGATACAAAGTCGCGCTCTAGTCTCTCGACTAACCTCATGCCACATCGTTCGGAAATGCGGCGCGATCGCAAATTCGCGGCAGCTTTGGGTACACGAAGAACTGGTGGTTCGAGTTGGTTGAACCAATAGTCGGTTACTACTCGGCAGGCTTCCGACATGAGACCACGTCCCTGCCAGGCCGGATCCAGCCAAAATCCACGGTTGTCTTCGGGCCGATCCTTGAGACTGATGATGCCGATCAATCTATCCGGCGCAGTCATGGGTCTGATCGACCAGTGCCACTCCTCGGCTAGCTTCACGGCGGGAAGCGCTACGTCGCGAATATAGGTCAGGGCGCCGTCAGCGGGATAAGGCCAAGGAACCTGACTGTTGAGGAACTCCACGATTTCCCATCGGGGAAATACCTCCTGCACGGCATCAGCGTCAGCAAGTTCGAGGGGACGCAGGATCAACCGCGAAGTCGTGAAGGTGGGGCTTGAATTGGTCGTGACTTGGTTGGGCATCATTTCAGCCTCGCCGCCAACGCCGTCATGATTGCACGGTGGATTTCCGCGCGAGCGCCGTCGGCGGCGATCACCGCACAACGGGCCGGATTGGCGGCGGCGATCTCCGCGAAACCAGCGGCGACCCTGGCGTGGAAATCGGGTGGAAGATTCTCGTAGCGGTCCGCGGCAATGCCCCGCTCGGCCATCCGTGCGGCGGCGATGGCGGGCGAAACCGTCAGCACCAGGGTAAGATCGGGAACAAGGTCGATCAGACCAGCCAAAGTCGCGATGGCGGCTTGGTCGAACCCCTGGCCGTAGCCCTGGTAGGCCAGCGTGCTATCCGAAAACCGGTCGCAGACCACCCAAACTCCGGCCCCGAGCGCGGGGCGAATGGTCTTGGCTACGTGCTCGGCCCGCGCTGCAACGTGCAGCATGGTCTCGGCCAACGGCGACCAGTCGAAACCGCCCGAGAGCAACAAACCACGCAAAGCCTCGCTGCCCGGCGCGCCGCCGGGCTCGCGCGTGCGCAGGACGCGCTTGCCTTGGGCCGCTAACGCCTGCTCGAGCAAGAGCGCTTGAGTCGATTTGCCCGCGCCCTCGCCGCCTTCCAGGGTGATGAAACGACCGCGCACTTAGTGTCCGTTCGAAATGATGGAGGCAGAAGGAATCTTCTTTTTGTGAACAAAAAGAAGCAAAAAAACTTTGTCAATTGGAGCCCACCGGTCGCGGTTGGTGCGCTCCAGGTGAATAAAAGTTTTTTGCTTCTTTTTTTCAAAAAAGATGCTTCTTCCCCTTGCCTAACTTCCATGCCCAAGGTCGTGCCGCAGCACTTCGACAGCGCGATCGAGCACGCCCAGTTCGGCCACGTCGTTGCCGGCCACCAGATCGACCTGTTCAGGCGGCATGCTAAAGCCCGGGAAAGTCAAATTCATCACGCCTACCTTGGCGTTGGCCTTCACGGGGGCGTTCAACGGCTGGGCGTAGGTGACTTCGATCTTGACGTGATCGCGCCACGCCGTGGGCATGGTGAGCGTGAGATCGCGCGCCGCCACCAGCGGAACGTCGGGCGCGCGGCCGAGCCATACCGTCGCGCGGTCGATCGTTTGGCCCTGCTTCACGATGGCGACGTCATCGAAATTGGCGAATGCCCAGTCGAGGATACGCTCGCCCTCACTGGCGCGCTGGTGGCGGCTGCCCATGCCGTTCAGGACCAGGATTACGCGGCGGCCGTTGCGCTGGGCGCTGGCGCAGAGGCCGTAGCCGCCGGATTCGGTATGGCCGGTCTTGAGGCCGTCGGCGGTGCCGTCGAGCACTAGCGGGTTGCGGTTGTCTTGGTGGATGTTGTTGTAGGTGAAGGATTTTTCCGAGTCGTAGTGGTAGTATTCTGGGAAATCCCGGATCAGACGGGTCGCCAGTGTCGCGATGTCGCGCACCGACATGTAGTGGTTCGGGTCGGGCAGCCCGGAGGAATTTACGAAGTTGGAGTGGGTCAGGCCGAGCGTCTTGGCCATCGCATTCATCTGGGCGACGAACGCCTGCTCGGAACCTGCGATGCCCTCGGCCAGCACGATGCAGGCATCGTTGCCGGACTGGACGATCATGCCGCGGATTAGATCCTCGACGGAGACGTTGCTGTTGAGATCAAGAAACATGGTCGAGCCGTCGGTCTTGGCACCGCCGGTGCGCCAGGCGTATTCCGAAACCGGGAGTTGCTGCGTGAGCGACAGCTTGCCCGACTTGAGCGCGGTGAACACCAGGTACGCGGTCATCAGCTTGGTCATCGACGACGGCGGCATTTCCACGTCGGCGTCCTTGTCGAGCAACGTCGAGCCGGTATTGAAGTCGACCACGATCGCCCAGCGCGCCACCGTGTCGACCGGGCCGATCAGCGTGTTGGCGGGCGATGCCCCGCTGTCGGTGCCCTCGCCTTCGTCCTCGCCGCCGCCGGCGGCAGCAGATGATTGGTTCGCGGCCGGCTTATGGACTCGCTTGTGCGCGGCGAAGGCAGGTGCCGCGGCGATCCAGGGGGTGGCAAGCAATAGCAAACGGCGAGTTCGGTTCATCTGATCTCGATTTCATTCGACGGTGATGTGCGCGCCTTTTAGACCCAGGCGGAGGGCAAGCTGTAGCTCCGCATCTGCGTCGGCAACAGAGGGGTAAGGCCCGCCGCGGACGAAAAACCGCTCGTTGCCGTGTGCCGATCGCTGACGCAGCACGGTGCCGAATGGCGATAGGATCGCGGCCTCGCGCATCGCATAATCGGCGCGGCCGAAGTCGTCCACTCGGATGTAGAGCTGGCCCGGATTAGGGGCGGTAAGGGTGATATTTTCCGGCAGCCGATCGGGTATTAGGGCGGCTGTTTCGGTCGGCGTGGCAGTTTGGGCGATTTCCGGCGGCGCCCCGGCATAGCGCCCGGATTGCGCGACACCCGTGGGCGGGGCGAGAGCTTGTTGCGAGACGTCGCCCACCGGGTCGGTGTTCATCGCGAGGTGGAGCGTGCCGCCATGCAGTTGCGCCGCCAATTGCTCGGTTGGAATGGGCAATAGCACGATCCGGACCTGCGCGACGCCGCCGGCGGGGATTTGCAACAGTTGGGCGGCGCGCGGGGTGAGCTCGATCACCCGGCACGGATTGGCAGGCCCGCGATCATTCACCCGGACTTCGATCTGCCGGCCGTTTTCAAGGTCGGTGACGGTGACGATCGCAGGCAACTGCAGCGTCTGGTGGGCGGCTGCGAGCGCGGTGGGGTCGTAGAGCTCGCCGTCGGTGGTGAGAGCGGGATGATCGAGAGGCGCGATCGAGGCCAGGCCGGTCTGGTCGAGCTCGGTCATTTCCTGGGGATAAAACCATTTGCCGTCGCCCAGCCACGCGGGTTCGCGCACGAAGTGCGGGTTGGCAGCGAGCGGCGGCGGCGGCGGGGCCTGGGGGCGGCAGCCGGCGAGTGCTGCTGCCACTGCTAGCCAAAGCGCCGGATTAGACCACCGCATCGGCGAGCAATCCAACCACGAGGGCATAGAAATCCGAGGGGTTGTAGCGCTTGATGACCGCGAAATTGGGGTGAACGAGGTAAGTTTCATCGATCGGCGCGCCGTTCGGGGTCAGGATCCGGTCGCCGGGTGCGAGTGGCGGCGCGGCACCGAGTAGACGCTCTCCCCAGGTTTCGCCGCGCTCCCAGCCGGCTTGGGCGAGGTAGTTGGCGATCGACGCCAGCACGTCGGGCACGCTGTGCCAGATGTCGCGCTTGCCGTCGCCTTCGAAGTCGACCGCGCTGTGCAGGTAGGCGCTGGGCATGAATTGGGGCTGCCCCATCGCACCGGCCCAGCCGCTGAGGAGCATGTCCTGGGTCGCATAGCCATGGGCGAGGATTTGGAGGGCGGCGATCAGCTCGCTGGTGAAATAGGCCCCTCGCCGCCCCTGGTAGGCTAGGGTCGCGAGGCTGCGGATCAGTTGGAATTTGCCCTGGAAGGTGCCGAAACCCGACTCGACGCCCCAGATCGCCAGGATGATGCGAGGCTCGACGCCGTAGAGTGCGCCGATGGCGCGGAGGAGTGACAGATTGGACTGGTACGCCTCACGCGCCGTATCGATGCGCGCCTCGGTCAGTACGCGAGCCCGGTACTCCGGCCAGGTGAGGTTGAATTCCGGCTGGTTCTGATCGTGGGCGATTACCGTCGGGTCGGGGGTAAGATCGCGTAAAGCGGCGCCGATCACGCTTTCGGGTACGCCCTGGGCGATGGCTTTGCGCCGGATATTGGCCAGAAATAGCGGGAAACTCGCCTCCGCGCGGGCGCTTGCCGGAAGTGCGAGGAGAGCGGCGACGAGGAGGCGACGAGATAACATGGGTGCTTCTGTGCCACAGAGCGCCGCGCCGCCGCAATCACGTTTGGCGAGCGGCACCCGCTCCCGGCGCGTGCAGGAGGGGGCTTGCGGGAGGAATGCGAGATGATTAGCGTCCGCTCGGCGCCGGATGGGTGGCCGAGCGGTTTAAGGCAGCGGTCTTGAAAACCGCCGTGCGTGCAAGCGCACCGTGGGTTCGAATCCCACCCCATCCGCCAACTCGGAACAGAACTGCGAACGCCGGGCGTAGCCGATTTTACGCTCGAGGCGGCGGCGAGTGTTCGGAGCAGATCGCCCTTTGATCCCATGATCCGCACTTCCTTCTCGGCGACCTCCACCCGCTGGGCCAAAGCGCGGAGGTGTTCGCGGCGATAGCCGCCGCCATCGATCCGGATGCGCCCGCGGGCTGTCATGGCGAATTTCTGGACCATGGCGGGAGTGATTGCCTGTTGCCCCGCACTTTCCGCCATCGCCTGGGCGCGGTCGGCGTCGGCCTGGGATTGGTCGCGTATCGCCTTCAGACCGGCGATGCGTTCCTTCAAGGCTGGGTCGTCCAGATCGGCGACGCCAGTCTCGATGGCGTCATAGAGCCGCTTCAGCCGCAAATCCATTTCGACCGCCCGCTTGTTCAGTTCGGCGATATGCTCGCGGCGACGCTCGGTCCGCTCTTGGCGACGGTCGAGGACAGAGGCCAGCACTTCTTCGAGGCGTTCGGGCTGTAGCAAGCGGTCCTCGATGTGGCTGGCTACAAGGTTGTCGAGCTTGTCCATCGGGATCGAGCGGCCCTTGCAGCCGGTCTCGCCCTGCCGCGCCTTGATCGAGCAGGTGTAGTAGCGATAGCGCCCGCCCTTGCCGGTGCGGAGCGTCATGGCCCCGCCGCAGTCGGCGCAAAAGCAGATGCCGGTAAGGAGGGTGGGGCCGCTGACCACACGGGCGGGTGTCACCTTCGGGTTGCGAGCGCGGAGATGCGCCTGCACGGCGTCGAATGTGGCCTGGTCGATCAGCGGCGGCACGGCCACGTCGATCACCTCGCTTGGCGGCTTTAGTTCCTTGGATTTACCGCGCTTGTTGAACTCGTGACGCCCGGCATAGGTCGCGCGGGTCAGGATGCGGTGAACCTGGCCGATGCCCCAGCGCCCGCCGTCGCGGGTGAAGATGCGGCGCTGAATAAGGTGCGCTGTTATGTTCTTCACGCCCATCGGCCCGGAGGTGCCGTCGCCTTCCAGGGCAAGGCGATAGATCAGGCGCACCGTGTCGGCGTGCAGCGGATCGATTTCCAGCTTCTTTTTGACCTTCGCGCCGCGCTGCTCGGCCGCGACGACGCGGTAGCCGATGGGAGGCAGGGAGCCGTTCCAAAAACCTTAGCGCGCGTTCTCCTTCAAGGCGCGAAGCACATGCTTGGCGTTCTCCTTGGACTGGTATTCGTCGAACAGCGCCATGATCTGCCGCATCATGACGTGCATGGGATCGTCGCCCATTTCCTGAGTGATCGAGACCAGCCTGACGCCGTTCTTCGCCAGCTTGCGGACGTAGAATTCCAGTTCGAAATGGTCGCGGAAGAACCGGCTGAACGAATGGACGATCACCACGTCGAACGGCGTGGGTTTGCACATGCCCGCCTCGATCATGCGTTGGAATTCCGGGCGGCGGTCATTGGTGGCGGACGCGCCCTGCTCAACGTAGGTCTCGGCGAGCTGATAGCCCCGCGATTGGCAATACGCCTCGCCCTGCCGCTTCTGGTCGGGAATGGAGACATCGCGCTCGGCCTGCCGCGCCGTCGAGACGCGCAGATAGAGGGCGGCGCGTTGCGGCACGGTCATGTTGGCAATCTCCTTACGTCATCGCGACGGCCCGAACAGTTCGTCGAACACGTCGCCGAACCACGCCTCGAACACGTCCACCTCGGCATCCGTGACCGGCACGCGCGCGGGCCAGTCGTCCACGACGCACCATGTCTCAACGTCGTGTTTGACAGGGCGGCCAAGGCGCGGCCAGGGGCTGGGCACGACATAGAGATCGGGCGGCAATTCGCCGAGCGCGACGCGGTTGCGCAAAGGGGAGCGGTGCGGGGACATTGCGGAAGGATCGCGCAAAGCCCGTCCGGGCGGAACGGCCGATCTCTCCGCCACGGTACGCCCGGCCAAGTCGCAAAGGGAGCGGTTCCGCTCGCTTTGAACCATGATCGCTTGCGTGCTACCGGCCGGGGCGGCGGCAGGCGGTCAAGGCCGCAGCCGCGCAGCGGTGGCGCGGCACGCGCCAGCCTTGACGGGCTGACGACGGTCCGGCCTGCTCGCCGCCCAGCGGTCACGGCTCAACCCGCCTTGCGTGCGACCGTGAGCGGAAGGTCGAGTTCCACCCGGTCATGCGCCACCTTCGGCGTGATCCGCCCGCGCTCGCCGCGTTCCAGGCGGACGAGGCCATAGCCCGCCATCGTTCGCAGCGTGCGCGACAGGTTGGACTTCGCCTTGCCGGTGATCCGGGCCAGTTCGTCGAGCGAGCCGGGGGCCTGCTCCACGATCACGCGCAACAGGTCGCGGTTGCCGGCCGACAGAACCTTGGCGAAGGACTCGGTCGAGGTGAACCACACCTTCGGCTCGTCGGGCGCGATGCGGTGCTCGCCCCGCGCCACCGCCATGGTGCGGGCCTTCATGTCCTCATAGCTGGCGATGCCCACTTTCAGGGTCGTCATGGGATCACTCCTCTCTCGCGCAACACCGCGTCCACGGTGGTCCAAAAGTCGCCGAGCAGCGTCGCCGCGTCACGGTAATCGTAAGCCTTGATCGTCCGCAGCCCGTGGCGATGGTCCTGCGGCTCGCCGCGCTTCTGCTTCGCCACCGGGTGGGCGTTGTCGAAGCCGACCAGCCGCTCGCCGTCCGGGCCATGCAGCGTCAGCGAGTAATCCAGCCCGTGCGGCTTCTCCGGCGACACTGGCACCCGAGTGACCACGAACCGCACCCAGTGGCCGCCTTCCGGGTCCACGACGAGCACCTGGCCGTCGAGGTCCAGCAGCACATCGCGGGTGGGGTCGCGTGGCTCCGTCACGGCATAGAGTTATCAGAATGAAGCAACTAAAGCAAGGTAGGGCTCTCGGCGGCGTTCGGAATGGCCGACGTCGCTTGGGCCGCTGAAATCATTGGTAAATATGCCAAAAGCGGCACCACGCGGTTTCTGGCGGCACCCGCTTAACCCACTGACCGACCACAGCAAAACCACCAAAGGGGGGCGTTGCTTTTATCTTGCCGTCGATTGTCGACCCGTCGAAAGGCGCCCCAGCCCCAATCCGTATTCCTGCGATGCTGCAATCCTCATCATTCAATCTGCCGGACAACGTGTTAAGATAAGAGGGCGACGGTCCGTTCGCTTTGGAGGCGCGTAATGCCAAATACGCTTGGGCTGGATGATGACCTGGATGGCGTTGAAGTCGTCCGTGAGCTCGAACGCGTCTTCGACATCAAGGTGTCGAATGAGGAAGCCGAGCGCATCGTCACAGTCGGCGAGTTCCATGACCTGCTGCTCAGTAAGCTTCCGCCAAACGAAGCCGACAGGAAGTGTGCGACCGCCATGACCTTTTACAGAATCAGGAGTGCGCTGCGGCGGCTTGGATATGGTGGTGAACTCACTCCCGCTTCCGATGTGCGCGTCCTTGAGCGTGGACGAACGACGGCAAACCTCAGGAAGCTGGAAGTCGAGTCTGGGCTTCAAATGCCAAGAGCGGTATCCACGCAAACCGGGCGCCGCGTTGCTTACAGCGGCCTAGTCGTAACGTTGGCCACTGCGTTTTCGCTTCAGCCTGGCTTCCCGTCAGCCCTCCTTGGCATCATGATCGGGCTGATAACGGTTGTCGTTATTCTCAAATACGGCGATCCAGGGAGGATACCTGCAAATTGTAGTACGCTTGCTGATCTCACGAGGGTAGCAGCGGCGATGAATTACGGTCGTCTCGTGAAGATGGGCGCCCGGCACAGGGACGAAGATATCTGGGCTAATCTGGTCGAGGCGCTATCTCATTATGCGCTGCCGAAGCCTGACATCACAAGAGAGACCTTCTTTCTACAGAGCCAGCTTAAGAAGCGTTCTACGGTCTGATTTCGGGCAAAGTCGGCAGCCCGTCATAGGGCTATGGCGTAAACATAGTGCTCATCTTCATCGAGCGTGGCCCGCCACATTTCCATTGTCCGACCCGGGCACATAGGTAACGTTTTGTTCCTAAGACATGGGTGACAACCTCGGGCTGAACGGGTTGTCGATGGGTTGCAAGGTTTTCTGCTTCAGGTCGATGTAGCCGAGATCGTAGCATGAAGCTTACGAGCCAAATGCCATCTTCGACTTCCTTGGGGCCGAGTTTCTGGAACAAGGCGTTGGAACTGGCGAATGGCACGCCATTGTCGGAGCGCCGGTCGACGTGCCGCCGGCGGCGAGGATGTTCTTGCGATCGCGGACGGCCGTGCGCAGCAGCGCGGCTCGGGCCCCGGACAGGATGCCGGCTTCGACGTAATCGACGAGCGTGAAACGGCCTCGGCCGGTCGCCGGATGGCGAAACATGGCGCGGTGGCCACAAGCGGCAGCAGGCATGGATGGCTCCTTGGTCAACTTTCACGGCGGCTTGATACACCGCTTGAATACGCTTACAGTGGCAGCGGTATACGGTACCGGCAGCTCGTGCAAACGCCGCGGGTGAAGCCATTTGAGCGCAACTGGCTACGGGAGACCTGTTATCGCCGATCCAACCTTTCTCAACGCTCTGCTGATTTGGATGTGCAGTCCCATCACCGGCAGTTCGGACCAGGGTGCTCAAGCGTGGATGTATTGGCATGCGCGGCTCATGGTACTGGCGTGGAATATTCTGCTACCGCTGGGTATTCTGATCGCCCGCTTCTACAAGGTTCCCGACCTTAAGTCGTGGCCGCGGCAACTTGATTGCAAGCGCTGGTGGCGTGGGCACATCGCGCTTCAGAGCTGCGGGATTGGGATTATGACGCTCGGTGTTCTGATGACATTCGATCGCGGTGTCATCGGCACGAATTTGGCACTGCTGCACCATGCCATCGGGTGGTGTCTCGTAAGCTTGGGCTGGCTGCAAGTCTTGGGCGGTGTGTTGCGCGGTAGCAAAGGTGGACCCACTGCAGACATTTTGCGCGGTGACCATTACGATATGACCGGTCGACGGATATTGTTTGAATATCTGCATAAGTTCGTCGGCTGGCTGACCGTTCCACTGATTTGGGCGGCTACTTCGACCGGGCTCTGGATGCTCAATGCGCCCCGATGGATGGCTGTCGTTCTCGCAGTTTGGTGGGTAGGGCTGATCGTTTGCTTTGTTTGGCTGCAGAGCGCGGGCTACTGCATCGATACATACCAGGCGATATGGGGGCCGGATCCCGCGCATCCGGGCAACGCGCGCGAGCCAATCGGCTGGGGAGTGCGACGGCTAGCGGCCCCACGGACCCGGGAGAATCAGGGTGAATGACACCGAATTATTTTCGATGGGTCTTGGTGCGATCAGCATTCTCCTGATGCTGATCTTGTGGGTCAAGCTTCCTCCATTTCTTGCGCTTCTTACTGTTGCCACTGGAGTTGCGGTCATTTCCGGGATGCCGGCGGCCAAAATCGGCAGCGCGATCGAGGGCAGCATGGGCAACACGCTGGGCCATATTGCTATTATTATTTCGCTCGGCGCGATGATAGGCCGCATGATCGATTATTCCGGCGGCGCCGATGCGTTTGCTTCGCAACTCGCGGCCCGATTGGGCGACCGGCGAGTACCGGCCGCTATCGTCATGGCGGCGTTCGTATTGGGGATTCCGGTATTCTTCGAAGTCGGCGTGGTGATGCTGATGCCGATTGCTTATAAATTGGCACGGGTCACGGGGCGATCGCTACCAACGCTTGCGATTCCGATGTGCGCAACCCTGCTGATGGTGCATGCGATGCTGCCGCCGCATCCCGGGGCGGTAGCGGTAGCATCGGCATTAAACGTGAACTTTGGCAGAATGCTGATGCTGGGGATTCCGGTCGCCGCCGTTACCAGTTTTTTGGTGTTCTTTGGCTGCAAACTGATACTGCGGCAGAAGTTTGCCGTCACGCCTGAAGTCATGGCGCGGATCATGGCTGCCGCGGTCAAAATTTCGCCAACCGATCCAGACCCCTCGCCGCAGAACCTCCCTGCCGCTGGCTTGATCGCGGTCTTGATCGCAGTGCCGATCGTGGCCATCATGTGCGGAACGCTAGCCGCGTCATTTGCGCCGGCCGGCTCGATCACGCGCTACCTGCTCGAGTTTCTGGGCACTCCCTATGTTGCGCTACTGGTGGATGTATATCTTTGCGCCTATCTGCTCGGGATACGGCGCGGCGCCTCACATTCAGCGATATCGGCGGTGCTCGCCGGCGGGATCCCCGATACCGCGATGATTATTTTAACCACCGGCGCGGGTGGCGTGTTCGCCGCGATGCTGGTCGATAGCGGCATTGGCGCCGCGTTAAGCCACGTCCTTCGCTCAACCGGCCTGCCGATTCTGGCCCTCGGATTTGTAATCACCATGGCCTTGCGGGCGGCACAGGGCCCCACCACGGTGGCGTTGTTGACGACCGCGGGCATCATGGCGCCCTTGTTGAAGCAAGCCGCCTACAGCCCGAATCAGATGGCGCTGGTGGCGTTGGCAATGGGCGCCGGAGGAATGGCCATTTCACATGTCAACGATGCCGGATTTTGGATCGTCACCCGCCTGATCGGGCTGAATGTGCGTCAGGGCCTCACCAGTTGGACGCCGTCCACTACCATCGCCGGGTTCTGCGCGTTCGCGCTCATAGCCCTGCTCTGGCAGTTCTTTTGATTGTTCTGGCGGCCGGTTAGACCACTGCTGACGGCAGAGCTTTACCGGAAAAAAACGCGTCGAGATTATCAATCAGCAGGTTTCCCATCGCCATGCGGGTCTCGACTGTGCCACTGCCGACATGAGGCGTCAGCGCAACATTATCGAGCGTCAGCAATCCGGCGGGAACGTTGGGCTCATCAACGAAGACATCGAGCCCGGCGCCCGCAATTCTGCCTTCGGCCAGCGCCGCTAGCAGTGCATCTTCGTCGATTACCGATCCGCGCGCGACGTTGACAATGATGCCGTCCGGGCCCAGTGACGACAAAACCGCAGCACTGATCAGCCCTTTGGTGGCAGTGTTGGCCGCGATGGTGACAAAAAGAACATCGCTGGCCGCGGCAAGCGCCGTCACATCCGGGTAATATTGATACGCGACCGGCCTTGCCGTCCGGTTGGTATAG
>Ga0302310_10001249_pt1 | contig 21772 bp, 19 predicted proteins | sample III_Palsa_N1_2_FD_200451 | JGI IMG/M metagenome (GOLD analysis project Ga0302310, IMG submission 200451) | Peat permafrost microbial communities from Stordalen Mire near Abisko, Sweden - III_Palsa_N1_2 | ecosystem: Environmental > Terrestrial > Soil > Palsa > Peat permafrost | place: Sweden...
CCGATGTGCGGGTCCTTGGTTTGGCCCCATTGACCCTCGACGTCCAATCCCCAACCGACGTCTTGATAGACCTTCCAAGAAATCCCGGCCTGCTCCAGGACCTCGGGGAAGGTGGACCAGCTGTAGCCTGTCTCGGCGTTATCCACCACGGGGCCGCCGCCGAGTCCGTTGTTACCCACCCATCCCGTGAACAGGTGGTAGCGGTTGGGATCGGTGGGGCCGAGGAGGGAACAATGGTAGGCGTCGCACACCGTGAAGGCATCAGCCAAGGCGTAGTGGTAGGGAATGTCGGCGCGCTGCAGATGTGCCATGGTGAGCGACGTTTTGGCGGGCACCCATTGATCGTAGCGCCCCTGATTCCAGGCACGCTGCGTGCTGCTCCAATCGTGCGCGAGATCCTGGAGGAATTGTAGACCGAGATTGTCGGCGCCGGGGTGGAAGGGCAGCACGTGTTCTCCTGCGCCATCCGGTTGGTAAAATACCGGATGGCCGTCGGGCAGGGTCACCGCGCGGGGATCGCCGAAGCCGCGCACGCCGCGCAACGTCCCGAAGTAATGGTCGAACGAACGGTTCTCCTGCATCAACAACACGATGTGGTCGACATCGGCGATCGTCCCGGTGCTGTGATTGGCCGGAATGGCCAGAGCTTTCGCGATGCTTTCCGGCAAAGAGCCGGCCAGAGCGCCGATGCCCAGCAATTGCAGGAAGGAGCGTCGATCGAAACCCATGAACGAAAACCTCGCGCGCCGCTGTTCAGCGTAAAGAGTCCATAGTAACTTTCCTCAAGCTAACCCTTTAGGAGCATTTGTGCAGGCTGCACCTATTGATTATCTCAATCCCATGCTGCCGGCCGGGCTTGCGCAAGTACCCATGCCGGTGGTCGCCGCCACGGCCGCGGCGCTCGAGGGCTATGGATATCTCGTGGACGAGCCCAACGCGGTCCGCGTTGAAATCGTCCGTTGGCCTGCGCAGGGTTCGCGCCCCATCGATGCCGATACCGGCGATCAAGGGGGGACCACCGAAGGTGTATTCGTGAGCGAGTGGCAGGGCGACGTCCTCTATGGCCGCAACGAGGCGGTGGGCGGACACTACATCCTGGCCTATGCCAAGGCGCCGGAAGCGTCCCGCATGGATCATTCGGACGAGCCGCAGCGCATGTTGTTGTGGCATGCGAATTATCACCCGGATGGCGGGCAGCTATTTTTTCCCTTGGACCGCCGGCCGTTCTACGTCCCGTTGGCCTTACCCGGCGATGACATCACTCCGCAGCGTTTCGTATGCTTTCGATTTGACGGCAGCCAAGGACTCTACATTCATCCCAACATTTGGCATGAAGGCGTATTTGGCCTTAAGGGTACTCAGCGTTTTTTCGATAAGCAGGGAGCGGTGCACGCCAGGGTCTCTGTGGACTTCGCTCGAGAGTTCGGCTGCCTCCTGGGGGCGGAGATCTAAAGAATTCTCATACAATTAAACATATTGCGTGAATAATTTAACTTAATTTCGGCGAGTGCTGTTACGCCTGTCTGGTATTTATTCCCAGCCTCATGGGAAAAGCCGTAAGTACGGTTAGGGTAATCCCGGCAATACTTTCAGGGTTACCCTGTCACTCCTCCGCCTCCCGTCGAGATTCAATGCGGCCGAAGAAAATTTATGCCGCATTGCGATAGCGGCAGTCGGGAGGGTGCAGTGCTAGTCGGTTTCAGCGTCGGGAATTTCCGATCTTTCCGCGATCCTCAGTACTGTGGCTTCGTCGCCTCATTCGACGACGCCCATGAAGACACTCACTGCATAAGTACCGACGTCAAGGCGATGCCTCGCCTGACCCGGACGGTGGCGATATTCGGGGCGAATGCCAGCGGGAAATCGAACCTCTTCATAGCGCTCAAGACCATGCGCGACCTCGTGCTGCACTCGACGTCGCTTACCGACGAGCAATTTTCCGCAGCCTACACGCCCTTCCGCTTGAACGACTCGGAACCGCAGCCCACGCTGTTCGGCATCGATCTTCTGCTGCGCGGCGTCCGCTACCACTACACGTTCGCCTACGATGACAAGAGTATCGTGGCCGAAAGTCTACACGTGCACCACAGCCGCAAGTCGCAGCGCTGGTTCGGTCGCCAGCGCGATGAAGCAGGGGTGGAGAGTTGGTGCGCCTTCTCACCGAGCATGAACGGACCGCGCGAGTTATGGCGCAAGGGGGCGCATTCCAAAGCCTTGTTCTTGACGGCAGCCGGGCGGCAAAAAGCGCCTCAGCTGCAGGACATTTTGCATTGGTTCGAACATGGGTTAGCCGTTCTATCGGGAGACGATGGCGATACCTCCGCATTGGCGACACGCCTGGGCAACCCCACCCTAAAGACGCGATTGCTGAGCATTTTTCATGCGGTGGATATTCAAATTGACGATGTGCGCGTATCGGGTTCGGCCCCGGGTGCCACCGTGGAGTTTCTGCATCGCTATCCCGGAGCGGTGCCGGTTTGGCTCGACTTCAGTCACGAAGCCGCCGGCATTCAACGTCTGGTCCATTTACTGGGTCCTTTGCTCGATGCCATCGACAAGGGCACTTTCGTCGCCATCGATGAATTCAATAAAAGCCTACATCCCTTGATTGCGCGATTCCTGCTGCGAATGGTTCACGACCCGCGCGTCTCGCGTGGAACCGCTCAATTGATGGTGAGCAGCCATACCACCTGGTTGATGGATCTCGACATTCTGCGGCGTGATGAAATTTGGCTGATGGAGTTGAATGAACAGCGCGCCAGCCGGCTGTCTTCCTTATTGCAGCAAAGCCCCAGGAAGCACGAAAAGGTCGCTAAGAACTATCTGCGAGGCAGCTTCGGCGCCATTCCGCTCATTAGCCTCGAGCCGTGGCTCGTCATTCGCCCAGAGCCTGATTGAGCGCCGACACTTCGGCGGCGCATTCCTGAAGGACCAATCGGGTTTTGTCTTGGTCCAGCCCTAAACGAACGGCAGGGGGTAGGTCCATGAGCGCCGCTTCGAGGCCCGTCTGGTCATCGCGATAGTTGGCCATGAGGATGGCGACAGCCACCACGTCGCGTAAGTCCGGGGGCCCGTCTTCTTCCCTCTCGAGGTCTTCCTGTTCTCCCACGGCGGTGGCGGTGGCTTCGGGAAACGCCCAATTCTCGAGAATGGCCTTGCCGATGGAGGCGTGCCAGTCCTTGACGATGTCGTCCAACGTATCGTCGCTCAAGAATAGCTCTGGATGGTCGACCGCTCGGGTGAGGACATAGAGTTTACCGATGGCGTGCATCATGCCGGCGAGCATGGCTTCATCCGGGTTCACGCGAGAACAGGTACGTGCCAACACATAGGCGAATGCCGCCACCAAGGTGCTTTGCTCCCACAGATTGGTGAGACGTACCTCCAAGCCCTGTAGCTTGCCGCTTTTGCGAATCTGCGACATGGCGAAGGAAATGGAGGCGCTGCGCACCATGTTGTAGCCGATGCGATTAATGGCCGTGCGCAGGTCGGTAACCACGCGGCCGCTGCGGTTCAAGGACGCCGAATTGGAAATGCGCAGTAGGCGGGCCGCGAGTGCGGGTTCCGACCCCACCACGCGCACCACTTGATCCACAGAAGAATTCGAGTCCGATAGAACGCGCCTGACCCGTACCGTCACCTCGGGAAACGAGGGCAGATCGACATGGCCCTTGGACAGCTCTCCCGCGAGCGAACGGACGAACTCGAATGCCACTTGGTTGGAACTGTTGGACTGACTATTCGTCACAGGCTCATCTCAGGGGTTATTTGTCGCATCCTAGTACCTGCCCTTTATTCGGCAGCGCCCGCGGATACTGTTGTTGGCTCGGGCGCAGCAATGTTGGCACAAGTGCCTATAGCGTGCGCTAGTTCCGCTTCGAGCCATGCCCTAAGAGCGTGCATGGCATGTTGCGTCGGCTTCGTTACCACAAAATTTGCGGGGAACGTCTCAAATCGAGACTCCTGCACGGCCTTAATCCATTTAATAAGATAATTTTTATGACGGGACCCTATGGCCTCGGTGGGTGAAGTCGATTCACCGATGCGAGCGCCAGGGCGCGGTAGCCGTGGATGAGCATATGACCTCTAGTAATGCAGCAGACAAAGCGTCTGATACGCTGCCTGCCTCATGGGATGAGCCCAGCGTTCCCCGAACGTCGCGGGACCTCCGCGTCATTGCCGCGTTGGCGGACAGCGCTGCAGTGGCCATTTACCATGCCGATACGTCGGGCCACATGACGTATGTCAATCCCATGTATCGTGAGATCTTGGGGTTGACCCCTGAGAAGAGCTTGGACGACTGGGCCGATGGCGTTCATCCCCAGGATAGACAGCGTATGCAGGAGTCGTGGGCCGATTTCTGCCTGCAGCCGCGCGCCGTGCAGTTTCAGTGGCGAGCGCAGTCCAAGACCGGAGTGGTGCGTTTTCTTCACGAGACCGTCGTACCGGTGGCCACTCCGGGTGTGGAGGGTTTCGTCGGCACCATCACGGACGTGACGGAACTCAAGGAAGCGCAGTCCGAAGTCGAGAATTTGCACCGGCAGCTCATGGATGCGTCGCGCCAGGCGGGGCGGGCGGAAGTGGCAACCAGCGTGCTACACAACGTCGGCAATGTGCTCAACAGCGTCAATGTGTCGGCCAATCTCGTCGTCGACTATGTTCGAAATTCCAAGGCCAATGGCCTGTCGCGGGTGGCCGCTTTGCTGGAGGACGCCGGCGCGGATCTCGGCGTATTTTTCACGCAGGATGAACGGGGCAAGCGGCTGCCGCAGTTCCTCGCCAAACTCTCGACGCAGATCGGCACCGATCAGCAGCAAATCCTCACCGAACTCGTGACGCTGCAGAAAAATATCGAGCACATCAAAGACATCGTAGCGATGCAGCAAAGCTATGCCAAGCTCGGTGGCTTGACCGAAACCGTGCATGTCAGCGAGTTGGTGGAAGATGCGCTGCGCCTCAATGAGGGAGCGCTGAACCGCCACGGCGTCACATTGCAGCGGGAATTCTCTCCCGTCGGCACCATTGTCATCGATAAGCACAAGGTGCTTCAGGTGCTCGTGAACCTCATTCGCAACGCCAAGTATGCCTGCGATGCCTCCGGGCGTTACGAAAAGCTATTGACGGTGAAGGTCGTGCCGGGCGGACGTGGAGTGCAAATCACGGTGGCCGACAACGGTGTGGGTATTGCGCCGGAGCATATGGTCCGCATATTCCATCACGGCTTCACCACCAAGAAAGAGGGACATGGTTTCGGCCTGCACAGTGGTGCGTTGATCGCCAAGGAGCTTGGCGGCGAGCTGCGGGTACACAGCGAGGGCATCGATCGCGGCGCCAGCTTTACTCTGGACCTCCCGTCGCAGCCGCCGGAACAGGGCCAGCGATAGTGGATTTATCGCTCAATCGGCGCGTCCTCATCATCGACGATAATCCGTCGATTCACGACGATTTCAAAAAAGTCCTGGGCTCGAAGCTGGGACAGGATGACGGGCTGGATGCGGATGAACTCCTGTTGTTCGGCGAACCCGATCCGACACCGTCGCGGCATTATTACGAGGTCGACTCCGCATCCCAAGGGCAGATAGGTCTGGAAAAAGTACGTGAGGCGCTGCGCATCGAGCGTCCCTATGCCATGGCCTTCGTCGACATGCGCATGCCTCCCGGTTGGGATGGACTCGAGACCATCGAGCGGCTCTGGGAAGTCGATGCACATTTGCAGGTGGTGATTTGCTCCGCGCACGGCGACTACGATTGGACCCAGTTGATTATTCGCTTGGGCCAGCCCGACAAATTACTTGTGGTCAAGAAGCCCTTCGAGCCCATCGAGGTGCTGCAGTGTGCGAATGCACTGACCCGCAAATGGCAGAACGAATGGGAAATGCGCGGTCAGATGGTCACGCTCGAAGAAATGGTGAATGCTCGTACCGAGGGGCTAAAGGCGGCGAACACCAAGCTGCGCCAGCTCGCCACTCATGACGTGCTGACGGGTTTGCCCAACCGGGTGCTGTTCGAGGACCGCATGGATCAGGCCATGACCCAGGCTGACCTGAGCGGCACCGAGCTCGCACTGTTGCTGTTCAATTTGGATAACTTCAAGCTCGTCAACGATTCCATGGGGCACCATGCCGGCGACGAACTGCTCAAAGAAGTGGGTCAGCGTCTGCGAAGCGTAGTGCGCGCCGCCGACACATTGGCCCGCCTGGGCGGCGATGAATTCGTGATGATTGCCTTGGCGGTCAAGGGCCGCGAGGAAGGCCTCGAAATAGCCGAGCATGCGCTCGCCATGTTGAAGCCGCCCATTCGCATTCAGGGCGTCGATCTCGAGTGCAGCTCCAGCATCGGAATCGCTTTATATCCGGGGGATGCCGGCTCGGCGTCGTCCCTGCTCAGCTACGCGGATTCCGCCATGTCCTGCGCAAAGCAAAGCGATGTCAAAGCGCAATGCTTCGTGCCGGGAATGAAGCCGGCCGCGCATCCCAGGGCGCAAATGGAGGGGGAGTTGCGCGACGCCCTGCGTCGGGGCGAACTCGAATTGCACTACCAACCGAAGATCGACGTTCTGTCGGGTGCCATTCACAGCGCCGAAGCGCTCATTCGCTGGCGACACCCCGAACGCGGATTGGTATCCCCGGCCGAATTCATTCCCCTCGCGGAGGAATCCGGGCTCATCGGGCCCATCGGCGAGTGGGTGGTACGCGAGGCGTGCCGACAGACCCGTAAGTGGCAGGACGAGGGTCTGGCGCCCATTCGCGTGGCCGTCAATTTATCTCCCAGTCAGTTCCGGCACGGCAACCTGCTCGGCACCATGCGGCAGGCATTGGACGATGCGGGCCTGGACCCGCGTTATCTCGAGGTGGAGCTGACCGAAAGCACCGTCATGAGCGACGCCGAAGGCTCGGTCACGATCCTGGAGCACCTGAGCCAAATGGGTGTGCTGGTGTCGGTGGACGACTTCGGCACCGGCTACTCGAGTATGAGCTACCTGCGGCGTTTTCCGGTGGACATCCTGAAAATCGACCGCACCTTCATCAGCGAAATCGTATCGCGCCCGGACGATGCATCCATCGTGAGTGCCATTGTGTCCTTGGCGCACAGCTTGCGCTTGAAAGTGGTTGCCGAAGGCGTGGAAACCCGTGAGCAATTGGATTTTCTCAAGACTCTGGGGTGCGATCAGTACCAAGGATACTATTTCAGCCCGGCGGTGCCGCCGCAGCAATTCGCGCTGTTACTGCAGAATACAGCGGCGAACGGCTCTTTCATGGACGACGCCCTGAGAACGCACAGCAAACTGGCGGCGTATCGACGGAGCTAGCTTTAGGCCCGGCCGTGACGAGGCTGTCAGCGTTGGCCCGCGACGCTGCTGTAGTGGTCGCCGTTATACATAGGGTGCTCCCGGGCTTTCTCCAGCTTACCCAAGGGGAAGGCGATGGATACTCGGCAGCCCCGGCCCGGTGAGGTGTCCACGGTCAACTCACCGGCTGCCTCGCGAATGCGCTCCGCCACACTCCACAGACCGAAGCCTTCCGCGCGAATTTCAAACAGACTGAGTTGCCACTCGAATCCCACGCCATTGTCAATGACTTCCAGGCGCAGTTGATGCGGCGTGGTGGTCACGTTCACCGCAGCGGTTTTGACGCCCGAGTGTTTGACCACATTCCTGAGTAGTTCGCGAATGAGCTTGAAGACCAGGATGCGCAGATCCAGGTCGAACACCCGATCATCCACATTGACGTTCAATTGCACCTGCAAGTTGTCGTGTTGGCGCATGTAGATGCTCAGCCACTGCAGCGCCGGCTCCAGCCCCAGTTCATACAGTCCGGGAGGGCTCAAGTCTGCGATGACCCGCTGGGTGATGCCATGGACTTCGCGAAGCGAGTGTATGGCTTCTCCGAGCAACAGGCGCGCCTCTGGCGTGGAGCGCGAGGCGGCCGCTTCGAGAGTCAGTGCAATGCCCACCAATTGCTGGCCGATACCGTCGTGCAGATCCACCGCCGTGGCACGGCGTGCACGCTCCTCGGCGTTGGTCAATTGCCGCGCGTACATCTGGACGCGCTCTTGTTTCGCCTTCAGCCGGCGGTTGAGGTCCACCAAGACCGTGATGTCGCGAGCCACTCCCCACAAGCGAAGTAGTCCGGTCTTGTCGACCACCGCCGTGAAGGCCGCCATGTAGGTGGACGCCCCGGATGGGCTTGGCACGGTGAACTGCAGTCCGTCGATCGAATAGTCGTGGCTTGCCGCCTCGGTGAGGTTGGCGACGTACACCGCCGACCAGGGCACCTCGGGCCGCCATTCGCGCAGTTCCTCATCGGGAATGCTCAGCAGATGATTCAGGCGGCGGTAGGGCAGGTTGCACTCGGTAATGTGCGCGAAGCGGTGCAACCAATCGACTTGGGATTTCTCCGGCAGGTCGAAGGGCATGGGTACGTCGAGTTCGATTTGCCACACCGCTTCGGAAGTTTTTTCCACGAAATGGCGGTAGCGCTCCTCGGTTCGGCGCAGCAGAGCCAGGGTGTTTTGCATTTCCAGAAGAACCACGCTCAAAACGTAGTTCATCGCGATGAGCGTCACCAGCCACAACTGTGCTGCGCCCACCCGGATGAAGGGATCGGGATCGCGTGAAAAGGGTCCTAGGCGCCGCCCCTGATCGTAGACGGCGATAAGGACGCAAAGGGCGGTCAATGTGGTGGACCAGCGCGGCGGTAGGCGAAAAGCGGCGACCACCACCAAGCCCACCAACAAAGTCTGGGGATGCAAAATAGGAAGTAGGGCCGTTGCCGGTGAGCCGAACAGCCAAAGGGACATGGCGATGAGAGCGGTGCCGATGCCCACCACTTCGCCCCAATGGGTCACCGGCGGCGAATTGACGGGCACGCGCCAACGCATGAACCAACTCAGGAGCACGGGTGCCAGAAACATCGAGCCGAGCCAATTGTCGGCCAGCCAAAGTTGCCACTGCCGCAGAAACTGTGCCCCGGGCGGCGCAGTGTGAATGGACGCGTAGCCGCCGACGAGGGCGCTGACGGCGGCACCCAAGGCCATGGCGGCGATCAGGATGAGGATTTGACGTACCCTTGGCGTGGCAGGGGTCGGAATGAAGCGACGCGCGAGCGAGGCTGCGACCAAGCCATTTAGGGAATTGGCCGCGACGAACACGGGTCCCCATGACCAGTGATCCGGAGCGGCCACGTAATAATACATGGCAAGGTGGACGCCAATCTGGACGGCGAAAATCCATTTCCAATTGCGCTGGGTCGAGCACATGAGCGCAACCAGCAGAAGGCCGGACGCCGGCCACATGAGGGAAAGGGTTTGCGCGTCGTCGTGCAGGCTGTAGCCCAGCGCGAGCGTCAACCCTAAGAGAAGCGCGAATACGGCGAACGCGAGGCAGCGACCCGCCATTCCCAGGCGCATGACGTCCCACCAAAGCGCCGAAGGTCCCGTGTCGTGGTTGAGCGTTGACATCTGTTCGAGTTGTGCTCCTCAGGTTGCCCACGAGTGTTGCCACTGCAATGCTACGCCTTTTGCGGCGCACAACGTTCGCCCCCAATTGCTATCGCGCGAAAGTATTGTGCGCAGCACAACGATAGTGGACAATTTAATTGTACGCAATATACTTCATGGCATGAATGTCGACAGTGACGACGTCTTGCGCCTCGACCGCCAGATCTGCTTCAGACTGTATGCTGCGTCGAATTTGTTGACCCGCTTATACCGGCCGGTGCTCACGGAGCTGGGCCTCACCTACCCGCAATATCTGGTCATGCTGACTCTGTGGGAAAGTGCACCGCAGAGCGTGGGCGATATCGGGGAGCGCTTGTATCTGGATAGCGGAACGTTGACGCCTCTGTTGAAGCGACTGGAAATCGCGGGTCTGGTAAGCCGCGAGCGCGACACCGCGGATGAACGCCGGGTGCTCGTGACGCTGACCAAGGCGGGTCGGGCCCTCAAGCAGCAGGCGAAGAAGGTGCCCTCCACCTTGGCGCGAGGCTTGAACCTGCAGCCGCCCCAGGTTATGAATCTGCGTAAGACGGTGGACGACATGATCGGCGTGTTGTTGTCCAGTGTCCAGGATTGAGCGAGAGTCTTCGAGAATACAGGAGAATTAGATGAGCGATACGGTTTATGAAATTCCGCTGAAGCGCATTGATGGGCAGCCGACGACCCTGGGTGCTTATCGCGGCAAGGTGCTGTTGGTGGTCAACGTGGCCTCCAAGTGCGGACTGACCCCTCAGTACGAGGGCCTACAGACGCTGTACGGCGAGAAGCGCAAAAACGGATTGGAAGTCTTAGGGTTTCCGGCCAACAATTTCATGGGTCAGGAGCCTGGCACCGAGGCAGAGATCGTGAATTTCTGCTCCACCAATTATCACATCGACTTTCCGCTGTTCAGCAAGATCAGCGTCACGGGCGCCGACAAGCATCCGCTGTATTCGACGTTGACGCAGGCGCAGCCCCAGGCGGTGGGCGAGGGAGCCATGCGCGAGAAGCTCGCGGGCTACGGCATCAAGGGCGGCGAACCCAGCGACGTGCTCTGGAACTTCGAGAAGTTCCTCATCTCGCGCGACGGCAAGGTGGTCGAACGCTTCGCTCCGGATGTCACGGCCAGCGATCCCCGTTTGGTTGCCGCCATCGATCGGGAGTTGGCCAGGCACTAAGCAATACGCTTAGCGCTCGTTGCGGCCGAGAATGCGCAGCAGCCGGTTCCTGGAGCTGGTGCCGCCATCACTGGGCGCCTGGGGCGCCTGGAGGGCCGCCAGCGAGGTCAGGGTCTCGACCCGGTTGCGGCCGGCGTGTTTGGCTTGGTACAAGGCCGTATCCGCCAATTGAATGAACTCGGACTGTCCATCGCCGTGGACCGGTATGAGGGTGGTGTGGCCAATCGACACGGTGACCACTTCCCAGGTGCTTCCCAGGTGCGAAACACCCAAGTCGACCACGGCTTTGCGAATGCGTTCGGCGACCAGAGCGGTGCCTTCCGCGTTGGTATTCGGCAGCAGCATCGCGAATTCCTCGCCGCCGAAACGCGCCACCACATCCTCTGGACGATGGATTTGGCTCACCAGCACGTCGGCCACGGCACGGAGGCACTTGTCGCCGGCCACGTGTCCGTACAGATCGTTGAACTGTTTGAAATTGTCCAAATCGATCATGGCGATGGATAGCGGCGCCCGGAGGCGGCTGGCGCGGCGCCACTCCTCGTTGAGGCGCTCATCGAAGGAGCGCCGATTGGCGATGCCCGTCAGACCGTCCATGGCTGCCAGCACGGTCAGGCGCGCATTACTCGCGCGCAGCTCCTCGGCCATGGTCCGGCGCTCCATGAAGAGCACGGAAGCGGGGAAAAGAGCCGTCATGTGAAAGGCAAAGAAAATCTGCAGTGCCATGTTGCCGGGTACCCATAAGTCGGCCGGCCATTCACCGAAGGGGCCCATCGAACGAGTGGTGAAATACATGGCAATGGGACATACGCCGGCCACGGCGATGGCGGAGCCGGCGAAGGCCAGTTGGGAATCCGCCAAGAGCAACAACGGATATAACAAAAATACCAGCGGATAGCGGCTGACCGAGAACACCACGGCCGTGCCGGCGAACACCAGACCGAGTACCAGGAGAGTTCTTGGCAGGGCCTGGGGCTTGAACAGGGCCTGCATCTGGGGAGAACGTGCCGACAAAACCAGAGGCATGGTGGCGGCGATCCCCAAGCCGTCGGCGGTGGCCCAGTTGTTGAACGCCACGAGATACGGCTGGCCTTTGGCGACATGGAATAATATCGCGGCCAGCACACCGGATATACCCGGTCCGAGCATCAACGCGACAACGACCTTACGGAAGATCTTGGGCACGCGCAGCCATTGGTCGACGGTCGTGCAGGGGGGCAGCAACCAGGCGCAAATCACCACCTCGATGGCGGAACAGATGCGCTGAAAGAATTCCATGCCGGGGGAAAAGTCCTCGATGAGGCACTCGCCCACGCCGGTACCTATTTCAACGCCCAGGAGCATCCACAGCCAGGAACTACGGGGGCGCATGAGCAATAGAGCGACCGTGACCCCGTTCAGCGGCCAAATGATGGTCCAGCCGTCCGCAAAGGCGAACATGTTCAATGCGACGTCGACGACGAAATAGATTATGGCAAAGGCGGCTACCATTTGAGCCGCGCTCGTCCAACTGCGCCTGCCTGTGATCTCCGCGCTCAGCAAACCTATTCTCCGGCTCCTCGATACCCACAGTTTGCGGGTTGCGGCCGGGTGGGTTGGTCGGGCTGCTACTCCCTTTCTCCGGCTGCAGAGTGACTACGGTCTCACAATTCAAGATTCATGGCTAAACATCCGTGCCCCTCAGTGGAGTGCCGGTGAAACCCGTAACTTTCGGCTTGTGTGCCGCGCCGCACGGCCTCCATCTCGGAGGCGGCGCAGCCTGCCGGGGGTGGTGTTTATTCATGGCAGGTGGTAGCGATGAGCACGAATTATCGGCAGGACGACAGTTCCAACGCGGCGGTGACGCATTCGGCGCGCATGCTTTTGGATTTGCATAACGCCCTCGACAGGGTGGAACGGCTCGAGCAAGCCAACGGGCACCTGCGCGAACTGGTGCAGCATTGTTCCGCCTACTGGGGCTATTCTCACTGCGGTTACCAGCACATGGACCCGCCACAACGCGCTTTATACGACGAGGTGATCGGTCGAACGGCGCGGTCGCAGAAGGCGCTGAGTTCCGTGGCGGCGAATGCGTCCGCGGATTGGCGTAGCTGCGATTTCTGCGGCTGCAACACCAACGCGCGGGAGCGAGTGTGCTGCCAACCGGGCCGCGACGCTGATCGCAGGTCGTGGAGCCAGCCCGCGCCATAAACGCGAGCGCAGTGACGTTGTGGTCCTGGAGCTTACTCGGCGGCTACCGCGGCCGGCGCACCGCTCGGCCTACGCACCAGCCAGCATAGCGGCACGATCGCTACGGCCAGCCACGCCGACAAATAGAAAAGATCCAGCGACGATAACAAGTAGCCTTGATCCACCAGGGTTCGCGTTAACGCGCCGGCGGCCGCCGTATCGTTGAGGCCGAGCGCCTGCATGTGGCCCAGGGCGTCTTGGTAGGCGGGCGTGAAGGGGGTGACCGCCTCGGCCAGATGCGACTGATGCAGCGCCTCGCGCCGATCCCAAAACGTGGTGGTGAGCGAGGTTGCAAAGCTGCCGGCGGTTATGCGCAGGAAGTTACTGAGACCGGAAGCCGAGGGGACCTTTTCAGGCGGCAGTCCATCGAAGGTAATGGCCAGCATGGACACGAAAAACATGCTCATGGCTATTCCCACGACCAGCTGAGGCAGCATGAAAGCAACGAAGCTGGCGTCGGCCGTAAACTGCGCACGCATGTAATAGGAGATGGCGAAAAATATAAATGACGCGGAAGCAAACAGACGCGAGTCGTAGCGCCGCATCAGCCGGCTCACGAAGGGTGACAGCACCACGGCCACCACGCCGCTCGGCGCCGAGATCAATCCCGCCCAAGTCGCGGTATAACCCAGATTGGTTTGCAGCCACAGCGGCATGAGCACGATGTTGCCGAAGAACACCGCGTAGCCCAAGCACAAGGCCACGCACCCCAACGCAAAACTCCGGGAGCGAAACAGGGACAAATCCACGACGGGCTGTGCTTCGGTGAGCTCCCATATCAGCCAAGCGACGAAGGAAATCGCAGTGACAACCCCCAGCACCACAATGGGTGCGGACTGAAACCAGTCCAGATCCTTGCCCTTGTCGAGCAAAATCTGCAACGAGCCTACCCAGATGAAGAGCAGTACCAGTCCCATGCGGTCGATGGGCAGTTTTCGGGTCGGTGTTTCCTGGTTCTTGAGATTGGTCCAGCAGATATAGCCGCAAAACAGGCCCACCGGCACATTGATGAAGAATATCCACGGCCACACGTAATTGTCGGATATGTATCCGCCCAACAGGGGACCGGCGATGGGTGCGACCAGGGCGGTAATGGACCAAATGGCGAGCGCGGTGCCGCGTTTGGCGGGACCGAAGGTATTAATGAGCAATGCCTGGCTGCCCGGGATCATGGGGCCCGAGACCGCGCCTTGCAGCACCCGAAAGAAAATCAGGGAAGGCAGGCTCCACGCCACCCCGCACAGGAACGAGGCGCCGGTGAATAACAGCACGGACAGCACGAAGGTGCGCACCACGCCAAAGCGCTGCATCAACCAGCCCGTCAGGGGCACCGACACCCCGTTGGCCACGGCGAAGGAGGTAATGACCCACGTGCCTTGATCCGTGCTCACGCCGAGGTTGCCGGCGATGGTGGGAATGGACACATTCGCAATCGAGGTGTCGAGCACCTGCATGAAGGTACCGAGTGCGAGCGCAACAGCCGTGATCGCCTTGGCGCCGCCGGACAGTGCGGCCGCCGCTCCGCCGCCCGCCGTATCGAGGGTCGCACTCATGGCCGTGATGAAAGGTCCGCGGTCAGCGCGCGCCCTGCATTCTGCGCGATGATGTCGTTAATGCGCGCCTCGACGGCAGGATCGCCGCCCAAGCTGTCGACCTTGGGTTGAGGCGTATTTCTCACCGGCGTCGCAGGCAGGGGACCGGAGCTACGTACATCCACACGCACGTTGGCCGACAAGCCCACTCGCAGCGGATGGTCTTTGAGCTCCTTTTCGTCCAGGACGATGCGCACGGGCACGCGTTGCACGATTTTGATCCAGTTGCCCGACGCATTTTGCGCAGGCAGCAGCGCGAACGCATTGCCGCTGCCGGCGGCGATTCCGGCGAGATGTCCGTGGTAATCGATGCCGCTGCCGTACACATCGGCGTGCACCGTGACCGGCTGACCCATGCGCATTCGTGACAGCTGACCTTCCTTGAAGTTGGCATCGATCCAGACATCGTCCAAGGGCACCACGGCGAGGAGGGGCGTTCCTGCGGCAACGCGTTGTCCCACTTGTACAGAGCGCTTGGCGACCACGCCGCTGACCGAGGCGATGAGCCCCGTACGATGCAAGGCCAGAGCGGCATTGCGAACGGCGGTGGCGGCGGCCAGTACCTGCGGATGGGTGGCGATGTGAGTGCCCTCGATCTGGGCTGTGGTTTGGCCCAGCTGGTCGCGCGATGCCGTGAGACCTGCGCGCGCGGTGGTTACCGCGTCGCGGGCATGCGCCAACTCTTCGCCGGAAATCGCACCGTCGCTCAGCAAATCGCTGCGCCTCTTGAGATCGGATTCCGCCGTGCGCAAAGCCTGCTGGCGCTGCTCGATTTGCGCCCGCAGTTCGTCTTCTTGGTGAAATAACCCGCGTACTTGGCGCACGGCCCGTGCCAGATCCGCCTCGGCATTGGCCTCCGCGATCTGCGCGTCGGCGGGATCCAGTTCCAGCAATGGTTGACCGGCCTTGACGGTCTGCGTGTCATCGATGTGCAGCGCCAGCACCGTGCCGGGGACTTCACTGGTGATCTGGACCACATCGCCGTTCACATAGGCATCGTCGGTGCTTTCGTAGAAGCGGGCGTCGAGGAGCCAATATAAGAAATAGCCGATGCCGCCGAGTAACACCACGGCGCCGAGAACGTAGAGGCCTGTGCGTCGAGTGCGGTTGGGTTTGGTGGTGTCAGGATCTGGGGTGCTCATGGATTTGACCGGGTTGTCAGGTGAGAAGAATCGGCAGATGCGTCATTGGCGTCGAAGCTGCCACCGACAGCCAACAGCAGAGTGACGCGAGCCACGACTTGATTGGCCACGATGTCGACGAGTGCTTTGCGAGCCGTCAGCAACTGAGTTTCCGCATCGAGTACCGACAGATAGTTGGCGAGGCCCGCGCGATAGCGCTCCTCGGCGATGCGATAGGCATCCTCGCTTGCGCTAAGCGTTTGTTGCTGGTCGATGCGTTCCCGCGCCAGTGAATCGATTCGAGTGAGTTGATCCGCCGTTTGATGCACGGCGTCGAGTACCGTGTCGTTGTATTGGGCGATGATGCCGTCGAGTTGGGCCTCGCTGCCCTTGTATTCGGCGCGCAGCCGGCCGCCGTCGAACAGCGGCAGTGAGAGGAGGGGCCCGGCGCCATAGCCGCGGGCATTCCACTTGATCAGATTATCGAGACCGAAGGCGCCGAAGCCGGCAAGTGCCGTGAGACTAATATCTGGATAGAACGCCGCCTTGGCGGCCAGGCGCTGCGAATCGGCCGCGTCGATGCGCAGCTTGGCGGCCAAAATGTCCGGCCGGCGCGCGAGGAGGTTCATGGGCAGCACCGTCGGCACGGGCAGAGCGGCATCGACATTCAGCGTCGGCCGCACCAAGGCGCCGTAGCCTTCGGCTCCTTGACCGGCAATCGCGGCAAGTTGGTGCACCGCTAGATCGCTCGCGGCGACCGCCTGCGTATGATCCACGCGGGCTTGAGGCAATTGGCTCTCGGCCAGGCGCAGTTCCAGATGCGTATCGAGTCCGGCGTCGACGCGGCGGCGGGTAATCTTGATGATGCGCTCTCGTTGCGCTTCGGCTTGGGCAGCGATGTCGGCAAGCGCGTACGAGCGGTACAGTTCCACATAAGCCTGAGCCACCGCTCCAGCCAACATCAAGCGGGTGCTGTCGATGTCCAGTGAAGAAGCCTGAGTGAGCGCCGTCGCGGTCTTGACGGCATCGGCCTGCTTCCCCCAAAAATCGAGATCCCAGTTGAGCGTGGCGCCGCCCTGGGCCATCCAAAAGTTGCTGCCGGCGAGTGGCGCAGGAATCAAATAGTTCTCGGGTGCATGTTGGCGGAACGCGCTGGCGTCCAGCTTGGCACTCGGCAGCGTGGCTGCATGGGCGAGCTGCGCCTGTGCCGAGGCTGTGCGCAGCCGCGCCTGGGCCTGCGCGAGCGTCGGGCTGTCCTTCAATGCCTGCTCGATGAGCTGGTTCAGCTGGGGATCCTGAAAGCTCGTCCACCAAGCCGCAGCCACGCTCACCGGCGCCCCGCCAAGACCCAAATGTTCGGCATTCACCAGGGGCGCGGGTGCGACGGTGCGCGGCGGCGTCACGCACCCTACCAAGGAAACCATCAACGCAAAGGATAGGGTTGCCCGCAGCATCTCAGGCCTGCACGTCGGGCAAGCTGCTGGATACGCCGAGTTTCGTTTCCATGCTGGCATTGAATTTGGTCAAGAGGCGCACCAACTCCGTGGCTTCTTCGCGTGTGAAATCGCTGATGGTCCAGTTCATGACGTTGACTACGGCGGGAATGACCGCCTCGATGCTTTGTCGGCCGGAATCGGTAAGGCGAAGTTCGACTTTGCGGCGATCGCCCGCATCTCGGCTGCGTTCAACCAAGCCTCTCTCGGCCAATTGGTCGATTACGCGGGCGAGGGCCCCGCTGTCGTGACTGAGCTCCGCGCAAATGTCCTTGGCTGTGGTCGCGATGCCCTCGCGCAGCCAAGCAAGCACGATGTACTGAGTAAAGGTAAAGCCGCGTTCGGCGATTGCCGCCTCGAATGCCTCCAGCATGAGCGTTTTGGCGCGCCGCAGGAGATAACCGTGACTGGCTTTGGCGGTATAGCCGTTCGCGTTGTAAAAGTCGTTTGGCATTCGGTGCTCGAGCAGTAACTGCTTAGGCAGCCATTATCGGGGCAGCCTGCGAATAGTCAAGGATGGCGCGCACGCGGGAGCTCCGCCGGCCGTGCGTTATGTAAAACGGCTAGATTGCGATGGGACGAAGAGAGGGGTCGAATGGGGCGTAACCGCCCCTGCAGGCGCTAGCGGAGTTGACTATCCTTGCTGCCGCGCCGGTTGTAGCCGGCGACGCGCGGATCCTTGTCCATCGCGTCTTGGCAACTCAGGCAATAGCGCACTCCGGTGATGGCCGCGCGACGTGCCTCGGGAATCTCTTCCCCGCACTCCGCGCAGTGGGTGAGACCCGGACCTTGAGGGATCTGGCTCTTCGCGCGGTTCACGGCATCCTTCACCGTGGCGTCTATTTGATCCTGTACCGCGCCTTCCGCCGCCCAACCCGTTGCCATTGATCGCTCCTGAATTAATGTCGCTCGAGCAACCCGAATACTAGGGGTTCGGCGGCGATTTACAAGCGGGTCTGAGCGTAACGGGCATCGGCTTGCAGCTTGTAAATGGCTGATTGCATGAGTTTGTTGTAAGAGCCGACCTACTCGCGTCCTACAGAAGGCGTGACACCATACTGTTATATTTGCCCGCATCGCGCTGCGCACCATGACGATGAAGGGGTTGCCTGGGAATGACTGGATCCGCACCCGGTCGACTGACCATCATGGTCGTTGAACCGGATATTTTGGTGCGCATGGTGCTTGCTGAGTATTTGCGCGATTGTGGCTACAAGGTCGTCGAAGGCGGTTGTGCGGACGACGTGTTCGCCGTGTTACGCAGTGACATCAAGGTTCACACGGTCTTCGCCGAAGTTCGCCTGTTGGGAGACAGCGATGGGTTTGCGCTGGCCAAGGCCACGCGCGAAATGTATCCGGATGTCGACGTGGTATTGACGTCGTCGGTGGCTAACGCGGCCGATAAGGCCAGTGATTTGTGCGCGGAGGGAGTGTTGGAGAAGCCCTATCATCCGGATGAAGTCATCCGTCGCATTAATGTTCTTCGCGACCGTCGCGCCCCGCGGCCGGCCTGAAGGCTTGTCATGGTGGGACTGGAACCCGAGGACACCGCCGCAACTCGCCCTTGTATCTTGATCGTCGAAGACGAACTGTTGACGCGTATCGCGGCAGCGGAATTTTTGCGCGATTGCGGCTTTACCGTCATCGAAGCGGCGAATGCGGAGGAAGCGCGGTTGGTGGTGGCCTCGAGGGCCTACGTTGATCTGGTGTTCACGGATATTCAGATGCCGGGGGACATGGACGGACGCTCCCTGGCCGGTTGGCTGGCCCGTGAAAAGCCCCGTCTGCCCGTGATTCTTACCTCGGCGCGTCTCGAAGGCGATGCCGCCAGCCGCGGCCAGAGGCGCTTCGTGCGTAAGCCCTACCGCCTCTCGGATATCGAGAAGCAGATTCGCGAGTTGCTGGGTCAGTCTTAATCCACTCGGTCCGTGTAAAAGAACATGATTTCGCGGGGTCCGATTCTTTCCTTGGTTCTCGCCATGCTATCCCTGCCTACGTTCGCCGGCGATGGCCACGTTCCAAAGAATGCGAGCATCGACCAACTGCATGCGGCGCTCATGTCCGGCCGTTTATCGTCGGAACAGTTGGTGCGCTACTACCTGGATCGGATTGCCCGCTTCGACAGGGCCGGGCCCCGCATCAATGCCATGATCAGTGTCAATCCGTCGGCATTGGAAGAGGCTCGACGCGTGGATGCCGAGGACAGGAACAGTCCAAGGCGCGCGGCTTTGCTCTACGGACTACCTTTTATCGTGAAGGACAATTTCAACACCGCGGGTATACCCACCTCCGGTGGTGCGGCTGCCCTGAAGAATTCCGTGCCCTCATCGAACGCGTTCGTGGTGCAAAGACTCTTGGATCAGGGCGCGGTACTGATCGGCAAAGCCAATATGTCCGAGCTTGCCGCCTCCTATGGCCGCCTGGGCTACAGTTCCGCGGGCGGTTTGACGGTCAACCCGTACAACACGGCCCGCGATGTGTCGGGGTCCAGCAGCGGCTCGGCCGCTGCGGTTGCTGCCGATTTCGCAGTGTTCGCTCTCGGCACGGACACCAGCGGATCGTTGCGGGGACCCGCCAACGTCGCGGGTCTGGTGGGAATTCGCCCCACACTCGGGCTGACGAGCCGCAGTGGAGTCATTCCGCTATCACTCACCTTCGACACGACGGGCGTGATTACCCGCACGGTGAAAGATGCCGCCATCGTCCTAGACGCCATCAGTGGGCCGGATCCTTACGATGCGGCGACGCTCCAGCGGCCGGTGACCCAGGCCCATGTGACGATGCCTGGTATCTCCTCGCTCAAGGGCATGCGCCTCGGTGCGATTACTAATTTTCGCGGCGGCAACAGAGCGGTAGACGGCATGGAACAAACGGCTCTGAACAAACTCGAGGCTCTAGGCGCCATTGTCGTTCCGGTGACCTTGCCCAAGGAATTCGAGACCTTGTGGGACACGGTTTTGAGCCCGGTTGGGGAAGCCGAATTTAAGCCGCAATTCGAACGCTATCTTCAGACGCTCGCGCCGACGCAGCCCAAAACCCTCGCGCAGTTGATCGACATCAGCGCATCTCCCGCGGTGGCCAACTCCAGGGCACCCGTCAACCCTAAGCGTCTCGAAGCGCTGCGACAGGCGGATAGCACGCTTCTCACGGATTCGCCGACCTACATTCGCATCTTGACTCGAGTCATTCCGGAACTGCGGGAGCGGCTACGGCTGTTGATGACCGACGATCGACTGCAGGCCTTGGTGTTTTCCACCATGAGTTGTCCCGCGAGTCCGCGATTCGATCGCGCGGATGCGAGCTATCAGTGCAGCAGCGACGATCCCTACAAAGCTAGTTACATTGCCTCTGTCGCGGGATTTCCCGAGATCACCGTTCCGGTGGGCACGGACAGCTCCAACATTCCGCTGGGATACTCATTCATGGGCCTGCCTGGAAGCGAAGAGCTGCTTTTCCAACTGGCGGGTGGGTTGCAAAGCAGTATGCCTCGCGTGCCGCCACCGACACTCAGGCGATAAATGCCGTCTCGCCGCAAAGACTAGTTACTGTTACTTATAACAGTAGCGGTTTCGCGCCGCCGTCGGTTGTGCGCAGAATGCCGGCTAGGCGGATTGGAGTCAGGTGGAATGAATACGACAGGCAAGAGAATACTCTGCATCGAAGACGATCAGGAAACGGGGACGCTGATTGCGGAAGACCTCGAGGAGCGCGGCTATGCCGTGACCGTTGAGCTGGACGGTCAGGGGGGGCTGAAGGCTATCCTGAAAACGGCCCCTGACCTAGTGCTGTGCGACATCGATATGCCGGGCATGACAGGATTCGAGGTGCTGGAGTCGCTAACGTCGATCGCGCCGCAGATGGAACCCACGCCCTTCGTGTTCTTAACAGCGTTGAGTGATCGAGAGAACGAGCTGAAAGGGCGTCGTCTCGGCGCGGACGACTATGTAATCAAGCCAATCGATTTCGAACGGCTGGCCTCCATCATCGAAGTCCGTCTTCGGCAGGGACCGCGCCACCAGGTGGGGTCTCAGCAAGTCGATCTCAATGAGCGCGAATTGGCCTGTCTCACTTGGTCGGCGCGGGGTAAAACCTCCGTTGAGATCGCGGCCATCCTGGGAGTCGCCAAGCGCACGATCGACTTTCATATAGAAAATGCCAGCCGTAAGCTCCACGTGACCACCCGGACTCAGGCGGTGGTCAAAGCGATTGGGGGGCGTCTCATCAATCCTTGAGCTCCTCGCGAACAATGCGTGCTCCGGCGACCATGGCGGCCATCTTTCCATCCGCTACATCCCGAGGCAGGTATTTCATACCGCAGTCGGTGCAAACAATGATGTCCATGGGGCTGACGAAGGGCAGGGCGCGGCGAATGCGCTCGGCAACGATCTCGGGTGTCTCCACCTCCATGACCGACAAATCGATGACCCCCAGCATGATGGTTTTGCCGGCCAGCGGCCGCAGCGCAGAGCAATCGAGATTCGATTGAGCCGTCTCCACGGAGACTTGATTGCAGGAGCAGTTCTGCAATTCCGGAAGGAATGAATATCCGCTGGGCCGCGCATGAATGATCGCGGCGTAGCCGAAACAAATATGCACGGCGGTCACGCCATCGACGCCCTCGAGGGCGCGATTCAACGCCTTCTGGCCCCAAGCGCGCGCCTCGTCCGGTCTGGCGTGCATGTACG
>Ga0302310_10001264_pt1 | contig 21609 bp, 22 predicted proteins | sample III_Palsa_N1_2_FD_200451 | JGI IMG/M metagenome (GOLD analysis project Ga0302310, IMG submission 200451) | Peat permafrost microbial communities from Stordalen Mire near Abisko, Sweden - III_Palsa_N1_2 | ecosystem: Environmental > Terrestrial > Soil > Palsa > Peat permafrost | place: Sweden...
TCGTGCCGCCCTATATTCCCTGGCCGCGGGCGGCGGTGCTGGTGAGCGGCGTTTTCGAACTGCTGGGTGCGGCGGGGCTGCTCTGGGGTAGGACGCGGCGCGCGGCTGGCATTGGTCTTGGCGTTCTGACGCTAGCGGTAACGCCACCGCATTTCTACATGCTGCAGCATCCAGAGCTGTTCGGCGTTCCGTACTGGGCTTTGGTCCTTCGCCTGCCGGTGCAGGTCGCGCTGCTTGTGCTGATCTGGTGGAGCACGATCAAGTCACCGGCGCGACGCATCATATAGTTTCATCGACCCTATAGGGCTTGGAAGGCACAATGGCTCTGAACCGTTGTCCTATGGTTCGTTCGGCCTACTGGTGTCGGCCGATGATTTGCCAGACCGAGGTCGCAAGGAGCCTGCCGTGATTTCAGATGTTGATGTGGTACTTCGACTGTTGACGGCAGCTGTGCTCGGCTCGGTCATCGGCGTGAATCGCGGGCGTCTCGAATGGGCGGCCGGGCTGCGCACGCATATGCTGGTCAGCGTGGGCGCCGCGCTGGCGGTGATCGTGTCCGCCTACGGATTCAGCCACGCGATCCAGCAGGATCACGTCGTGCTGGACCCTTCGCGAATTGCTGCGCAGGTGATCAGCGGTATCGGTTTTCTCGGTGCCGGCACCATTTTGTTTCTGCAGAAAGAGCAGGTCATCAAGGGGCTGACCACGGCGGCAAGCCTGTGGGCGGTCGCGGCGGTGGGTTTGGCCGCCGGCACGGGGCTGTACTTTCCAGCAGTATTCGCCACGGTCGTTCTTTGGGTCATTCTTGCCCTGCTGAAACCGATCGAGCGCCGGTTTGTGCGGCCGCGCCGCAAGTACACCTCGATCCAGGTATCCATCACGCGCGGGCAGGCCCTGGCGGCAGTCGAAGCCGTGGTTGGCGATTTTCGTGCGCCGGTAGACCGCATGCTGCTGCGCCGGGATGCCGATGGCTCGGATACGGTGATCATCCGTTTCGCGGCCGATTTTCCCAGCGACAAACTGGCGGCGATCGCTGACGCGTGCCGCGAGATCGACGGCGCCGTGGCGGTATCGTTCTCGGCGGCGGGTAGAGTTTTGCCTTAGCGGGCGTGCCAACGCGCTGCCGTCACGCATTCTTGTTCTATCGCCTGACACATTGGGCAGATAGACAGGCATACACAGGTTGGATAAATCCATGGAGACATTGATGACCGAGCCGGTGACGCTACCAACCGCCGAAGGGGTGCGGCGCTACCCGCGCACGGAGGGGTATTTTCCCGAGTTGCCGTCGACGGAGCTGTCCCCCGATTTGGACAAGCCATGCACCTGCACGCCGGCGTGCAAGTCGCGTTGCGGCGGCGAGTGCGGCTGTGCGGCTTGCCATATGCAGTTTTCGGTCTGGCGCGAGGAGCGCGGCGTGCAGGCGCTTCGTCCCTCGGAGCCTGAGCACGAAACGCAGCTGAAGCGCTATCGCGGTGAAGTGCGTTGAGCGAAAGCTCGTCGTAAGGTACGCGGCGGGATTCTAGCGTTGTAGTGAACTGTCCACGCTGTCACCACCACTCATTTGAACGAAGAGGACATCGCATGAAAGCACGTTGGATTGTTCTGGCTGGTGCCCTGGTTCTGGCCGGCTGCGGGAAGGATCATCAGGGCAGCGAGACGTACGATGCGTCAATCCTGCGCGAGACCCAGTGCGTCGCGGCATCCGAGCGCTTCCAGCTTTACGACGAAGCCAAGAAGCACACCGAGCACGCGAAAGACGCCGAAGACGAGCGCTTCGACAAGACCAAGCTGCGCAGCGATCTGGGCCAGAGGCTGAAAGAGGCGCGCGTGGCGATGATCGCGCAGGACAAGTCGGACAACGCCGCATTTCTGAAGAACCGCTGCAATACCGAGATGTCGCAAGACCAGTTCAACGACGCCGAATAAGCGGTTGCATCGGCCGCATCGCCGCCAAAGGATTTCCCGTGAAAGCTCTTCTCTGCAAAGCGTTCGGTCCAATTGAAAATCTGCGGGTCGAGGATATCCAGGCACCGACCGCCGGGCCTGGCCAGGTGTTGGTATCGATTCGGGCGGCGGCGCTTAACTTTCCCGATGCGCTGATCGTGCAGGGCCTGTATCAGGTCAAGCCGGCGCTGCCGTTTTCGCCCGGCGCCGAGTTTGCCGGCGTGGTGAAAACCGTAGGTGAGGGCGTGAGCCACCTAAAGGTTGGTGACCGCGTGATGGCGCTGGTGCCGCACGGGGCGCTGGCCGAAGAGTGCGCGGTCGACGCGCGCGGTGTGATTCCGTTGCCCGATGACATGGACTTTGTTACCGGTTCGGCGCTGCTGCTGACCTACTGCACGTCGCTGCACGCGCTCAAGGATGTGGCGAAGCTGGCCGCCGGCGAAACGCTGCTGGTGCTCGGCGCCTCCGGCGGTGTCGGAATCGCCGCGATCGAAATCGGCAAGCTGATGGGCGCCCGCGTGATTGCCGCCGCCTCGAGCGAAGAAAAAATGGCGCTGTGCCGCGAGCACGGTGCCGACGAAACGATCGACTACGCGCGTGATGACCTGCGCGAGCGTGTCGACGCGCTCACCGAAAAGCGCGGCGTCGACGTGGTGTACGACGCCGTGGGCGGGGCCTACAGTGAGGCGGCGTTGCGTGCTACGGGCTGGGGCGGCCGTCTGCTGGTGGTCGGCTTTGCGACCGGCGATATTCCGCGCCTGCCGTTGAATCTGGCCTTGCTGAAGGAGCGCCAGATTCTTGGCGTGTACTGGGGCGACTGGGCCAAGCGCAATCCGAAGCTGCAGCAGGCGCATCTGCTGCAGTTGCTGGAGTGGTTCCGTGACGGAAAGATTGCGCCGCCGGTCACCGAGCAGCTGCCGCTGTCGGGTGCCGTCGATGCACTGCAGCGCATGGCACGGCGCGAGGTGCGCGGCAAACTGGTGGTTCTCGCCGGTCACTAATGCCGGCCGGGGCAGGCCGCTGCCCTGAGCTCTTCGCCGTCCCCTCATGGGCGTGATTTGGGAAGCTTTCCGTGAGGTAGGGCGCTGACTTCGCAGCTAGCCTGTGAGGCCAAGCGTCGGCTACGGGCGCGGTGAATCTAGGCAATGTGGTGTTTTCCGGGCATATTGACGCACTGGCGCGTCGCGCATCCCTGTGAGAATCGGCTTTCCGTTGGCGTTTGGATGCCGCTGGTACAGGACTGTTGACCTGCACCCGAGTGCATCACCTCGTCTATGATCTCCTACAAGTGATGGCCATTCAGTCCCCTATTGAGCGCGATGTCGCGCTGATTGCCCGATCCAATGCCGTACCCACGATATTGGAAGTAGTGGCGCGCACCACCGGCATGCGTTTCACTGCCGTCGCCAGAGTGACCGACAGCCACTGGACGGCCTGCGCTGTCTATGATCGGATCGAGTTCGGGCTTAAGCCAGGCGGTGAGCTGGTGCTCCAGTCCACCATTTGCAACGAGATTCGCGAGCACCACCGGCCGGTGATTTTCGGGCATGCCAGCGAGCACAAGATATTCGCCAGTCACCCGACGCCAAAGTTGTACGGTTTCGAAAGCTATATTTCGATTCCCATATTTCTGTCGGACGAAAGCTTTTTCGGCACGCTGTGCGCGATCGATCCGGCGCCGGCACAACTGGACGATCCCGAACTGCTGAGGACGCTCGAGTTGTTCGCTCAGCTGATTGCCGCCCAGTACGAGGCCGAGCGACGCAGCGACACGGCGGAGTTGGCGTTGCTCGATGAGCAGTCAACGGCGCGGCTGCGCGACCAGTTTGTCGCTGTGCTGGGACACGACCTGCGCAACCCTGTGCAGTCGATCACCATGGGCGCAGACATGCTCGAGCGCGATCTGCCTGACGGGCGCGAGCGGCGCATCGCCAGGCACATTCAGCGCAGCTGCCAGCGGATGAGCGAGCTGATCAGCAACATCATGGATTTCGCCCTGGGCAAGCTCGGCGAAGGCATCGCCGCCTCGATGGAACGTCCGCATGATCTTGCCGGCGATCTGGAACACGTCATATCGGAAATAAAGCGCGCGCATCCCGACCGCGAGATTGTTGTCACCACGTCGCTGCAGCAGGCGTTTGCCTGCGATCAGCGACGCATCGGCCAGCTGCTCGGCAATCTGCTTTCCAACGCGATCACGCATGGATCGCACACGTCGCCGGTGCGCGTTTTCATCCTCAGTAACGCCTCGCATTTCGAGCTTGCAGTGGAGAACGCGGGCAAGCCGATTGCCGAAGATACGATCGAGCGCCTGTTCCAGCCGTTCACCCGTGGCACGTCCACTTCGCCCAAACCCGGACTCGGGCTCGGGCTTTACATCGCCGCCGAGATCGCCAAAGCTCACGGCGGCACGCTGCAGGCGATATCGAACACAGCGTTTACCCGCTTCGTATTCCGCATGCCGCTGGATGGCGATGCCAGCAGCTTGCATCAGGGCATTGGCGAAAGCACGGGCGCCTGAGCTCCGTTGGCCGCGCTGGCGAGCGGCGCGATAGCGGCGGTCCGGGTTAGGCCAGCGGCGGTTTTGTTGCCGTCTTCGGATGGCGCCGTACACCGGCACCCAGGGTGCCGATCAGAAGCAGCGTCAGGAGCACTTCCACCAGGGCGAGCCAGCGCTCGCCGGGTGAACTCCATGCTTCGGCCACGCCATGGCAGAAATAGAACAGGCTGAGGATGCCGACCCACAGCAGCGCGCGGCGAATCCTGCGGATCGCCAGCAGCGGCAACACCAAGGGCGCTACCGTGATAGCGAGCACCAGCCACAGCGGCACCGTTTGCGCCGGCACCAGCCACACGTGCCAGACCAGCTGCAGCAGTAGCAAGCCGCCCCAGGCGCAGAGTCCCCAACGCTGCTCGGGAGTCACCGGTGTGGTCACGCGCTGGCTGCCAGTTTACGCGCGGTGTCGGCGAGCCGACGGCCTAGCGCACGTGCCAGATCGCGTTCGTGCTCGCTAATCGGATTCTCACCCTTGCCGCCGGCGACGTGGCTGGCACCATACGGCGTCCCGCCAGTCTGCGTGGCGCTGAGCGCGGACTCCGTATAGGGCAGGCCGAGCAGCAGCATGCCGTGATGCAGCAGGGGCAGCGCCATCGTCAGCAAGGTGGATTCCTGACCGCCGTGCATGCTGCTGGTGGAGGTGAACAGCGCCGCAGGTTTGCCGACCAGCAAGCCGCTGGCCCACTCGGCACCCGTGCTGTCGAGAAAGTACTTCAGCGGTGCGGCCATATTGCCGAAGCGGGTAGGACTGCCCATTGCCAGGCCGATGCATTCGAGCAGATCGTGTTTTTGCACGTAGGGTGCGCCTTCGTCGGGCTCGGGCGGCTGTGCAGTCTCTGTAACAGGGGCCACCGGTGGCACCTGGCGCAGCCTCGCGCGCATGCCGGGCACTTCTTCGATGCCGCGCGCCACCAGTCGCGCCAGCTGCGCGGTGCTGCCGGTGCGGCTGTAGTACAGAACGAGAATGTCGTGACTCATGCGGTTGGGGCTCGTTTGTTGACTTGTATGCGGGGCGAATGCGTTGAGGCTTTCACAGGCGATACGCTAGTGTACCTATCGATATCCAAGGCGTCGGCGGCTGCGACGCGAACTCCTTTTGAGAAAACCGATGGCCGTGCGTTTCAACCGCAGTCGCGTAGTGCATTTCTGCCGTTTTCTCTGGCAACGCTTTCTCGACGACAAATGCTTCGAGACGGCCGGTGCGCTGTCGTACACCACCCTGGTCTCATTGGTGCCGCTGACAGTCGCGGTTTTCGCGATGTTTTCGGCGTTCCCGGTGTTTCAGGGGGCGCGCACCACGCTGGTCGACTTCGTGTTCGACAACTTCGTGCCGGCCGCCGGCGAGACGGTACAGAAAGCGATCCAGAGTTTTGCGGACAACGCGAGCAAGCTTACCGGCATCAGCATTTTGGTCATGCTGTTCAGCGCGCTGTCGATGATGATCAGCATCGAGGACCGGCTCAACCAGATCTGGCGCGTGCACAAGGCGCGCGGCTGGGGCTCGCGTTTGCTGCTGTACTGGGCCGCGCTGACCCTGGGGCCGATTCTCGTGGTCGGCGGCATCGCGGTGACGTCTTACGTGACGGCACTGCCTCTGCTGCAGGGTGCGGCGACGCAGATCAACGGCATCGGCCACAGCCTGTTCAGCGTGCTACCGTTCGTGGTGACGTTTTTTACGCTGTGGCTGCTGTATGCAGTGGTCCCCAACTGCAAGGTTTCGCGGCGCGACGCGCTGATTGGCGCCACGCTCGGCGCGGTGCTTTTCGAGATCGTGCGCTGGGGCTTTACGCTGTTCGTGCGGCACGCGCAGACCTATCAGCAGATCTACGGTGCAGCGTTGGCGGCGATCCCGATTTTTCTGCTGTGGATTTATCTGTCGTGGGTGATTGTGATTCTGTCCGCATCGATTGCGGCGTCGGTGTCGGCGTTCGACTTTCATGCGCCGAAAGAGCGCCTGCCGGCGGGCGCCGAATTTCTCGGCCTGCTGGTGGTGCTGGGTCATTTCATCGACGCACAGCGCAGCGGCGACACGGTGGATCAGGTCAAGATTCGGCAGTGCGAGCCTTATCTGCATCGCGGCATGATCGCCGACTATTTTTTCGAGCTCGAGCAGGCCGAACTGATCACCCAGAGCGAGCTGGGCAGCTGGCTGCTGTGCCGCAGCCTGGACAGCACCGATCTGCTGCGTGTGTACGAAAACTCCCGCTATCGTCTGCCGCTCAATCCGGTGGAAGAGGCGACCGAACTCGGCATCGAGTTGCCGCAGCCGCTGCTAGGGCTGCTGGCGGTCCTGGCTGACGAAGTCGCCGCCACGTTGACCACGCCGCTCAATACCGTTTATCCCCCGGACGCCAACCGCGCGGCCGATACCAAGGAACTCCCCGCATGATTTCTCCGCTGCACAAATTTGCTTTTGCCGCGATATCTTTTGGACTGACCATCGCCATTCCGGCGCATGCCGCAATGCCCGAAAAGCCCACGCTGAACGTCACCACGATCGACGGCAAGACCTTCGATCTGGCGGCCCAGCGCGGCAAGTGGGTCATCGTCAATTACTGGGCCACCTGGTGCGTACCCTGCATCAAGGAGATGCCGGATGTTTCAAAATTTGTGGCTACTCACAAGAACGTTGCCGCGATCGGCCTGGCCTATGACGACAGCGCGCTGGCGGATATCAGGGCATTTGTAGCCAAGCACCCGGTGGTGTATCCGATCGCGCAGGTCACGATGGACAAGCCGGTCAAGGATTTCGACGAGCCGCGCGGCCTGCCGACGACCTGGCTGATCGATCCGCAGGGCAAAGTGGCCAAGCCCTTCGTGGGGCCGGTGACGGCGTCGATGCTTGCCGCGGCGATCGGCGGCAAGTAATGCCGGCGGCGAGATTTATCGTCAGCGGACGGGTGCAGGGCGTGTTCTACCGGGCCAGCACGCGCGAGCAGGCCTCGAATCTTGGTCTGGCAGGCCACGCAAAGAATCTTCCCAGCGGCGAGGTGGAAGTGCTGGCCATCGGCGAAGTCGCCGCATTGGATGCGCTGGAGCAGTGGCTGCAGCGCGGGCCGCCTGCGGCCGACGTGGCATCAGTGAGCCGTGAAGATCTGGCTGACGACACCAGCGCCGAGAGCATCGGGCGAGACTTCCATATCCGCTAGCTGGTGGCGTCAGCCATCGCCGAACGTATCGGACACCCAAACGGCCTTGTCGGTGACGTTTTCGTGCGCGGGCTCGCCCTTCAGCGCGGACAGTTCCACTTCGGCGATCGGCTCGTCGTCGAACGGCAGCTGCTTCAGCAGATGCCGGATCAAGTTGACGCGTCCTCGCTTCTGATCGTTGAAATCCACCACAAACCACGGCGCGTGCTTGGCGTTGGTGCACTTGATCATAGTGTCGCGCAGCTTGCCGATCTCGGCGTATTTCTGCCGCGCAGCCATATCCACCGGCGACAGTTTCCAGCGTTTCAGCGGATTCTCGGCGCGCTGGTTGAATCGCTCTTCCTGCTCCTCCTGGTCCACCGCCAGCCAGTACTTCAGCAGGATGATGCCGTCGTCGGTAAGCAGTTTTTCGAAGGTCGGCACGGCGTCGAGAAAGGCTTTGTATTCGTCCCTGCTGCAAAAACCCATGGCCGGCTCGACGACGGCGCGGTTGTACCAGCTGCGATCGAACAGCACGAATTCGCCCGCGCTAGGCAGGTGTTCGATGTAGCGCTGGAAATACCACTGCGTCGACTCGTGTTCGCTGGGTTTGGACAGCGCGGCAATCCGATAGCTGCGCGTATCCAGGCTTTCGGTAATCGCCTTGATCGTGCCGCCTTTGCCGGCCGCGTCGCGTCCCTCGAAGATCACCACCAGCCGCTTGCCGCTGCGCTTAAGCCCGTGCTGCAGGCGTATCAGCTCCAGCTGCAGCTCTTTCATGGCTTTGCGGTAGTGATGCTTGGCTTTCTTGCCCATGAGGATTCCGAGCGGCTAGGTGATATTGATATCGGCGGCCGGCCGGCCGATCCGGCGCCGCGCCACCATGGCCTGCACCGCTCGGCGGAAATCGATTGCATAGCCGGCCATGTCGAACAGCTTGCCGTGTCGGCGCTGCTGCTCCAGATGATGGCGCAACAGCTGCAAAGCTTCGTGATGGCTGCCCAGGCTCACCGCCAGCGCGATGAAGCTGTCCTCGTCGTCGGTTACCAGCTCAGGCAGGCCGGCATGCTGCAGCAGACTTGCCGCGACGCGGCCGGCAAACGTGTCGCCAGCCAGCGTCAGTACTGGGCAGCCCGCCCAAAGCGCGTCGGACGCGGTGGTATGTGCGTTGTAGGGCAGCGTGTCGAGAAATAAATCGACGTGCGCATAGCGCGCCAGATAATCCCTATGCGGCAGCTTCGCCATAAAGATCAGGCGATCGGCGTCGATACCTGCCTGGACGGCGTGTTCGCGCAGGCGCCGATCGGCGTTTTCCGGGCCGCTCAGCAGCCAAAGCACGCTGCCGGGGGTCTGATCGAGAATGCTGAGAAAGCGGTTGAACGACGGCGGGTTGATCTTGTAGCTGGCGTTGAAGCACGCAAACACCGTGCCCTGCGCCGGCAGTCCACACGCTTCGCGCGAGGGCGCCGCCGGAATTTCCCGGGTGGGGTCGCTGGGTTGAAAGCAGCGCGGCAGCAGCACCAGTTTTTCGCTGATCGTCGAGCGTAGCGATGCCGGCGCGACGACGGCGTCGGCGAGCAGATAATCCATCCAGGCGGCGCCGGAGGTGCCGGGATAACCGAGCCAGTTGAGCTGCAGCGGTGCGGGCCGCAGCGCAAAGAGTTTGGCGTTGGAGCCGCTCGAATAGACGGTGAGATCGACCAGCAGCTCGATCCGATCGGCGTGGATGCGTTCTGCCAGCGGGCCGTGGCGAAGGCCGCTGACGTCGTCGACGTGGCAAGCGGCTTCGAGCCGTTTACGGATGTCGCCGCCATCGCTCGGTGCGGTGGCATAGAGGTGCAGCTCCAGCTCGCTCTCGGCCAGAGCCTCGATCATCGCGGCCATCAGCAAGCCGGTCGCGTGTTCGCCAAAGCCGTTGGAGACAAAGCCGACCCGTATCGGCGTGTTCGACGCCGGCATCGCGTGGGTAAAAGCCAGCTGCCGACGCAGTGGCGCCATCTCGGCATCGATGGCGGCGGCAAAGGTTTCGGCGCAGTGGCGCTGCTCTTGTGCGGTGGCGTCCTCGGCCAGGAAGCTGAAGGGCGTGATGCCGGGCATGCCCTCGGCCACGGCGACACGCAGCCGCGCGGCGAGGATTTCCAGTTCGCTCCACTGGGCCAGCTGGCGCAGGGTGAAAATCCGCTGGCTCAGCGCCGCTCCGTTGTTTTCATTGAGCTGCAGTGATCGTGCGAAGGCGGCCTGGGCGTCGTCGAGCCGGCCCAGTTCATCGAGCATCATGCCCGCGTGGTAGGGATGCTCGCCGTTGTGCGGCTCCAGCGCTTCGGCCTGGAGATAGGCCTGAAATGCTTCGGTGAACTGGCCGCGCGTGCGGTGCGTATGTCCCAGCATGGCATGCGCGAGGCCCATGTTCGGCGCGATCTGCAGGGCCTCACGCGCATGCACTTCGGCCTGGGCGGGGTGGTCGATTGCCAGTTCCGCGGCGGCCACATTGAGACGAAGGCCCGGATGGCTCGGCGCGCCGTGGGTCGCCATGGCGTAGGAATTGCGCGCCTGTTCGAAGCGCGCCGCCGCCATCAGCGCATTGCCCAGCGTCAGCAGAATCAGCGGATGGCCTGGGGTGACGCGGAGAGCGGCGCGCATGCGCTCGATCGCCTCATCGGCGCGGCCGTCGGCCACCTCGAAACTGGCCAAATTGCACTGCACCTCGATGCTGTCGGGACCGAGTTTCTCGGCCTTGTACAAAAGGCGCAGCGCTTCGTCGCGACGATCAAGCTGATGCAGGGTGATGGCGTAGAGGCGCAGTAGCTCGGCGGAATCGGGGAAGCGTTTCATCGCTTCTTCGGCGACTGGCACGGCGTCGGCGAAGGCTTGGCTTTCGAGCAGCGTGGTCAGGCGCGCCAGATAGCCATCGAGTTCGGATTGGAAGAGGTCGGTCATGGGCTCACGCTAGCGTATGGTCGGACAGGCGCCAAGCGCCCTCGGGCAGAAGCGCATCGTCAACCGCCGCTCAGCGACTTCAGCTCGTCGGCCTGATGCTCGCGGGTCAGCGTGTCGACCAGCTCGGCCAGATCGCCCTGCATGATTTCGGTGAGCCGATAAAGATTCAGGCCAATCCGGTGATCGGTCACCAGGTTGTCCTTGTAGCGGTAGGTGCGGATGCGCTGGCTGCGGTCGCCGGTGCCCACCTGCAGCCGGCGCGACTGCGCCTGTGCCTCGCTCTGCTTGCTGCGTTCGGCATCGAGCAAGCGCGCTTTCAGCAGACTCATCGCGCGGGCGCGATTCTTGTGCTGGCTGCGCTCTTCCTGGCACTCCACGATCGTGCCGGTGGGAAGGTGGGTGATGCGGATGGCCGAGTCGGTCTTGTTGACGTGCTGGCCGCCGGCGCCGGAAGCGCGAAAGGTGTCGGTTTTCAGATCGGCCGGATTGATGACGATGTCATCGATCTCGTCGAGCTCCGGCAGCACGGCGACGGTGGCGGTGGACGTGTGCACGCGGCCCTGCGACTCGGTGACCGGCACGCGCTTGACGCAGTGCGCGCCGGATTCGAATTTCAGCTTGGAGTACGCGCCGGCACCTTCGACGCGCGCGACCACTTCCTTGAAACCACCGTGCTCGCCGGCGTGCTCGTTGAGAATTTCCACGTGCCAGCGGCGGCTCTCGGCATAGCGCAGATACATGCGCAGCAGGTCACCGGCGAAGATCGCCGCTTCGTCGCCGCCGGCGCCGGCGCGCACTTCGAGGTACAGGTTCGCCTCGTCGCGCGGATCTTTCGGCAACAGCAGCAGCTGCAGTTCGCTGTCCAGATCGCGCAGCCGCTGCTGCAGTCGATCGATGTCCTCGCCGGCCATGTCGCGCATTTCAGGATCGTCGAGCATGGCGCGCGTGTCGGCCAGCTCGCGCTCGGCTTGGTCGTGCTCGCGCAGTGAGATCGCGACCGGTTCGAGCTGGGCGTATTCCTGCGACAGCGTGCGGAATCGGGCGTTGTCGGCGAGCACGTCGGGCTGGCTCAGCAGCAGGCCGATTTCCTCGTGGCGCTCGGCCAGTGCTTCGAGCTTGCGGCGGATCGATGGGGTCATGGGAGCAGGGGCGAGCAGAGGGGCGAGGGATCAGCAGAGGCGCGTCGGCCTGTGCGCGATCAGGGGCATGAAGGAAAGCGGCAGCCAGCCGCCCTCGCTATCTATCCTTTTTTGGGGACTCGTCGCTTGCCCCTGCGTCGCTTTCGTCTAAGCCGTAGAGCCGACCGGCCGCGTGCAGCAGGTCGAGATCGCCGCTGAGCGCCGCTTCGCGCAGCCGGGCGCTGGGGTGGTGCAGCAGCTTGTTGGTCAGCGTATTGGCGAGGAATGCCAGCGCCTCGTCGGCCGTCTTGCCGCGAGCCAGCATCGCGCGCGCCTTGTCCAGCACTTCGTCGCGGTAGACCTCGGCGTGCTGGCGCATGTCCAGCGCGGGGTTTTTCAGCGTGAGCGCACGGCGCCAGGCCATGTAGCGATCGACCTGCAGATCGATGATGTCACTGGCTTCATGCGCAGCAGCCTCGCGCGAACGACGGTTGTCGTCGATGACCTGGCGCAGGTCGTCGATACCGTAGAGATAGACGTCGGGCAGGTCGCCCACGCCGTCCTCGATATCGCGCGGCACGGCGATATCGACCATGAACATCGGCTTGCGCCGGCGCGTGGCCATGGCTTTTTCGACCATGGCACGAGTGAGAATCGGCTGTCGCGCCGCGGTGGAGGAGATCACGATATCGACCTCGGCCAGATGCTGCGGCAGATCGGCCAGCGCAATGGCATAACCGCCGTAGCGGCCGGCCAGCTCCTGTGCGGTTTCGAGTGTGCGGTTGGCGACGATCAGCCGCCGCGCCTTTTTGTCGGCCAGATGCTTGGCCGCCAGCTCGATGGTGTCGCCGGCGCCGATCAGCAGGACGCAGGCGTCGGACAGGTCCGCAAAGACCTGCTCGGCCAGCCGCACCGCGGTGAAGGCGACCGACACGGTGAACGCGCCGATCCGCGTATCGGTGCGCACACGCTTGGCTACCGCGAAGGTGTGCTGCAAGAGGCGATCCAGCGGCGCGCGCAGCGACTGCGCATCACGCGCCTGCTGATACGCGTCCTTCACCTGACCGAGAATCTGCGGCTCGCCCAGCACCATCGAATCCAGCCCAGTGGCGACGCGGAACATGTGGCGTACGGCTTCACGTTCATCGTGCCGATACAGGAACTCGTCCAGCTTGCCCGGAGTCAGACGGTGGTGACGAGTCAACCACGCCTGCGGAATGCTCTCGGCGCCGGCATTCACGCCAACGTAGAGCTCGGTGCGGTTGCAGGTCGAGAGAATCATCGCCTCTTCCACGCCCGGCTCGCGGGTGAGTTCAAGCAGGGCCTCGCCGGCGGCCTCCGGATCGAACGCTACCTGTTCGCGCAGGCTGACCGGCGCGGTGAGGTGGTTGATTCCGAGAGCGATCAGCGGCATGAGGGTGTGAGAGTTCCGGCGTGGATGTCGCTGCGACGTTTTTGGCGCGATGCATTGACGACGTAGACTAAGCTTGGCGCAGTGTCCGCGCGGTGACCGATATCGGTTTCGACCGGTCACGCGGCGGCAGATAAATAAAGGTGGGCAGATGGAGGTGAATGTGCGGAGCGGGTTGGCCAGGTTCAAGCAACTGCGGCATTTTACGGCACTGACGGCCTCGGTGCTGGTTTTGTGCAGCTGCGCCCCGATGTCCGTGCGTTCGCCACGGCAGGCGGCCGCAGCCGCGCAGCCGCTGGCTCATCTGGTAGTTGCTACTCCCGACGCCGAGCACGATCTGCTAGCCCAGCTGCTGGTCGGCGAAATGGCGCTGAGCCGGAACGATCTCAAAACCGCTTCGACGGCGTACGGCCACGCCGCCACCCTGAGCCTGGACCCCGAAGTGGCCGAACGGGCCGCGCGCTTGGCCATCGCCGTGCATGACGACACTGCGGCCCAGCAAGCGCTGGATCGCTGGCAGGTACTGGGTGCCACGCCGGTCGGCATGGCCGAGGCCCGCGCCGAGCTGGCGCTCGATCGCGGCGACGCCGATGAGGCGCGTCGCCAGCTCACGATTCTTATCAGCAGCAGCACGAAAGACGTCTGGCGCCAGTTCGGTCGGGTAATGCTTGGCGCCCGGGACCAGGCGCAGGCGGCCGCCCTGCTGGTCGAGCTGGCTACGCCGCAGCGGCTGCCGGCCGACCCGCAGGCGTGGCTGGCGATGAGCGAGCTGGGCGATAAGTTCGGCCGGCACGCTTACGCGCTGGCCATCGCCGAAGCGGCCGTGCAACGTTTCAAGAGCGCCGAAACCTATGCCTGGCTGGCGCAGATGAAGTTCAAGGACGGCGATCACGACGGCGCCCGCGCGCTGCTGCAAAAGGCGATCGCCAAGGCGCCCGACAACATCCCGCTACGCCTGGCCTACGCCAGCATGCTCAGCCAGTCCGGCGACTACGCCGGCGCGTCCAAGGTGCTCGATCACGGCCCGCAAAACGCCGACACCTACGCCCTGCGCGTGGCGCTGGCGGCGCAGAGCGGCAACGGTACCGGGCTGGCCACGCTGTATCAGCAGCTGCAGAAAGCGCCGCCGGACGTGCGCGCGAAAAGTGCCTACCTGCTGGGACAGCTGGCTGAGGCGCAGCATCTCAACGACGAGGCGCTGGCGTGGTACAGCCAAGTCGACGATGACGACGCCCATGCGTTCGAGGCCGATCTGCGCAGCGCGGTGATCCTGCAATCGCAGGGCAAGAGCAACGAGGCGCATCAGGCGCTGGAGCAGATGCAGATCGATTACCTTGATCAGCCCGGCCAGCTGCGGCAGGCTTATCAGGTCGACGCCGAGCTGTACATGCGCGAACGCAAGTACCCGCAGGCGATCGCGGCTTTCAGTCGCGCTCTGCAGGTGGTACCGGACGATCCGGATCTGCTCTATGGCCGCGGGCTGGCCTACGCCGAGGCGAACGACGTGGATTTGGCGGTCAAGGATTTTCACCGCCTGCTGAAGATCAAGCCCGGGGACGTGGACGCCAGCAATGCGCTGGGTTTCACCCTGGCCGACGCTGATCGAGACCTGCCCGAAGCCGAGCAGCTGATCCAGACGGCCCGCGCGGCCAAGCCGAACGATCCGGCCATCGCCGACTCCTGGGGCTGGCTGCAGTACCGGCTCGGTCATCTCGACCAGGCGGCGCAGGTACTCAGCGGCGCCTGGCAGGCGCAGAAGGACGCTGACGTCGGCGTCCATCTGGGCGAGGTGCTGTGGAAGCTGGGCCATCAGCAGGAGGCTCAACGCATTTTCGATGACGTGCGCAAGCTCGATCCGACCAATAAGAGCCTGCAAGACGCGCTGCGGCGACTGCACGCATGAAAGTTGCTGCGATGAACCGGTTTTTTCGATGCGTGGCAGTATTGCTGCCGCTCCTGCTTGCCGCCTGCGTGCCGGCGCCGGTGGTGAGGACAAAGGGCGATGCCGCCCAGCTGGCGGTCCAGCAGTCGCGCGAGCAGTCGCTGGCCCATGCCGATCACTGGGTCATGCAGGGACGGTTGGGTGTGTCCGACGGCAAGGACGGCGGCAGCGGCAGCTTCAGCTGGACGCAGAATGGCGATCACTATGAGTTTGTACTGCGTGGGCCGGCGATCAGCGGCGCGGACTTCCGCCTCAGTGGAGGGCCCGACGGCGCGCAGCTGCAGGGCCTCAAGTCCGGACCGATCAGCGGGCCCGACGCCGAGGCGCTGATGCGCAAGGCGCTTGGCTGGGAAGTACCGCTGCGCGATTTGCGCGCCTGGGTGCTTGGCCTGCGCGCGGATAGCGGTGCGGCCGAGGTGAGCTTTGGCGACAACGCGCTGCCATCGCTGCTGGTGCAGGACGGCTGGTCGGTCGAGTACCGCGAATGGGACACCACGCGCCAGCCCGCGCTGCCGACCAAGGTCTACGCCAACAAGCCGCCGTACAAGGTGAGGCTGTCGATCGAATCTTGGCAGTTCCAGTGATGGTGATCCGCTGGCGGGTTGGCGATGTACGCAGCGCGCTGACGCGTTGAGTCGAGAAACACGTCATGCCCGATCATTCGAACGAACGCGCTTTTTCCATCGAAGCTGCGCGGCCTGACCAGGTCGAGGCGCTGTGCGTGGTTGAGCGAAAAGCCGTGCAACTTTTTCGCGGTCACCCGGCGTGGACGGCTTATGCCGATATGCCGATTCCGCCCGAACTGCTGCATCAGGCAATCGGCCGAGGCCTGGTCTGGGTCGCGCTGAGCGCGGCGGCGCAGCCGGTCGGGTTTGTCTGGCTGGATGCGGAGATAGACCGCGGGGCAGCCGACAAGGCGATCGGCATCGCAGAAATCGACGTGCTGCCGGATTACGGCCAGCGCGGCATCGGTGCCGCGTTACTCGAACATGCCTGCCAATGGGCGCGCGCCGCCGGCTATCGCCGGATCGACCTGGGGACGTTGGCTGATGTGCCGTGGAACGCGCCGTTCTATGCCAAGCGCGGCTTTGCCGTGGCCGACAAAAACGATCCCGCGTTTGCCTTTGCGCGCCAGCGCGACCGCGAGAACGGTTTTCCGGACCGTTTGCGGGTATTTATGAGCCGCACTTTGGCGCCTCCTGCCCGGAACGAGTGGACAACATGGCCGGCGCCAGCCAAGTTGAATCTTTTTTTGCGCATCACCGGTCGGCGGCCGGACGGTTACCACGAGCTGCAAACGGTGTTTCGGATTCTCGACTGGGGCGACCAGATCCGCCTACGCCTGCGCGACGATGGACAGATCCGGCGACTGTACGAGGTGCCTGGCGTGCCGGAGTCGTCCGACCTGGCGGTGCGGGCGGCGCAGCTTTTGAAGGCGCATGCTGGCGCAGGTGCGGGCGCGGACATCGAAGTAAGCAAGCGCGTACCGATGGGCGGTGGCCTGGGCGGCGGCAGTTCCGACGCGGCCTCCGTGCTGGTGGCGCTGAACTGGCTGTGGCGACTGAATCTGGACGAGGACACCCTGGCCGAACTCGGGCGTCAGCTGGGTGCGGATGTGCCGGTCTTCGTGCGCGGCCGGTCCGCCTGGGCCGAGGGCATTGGCGAGCAGCTTACGCCGCTGCCGCTGCCGCGGCGAACGTACGTGGTGCTCGACCCGCATGAGCAGGTGCCGACGGCCGCCCTTTTCCAGGCGCCTGAATTGACACGAAATGCACCGCGGGCGACAATTTCATCCTTTGCTTCTGGCGAAACGACGGAAAATGCCTTTGCGCCGGTAGTACGCGCGCGCCACCCGCGGGTGGCCGCTGCGCTCGACTGGCTGGGCGGCTTCGGTCAGGCGCGACTGTCCGGTAGTGGCGGCTGCGTGTTTCTGGAAGCGAAATCATTCCAGCGGGCGGTATCGATCGCCGGGCAATGTCCGGCAGCCTTCACGGCCCACGTGGCCTCGGGAGTCGATGTTTCGCCGCTACTGCAGGCTCTGGCGCGGCATCAATCGCGCGCGGAGTGAAACGACACACGGCGTTCGCTGGCGGTATGGCGAGGCCAAACGAGTACGAACAAAAGCACAATCGAACAACCTAATACTGGGGCGTCGCCAAGCTGGTTAAGGCACGGGATTTTGATTCCCGCATACGCAGGTTCGAATCCTGCCGCCCCAGCCATTCCTGATGGCTTGAGTTCCGAGGTAACCACTGTGGACACGTCCACCCCGATGATGCTTTTTACCGGCAATGCGCACCGCGCGCTGTCCGAGGACGTCGCCCATCGGCTGGGCGTCCCGCTTGGCAAGGCGCTGGTCAGTACGTTCAGCGACGGCGAAGTGCAGATCGAAATCGAGGAAAACGTCCGTCGGCAGGAGGTTTTCGTCATCCAGCCGACGGGTGCGCCGAGTGCGGAAAACCTGTTCGAGCTGCTGGCCCTGGTCGATGCCCTGAAGCGCGCCTCGGCCATGAGCGTGACCGCGGTGATGCCGTATTTCGGATACGCCCGGCAGGATCGCCGGCCGCGCTCGGCTCGCGTGCCGATCACCGCCAAGCTGGCCGCCCGCATGATCGGCGCCGCGGGCGTCGACCGGGTGCTGACGGTGGATCTGCATGCCGATCAGATTCAGGGCTTCTTCGATATTCCGGTCGACAATGTGTATGCCTCGCCGGTGTTGTTGGCGGATATCTGGCGCAACCACAGCATGGACGATGTGATCGTGGTCAGCCCTGACGTGGGTGGTGTGGTGCGCGCGCGCGCGCTGGCCAAGCGGCTCGACGATGCGGATCTGGCGATCATCGACAAGCGCCGTCCGAAGGCCAACGTGGCCACGGTGATGAATATCATCGGTGACGTGAATGGCAAGACCTGCGTGCTGATCGATGACATCGTCGACACCGCCGGCACGCTGTGTGCAGCGGCCGCTGCGCTCAAGGAGCGTGGTGCTCGCAAGGTGGTGGCGTACTGCGTGCATCCGGTGCTGTCGGGCGCGGCGGTCAGCAACATCGAAGGTTCCCAGCTCGATCAGCTGGTAGTCACCAATACGCTACCGCTGAGTCCGCAGGTGCAGGCCTGTACGCGGATTCGCCAGCTCTCGGTGGCCGAGCTGCTGGCTGAAACCATTCGCCGCATCGCCTTTGGCGAGTCGGTGAGTTCGCTGTACGTGGATTGATGCGCCGGATTTATTCAGTCGCATTGGTTCATACTGACGAGTTGAAATTGCTGCACCCACAGTTTTTGGCTTCAAACGCGGTGGCATTTGCCATCGCACCATCGACTTTTCTGGTCGCGGGAAAGTCACTCGACCGCTGCGAAGCGGTTACTACCCAACCAAGGCAATACCAACATGGCTAAGACACACGAAATCAAGGCGCAGAGCCGCAAGGACGAGGGGAAAGGTGCGAGCCGCCGCCTGCGTCATGCGAGCTTCGTGCCTGCCGTCGTTTACGGCGCGGGCAAGGACCCGGAGAGCATCCAGATCGAACACAACACCATCCTGCTTGCTGCCAAGCACGAGTGGTTCTTCTCCTCGGTGCTCGACCTGAATGTCGACGGCAAGGTACAGAAGGTACTGGTGCGTGACTGGCAGAAACACCCGTTCAAGCAGCTGATGATGCACATGGATTTCCTGCGCATCAACGAGAATGAGGTCGTTCGCGTCAACGTGCCGCTGCACTTCCTGAACCAGGAAACCTCGCCGGCCGCCAAGACCTCGGGCGTGGTCATTTCGCACAACCTGACGGAAGTCGAAGTCTCCTGCCTGCCGAAGGATCTGCCGGAGTTCATCGAACTCGATCTGGGCAAGCTCAAGGAAGGCGACATCATTCATCTGTCGCAGCTGACGTTGCCGGCCGATGTCGAAATTCCGGCGCTGGCGCTGGGCGAAGATCACGACATTGCCGTGGTCACCGTGATGTTCGTGCAGGAAGAAGTGGACGAAGAGCCGGAAGCTGCCGAAGGTGAGGATGCTGCTGCCAAGCCCGCTGGCGACGCGAAGAAGGACGACAAGAAGTAAGCCGCTGCAGCCCGCACTGGAAACCGTGCGGGCTGCACAGCTTGCCTTCCGTCATGGCAGGTTTGCGACTCATTGTCGGACTGGGCAACCCCGGTGCCGAATATCTCAGAACCCGGCACAACGCCGGGTTCTGGTTTGTGGACGCGTTGGCTAGCGCGCAGGGCCAGCGATTCGGTTTCGACGGCAAGCTGCACGGCGAAGCCTGCAAGGTTGCCATCGGTGGCGAGCCGGTCTGGTTGTTGAAGCCGGCGACCTTCATGAACAAAAGCGGCATCGCGGTGGCTTCCGCGCTGCGCTACTACAAGATACAGCCCGAGCAGTGCCTGGTCGCGCACGATGATCTTGATCTGCCGCCCGGCGTGGTGCGCCTCAAGTTCGACGGCGGTCACGGCGGTCAGAACGGCTTGCGCGACATCATGGCGCATCTGGGGCACGGTAAATTCCATCGGCTGCGCGTGGGTATCGGCCATCCCGGGCATCGGGATCAGGTCACGCCCTGGGTGCTGGGCCGCCCCTCGGCGGCAGACGAGGACGCCATGCTGTTCGGTATCGGCAGAGCACTTGATGTGTTGCCGCTGACCATCAGGGGCGAGTTTGAAAAGGCGATGCATCAGCTGCACAGCGCGGAAACCAGCGCGGCGAAAAAATAAGTTTCCATTCACAGCAGACGCGATACGCAAGCCGAGCCCCGGATCGATTTGCGCCTCACGTTTCACGGCACGGAATCATCATGGGTATCAAATGCGGCATCGTCGGTCTGCCCAACGTCGGCAAGTCCACCCTGTTCAACGCACTGACGAAGGCGGGTATCGAGGCGGCAAATTATCCGTTCTGCACCATCGAGCCCAACATCGGCATTGTCGAAGTGCCGGACGCGCGGTTGGCGCAGCTGTCCGAGATCGTGAAGCCGCAAAAAATCGTTTCCGCGGTGGTCGAGTTCGTCGACATCGCCGGACTGGTGGCGGGCGCGTCGAAGGGCGAAGGGTTGGGAAACCAGTTCCTGGCCAATATTCGCGAGACCGACGCCATCGTCAACGTGGTGCGCTGTTTCAACGATGACAACATCATCCACGTGGCCGGTCGCGTTGACCCGCTTGATGACATCATCGTCATTGGTACCGAGCTGGCGCTGGCCGATCTGGCCACGGCCGACAAGGCGCTGCAGCGCGAGCAGAAAAAGGCCCGCGCCGGCGACAAGGACGCCAAGCTGATGGTCGCCGCGCTGGAAAAAGTGGTGCCGCATCTTGATCAGGGTAATCCGGCGCGTTCCGCGCCGCTGTCTGATGAAGAGCGCTTGGCGCTGAAGCCTCTTTCGCTGCTGACCATCAAGCCGGCGATGTACGTGGCGAACGTGGCCGAGGACGGTTTCGAGAACAACCCGCTGCTCGACAAGGTGCGCGAGCACGCGGCCATCGAGGGCGCGCCGGTGGTTGCAGTATGCGCGGCGATCGAGTCGGACATGGCTGAGATGGATGACGCCGACAAGGCGGAGTTTCTCGCCGAGATGGGCTTGCAGGAGCCTGGCCTCAATCGGCTGGCGCGCGCTGCGTTCGGACTGCTCGGCCTGCAGACGTATTTCACCGCCGGCGTCAAGGAGGTGCGCGCCTGGACCATCCATATCGGCGACACCGCGCCGCAGGCGGCCGGCGTGATCCACACCGATTTCGAGCGAGGCTTCATTCGCGCGCAAACGATCGGCTTCGACGATTTCATCCGCTATCGCGGCGAACAAGGGGCCAAGGAAGCGGGCAAGATGCGCGCCGAGGGCAAGGACTACGTCGTCAAGGACGGCGACGTGCTGAATTTCCTGTTCAACGTCTGATGCGTACTGTCGCCAGGCTTTTCGATCTTTAGCCGGAGTTCCTATGTCAGGCCAGCAGCACGAAGTGACATTTCGCTTTCTCGCCCAGCCCACCGACGTCAATTTCGGCGGCAAGGTGCATGGCGGCATGGCCATGAAGTGGATTGATCAGGCCGGTTACGCGTGTGCGGTGGGCTGGAGCGGGGCGTACTGCGTCACGGCGTCGGTCAGCGGCATTCAGTTCGTGGCGCCAATCCTGATCGGCGATCTGGTCACCGTGCGGGCTCGTCTGATTCACACCGGCACATCGAGCATGCATATGGCGGTGGACGTGCTGGCGCGTGATCTGCGCAAGGACGAGCAGCGCTTGGCAACCAGCTGCGTCATGGTTTTCGTGGCGCTCGACGGGCAGGATGGCAAACCAACACCGGTGCCGCGCTGGGAGCCGAGTAACGACAATGAGCGCCGCCTGCAGCTGCAGGCGAAACAGCTGCTGGAACTGTCCAAAGGCATGGAGCGGCTGATCGACACACACGGCGCGTCCGCGAGCTGATGTGCGCGCCGCACGCGGAAAACTGTGCGAAACACGCTTATTTGGACGCTCCAGGTGTTGACAGCTCAAGGCCCGATCCACACAATACGCGTTCTTTGTTGGAGGGATACCCAAGCGGCCAACGGGGGCAGACTGTAAATCTGCTGGCTTACGCCTTC
>Ga0302310_10001283_pt1 | contig 21481 bp, 19 predicted proteins | sample III_Palsa_N1_2_FD_200451 | JGI IMG/M metagenome (GOLD analysis project Ga0302310, IMG submission 200451) | Peat permafrost microbial communities from Stordalen Mire near Abisko, Sweden - III_Palsa_N1_2 | ecosystem: Environmental > Terrestrial > Soil > Palsa > Peat permafrost | place: Sweden...
CATGCAATAGTGATAGCCTTCCCGTAACGTAAAAACTGGGGGAACGTGTGCGTATTTCCATTGCAACACTTGTCTCAATCATGCTCGCAATCGGACTCAATCTTGGATCGTCAGCGCAAACGCCGCCAAGCGTCGCAAAGCCGCCCGCAAAGCCGAACGCCTCGGAGACCCCATCCACGCCGGCCACCCATCCACAAGCCGCCGGAGAAGTCACCGACCCCGTCGCTGATCCTAAAGCCGTTGTCACGTTCGGCAACGCCCGCTTCACCGTCCTCACCCCCGAACTCATCCGCATGGAATGGGCCGCCGATGGCAAATTCGAAGATCACGCTTCGTTTGTCTTCCTTAACCGCCGTCTCCCCGTTCCCAAATTTGAGCCCGAAATCGAGGAAATGAGCCGCGCCCAGCAATTCACCATCAAGACAAGCTCGTTGACCCTGACCTACACACCAGACGGCGCGCCCGGCGCCGATAACCGATTTACAGCCAAGAACCTCTCCATCGTTCTCACCGTCAACGGCAAACCCGTCACCTGGCACCCCGGCGATAAAGACCCCGACAACCTGCAAGGCACCACCCGCACACTTGACGGCGCACTCGGCTCAAAAACCGAGGAGCCCATGGGCCAAGGCCTCATCTCCCGCTCCGGATGGGCCGTCGTCGACGACTCCACCCGCCCGCTCTTCGACTCTGCCGACTTCACCTTCAAGCAAGGCGAAAACAGCCCTTGGCCGTGGGTCATCGAGCGCCCCGCCGGCGATCGTCAGGACCTCTACTTCTTCGGCTACGGCCACAACTATCGCAAAGCTCTCGGCGACTTCGTCCGCGTAGCCGGCCGCATTCCGCTCCCGCCGCGCTTCGCCTTCGGCGCATGGTGGTCGCGCTACTGGGACTACACCGACCAGGAGCTCGACGAGCTGGTCAAAGGCTTCCACGAAAACGATGTCCCGTTCGACGTCTTCGTCATCGACATGGGCTGGCACATCAGCGAAGAGCAACTCAAGGCTCTTGGAGAAAAAGACCAGTCCGGCGAGGGCCTGGGCTGGACCGGCTACACCTGGAACAAGACGCTCTTTCCCGACCCCGAAGACTTCCTCGCCCACCTTCACGCCGAGGGCCTGAAGACCACTCTCAATATGCATCCCGCCTCCGGCGTTCAGCCCTGGGAGCAGGCGTATCCGGCCATGGCCAAAGCCATGGGCATCGATCCCGCCACAAGAAAATACGTTCCCTTCGACATCACCGACAAGAAGTTCGCTGTCAATTACATGAACTTGCTGCATCACCCGCTCGAGAAGCAGGGCATCGACTTCTGGTGGCTCGACTGGCAGCAGGAGCACCGCACCAAAATGCCCGGCGTCAGCCCCACCTGGTGGCTGAATTATGTTCATTTCACCGATCAGCAGCGCGAAGGCAAGCGTCCCCTGCTCTTCCATCGCTGGGGCGGCCTAGGCAACCATCGTTACCAGATCGGCTTCTCCGGCGACACCGTCTCCGTCTGGGATTCGCTCGCCTTTCAGCCCTGGTTCACCTCGACCGCGGCCAACGTGGGCTACGCCTACTGGAGCCACGACATCGGCGGACACATGCCCGGTCCCGTGGAGCCGGAGCTCTTCACGCGCTGGGTGCAGTTCGGCGCATTCAGCCCCATCCTGCGCACCCACACCACCAAGAACCCTGAAACCGAGCGCCGCATCTGGGCTTATCCGGAGCCATACTCCGCCATCCTTCGCACCGCGTTCCAGCTGCGCTATGCCCTTCAGCCCTACCTGTACACCGAAGCGCGCCGCACCTACGACACTGGCGTAGCCTTCCTCCGCCCGCTCTATTACGACTGGCCCGAATCCGCGGAAGCCTACTCGAGCAAGAACGAATACATCTTCGGCGACCAGATGCTGGCCGCACCCGTCACCGCTCCCGTCGACAAATCCAGCGGCCTGGCCACCGAAACAATCTGGCTGCCGAAACTCGAGTCGCCCCAGAATGAATGGCCCAAAAATGATTGGATAGAATGGCCCACCGGCAAGCATCTCGCCGGCGGCGCATCCTATGACCGCACCTTCTCAATCGATCAGGTCCCCATCTACGTGCGCCCCGGCGCCATCGTTCCCATGCAGCCGCCCATGCGCTATACCGGCGAGAAGCCCGTCGACCCGCTCATCGTGAACGTCTGGCCGCTCGCCCCCGGCGCAACCTCCAGCTACTCCATCTATGAGGACTCCGGCGTCTCAGTCGACTACCAGCACGGCGTCTACACCCACACCCCCATCAAAGCCACCCAAACCGGCGACACACTCAAGGTGGAGATCGGCCCCGTCGAAGGCAGCTTTACCGGCATGCTCAAGACGCGCGGATTCGAACTGCGTCTCCCCGCCGACTGGCCGCCAGCCTCGGTCACCATCAATGGCATCCCGGCAAATCACTCCAAAATGCCCGGCAAAGGCGGCTGGACCTATGAGGGCAACACGCTCACCACCGTCATTTCCGTTGCCGCGCACAGCACATCCGCAAAGGTCACACTTGAAATCCGCTGGACCGAAGGACTCACCGCCCGCCGCAACGAGCTGGATGGCTTTGTCGGCATCATGACGCGCCTGCGCGGCGCCTACAACGCCCTCAACGACACGCTGCCCGTTTCCTCGCCACCGGACATTCTCGTCGAAGCCATGCAAACCGGCGACCGCCTCGGCTACCATCCCGAGCGCGCTGTCGAAGAGATTGCCCACCTCAAGAAAATCCTGCCCCAGGCGCAAGCCGCCGTAGCTACAATCGACGCCGGCTTCGTCGCCCGGATGGACGCGCGCTTCGCCCGCGAGAAAGCCCGCACCGACGTGCCCGTCCCCATTGACTTCGCAGCCGAATCCACCCGCCGCCTCGCCGCAATCAAGCGAGCCGTAGCCCAGGTAAACGCCGCCGGAAAATAACCCCGCGCGCCGACAAGGCCCAAGGCCGGGTGCCCCAACCTGGGTCGGGGCACAACGTCTCTGTTTTTGTCGCTAGGGTGGGATACCGCAGTCCCAAGTCCGACGCGGGCGACCCAGGTCTTGCGTGTGAGACCTGGATCTGCTGATCCCTATTCCCTGCATTTTCACTCCGACCAGACCCCCAGCACATTCCCCACTCCGTCAGAGAAGTGGAACCGCCGTCCGCCTGGAAACTCGAACGTCGGCACCACCACGCCGCCGCCCTCCAGCCGAACCGCGATCTCCGTGGCCGCAAGGTCAGAGGAGTAGAGGACGATCAGCGGCGCAAAGTGGACGGGGGTGTCATGTGGCTCCCGTTTGACGAAGCCTCCGTCGATGCCGGCGCCTTGAAAACTGGCGTAATCCGGCCCATAGTCCACGAAGGTCCAGTCGAAAACCGCGCCATAGAACTTCTTGGCCTGCTGAATATCGGTGGCCGGGAACTCAATGTAATTGATCTTGTGGTGATTTCCTGTGTTGCTCATCGCTTCTCTCCTTTGTGTTCTGATGCAAGTGGAGGCGAGGAAAAGGCGGTGCGGATTCCAGAATCGGATTCGGAAGCGCAGGCACACCCGTCCCAGGTGCTCTGAAACGCCCCCATCCACATTCCCTCAGAAGCGGGAGAGTGCAGGTAGAGCCCGCTGGTTCAAATCGCGGACTGCCGAGGTACGAGAAAAAAGTAGCAGAAGCCCGGGCTCGATGCAACTGAAAAATGGCAGCCAGGACGTTATTACCGGTTTGGCGACAATCGAGCCGGAACCGGGCGTTTTGATCATCCGGGTTGTTCTGGCATCTCCATGAGCCAGACGAAAACGCGAGTGTTCTGTCCTGGCAGACAAAATGCAAAATTCCGCAATTCGAACCATTGTTCATTCACAAATAAAAGTGCCTCATCTGACCCAATAGTGCCAATTCGGCGCCCTCTAGTGCAATTACCAATGCCCTCTTGTGCCATTTCAAGTGCCGCCGTTCTCTCGTCTAATGAGTTGAGAGGGTTTCGATTGGTAGATGCTCCTGAGGGAGGATTGCATGCCTGCTCAACGGCTCGACGAAGATTTGATCGGTCCCGCTTGCGGGAACGATAGCGAGAAACGAGAGGCGTTGCTTGCCGCCCATAAGGAAGAATTGACCAATCTGCGCCTATCGATTCTCCTCACTGCGCGATGGGAAGCCTCGGGAAGCACGGATGCCGGCCGCCGCAATGAATTGCGCGCGGAACTCAGGTTCCTTCGGCGCAGCTACCTTCATAAAATAGACGAGATCGCCATGGCTCTTTGCGTTCAGGATGCAATGGAAGCGCAAGCAGAGGTTGAACGCGAAGCCACTCTTCCGCCAAACATGATGCCGATCATTACGTCGAACGAATACGACCAGCTACTCTTTTGAATCCAGACGACGCGCCGGGGAGCCAGGCTTCGCGCGGTCTGCACACTCGCAGGGGTGACCTCGCGACCGCGCATCAGCAAGACCTATTGGACATTGCGCCTGAATCACCGGTAAGCCGGGAGCTTCGACACCACCGGAACAATAGTCGCTATAGGATGTACCGGCTCAAATCCTGATCCTTCACAACCGACGCCACCATCTGCTTTACATACTCGGCGTCGATGAGAAACACCTTCTCCGGACCTGACGCGGTCATGCGCTCCAGGTAAGGCAGCGGCGTTGAAGACTCGGCCTTGATCGCATCGCTCAGCACCACGGCGGCCTCGTCGTCCGGCGCGCGCCGCGCTACATCCGGCGCGAGGAAGCTCACATCTTCAAGCACGCGCTCCATGATGGTGTGCAGCCTGCGCGCGCCGATGTTCTCCGTCTGCTCGTTCACCTTGAAAGCAAACTCGGCCATCTCGCGCAACGCTTCCGGAGCAAATTCAAGACGCACACCTTCTGTCTCGAGCAGGGCCGAGTACTGCTTGGTGAGCGATGCCTTCGGCTCAGTAAGAATGCGCAGAAAATCTTCCACAGTCAGCGAATGCAGTTCCACGCGAATCGGAAAGCGTCCCTGCAACTCCGGAATCAGGTCGCTGGGCTTCGAAACATGAAACGCGCCGGCGGCGATGAACAGAATATGATCGGTCCGCACCATGCCGTAGCGCGTGTTCACCGTGGTGCCTTCAACGATAGGCAGAATGTCCCTCTGCACTCCCTCGCGCGAAACGTCGGGCCCGTGCCCACCTTCGCGCCCGGCAATCTTGTCGATCTCATCCAAGAAAATAATTCCGCTCGACTCCACTTTTTCGACAGCCACGCGGTTCACCTGGTCCATGTCGATAAGGCGGCCTTCTTCTTCCTGCACCAGGTAGTCGAACGCGTCACCCACCTTCATCTTGCGCTTCTTCGAGCTGCCTCCAAAAATGTTCGGCAGCATGTCCTTGAGGTTCATCTCCATGTCCTCAAGGTTCTGGTTCGAGATGATGCCAAACTGCGGTGTGCCGCGCTCCCTCACATCGAGCTCCACCTGCCGCTCGTCGAGTTTGCCTTCGCGGAATTGCTGACGCATCTTTTCGCGCGACCGCTGATAGCTGTCGGACCCTGGCAGAGTGAGTTGCCCCTCCTGCGCTGGCGGTGTCGGCGGCGGGGGCGGCAGCAGAATATCGAGCAGCCGTTCCTCGGCGTTCATCTCCGCCTTGTCTTCCACCTCTTCCAGCCGCTCTTCGCGGACCATGTCGATGGCGATCTCCACCAGGTCGCGAATCATCGATTCCACATCGCGGCCCACGTAGCCCACCTCGGTAAACTTCGAGGCTTCCACCTTCAGAAATGGCGAATTGGTCAGCTTGGCCAGGCGTCGCGCGATCTCGGTTTTGCCAACACCCGTAGGCCCAATCATGATGATGTTCTTGGGCATGATGTCGTCGGCAATGTCCGGCGGAAGCTTCTGCCGGCGCTGGCGATTCCTGAGCGCGATCGACACGGCGCGCTTGGCGGCCTTCTGGCCGACCACGTGCTTGTCGAGCTCGGCAACAATCTCGCGCGGCGTCAACTCGTCCAGCGAGAGATCCTGTTCTTCAGCGGATGCGGGTAAATAAATGGCCATTCTCAACTTGGGGCTGCGACGGTTCCGTCAGCCCTTCAACTCCTCAATGGTGATGCGGTCGTTGGTATAGATGCAGATTTCGCCGGCAATCTTCATTGCTTTCTCGGCAATGTCGCGCGCGGAGAGATCGGTGTTGTCAAGAAGCGCCCGCGCCGCGGCGGTGGCATAGCTCCCACCCGACCCGATCGCCGCCAGCGGTTCGTCGGGATCGATCACGTCACCAGATCCCGAAATCAGAAATGTCTGTCCCTTGTCCGCCACCAGCAGCAGGGCTTCAAGGTTGCGCAGCATCTTGTCCGTGCGCCAGTCCTTGGCCAGCTCCACTGCTGAACGATTCAGATTCCCCGCGAACTGCTCCAGCTTGGTTTCGAATCGCGCAAACAGGCTGAATGCATCCGCGGTCGAGCCTGCGAACCCGGCCAGAATCTTGTCCTGGTAGAGCCGCCTGATCTTCTTCGCCGAGTGTTTCAGCACGTGATCGCCCAGCGTGACCTGTCCGTCGGCGGCCATCACCACCTCGCCATTGCGACGGACGCAGATCACCGTCGTCGAGCGTATCAAATTGCGCAATTCATTTCGCGCCCGGTCAGCTTTTCGGGAATTCTGTTTCCCTTTGGAACTGGTATCTGAAATCAAGCCACAACCTCTGCAAATAGAGCCTCCGGCAGGGGAGGAACTCGTCGAAGATGCAGACACGAGTATATCGCAGCGGGTAACCGCGAGGATGCCAGCGTCCTGGTTGTGGGAACGGACGCGGGAACGCCGAATTGAACCTGCGGTATGCTCATTTTGGGAACCACCGGGGTTGCATCTAACTGTCAATGACCCTCCAACACGTCAACCCATGGGGAATCGCCGCCGGCCTCTCAGCAGTCGCGGCCCTCACTGCCTCTGTTCTCTGGTTCATCTACCGCAAGCGCCCCACGGCGGAGGAACTGGAGCGGGCCCGGCGTCAGATGCTGGTGCAATCCGGCCGCATTGTGGACGGCATGCTGCTCGACGTTCGCGAAGTGGAGGCGGAAGACGGGCGCACTCTCACCATGCTGCTCTTCAGCTACCGCAACGGTGGAGTCAACTACGAGTGTTCACAAGACATTACCGACATGCCCGGCGTGGTGGATCTGGCCCAGGTGCGCGCCGGTTTCCCCTGCTCCATTCGCTACCAGCCAGGCAATCCGCAAAACTCCCTTGTCGTCGCGGAAAAATGGAGTGGCCTGCGCGCCAGCCTGCCTCAGTTCCCTGTATTCGAAGAACCCGAGCCGCTCGACCTGAGCCATTTGAGGCCAGGCCGGGGCTGAGGCCATCTCCCGCAAAGCCGGGCCCCCGGCGATGCCCCGACCCAGAAGGGTGCCCCGGCGCCCACTTCGTCGCTGGAGTGGGACCGCGTCACCCGAAAGCACGATTTCCGCTCCATTCCTCTAAAATCATCCGAAAGGATGACGACATCCGGCCCCGCTACACCGCAAAGTGACTCCATCCTTACTCGGACTTCACTCGCATCGGGAGCCTCACATGAAGAAGACCGTCCTCACCTTCGGCCTCATCGCCGGCGTCATCATGTCCGTCCTTATGGACGGCAACGTTCTCATCGAAGACAAGATCGGCTCCGGCCACGGCCTGGTTCTCGGCTACACCATCCTGGTGGCGTCGTTCCTGCTGATCTACTTCGGCATCCGCAGCTACCGCGACAACACCCTGGCCGGCCAAATCTCCTTCGGCCGCGCGTTCGCGTGCGGCATCCTGATCACTCTCATCACCAGCGTCTTTTACGTCGCCGTGTGGGAGGTCCTCTACTTCAACTTCATACCCCACATCATGGACAGCTACTTCGCCGCGCAGATTCACAAGGTCCAGACCTCCGGACTTGACTCCGCTACCGCCGCCGCGCAGGTCGCCTACATTCAACACTCTCAGCATGTCTACCAGAAGCCCCTTGTTAATATGGCCTGGACCTTTATTGAGCCCTTCCCCGTCGGCCTTATCATTACCCTCATCTCCGCTGCCATCCTCCGCCGCAAGGCGCCTGTCGAACTCGACGGCAGGCTCCCGCAGTCATGAACCCATAAATCAATCCGTATTTCCTTTTTGAAGTTGGCGTAGGTGACCGCATGTTGGCATGGATGCGAACCAGTCCTGCCGAACCGATTGTGATTTTTGATCCGCACTTTGTAAAGGAGAGCAAATGAACTACACAAGTCTCGCGCTGGCGGCGCTTGGCGGCACGGTCGCGTCTTTCGCCGTTGGCTTCTTAATGTTTTGGCTGGCGCCAGGTCTTATCAAAGAAAGCCACAAGTACCCGGCCGTATTCCGGCCTGCGGAAGAAATGAAGTCGGTCATGCCAATTGGGATGGTCGCGACTTTCATATCGATCCTGGTTGCCGCCATAATTTTCGCAATGACACATCCGGGCGGATCGGGCGTTACGGGAGGTGCGCGCTTCGGCGTTCTCATTGGCATTTTCGTGGTTTGCGCATTTGTACTGCACAACTACGTGAACCTGAACATCGGGCTGAAACTCGCTCTGGGACAGGCTGCGGCTTACTTCGTCCAGTGGACGATCGTCGGAATAGTCATCGGTCTTATCTACAAACCCCTCACTACACCATAATCGCGAATAGTTCTGTTGTTGTTTTGCGTCAAAAGCCTTGACTGTGGTTCGTAGCCCTCAAGGTCAACCGAGGTCAAAACTTGTCCTTTGAAGTCGGGCGAGCTTGCGAAAGCCGCAGGCGCGAGCAGCGATACTCTTCGTCATTACCAGAAGCTGGGATCATTGCATTGTGCGTGGCGTTGCGGAAAGACGCGATCAAAAGGTCCGGGCGTAGGCACCGAACCACTGGATTTGAGCCATTTGCGGCCCGGTCGCGGCTAGGGCGTCGCGACACCTCAACAACCTCAACAATGCAGGTGGGCCCCATGCGTGCGAACCTTTTTCGTCGCGTGGTCGGGGGCTTCCGCAGTGGCCGTCTCCAGCTTGCCGACAATCCACCGGCGCGGACGGATGGGTCGGCAAGAAGGACTTTGCGGCGTGAGAGGCATTTTTCTTCTGGACGGCGCGTACCGGACAGAGAGATGATCGGGGGCATCCCCGCACTTGGTATTTGAGCCAATTCCCAGGAATTTACCAGTCTATGCAGCGGGAGCTACCGGTCTGAAGGAGGTTTCCATGAAATTCACGGCAACATTGATCGCCGTTTTTACCCTGACCGCAGCTCTTCTGCCGTCTGCTTCTGGTGGGCAGGCGGCGCGCTCCTCTTCAACACAGGAGAAGATCGAGGCCCTGAAGGAGTTGCGCGATTCCGGCGTGCTTTCAGAGCAGGACTATGAGGCAAAAGTCAATGCGTTGCGGAGTGGTTCGCCTGCGCCTTCGTCGACCACAGCCCCTTTTGTCTGGCCCGGCGTGCGCAGCGTTGAGGCAGACGACCCCAAGTTCCAGATGGCTGCGTTCACGCTTGCCGTTCCCTCCAACTGGATGTTCGCGGGCGAAATGGGCTCGAGCGCCACCGGCACCTGCCATGAAGGCAACCGGGGTCTAAAATTCACGATGCAGAGCCCCGACGGCCTGTACCGGATTCTATCGTTGCCGGGGGTTGAATGGGTTGAGCAGGTCACGGGAATGCCGCGGAATGCACGCAGACTGGGCTGCCCTTACATTGAAATCGTATCGGCTGCCGATTTCATCGCAAACATTCTGCTCCCTCAGATGCAACCGGGAGCCAGGATCATCTCCGTTCAAGGCCCTGGGCCCACGCTTCGCGAGACGATGAGCAAGCGATATGAGATTGCCATGAATATTGAGCAGATGATGGCTCAAAAAACGGGTAATCCCGTAGGCCGAATCACTCTCGATGGCGCGCAGATGCGCATTCAATACCAGGTGGACGGCAAGCCTGTAGAGGAAATGATCTATGCCGACGTCAGGTGTAACACCAAGCCCTTCGCCATGGGCGGATTTTTTCGCAGTTGCGGAGTTCCTGACGCAATCCAGATGGTGCGTGCTCCTCAGGGGCAATTGGACGCGTTTCTCGCCATGCGCGAGTATGACGCTCTGCTCAAAAGCATCCAGGAAAATCCCGAATGGACCGAACGGAACGATCGACAAAACCAGCAAAACATGGACCAGGCAGCCAACAACATTAACCGGGGTAATGCGATGTCACAGCAGCTAATTGCTCAAGGCAACGCTCAGGCTGCAGCCCGGAACGCAGCCGCCGCGCAGACTTACGCCGTCATCAACCGGGGAGCCCAACAGTTCAACCAGAACCTGATCGCCAGCGGCCAGCGGGCAATCGCCCAGGATCAAGAGCACCAGGCGCGCATGGACCAGGAGGCGCACCAATACGCGCTTTACGCCGGCGACAAGCAGGAAAACATCAATCCGTACAACGGCCAGACGGTGGTGACCAGCAACCGCTACGCCCAGCAATGGGTCTCATCCGATGGGCAATTCGCTGTGGGAACTCAGAACGGCGTGAACCCCAACGATTATGTCGGTCCCGGAGGCCCCACCTTCGCCCCGATGACCCCCAAGAACTAGCCGGCAAGACCAACCCCTGAGACATGAATTGCGGTCTCATCCCATCAGCGCCTCTTGCAGAGGGGAGTCGTCGTGAACCAGCTCTTTGCGGTCTCGCATTCCGTTCGTTTTGCCCGCAGTGCCGGGCGTGAAATCAACCATGGGCAGTCTCTGGCCGCGCGTGCTTTGGTGCTGCGGCTGAGCGCATCCCTGGCAATCTCCCTTGCCATCTCGACAGCGATGGCGGTGCAGGCGCAAAGCACCAGCTCAGGCTCCGGCGACGCTGCCGGATCACAAAATCAGGGCGCCGGTGCGCCCGCAACTGGCGTCCCCGATCATGCACGTCAACTGGCCGCTCTCAAGAAGGCGTGCGACACCGGCGCACTGAGCCAGGATGAGTGCGCCCAGCGAATGGCCGGCCTCAACTCGCAACCTGCGACACAACCTGCCTCGCAACCGGGCCCGCAACCTGGTCAGATGAGTTCCAACGATCCCAATTGGAATCCCAACTCACCCACTCCTGCGAGTTCCGGACCATATCGAGACGGCCAGGGCCGCTATTCCCTGACCATACCCGAAGGCTGGACGGCAACGCAGGCGGCTGACGGCTCCGGAACCCTGCAACTGGCGCGCGGTTCAATCTGGGCGACCGTCAAACTCAAGACGGACGCGGGCAACAGCGCATCTCGCCCCAAGAACATCGCGTATGGCATCCTTCACGACATGGCGCGTCAGTACCGAGACACAGGGATGGTTGACGAAAACGGCTTCAAATACAACGGCCACCCCGCGTACGGAGTCCACGCCAGCGGAGTCGATTCCACGGGAACGCAGGCGATTGTAACGGTGATCAGCGTCCAGATTAGCGGACTGGACTTTCTGAGCATCGTCTCCTCCGCTCCAACTGACCAGGCCAAAGCCATCAACGATCAAATCATGCAGATGCTTCATACCATCCGTTTCGCCGGGGAGTAGAGCGCAAGGCCGCCGGATCGCCGCGTAACCTCCGGCTGTAGCTGCGCCCTTTGCTTCCGATACCCACCCCCGGTATACTATTCCCATGCATGTCCACGCAACGCCGGCCGGGACCAGCCGAACCAAATCCGTGCTCCGCTTTTCGCTGGTGGCCACGCTGGCTTATGTCGTCGTCACGTTCGTAGCCGGTCTCCGCGCTCACTCGCTCGCGCTGCTGTCTGAAGCCGGGCACAATGCGTCGGACTTTCTCGCGCTGTTGCTCAGCTTCGCCGCCGTCTACTTCCAGACGAGGCCGGTCAACGATTCCAAGACCTTCGGCTATCAGCGCGCAGGCGTGCTTGCCGCATTCATCAACGCGGCAACACTCATCGTCATCTCCATCTGGATCGGCATCGAAGCCATCCATCGTCTTTCCGCCCCAGTCGCGGTCCAGCCGCGCCTGATGATGATCGTCGCCGCCGCCGGCGTCGTGATGAACGGCGTCATTGCCGCTCTGCTGTGGGGCGTTGCCCGCGACGTCAACATGCGCTCCGCCTTTCTGCACATGGCGGGCGACACGCTCTCGACAGCCGCCGTGATCGCCGGAGGCGCAGGCATTCTGTTCACTGGTCAATACTGGATCGACCCCGTCCTTTCGCTGCTCATCGCCGCGCTCATCCTCTGGTCGAGCATCGGCATCGTGCGGGAGACGCTCAATATCCTGCTTGAAGGCACTCCGCGTGATTGCTCGCTCCCTGAAATCCGCTCCGGCATGGAGGCCGTGGAGGGTGTGATCAACGTCCACGATCTGCATGTCTGGAGTCTCGGCTCTCAGTCCCGCGCCCTGGCCTGCCATGTGTGCATTGCCGATATTCCGCCGTCAGAGAGCGCCTGCATCCTGGAGAATCTCAACCACGTTCTCAAAGTGCATTTCAAGATTGCCCACACCACAATTCAGTTCGAGCACACGGGCTGCGGCGAGTTGGAAGGATGCGTCGTGCCGATTGAAGAGATGGCCGCCCACGCCGGCGAACACGCTCACCATCACGGGCATTCCCACTGATGCGCGATTCGCGTTGCCATGATGACAGTTGAATTTGTCTTCTGAAGAGAGCAGGCCTTCAGGCGGAGGGAGCAGTGGCCTTCAGGCCACTGAAAACAAGTCCCAATTCGATTCGCTTCAGCCCCCGGGCCTCTCGGAGCTCCTTACTGCTGCCGCTGCTCCGCAAGCAACTGCTGAAAAGCCGGAACGCTGCGCAACCCCGCGAATTCGCTGTCCGCTTGAAGCTTCTTTGGGTTGGTGAACCCCTCGTTCAGCGCCATGCGCAAGTATTCGATCGCACAATCGTTCATGCCCGCGCGCACGCATCCCCTCGCCATGTAGTAGTTCATGGCGCCGCGGTCTTCCAGCGAAGTCGGATTCTGCACTCTTGGTGTGGAGTTATTCGTGAAGACGTTGGGATCGAGCTCCAGCGCCGTCTTGTACATCTCCCCACCCTTCTTGTACCTGTGCTGGGAGAGTAGATTGGTTCCCAGATTCTTGTAGATGATTGCCGACTTCGGATCCTGCTTCAGCGCCTTGCGATACATGCGTTCCGCGTTGCTGAATTCCTTCTCCGCATCGTAGATGGTTCCCAGGTTGTTCATCACGCGGGAGTTTTTGGGGTCCAGCCGAAGCGACGACTGGTAGCAATGCAAGGCCTCGTCCTGGTTGAACATCATCTGGTACGCGATGCCCATTTTGTTCCAAACCTCGGCCGAGCGGTGCGGAATCTTCTTATAGGCCTCAATTGCCGCCTGGTAGCGCAGTTGCGCCATTAGAGCATCGCCCATCTCCTCCGGGTCGGCGGAAGCCGTCGTAGCGGGAGCCGCAACTGTCTGGCTCTGCGCGGCGGGAGTTTGCGGCGTGGTCTCGGCAGGAGCCTGGATCGAGCTTTGGGCGGGCGTCTGAGGTGCCACCTGCTCCGGGGTCTGGCAGGTAACGGCGGGAACTTTGAGCACGAACGCTGCGGCTACCGCGAGCGCCGGCAGCCAACAGTGCTGATACCGACAACACATATTCCCTCCTTGAAGAAGGAACAGAGCGACGAAATGAAACCATCGCTCACCAGCATTCGAACACCTTATATTAGACCACTGAAAGGCCGAAGGGCATTGGCGAAATTGATCCAAAGCGGCGCGGTTGGCGAAAATGGACGAAAGTGGCCGGTTTCGGGTTAGACTGTTTATCCACGCTGAAACCTTCTGGAGGCAGCGCAATGACCACCACCGCCGAACGATGTACGCCAACCGATCTCGCCGCGCGGTTCAGCGCCACTCGCCGCCGCACCCTGGCCTTGTGTGAGCCGCTTACCGCTGAAGACATGATGGTCCAATCGTGCGCAGAGGCCTCGCCAGCCAAATGGCATCTGGCCCACACCGCGTGGTTCTTTGAGTCCTTCATTCTGCGCGAGTTCCTTCCCGGCTACCGTCTCTTCAACCCCGATTTCCCGTGGCTCTTTAATAGCTATTACCAAAGTTTCGCGGCCTTCCCTGAAAAGCGCCTCCGCGCCTCGTTTTCACGCCCTGGAATTGATGAGATCCTGCGCTATCGGGATCACGTTGACCAGGCCGTCGGGCGGCTGATGGAGCACCTGAAGGATGCGGACGCCAGCCACGAAGCCCTCAAGCGCATTGAACTGGGCGTGAACCACGAGGAGCAGCACCAGGAACTGCTGCTCACCGATATTCTGCACGCCTTCTTCACCAACCCGCTGCGGCCCCCCTACCGGTCCTCACGCCCGAAGATCGACGCTCCCGAACCGGTCTTGACCCTTCCCACCGGTCTCGAATTTGAAACCTGGCAAGATGCGGACGCTGCATCTGCCGCGCCTTGCAGTGCCTCAAGCATAGGAACGATCCCCGGCATCCGGTTCCACGCCTTTCCCGGCGGCCTGAGCGAAGCCGGTCACAACGGCCCCGGCTTCTGCTTCGACAATGAGCGCGCGCGCCATCGTGTTTGGCTCGACCCGTATCGAATGGCAACGCGGCTCGTCACCTGCGCCGAATTTGCCGCGTTCATTGACGATGGAGGCTATAAAAAGCCGGAGTTGTGGCTCTCTGCCGGCTGGGACGCGGTCAAGGCGAACGGCTGGCGCGCCCCGCTCTACTGGACAGAAACCCATGGTTTCTGGAACATCTTCACTCTGCGCGGCGAGATTCCCCTTGCCAGCCTGGAAAACATTCCGGTCAGCCACATCAGCTACTTTGAAGCCGACGCCTACGCCCGCTGGTGCGGCCATCGCCTGCCCACCGAATTCGAGTGGGAGGCCGCGGCTCAAGCTCAGCCCGTCAACGGCAATCTGCTCGATTCAGGCCGGCTTCTCCCCGCTCCCGCCCCGGAAACCCTCGACAGCCAGGACCCTGCGGAATCTTCGGAGAGACCAGCCCAGTTCTTTGGCGACTGCTGGGAGTGGACCGCAAGCGCCTACCTGGGCTACCCCGGCTTCCGGCCGCTTCCCGGCTCGCTGGGCGAATACAACGGCAAATTCATGAGCGGGCAGATGGTGCTGCGCGGAGGCTCCTGCGTTACACCGGCCGCCCACATCCGGGCTTCCTATCGCAATTTCTTTCCACCGGAAACCCGCTGGCAGTTCTCCGGAATCCGATTGGCGTCATAAAACATTCGCATCTTGAAGTTGGACCGCAAAAACACATGTCGCGAATTTTCATGCATCTGCGTAACCGGCCGTGCTCTCGCTGCATCCAAAAGACTCGTTGAACAAGTGACCGAATGACCACGATCGCTCTTCCCCAGATCATTATTCAGGCTGAATCACCCGTTGCTTTGGCCGTCCGCGAAGGCCTCGCAGCCCGTCCTAAGAGTCTGCCTGCATGGCTCTTTTACGACGCGGCGGGCTCTCATCTGTTCGACCAGATCACCCGGCTGCCCGAGTACTACCTCACCCGCACCGAGCGCGCAATCTTCGCCGCCAACGCCTCGGAGATCATCGAGAAAGCCTCGCAGGCCAGCGGCTTGACCCGGCTTCGCATCGCGGAGCTGGGCGCCGGCTCGGCCGACAAGACGCGCCTCCTGCTCAAGGCCGCTATCGATTTCCAGGGAACCCTGTTCTACGAGCCCGTCGACGTCTCCGCCAGCGCTCTCCTGGCCGCTCGCCAGCGCATCGAGCACGAGATTCCCGGCGTCCATGTCCTGCCCCGCGTGATGGACTACACCCAGGGCCTCGACCTCTATCCGGCCGCCGCGGGCGAGCGACGCATGGTCCTCTACATCGGCTCCAGCATCGGCAACTTTGAGCCGCATCAGGCTGCCGGGCTTCTTGAAATCGTTCGCGCCGGCCTGGAACCCGGTGACACGCTGCTGCTCGGCGTCGATTTGCAGAAGGACGAATCCACGCTGCTGGCCGCCTACGACGATGCCGCCGGCGTCACCGCCCGCTTCAACCTCAACATGCTCGCCCGCCTCAACCGCGAACTGGCCGCCGACTTCGATCTGGAATCCTTCGCCCACCGCGCCGTCTGGAACCCCGCCGAATCGCGCATCGAAATGCATCTCGAGAGCCTGATCGCGCAGCAAGTCCAGATTCCCACCCTCGATTTGGAATTGACCTTTCAAGAAGGCGAGCGCATCCACACCGAGAACAGCTACAAATACGCCCCCGGCCACGTCGAGGCGATGCTATCCGCAGCCGGATTCGATCCCGAGAATACCTGGATGGATGAGCGCGGGTGGTTTGCAGTGTGCCTCGCTCGCGCGCAGTGAGACCCTCTACTTCGGCGCCGCAATCCGCACCAGCAGAATGTCGTGGCTCCCAATCTCAATCGGCATGTGCTCGGTCAGCGTAATCGGCTTGCCCGACCACAGGTCTTTGCCCTCCTGCGGCCCGTGCAATCCCAGCTTCGCCAAATCCAGGTGGAAAGGATGCGTCGAGTAGCGCGTGTCGCCCGCAGCGAGTACGGCTACAGCCAGCGCTCCGCCGGAAAGATGCCGCGTCCACACTTCCACTTCGCCATCCGAATAAGCCCGCGTTCCCTGCTTGCCCAGCTTGTCCTGGTCGATCGCAATCACGTCGGGGTTCGTCAAAATCGCATTGATCTCCGGCTTCATATTGGGCAGGTCGTTGCCCGCCAGCAGCGGCGCGGCCAGCATGGCCCACATGGAAAAATGCGACCGGTTCTCGGCCAGCGACAGCTTGCCATTGCCCACTTCAAGCATGTCGGGGTCGTTCCAGTGTCCGGGCCCGGCGTATTTGGCCAGCCCATCCTGTTGCGAGAGGATGGCGTAAATGCGATCCCAGTGCGGGTCAATGTCGCCGGTGGTGCGCCACAGGTTTCCGCCCAGCGCCGGCGCCCACTCCCACACCGCGTCCCAGCCATACTGGCAGAGCGAAAACACAATCGGCCGGCCGGTCGCCTTGAGCGCGTTGCTCATCTTTTCGTAGGCGGCAATCATCAGCTTCATCTGCGCAGCCTTGTCGCCCGGCGCCTGCTTCTGCATCACATCCGGAATAAAGCTGCACAGGTCGTACTTCAGGTAGTCGATACCCCAATCGGCGTACATCTTGGCATCCTGTTCCTCATGCCCAAGCGAGGCTGGATAGCCGCCGCACGTTTTGTTCCCCGGCCCGGAATAAATGCCGATCTTCAAACCTTTCGAGTGCACATAATCGGCCAGCGCCTTCATGTCGGGAAACTTGTCATTCGTGTGCAGCAGCCCGTTCTCGTCGCGCTTGCCTTCCCAGGTGTCGTCGATGTTCACGTAGATGTAGCCCGCGTCCTTCATGCCCGTGGAAACGATCTGATCGGCGGAGGCGCGAATGTCCTTGTCCGTGACCCGCTCGGCAAAAAAGTTCCAACTGTTCCACCCCATAGGCGGCGTCTGCGCCACCGCCTGCGGCGCGGCAGACTTTTGCGCGGTTGCAGTGAGAGAAGCAAGAGCGGCGAATGCGAGAGCGGCAAGCGAGAGCGGTGTGGAAATGCGCATAGTCAGGTCCTCTACTGAAAACGATTTCAGACGGCATTCTATGCCTGCACCCAGACCTTCCGCAATTGTCCCACCCACCACCCAGACAGATCTGTATGAATGCTTTCGTCACCAAAACACTTTGCTGTGGAACCCTGAACGACCCAAAACCCCAATCCTCCCGGAGGGAGGCGTCGAAAATAGCCCAGGGCAAGTCCGCGCCGGACGCAGCCCTGGGGGCGCTTTTCCACCAAGACGCTCCGCCCCGTAGGGCGCGGATCGAAGCCAGAACAATTCCCGGTGCATATGCCATCACTCGCCGTCCCCTCATCCCACCGGCATTCGTAAAATTCTTCCGACAAGCCAGTGACAGGGATTCTCGCGTACTCTGTTCAAGGAATTCTTTCTCACGGAGATTGCAACTCAATGACCAACTCCTCTCCCAATGTCACCGAGCTCTTCCTCAAATTCTCCCGCCACAAATTGCTTGAGCACTACTGGCCCCGCCTCCGCGCCTGCGTCGAACCGCTCAGCGAAGAGCAGGTCTGGTGGCGTCCCAACGTCGCTTCCAACAGCATCGGCAATCTCGTCCTGCACCTCAATGGCAACGTCCGCCAGTGGCTGGTTGCCTCCTTCAATCGCGAACAAGACCACCGCGACCGGCCCACCGAGTTCTCCACCGAGAGCGGCCTCACCGCTGCCCAACTGCTGGACCGCCTCGGCGCGACCATCAACGATGCGGGCAAGGTGCTCGCACGCCTGACCGAAGCAGACCTGACCGCGTCCTACGAGGTTCAGGGCTACCACGTCACCGGCCTGGAGACCGTCTACCAGGTAGTCGAGCACTTCGGCCTGCATTTCGGCCAGATTGCCTACATCGCCAAGAGCCTCAGCGGCCGCGATCTTGGCTTTTATCGCGAGTTGACCAAGACCGGTCGCGCCAATTGAAGCCCCAATCGAACCCGGGATGAGTTAATCTAATGCTCGATCATCCCCCAGCCCATGACGCACGCCGAGCATGAACCCGAACACGGAGCCTCCGGACAGCCCGGCCTGATCTGGCTGCGCATCGGTGAGTTCCACGACCGCATCTTTTCCGACAGCAACAAGACGGCGCTCAAGCACCTGGTCGTCCGCTTAGGGATCGCCGGCTTCGCCATCCATCTGCTGCTGATCTTTCTCTCCAAAACCCTCGCGCATCCACCGGCGCTGCTGGCTGACGCCGGCGAGAACTACCTGGTTGCGATCTCAACCCCGTTCAACTTCGTCCTGTTCTACGAAGTGGTCACGCTGATCGGCGCGCTGCACGAGTCAACCACTACGTCCGTCGCCAACCAGTTCGAGATTGTCTCGCTCATCTTCATCCGGGAAGTCTTCAAGGACCTTCCCGACGCATCGGAAATGGTAGCGCAGCACAAGCTCACCTGGGGCGCGTTGCCGCTGTTTGTGGATATGTGGGCGGGGTTTCTGATGTACCTGCTGGTTGCGGTCTTTATGCAGGTGGCGCGGCGAACTCCCAAACAGGCGCATACTGATTCCCCGTCGCGCGCGCAGAGCCTGTTCGTTGCGCAAAAGAAATGTGTCGCCCTCGGCCTGGGCGCGCTGCTGCTCATCATGGCCTCGTATAACCTGAGCCTGATTGGCATGGACTTCTATCGTGTCGCCGTCACCGGCCAGGAAGTCGTTGGCCACGCCACCACTTTTTACAACGACCTCTTCACGGTGATGATCTTTACCGATGTGCTGATCCTGATTCTGTCGATCGTCGTTTCCGGCCACTATGATGTCGTATTTCGCAGCGCCGCGTTCGTCGTGTCGATCGTGCTCATCCGCTTCTCGCTGACCGAAGGATATCCATTCGGGCCGCCGCTGGCGCTGCTCGCCATGCTGTTTGGAATCGCCACCCTGCTCGTGTTCAACTATCACATGCGCATCGGCGAACCAGCGTCGGGCTAGAGCACAAACTCACGGCCGTCGTCCGCACACCACGCGCGGAATCCCCTGCAAATCCGGGACAAATTCAATCCCAACGAATCCGGCTTGCGTGAGCAACGCAGCAACCGCCGCCGATTGTCCATACCCAATCTCCAACAGCATATAACCGCGCGGTTCTAGAACCGCAAACCCATCCGGAATAAGACGACGATAGATGTCAAATCCATCGTCGCCGGCAAACAACGCCAGCGCCGGCTCGTGGTCGCGCACTTCCACCGCAAGAGTTTCACGATCCGCGGCAGCCACGTAAGGCGGATTGGAAACAACAATGTCGAAGCGCTCGTCACGAACCGGCCCCAACAAATCGCCTTGCAGAAATCGGATGCGATCGGACACTGCGTTGCGCTCGGCGTTCTCGCGCGCAATTTCCAACGCCGCGGCGGAAATATCAACAGCGGCGATTTGCGCCTGCGACAGATGACGCGCCAGCGCAACTGCAATCGCGCCCGAACCTGTCCCCACATCCACGATGCGCGGATGCTCGAATCGAGCGGCCAGCGCAAGCGCCTGCTCCACCAGGTGCTCGGTCTCCGGCCTCGGAATCAGCACGTCCGGCGTCACGCGAAACGGCAACCCGTAGAACTCCGTCTCGCCGGTAATGTATTGGATTGGCTCGCCAACACGCCTGCGCTGAAGGAGTTCATCGTACGGCTTCCGATAGTCGGCCCCAAACTCAGCGTCGGAATGAGCCATCAACCACGCGCGATCAATCCGCAAAAGATGCATTAATAGCAGCTCTGCGTCCGCGCGCGCGCGTTCCGGGTGAGGACCGGATTGCAGGCGGCCAGTTCCCTGAAACAGGAACAGCGAAACCGGAGGCATCGCTCACGCCGCCTGTCCGGATTCGCCCTTCAACTGCTCCGCCTGGTAATGCGTAATCAGCGCATCCACAATCGGCTGCAGGCGGCCCTCCATCACCAGGTCAAGCTGATGCAGCGTGAGGCCGATGCGGTGGTCCGTCATGCGATTCTGCGGAAAGTTGTAAGTGCGAATCTTCTCGCTGCGGTCGCCGCTGCCCACCTGCTCCTTGCGCGTCTTCGCCAGCTCCGCATTCTGCTTGTCCATCTCCATCTCGTACAAACGCGACCGCAGCACGCGCATGCCCTTGTCGCGATTTTTGATCTGCGACTTCTCATCCTGGCAGCTGACCACCGTGTTAGTGGGAATGTGCGTAATGCGCACTGCGGAGTAGGTTGTATTCACCGACTGCCCGCCCGGCCCCGACGAGCAGAATGTGTCGATGCGCAGATCCTTGGCTTCGATCTTGATGTCCACATCCTCGGCCTCGGGCAGCACCGCGACCGTCACCGCCGAAGTATGCACACGCCCCTGCGTCTCGGTTGCGGGCACTCGCTGCACGCGATGCACGCCGCTCTCCCACTTCATCTGCGAGTAGACGCGCTCGCCTTCGATGATCGCGATCACTTCCTTGTACCCGCCCACTCCTGACTCCGACATCGACATCACTTCTACCTTCCACTTGTGCTGCTCGGCAAACCGCGTATACATGCGGAAGATCTCCGCGGCAAACAGCGATGCCTCATCGCCGCCCGTGCCGGCGCGAATTTCCAGAATCACGTTCTTCTCGTCGTTGGGATCTTTGGGCAGCAGCAGAACTTTGATCTCTTCTTCAAGCTCCGTCTCTCGCGGAGCCAGCGCGGCGATCTCCTCGGCGGCCATGGTGCGCATGTCCGCATCCGTCTCCGAAAGCATCGCACGCGCCTCTGCCAGCCCTTGTTTCACCTGCTTCAGCTCGCGAAACTTCGTCACCGGCTCTTGAAGCTCGCGAAGCGCCCGGCCCGCCTTCTGATATTTTTCATGGTCAGTAATGATTTCGGGCAGGCCCATCTGGGTGGAAAGCTCGTCATAGTGCTGCTCCATCTGTTGCAAACGATCAATCACGGCAAACTCCTCGGCTCCTCAGCAGGCGCCAGACCTTCAATTAGAGAATGAATCTGGGAAAAGGGCGGAAAACAAGCGCAGGCGGCGGACGCCGCTAGAGGAGTGCCGGAATTGGCTGGTGCAGGATCATAGCGCTGTTCCTATTTTAACCCGGA
>Ga0302310_10001288_pt1 | contig 21454 bp, 13 predicted proteins | sample III_Palsa_N1_2_FD_200451 | JGI IMG/M metagenome (GOLD analysis project Ga0302310, IMG submission 200451) | Peat permafrost microbial communities from Stordalen Mire near Abisko, Sweden - III_Palsa_N1_2 | ecosystem: Environmental > Terrestrial > Soil > Palsa > Peat permafrost | place: Sweden...
CGCGCTCATAGGCGGCCGCGACCATCTCGTCGAACTTGGCCTTGCGCTCGGCCGGATCTTCGATGGCCGCCAGCTCGTTGCGATAGCCGAGCTTGACCGAGCCCTCCAGGCCCATCCCCCCGAACTCCCCCGTCGGCCAAGCTACGGCAAACGTCGACGCCTGATAGCTGCCGCCGGTCATGGCGATAGCGCCCAGGCCATAGCTCTTGCGCAGCACCACGCTGAACAGGGGCACGGTCAGGTTCGCGCCGATGATGAAGAGTCTGGAGCAGTGCCTTACCAGGGCTGTCTTTTCGATCTCCGGACCAACCATCATCCCCGGCGTGTCCGACAGCGACAGCACCGGCAGGTCGAAAGCCTCGCAGATTTGCAGGAACCGCGCGGCCTTGTCCGAGCCATCAGAATCGATCGCTCCGCCCAGGAATTTCGGATTGTTGGCGATCAGCCCCATGGGCCGGCCCTCGATGCGGATTAGCGCGGTGACCATGGTCTGGCCGAACTTGGAGCGCAGCTCCAGCACCGAGCCGGCGTCCGCCAGGGTCGCGATCAGCTCGCGGATGTCATAGACCCGCAGCCGGTTCTCCGGGATCACCCCGCGCAACAATCGCTGGTCGGCGCAGGTCCAGTCCGCCAACGGTCCTTGGAAATAGGACAGATATTGTTTGGCGATCCGCACCGCGTCGGCTTCATCCTCGGCGACCACATCGATCACCCCGTTGGGCTCCTGCACCGCGATTGGGCCAATCTCTTCCGGCCGGAACACGCCCAGGCCGCCGCCCTCGATCATCGCCGGACCGCCCATGCCGATGTTTGCGCCCTTGGCGGCGATGATCACGTCGCAGCAGCCCAGCACCGAGGCGTTGCCGGCGAAACAGCGGCCCGAGGTGATCCCCACCAGCGGGGCCACAGCCGACATCCTCCCCCAGAATTCGAATCCGCGCGTAAACCCGCCGCCCTCGGTATCGCCCGGCCGGCCGCCGCCGCCCTCGCAGAAGAACACCGTGGGCAGGCGCAGCTTCTCGGCCACCTCGATCAGTCGATCCATCTTCTTGTGGTTATAGGCGCCCTGGGTGCCGGCCAGGACGGTGTAGTCGTAGGCCATCACCGCGACCCGGGCCGCGTCGTCGGCGAAGTCGGCGCCGTTCACCCGGCCCAGGCCCATCACCAGGCCGTCGGTGGGCGTTTGCTCGATCAGCTCTTCCATCGAATGCCGCCGCCGCCGCGCCGCCACGGTCAGGCCGCCGTATTCAATGAAGGAGTCTGGGTCGAGCAGATCGTCGACATTCTCGCGGGTCGTGCGCTGGCCGGTCTTGCGCCGCCGCTCCACCGCCTTGGGGCGTTTGGCGTCCAGCGTGCCCTCGTGCCGGGCGATCACCGGCGCCAGGTCGGCGCGGACGTGATCCAGGTCGACCACCGCCTCGATCACCGCGCCCGCATCGCCGATATCCGCCGGCTCGATGAAGGCCAGCGGATGGCCCTCGAACACGGTGTCGCCTTCCTCCACCGTCAGTTGGCGCAGATAGCCGCTCACGGGCGCGGCGATCACATGCTCCATCTTCATGGATTCCATGATCAGTAGCGGTTGGCCTTCACGCACCTGCTGGTCCAGCGCGACGCTGATCCCGATCACCGTGCCCTGCAGCGGCGCGGGCAGGGCGGTGGTCCCGTCCGGCCCCTCGATGTCGCCGAACGGTTCCGGCTCGGGCGGCGCGGCCGGTCCCGCGCTTTCGCCGCCACCCTTGCCGTGGCTGAGCACCGCCAAAGGATCGACCGCATCGATCCGCGCGCCTGGCCCCCGCGCCGTCTTGACCTCGGACGCCGGCGTCAACGCCGCCGTCTCGGCCACCAGCGCCTCAATATGCTCCTCCACATAGCGCGTATGCACCTGGCCGGCTGCGAAGGCTGGGTCGCGTAACAAGGCGCGCAGGAAGGGAATGTTGGTGGATGCGCCGGCGATGCGGAACTCCGACAGCGCCCGATCCGCCTTACGCGCCGTCGCGGTCAGGTCGCCCGCGGGTGCATGCACGATCACCTTGGCCAGCAGGGAGTCGAACCGCGCGCTGGTGCGATAGCCGCCATAGCCAAACCCATCGACCCGAACGCCAGGCCCCGACGGCGGCTCATAGGCGGTCAGCGTCCCGCCCGCCGGCCGCACCGAGCCGTCGGCGTTCATGGTCTCAAGGTTGACTCGCGCCTGGATCGCCACGCCGCGCGGGGAGGGGATCTTGTCCTGCGTGAGACCGAGGTCCTTCAGCGTCCGGCCCGAAGCGATCTCCAGCTGTATCCGCACCAGATCCAGGCCCGTGACCGCCTCGGTCACCGTATGCTCCACCTGCAGGCGCGGATTGGCCTCGATGAAGGCGAACGGCGGCGCCGAGGCTCCGCTCTGGTCCACCAGGAACTCGACCGTGCCGAGGTTGCGGTATCGCGCGGCCTTGGCCAGGGCCACGGCGCTGTCGAGCAGCTCCGCCCGCAGGTCTTCGGACACACCCACGGCCGGCGCCACCTCGATCACCTTCTGCCGCTGGCGCTGGGCGCTGCATTCCCGATCCCAGGCGTGGACCACCTCGGCCCCGTCGCCGATGACCTGCACCTCCACATGGCGCGCCAGGGGGAAGAACCGCTCGACATAGACCTCGCCATTGCCGAACGCCTGCAAGGCCTCGGACTGGCAGCGCTCGTAAGCGGCGGCCATGTCCTCGACCCGGTGCACCGGCCGCATGCCGCGCCCGCCGCCGCCGGCCAGCGCCTTGAGCATCACCGCGCCGCCGTCGCCCAGCGAGGCCAGGAACCGTTCGGCGTCGGCCAGGCTGACCGCGCCGATCGATCCCGGCAGCACCGGCACGCCGACGCTCTCCGCCAGCGCCCGCGCCTTCACCTTGTCGCCGAACACCTCCAGCGCTCCGGGGGAGGGGCCGACAAAGATCAGGCCCGCTTCGCCACAAGCCCGGGCGAACGCGGCGTTCTCGCTGAGAAAGCCATAGCCGGGATGCACCGCATCGCACCCGGCCTCGCGGGCGGCGGCGATGATCTGTGCCCGATCCAGGTAGGCCGCCGGCCCAGCGCCGGCCAGCGCGGCCGCTCCATCCCCAGCCTTCACATGCAGCGACGCCGCGTCGTCAGCTGAGAACACCATCAGCGTCTCGATCCCCATGTCCGCCGCGGTGCGTGCAATGCGGATCGCGATCTCGCCGCGATTGGCGATCAGCAGCTTCTTCAGCATGGCGATGGGTTTCCTCGGGCCTCGTTGTTGCCTTCGTGCATACCGCAAATTCGAAATCACGCCAGCACAGGCGGATCAGGCGCTGCCGTGTAACGTTTTCAAATCAGGGCGCGATTGAGGGAGGTCAGGTTCGGGAGAGTCCTCATGTCCGACGACTGCGACGGCGCTTTGTCTGCCGTCGACAAGTATGAGCCGTATCGGCGCGAGCCTTCCGGAGGGTTCGGCTCACTGCCTCCAGAACCTAGCCGCGGCGGCCTGCCGGGCTGGCGGCTACGGCGCGTGGTCGATTTCATGACTGAGCATCTGGCCCGCGACATCGACGTCGACGAATTGGTCACCCGATGCGGTCTCAGCCGCGCGCAGTTCTTTCGCGCCTTCCGGCAGTCCACAGGCCAGACGCCGCACCGCTACCTGGTCGACCTGCGTCTGGATCGCGCGCGTCTTCTGCTCGAGACAACTGGCCTGTCCATCGCCGACGTCAGCCGATCTGTTGGCATGGGCTCCAACGCCGGCTTCGCCCGTCTGTTTCACGACCGGTTTGGTGATCAGCCGTCCCGCTATCGGCGGGCCTTTCACCAAGCGAACGGCTCGCGTGTACGGCGGGAACTGGCCGGCTAGCCGGCCACGGCCTTGGCGCGGGCAGGGGCCTTGGCCTGGGCGGCGTCGAAGAAGGCCGCGCGATAGGATTTCAGCAGGGCGACGGATTGTTCGCTGGCCTGGGGATCGCCGCTGAACATCGTCTCCACCGCCAGTCCTCGAAGCGCCGTCAGCGTAAATCGAGCCTGCCTTTCCAGCGCCTCGGTAGCCTCCAGGCCGGTCCGCTCCGCCAGCTTGCGCAGGCCGCGCGCCAGAGATCGCTCATAGGCGCGCGCAAACCGAGCGTAGTGCTCGGCCAGATCCGGCTCGTGCCGGGTCGCCAGCATGATTTCGATCAGGGCGATTCCTTCCGGCTCCCGCAGCGCCGCCCACAGCCGGTCGATCGAGCCGACAAACTGGTCGCGGTTGGAGCCCGCGGTGACCCGGTGCGCGCGCAGGAATTCTCCTTGCTTGGTCGCCGCGTGTTCGGCCACCGCCAGGATCAGGTCGACCTTGGTTGGGAACTGGTGCAGCAGCGAGCCGCGCGCCACGCCCGCCGCCTTGGCGATCTCTGGCGTGGTCGCGCCGGCATAGCCGCGCTCGTAGAGCCGCCGAACCGCCGCGGCCATGATCTTCTCGCGCGTCGAAGCGCGCCGCTCGGCGTTAGGGCCGCGAGGGCGGCGTTCAGGAAGGAGTGTCGGCTCTGTCATTGGGCGCGATGAGATAGAAAGCGGACTTGCCTGTCCATAACAAGCGGGTGGGTGATCGACGTAAAGCTGCTTGTCAGAAGGTGTTTCGGCCCGCGCGAGGTCGCTCCGCTGGCGCATTGAACAGGGCATTGATCCTCGCGCCTGGGCGGCCCACCACCACCAGCCCATCACCGGCGTCGATCCTGGTGTCGCCTGGCGGCCGAGTGACAGCGTCGCTGTTGCGGCGATTGATCTGCACGACAAAGAAGGCGCCCTTGGCGCGGCCTTCCAGCTGCTCGATGGTCATGCCCACCACGGCCGTTCCCTCGGAGGCCACCAGCACCTCCATCTCCAACCCCAGATCGCGCAGCACTTTTTCGAAGTCGCGCATCCGTTGGGACCCGCGAATGAACCGCGCGGTCTCAGGGAACAGGATCAGCTCGGCGATCCGCTCGGCGCCGATATGGGTTGGCAGGATCACCCGGCTGGCGCCCGCCTGCATCAGCTTGGTCTCGGTGGAGGGAACCTCACCCCGGGCTATGATCTGCAGCGCCGGATTGAGGCTGCGGGCGCTGAGGGTGATGAAGACATTGGCGGCGTCATCCGGCAGGACGGTCGCCAGCACCCGCGCCCGGTCGATCCCCACCGCCTGCAGCGCTGTCTCGTCCGTGGCGTCTCCCTGCCAGGCCAGGTAGCCGAGCTCGCGAGCCTGGGCCAGGCGGGCCTCGTCGCGCTCCAGGATCACGAAGGCCGCGCCGCCAGCTTTCAGGTCCCTGGCCAACATCACTCCGATGCGCCCGAAGCCGCAGACGATGACGTGGTCTTTCAGTTTGTTGATGTCGGTTTTCACGCGGTTCGTGCCCAGCAGACTTTGGATTTGTGAAAAGGTCAGCACCTGCACCAGGGCGCCGGTCACCAGGATCATCCCCGTACACCCCAGCACGATAGTGCCCATGGTGACGGCGTGCAGATAGGGGGTGTTGATGGCGTGAACTTCGCCGTAGCCCACGGTGTAGACCGTCAGCAGCACCATGTAGAGGGCGTCAGCGAACCTCCATCCCGCGCCCATATAGGCGCCGGTCGATAGCACCACGACCGTCGCCATGAAGACGAGGATCGAGATCAGATTTCGCGCCGGCGTGCCGGCTAGTCGGTTCATGGAGCCCGCCCAAGGTGGTCCGTGCAGGATAGCCGAGACCGCCCCTTGTGTATGGGGTGACGGCCAATCCAGGAAAAATTTAGCCGCCGGCCAGCGATTTGGCTCCGTTATCGCGGCGATGTTCAGCGTTGGATCATTTCCTGGACGTCTGCGGTTGAGGCGCAGGCCAGCGACGTTGAGCCGAGTTCACCTCAATCTTGCCGCTGGGCGCAGTCGATGAACACTTGTGGCAGACATGATCACCAGCTGATTCGTTCCGCTATCATGAGTGGATAGGATGTTGTCGGCGATCGCGCCATAACGAACGCCTTGGAGGGCGGCTCATTGTGACTCGCCGACAGGTCGCCTCTTCCACCTCATACACGCGAGTGGCGACGCGCCTGTTATGCCTCCCGGCGGATGGAATTTCGATTGCGCCGCGTTACCCTGCATAGCAATAGAAGCGTCCACCTTAAGAGGCTCCGTTTTGATCCGGTTCACAGAGCAGCAAGAGCGTCATAGCGATTTGAGCTTCGATCCCAGCTTCTTTCAAAGGCTCCGCGCGCGGTTTCCGGTTCAGCCTCTGTTTGCCGTTTTGGTCCTTCTGCCAACGGTGCTAACCGCCTTCTACTATCTGATCATAGCGGCGCCGATATACGTCTCGGACGCAAAGTTCCTCGTCCGCACGCCGTCGCAATCGGCGCCAGGCGCCTTTGACTCTCTGCTGGTCGGCGTGGGGCTGGGCAGTGCGAGCTCCAGCGTCACGGATGCTTATGTGGTCGAGGAATACGTTACATCGCGCGACGCCGTTCGAGATCTCGAGAAGAACCATGACCTTAGGGGGATATTGTCGAAGCCGAGCATCGACTTCATCGGTCGTTATCCGCGGCCTACGGAGGGACGGTCGTTCGAGGATCTCTATCAAGCCTATCGTCGTTACGTGACGGTTGGATACGACGGCCAAACTGGCATCAGCACCTTGAGGGTCTACGCCTTTGATCCCCATGACGCGGCCATGTTGGCAAACGCCCTTCTGGACGGCGGCGAACGCCTGATCAATCGGCTGAACGATCGAGCCGACGCTGACGCCGTCGCCAATGCTAACCGGCACATTTTGGACGCTGAAGCCAGGGTCGAGCAGAGCGAAGCCGCGCTCACCAGCTTTCGTAACCGCGAACGCCTGATTGATCCGACACGCTCGTCGCTTGCCGGCCTCGATCTGGTGGGCAAGCTTGAGGGTCAGGTCGTCACCCTTCAGGCCCAGCGAGCCGCGCTTGCCGCGTCGGCTCCGGAGAGCCCCCAACTGCCGATCGTGGATCAACAGATCCAGGCTCTCCAAGCCCAAACGGAAATTCAACGGTCAAAAATCGCAGGGCAGGACACCTCCCTGGCGCCGATGATTGGCGAGTACGAACGTTTGACGATCGACCGGGATTTTGCCGCCAAGGAACTGACGGCAGCCTCGGCGGCGGTGGAGTCTGCTGAGCTAGATATGCGTCGCAAGCGGCTTTATCTTGAACGGGTCGTCCCGCCAAATATCCCAGATGCTGCTCGGATGCCGCGCCGGATGTATTCTATCGGCATGGTGTTTTTAAGTTGTTTGCTGATCTATGGGATAGTGTCGCTGATTATCGCGGGGCTTCGAGAGCATACGCAGCAGTAGGATAGGAAGACGGAAAGCGATGCTCGTCGTCCGTAATCTTGCCAAGACATATCCTGGCTTTGGCCATCCGCATCGTCTGTTCAAGGATTTGTCCTTTGAGTTGATGCCATCGGAGCGTCTGGCGCTGTTTGGCCGCAATGGTCAAGGCAAGTCCACGCTAATTAAAATTCTCGGCGGCGTCCTGCCGCCGACCCGAGGATCGGTGCGGTGGACCATGAGTGCGTCCTGGCCGCTGGGTTTCGGCGGGGCCTTTCAGGGGGGGCTGACTGGCATCGATAACATCCGCTTTATTTCGCGTATCTATGATCGGCCCGCCGAGGCGGTGATTGAAAGCGTGGAACGTTTCGCCGTGCTGGGTGAAGCCCTGATGATGCCTGTGAAACACTATTCCTCGGGCATGCGCGCGCGGTTGGCTTTCGGCATTTCATTAGCCATCGAATTCGATTGCTACCTGATTGATGAAGTTATCGCGGTTGGCGATGCTCTATTCAGAGCAAAGTGCGAAGAAGAATTGTTCAATAAGCGTCAAGACAGATCCTTCATCATTGCGTCGCACGATACAAATTTTCTCCGGCACACTTGCAACCGCGCGATCGTTATCGAGAGCGGTGAGGCGACGCTTTACAATGATGTTGGTGAAGCTGCGCAAGTATATGAGCGAATCTGTAACGGTTGAACGACCGGCAATAGGGGCGGGGCTGACGAAGAAGTCCCAAACGCCCGTTTCGCTACCCAAACCCTACGGGAGTTCAGTTAGGAGCCGCAGGGCCAAAGGCGATGACCTGGTTGCTTAGGCGCGGTTTCCAGCGGCCGAAGTCCAGTTTCGGGACCGGCCAGAAAACGACTTGCTGCTCGACAAGGCCCGGCTGCCGCTGGGCTGCGAGGATAGGGTTCGGCGTTTGGCGGAGATCGGGCAGGAGAGGGAAGAGGACGCCTTCGCGTGAAGGCGCATCGCACGCGCTAGCGCCGCGAAAAGCGTCTGCCGTTGGCCCTCAACCGCCGCAGATCGGGGTGATCACCGATCCTGATCCCAACGCCTGCCCCTGTCCCGGCGACGGGCTGCTCGTCATCCGGAAATGCTCATGCCGGCGCCAGCGTTAGCGCCGCGCCCTTCTTGTTGGCAGGCCATTTCCGGACCCTTTCCAACAACAGCATTTCAATACGCCGACCGACATCTTCCTCAACCGGGAAGGTGCGGGCAAATTCCATGCCCCGTCGCGAACGGGTGGCCAGTTCGTCTGGACTAGAGATTAATTCGGCAATTTCCCGCGCCATGATCGCCGGATCGGGGTTGGCAAGCCGGGCTAGTTCGAAACCGCCATCATAATTCATTTCATTGCCAGATCGCGCAAGGTCAACGACAGGTAGACCGCACGCCATCATCTCATACGGCACAAGACTAGGGTTGGTGGTCGAGAAAGCGAGGCCGATCGTCGCCTCACTGTAAAGCTTTGCGAGATCGCTGGGGCCCCGCAACATACCCAGTTGCACGACTGGGAAATCGACCGCCGTCTGATGGGACGACCCGTAGAAGGCGATCTCCACATCAGGTCTGAGCGCATGGAACTCCCGCAATGCCCTCACTCCCAACTCATAGCAGCGGCGTGGCATTTCCGGCTTGGCGAAGAATATGACCCGATTTTTGCTGCGGGGTAATCGATGATCAAAATAAATTGTGCGATCTATCGGAAACTGGAAATGGTCGGCCTCGGCGCCATAGCTGTTCCGCAGGAAATGTTCGCACCATATACCTGAGGTGATCGCGTAAATACCTTTACGATAAGTAGTCTCTGCCAGCACATATTCGGATCCCATCGCATAAAAGAAGGGCTCGAAGTCTTGGACAAAATAAACAATTTCTCCAATACGCTCCTTCAGTTGTTCCGCGCGGGCGACCGTCGACCAGTGGGTCGCAAAGGTAATGTCACATGCCGCGAAGCTGTCATCGAGCAGGCCGATGTACCCTTTAAAGGGATAGAAATGTTCTCGTACTTGCGCCCGAACCACATCGCCGGAATCTTGGCTGTCGATAAAGTGCAGACTGACCTGATGCCCAAGCCGCTCGAGATGATAGGCGCAGCGAATGATGTTGCGATGCCCGCCGCCGCCGATAATCAAAGGCGGTACGATCCAAGCAATCTTCAACGGGCGGCCTGATGCTGGCCTTGTCGGCGCCGGGGACGATAGTTTGTGCAGCGGCGCCATGCCGTGCAATTGTTTCGTCTCACTTAGCGAGAGATTGGAAGGCCGAAACAGTAGCTCTTCCATGCGGGGCTCAAGGAAACCGAAGCCCTGTTCGATCAACTGTGCAATGACCTGCTTGGTTATAACGTGATATTTAGCACCTTCATGCAGGAGAAAGAGGTCTCCATCGCGCCAGAATAGTCCTGACCGATTGGCGTCAATCGGCGGGAGCGCTTCTTGCTTCTTGCGGGACAGCAATTGTGCATAGATTTTCGCCAGACGATCGGCATATTGTGTAATGCCTCTGTGGGTTTGTACAATCGTATGTGCAGCTTGCCCACAGCGTTGCCGGTTGGTGGCGTCAGCGAAATAGCGAAATCCCTGAAACCAACCCTCTTCATTGTCTTGAGTGATGTAGCCATCGACACGGTGGCGTACGTTTTCGTAGACACGGGTATTATTATAGATGGCTGGAACGCCGAAGGATCCAAAGTCTACAAATTTTATATCTGACTTTATAAGGTGTTGATCTGTGTCTTCGAGCGGTACTGCCGCTACGTTGATGCCGTGAGCCGATAAATTTTTTAAAAATAACGCGCGATTATCTACAAATACACCAGTAATCGTAACGCTTTCGGGAAATCGGTCACGAAGTTCGGTCATTTCCGGATCTAAACTGCCAAAGAAAGAAACAAGATAACCAAGTTCCTGGATGGCCCTTGCAATAGACGAAAAGAACGCAACCTTCGTTCTGCCGAGCTTGAAATAGTCAGTGTTGACTACTGCCAGGTGAGGCCTGCCACCTGTGTCGATCGCTGGCATGTCGAGACCATAGTTTTCGATCACCGTGACCTGGGGATTATAGGCTGCCATCTTATCCGCCAAAGCGTTAGTAGAGCAGGTGACCAAATCCGCCATGGCCAAAACAGCCTGAATATTGTCGATCAGTTCATCCGACATTCGATTGGATGAAGACTTCGGAAGGTCGAGCAGATTGTCGTCTGTCTCATAAACAATGGGTATGCCGCGCGCTTTGGCGGCTTCTACGATGCGACGCGTCGGCGTGCCCAGCCATCGCTGAACCACCAGCAGGTCCGCGGTTTGCCCGGCCCGTTCGGCAGCTTCGCTATAGTAAGGAAAGATATCGCAGCTATCCGTCACCAATGCGATGGGGTCGGCAAAGCGGACAAAGAAAGACGGAATTTCCCCAGAGTCGGTGACCATGACCACATGGCACTTTGGATCCAGCTGGCTGGTCATCTATTCTTATCCTTTCGTACAGAAGCGTGAGAGGCCGTCTTGAAACTTGATTGTTGGGGTGAACGGCTGGGTGCAGATGCGATCCCACCCGGTTGTTGAAGCCGGTTTGGATCCTGTCACGTGAACGCCGACCGCCCGGTGACAGCATAGCCGCGATCGCCTGCGTTATGGAAGCGATCTGGCCGATCAAGGGGGGACGATCATTGGTCCGACATGCCGCCGCCGGCCGGAGTGGGTTGACCGCGGAGTTGGACGCCGCGTGAGACTATGAACGCTACCTCCTGTGTGCCGCGGCCAGGCTGCGTCTGGAGCCTGCTTCCCAAGGAATTTCCACCACGCTCGACGGTCTGCGGCTGGGTGCTGCGCTTTCGCGGCGAGGGTCTACTCAAGACCGTCAACCACCACCTGGTCATGAAGGACCGCGAGCGTTTCGGGCGGGGGGCCTGTCCTCGGGCTAGCCAGAGGCTGGTCCCGGGGGTGCCGGAAAGAAGATCAAGGGGAGCAAGCGCCGTCCACGGTCGATATCAACAGGCGGGCTCTCATGATCCAGGCTCACCCTACCGATACCCACGGCCGCGACGCTGCCGACGCCCACCGTTTCAAAATTGATACAGAACACCGTTCAACATATCCCGCGTCATCCACTTCCGAGCTCGGCGAAGCCGACGCGGCAGCGGCGGCAGTCGTTCCAAAGCTGCCCACTCCGCGTTCTTAAAATCACTTGAATAACCCAAGCCCTTCCGGGCACTCTCCTCACGGATGGTGTCGGTCCACATGCGTCTCTCGGTCGATGTTTCGCAAAGCCGACTGGATCACATGTCGCTGATATCGCTCGTCTTCCTTCCGAGTCGGCCTTTAAGGGCGGGCGGCCGCGAAAATCAGCCTGCGCCTGAGGTAAGGCATGAGTGGCGGGCAATGAAGTGGAGTGAGATCGAGAGGTTCGCAATGATACTCCGAGCCAGCAGCCAATCACAATATATCGATCTGCGATTTACTCAGATCATCAATATAAAATGGGAGAAACGATATGAGTAATGGCGATTTGCGTTATAATTTTGACCAAGTATCCATAATGGGAAGAAGTCTTTATATAACCGGCTGGTCAGAACGACTTTCTCCGCGTGTAATTTTATATGGAAAGGAGCTTTCTACTTTATGGGAGAGGGTAGACAGGCCTGACGTTGCAAATTTCTTCGGCGATCCTTCCGCGAGCAAGTGGGGTTTCGTTATCATGGCTCTTTTGCCGCCAGAGCGCATTGATCGGACGCAGCTTGTTGTCGAATTGCATCGGGAAGCAGTGTTTGCGGATCCAGCGCGCCACTTATTCGCGATGGAGGATCAACCGGGTATCGACATGATCGAAGGGTTCCTTGCGACTGTTGCCCGAGAAAAAGGGAGCCTCATCGAGATTGGAAGTAGGGCGCGAAGTGGAAATTCATACAGGAATCTATTTCCTGACGATATAAATTATCGAGGCCTCGATATTACTCCCGGTCCGAACGTTGATATAGTGGGCGATGCCCACGAGATGTCTCTATTTGTTCATGAAAGGTTTGACTTCGCGTTTTCAATTTCGGTCTTTGAACACCTCCTCATGCCGTGGAAGGTAGCGATCGAGATGGGAAAGATATTAAAGTTGGGGGGCATGGCCTATATTATGTCCCATTCAGCCTATCCTCTTCATGATGAGCCTTGGGATTTCTGGCGTTATTCAAAAGAAGCATGGGGTGGAATATTTAATGCTCATACAGGATTTGAAGTTGTGAATGCCCAATACCGACTCCCGGCTCAAGTCGTGCCAAAGTACATTAGTGATCCCGGTCTTGAAGACGTGAGTAGTTCCTTCAATTATTTGGCTAGCGCCTGCGTTGTGCGCAAGATATCAGAACCGATTGTCGAGTGGTCTCAGAAAACAAGCGATGTATATAATTTGAACTATGATCATGGTGCTGGGTAGGGCTGGATGGCCGATTCGTTGGCTAAACTTGTCCACTAGGAATGATTTGAAACGATGCTAAGCGCGATCGTTAAATTCGCATGTGAAGCGCCGTGAGGGGCATGTTTAAATAGTGACGGGGAGATCGCCTTGAGGCGCAAATCGATTGATGCCTGAGGCGAGAGTCAGCTCCGCTAACCCGAGGTGTGGGATAGTGTGATGCGCCTGACAGGGCTGGGCCGGAGAATTGGGACGGCCTCTGTTAAGTGGCGTTTTTGCTTGAACGCGATGATTGTGCCGCAGAACGGGAGGGCTATGACGCGGACGAGAAGGAAGTCTCGCGGACGGCGGGCGTAATCGACAGCTAAGGCGTGAAAACAGCGAGAGTGGAGGGCCTTGCGCTGAGCCGGTCCTTGGGACAACCGAAGGCTGACTTAGGCACGGGTAAACAGGTGAGGGATCGCGGGCGTCATGACCTAACCGATGCCGAGTAGTTTTGGGCTGCGCAAGCGCGCCAATACAGGCCAATGGAAAGTAGAAATATTGGCCTGTGAAACTACTGAGTTGCGATAATCTCCGAGAGCCCTTGTATCTGTTCACGAGCGATGTCACGCACGATGTCGATCCTGCTCAGCGGGCATCCAGAAGCTATAGAAGATGCTGAAAAATAAAACTCACAGCGATGGGTTGGTGCGAATCCCGCCTCTCTCAGTCCAATCATTCCAACGCTATTCAAGTCCTTCATGATTAGTCTGAAGCTGGATGGTACAAAGTTCCAAGCATGGACATCGCAATATTCACTCTCCGATAGCGTCTTGCGGAATATTTCGTAAGCCTCGGTGACGTCATTGACCGAGAATGAAGGGGAAAGCTTATGACTATGACCCCATCCGGCCTCCCAAATGGCGTGACCACCTAAATCTCCTGTATAAGCATAATGATCAAACACTGCTCCGGAGCGATGTTTTCGGGAGTTAGTCTGATGAGATTCAATAAGATTGCCAAATGTGCTGATAGGGCGAAGGAAGTCAAAGCAATGTCGCTTATCGGGAACGATTAGAATTAGCTTTCCGCTCGGCTTAAGTAATTTCTCGCAGCTTTGCATGAACCCTATTGGATCTAACATGTGCTCTATAACGTGCGAAGCAAATATAAAGTCGTAATAGTTAGTGTGTGAGATCAAATTGGACAGATCTCCGCCCTGCCATATATAGTCGACTTCTTCTATATTCTGGACATCAACGCCATCGATGGAAGCATACTTCGCGCGAAGTTCATTCGCGGGCGCATGATCTGCGATCTCAACGTTCCAGCCGTCTGCCTTACGAAAGCGCCCGTTAAATGACGGCCCAATCTCGAGCCCTAGCATGTCCCGGCTAATTGAGGCGGCGGCGATAAAATCGTCAGCGGTCATTTACTTATTCCATTTTCAAGGAGATTAAAACTTCCAGGGTGCTGATGCTGACGTAAGAAGCCCTTGTTGGGATTCCATGGCCTTAGCGTCGTGCGAGTCTGCGGGATGCGTGCTGGCGCCACGATAAGTTACGTTTCGTCCAGCGGCGAGCCCCAAGTTCGGGTTGTCGATTCTGTGGTATTCAAAGCTGTCCTGTGGGGGGGGGGGGCGTCCGTGCCCCGGATCGAGCATCGGGGTTTTGGTCTCGTCCACGGAGTGCTTCGAGCCTCCCGGCAACAGCGCGCCTCGGAGCAGGGTGTTAGTGAGGGCAAGCTTTGCGAAAGGGACGCCTCACCACTTCATGCAACAGAAGGCTCAGCGGATGGTGTTCGACGCGCGAGCTATTTTGACCTCGTTGCCAATGTTGTGGCAAGCTCCGATGATTGCGCCCTCAAGAGTTGCAGCTCGGCACCGGCCCCTGCTCGGCCCCGGTTAAGTCGCTTATGAGCGTGGTTTCGCTTGCGGTGCGCTCGGTCGGTGCCGCGCTGAGGCCGACTGCCAGGGCGTTGCCAGCCGCTTCCACGTTGACCCTCGCCGCACTCGCGGTGGCGCTACGCGGCGTGCGCGGCCTCAAGTGAGGAATGGACCGATTGAGCTCATTGAATCGTTGGGTCTTGGCTGGTCGAGCGGTAGGGTCGGCACTTGTTGCTGAACAGAAGATACATTGCCGATGAAGTGGATGAACCAGTTGGGGCGGAGGGTTTCCAACGCTCTGGCGGTCCGCCGTCGCCGTCGCCTCACGAGGTTGGGTGACGCCGCCAGGGATGTCCGGAACTACGGTGCTGCGGCCAAACACTACTCTGAGCTACTCGCTCATGAGCCGGAAAACTTCTCCATTCGGGTCCAGTGCGCCCATATGAAGAAGGAAATCGGAGCGTTCCGGGAGGCCGAGGCTCACTATCTGTTTGCGGCGGAGCGAAGACCCGACGACGCCGACCTGCAGCTCCAGATTGGGCATTTCTACAAGACAATTGACGATGTCGACAAGGCGATGTCGGCCTATGCCCGCGCTGAGGGCCTCATACCGGGCTGGGCTGAGCCGTTAGCTGAAATTAACAATCTCAGCCGACGGCCACAGATGTTGTTCCCCTCGTTAGCGGCGTTTTTGCAAGAAGCTCAAGGCGCCGCGCCGGCGCGTCAGTTGGGGTCCCGTTCTCGTGCGCCGGTTGTCTTGGTGCTGACGGACGAGGACGAGAATTTGATTCAGCTGCGGATACAGATTCCGTTTGAGGCTATGCGCCGCAATGGAAACATAGGCGGTTACATTGTGATCAATCGCGGCAAGGTCGTCCACGTAGGAGGCTCGGCTGCCGAACTCGACCAGGTCGATGTGGTCTGGGCGCAGAGAGCTCCGCTTAGCTGTGTCAACTTCTTGGTTGAGACGTGCTCCGGTAACTACGTATATGACATCGACGACAACCTGCTGATAACCCCCGGCTATCGGGCGCCGTGGGCGCCAGAGTGGATAACGCTCGTCACCTCTCTGATAGAGCATTCGCGCGTCGTGACGGTTCCGTCTCCGCGGCTCTCGGCGTCGTTGGAGAGTCATCTGCCGTTCAGCATCGCCCGCCGGGCCATGGTCGCTTACAACGTGACGGACACTGTATCCCCCAGGCGGTTTTCTGGGCCTCCGGCCGGATTGCTGCTCGCAGCGAGCGACGCCTTACCGATGACGACGTCTAGGGCGACCTTTCTTAACGGTGTCGAGCACTTCTGCAGGACGAGGGGCTTGCCGCTGATCTATATGGGCTCCCCTGCCAACGTCTTCAGCGATCTCGGTTGCGAGGTCATAAACCTCGGCATGATGAGCTACGATCGTTATCGAACGGCCCTGAGAACCCAAAACCTGTTGGCGGTTGCGCCCCTTGAACTGTGGGCCGATGAACGGACGATTGAGTTTGTGAACTGCAAGTCCGATATAAAGATGGTGGAATTCGGTGCTGCGGGTGTTCCCGGTGTCTATGCCAAGGCTCCTCCATACCTGGAATCGCCGTTGAAGGTCGGGCCGTTGGTCGACTGTGGGGACGAGGCAGACCTTGTTGCGGCGCTCCATGCGGTCGCCGACGATGCTGACCGGATTTCCAAGATCGCCAACGAAAGTGTTGCGGATCTGCGTCTGGCGGAGAAGGCGGTTTTGTCGAGTTGGGGCAGGGCGGTAGAAGCGGGCCGAATGGACCATCCCATGGATATTGCCGTGATCGTGGATGCTCTAAACGAATCCCGAAACCCCGGAGTCATCCGCACAACCATCGCGCCCGAAGTCGGCAGCTGATGTTTAGCATCGCGTCTTTACGGAGGGCGTTGGGATCCGCTGTTCCCTTGCCGCCGTTCCAGCGCGCGATGCGGGCCGCTGACCAGCTAAGGGACGCCGGCAGGTTCGCTGAAGCGGCAGACGCCTACCGCGTCGCTTTGGCGTTGCGACCGAACAGACCCAGCGTCAAGGTTCAGCTGGCGAATATGCTGAAAGATTCCGGTCAATTCGACGAGGCCGAGGCGACATACCTCGATGCGATCGTCTATGCGCCAGGCAATGCGGACATCCATCTCCAGTTAGGCCACCTGCATAAGCTCACCGGACGCCGATCCGAAGCCTTGGCCTGCTATCGGCAAGCGCTTTTGGTCAGCCCGAATTTGGCCGCGGCGCGCCGGGAGCTAGCTGCTGCCGGCGACCAGGCGGAACAGGTGCGCGTCTACGAGCAGCAGATGCGCGAAGGCGGAGTCGAGAGCCTGATGCTGATCCGCAACCGTCTGGACGAGATGTCTGTCCAGATCGAGCAAATGCGCAACATGCTGCCCGACTCCCAGGCGTTAGTCGCGTTTCCGGTCGAAGCCTATGCGGAGATGAGGCGGATGTTCGACCCGCCGCCGCCGCGAACGACGGGCGCGGCCTCGATTGGGTTGGTGCTCTGTGCTGATCGAGAGCCGCTTGAGACCCTGCACCGACAGCTGACCGCCGTGATCAACCAGTCCCACCGGCAGTGGCGCCTGCGGGTGTTGGTAGGCGATTCAGATCGCCGCGAAATCATCAAGCGCGTGGCCGCTGCTGATGCGCGCATTAGCTGGGTTGACGCCGCCCCAGAGGCGCCGCTCGGGGATATTGAGCTGGCGACCGCAAAGGAGCTGAGCACGGACTGGACTCTGCTCATGGCGGAGGGGGCTGTATTGCAGTCCCACGCTCTGGCGTGGATTGCGGCTGTGGCCCTACACCGCCCTTGTGACGCCATTGTCTTTGACGAGGAGGTGGGTGCGCCGGAGCCGTATACGCATGACCTGCGCCCCATCCTACGACAGGCGGTTGATCGAGAGTCATTGCTCGAAGCGAACATATATGGCGAGACGGTCGCTGTTCGTTCGTCCGAGCTCGCGGGGATGTCCGCCTTCGTTCATCCGAAGTCGAGCCACACCCTGCGAAGCGAGCTGCTGTTGAACCTTGTAGGCCTTCATCCAGTCGCGCATGTGCCGCTGCCGCTGGTTCGCAGAGTTCCAACCGAGGAGGGGCGGTCAGCCGTGGCGGCCGAAGCCCACGCTCAGGTTGTCCGAGCCTATCGACGTTTGGCGGATGAGGGGGCAGGCGCCGGTCAGGACGACGAAGCCGAGATCGCCATCATTATTTGCACCAAAAACAACAGTCTTGACGTAGCTACGTTCGTCGAAAGCCTTCGGGCGCTTGCGGCGCGCGCCGATAGGCTGGAGATATTGATTGTCGACAACGGCGATGGACCGCCGCCGGATGCCAGGCTGGCGGCGCTGGCCGCATCAAAGGCCGCGACCGTCTGGAAGCTGGACGAGCCCTTCAATTGGTCGAGATTCAACAATCTTGCGGCAGCCCGGACGCGGGCGCCCTATCTGATCTTTGCCAACGATGACATGCGGATGCTGGCGCAAGGATGGGATAGCATCGTTAGAAGCCAGTTGGTGCGCCCTGAGATTGGCGCACTCGGCGCCAGGCTGCTGTATCCGGACGAAACCCTGCAACATGCCGGCATGTTGTTCAATTGGCGGGGCGGGGTGATCCATGATGGTCTCTATCGAGCGCAGAGCGATCCCGGGCCCTCCCGCCGCTGGCAACTTACACGCTGCGCCAGTGCGGTGACCGGCGCATTTCTCGCCACACGACGCGCCGATTTTGCGGCCGTTGGCGGATTCGACGAGGCCAATCTTGCGATTTCCTATGGCGATGTGGATTATGCGCTGAAACTTCGGGCTGCCGGACTTCGTGTCCTCTGGTCGCCCTCGCTCACACTCTACCACTACGAATCCAAGACGCGCGGCCTTGACCACCTTCATCCGGCCAAGGCTGCAAGACACTTGGCCGAGCAAGCGTTGATTGAGCGGCGGTGGCTGGGGGTTTTATTGACCGAACCGAGCGTCAATCCGGCCTGGTATCAGGCGACCATTCCCTTTCGGCTGCTACGCTTTCCATCTCAACATGAAATTTGGCGGCACATAGAAACGAGCGTAGTCGTAAATCCTTGGCTTCTCCAAATGCCTAAATCATGATCGAAAATGGCAAGAATGTAGTAACGATGAACGCGAAACTTCTCGGAAGACCACCGCCCAAATTCGGCCCTTCGCGCGCATAGGCTCAGTCCAGCAATCTGTGCTGATGAGGCCAAGGCGGGTGGAAGTACTGCTTGGTGGCGCCGCGCAATGTTAAAATTGCTCTAGATTTCGAGACGCAACTACGGAGGCTTTGTGAGCAAGTTAACAAACAGGTCGGCGGCGCAGGCTGGCGATGATGCGCGGGATCGAAGAGACTGGACGACGGCTGCGGCGCAATATCGGCTGCACCTTGAGAAGAAACCTCGTGATTTCGCGATCTGGGTCCAGCTCGGCCATGCTTCAAAGGAGCAGGGGAGTTTTGTGGATGCGTTGGTGGCTTACAGTAAAGCCGTCGCGCTTAACCCAAATGACGCTGATCTGTTGTTAAATCTTGGACATCTTTACAAGCTAACCGGCCGCCCTGATACGGCGGCGGCCTACTATCAGAGAAGCGCTGCCATAGACGCCAATTCTGACGCCGTTCGTGAGCTCCAGGCCCTTGGCAAAGTTCATGAGCAGCCGGTGCGGACTTTGCCGTCGCAGCTGGCGGCGGTAAAGCCTGCGGGCGTCCTGCAATCGGCCCTGATCAAGGTCTTGAAGCGGAATGGACAGAGTGAGCGAGCTCGAGGCGACGAAGCTCGTAACCGCCGCGACTGGTCCGCGGCGGCGGAGCATTATCGATTGCATGTGGGGGCCCGGCCTAGTGATTTTGCGATCTGGGTGCAGCTTGGGCACGCATTGAAAGAGGGCGGCCGGCTTCAGGAGGCGCTTGCCGCCTATAGTCAAGCGCTAAGCATTGAATCCCATAATGCAGATCTTCTCCTTAATCTGGCGCATTTGCACAAGGTTCTCGGGATGCAAGATTTGGCTCTCGAATTTTATCGTCGAAGCGCAGCGCAGGATGGTAATCAGAATGCGATAGGCGAGATAGTGCGGTTTAATGAGGGTGCGAGTGGCCCGAAGGGGTTTTCCTATACTCAACTTGAATTTGACCGCAATGGAATTGTGCCTGGATTGTTCGAGGGTAGCAATTTTGAACAATTATCGATTGTAGATTCTAGAGATATATCAAATATCATTAAACAATCGGCTACGCCTGCTGAAATATCGGCTCGGGTTAGTAAGTCTCTTTATTCTCCTGTTATTTCGATAATAATTCCAATTTACAATACGCCGCCGCGTTTCTTTCGTGAAATGCTGCAGTCGGTCTTTGCGCAGACCTATACGAACTGGGAAATATGTGTTGTTGATGATGGGTCCTCGTCTCCTTCCACCATCGCGATATTCGAGGAACTGACGCAGTCGCCAGACCCACGCATTATATCGCATCGCCTTGATGTCAATCGTGGCATCGCGGGTGCGTCACATGCTGCGCTTGAACTGGCGGGGGGGGAATACGTTGGGTTCTTGGATCACGACGATCTGTTGACCCCCAATGCATTGTCGGAAATTGTGGGGTTATTGCGTGAGCATAGCGCTACTGATTTCATCTATACAGACCACGTGATGATAGATCATGATGGAAATCTAAAAAATTATTCCAGAAAACCTGACTGGTCTCCGGAGTTTCTTCTCTCAACAAACTATATTGTGCATTTCAAAGTTGTTCGCCGTGAATTGCTCCTATCCATTGGCGGCCTGCAGAACGAAATCGACAATGTCCAGGACCTGGGAGTAACCTGTGCACTGGTAGCCGCCGGCGCTAATGTCCGACATCTGGCCAAGCCCCTCTATTTGTGGCGCGAGCATCGTTCCTCTGTGGCCTTGAGCACTCAGGCCAAGCCGGGCATCGAACAATTGCTGCTACAAGTCTATGATCGGTATCTCCGAGCCTTGGGGGTTGCTGCGAAACAGACTTGGCCAAACGTGTTTAAGGCTTCGCGTACCGGTGTATTCCAACTTTCATTTGACGGTGTTCCTCCCAGCGTGGCGCTAATATTATTGTCGCGTGGGTCTGATGAAGCTGAGTCGGAAATTAGAGCTCGATTTGCAAACGTGCTGGCGCCCCATGTCACGCTTCATATTATCTGCCTCGACCCTGGATCGTCGGACGGTATTGGCGCTCCAATTAAAAGTGATGAGGAAATGCTTGAGTACCTGCGGTCTATTGATGCTGAGGTCGTTGCTTTCGCCAACACGACAGCGCAATTTCTTGGCATTGACTGGGTGACACGCCTTGCCCATTACGCAACGATAGACCCCCTAGTTGGAGCTGCTGGCGGCAAGACGGTTGATCCGGGGCTACAAATCCGGAGCGGCGGCATGCTGCTGGACGAGGATGGAATCTATCGGACGATTGGCGGAGGCTCTTTCGACAACGCGAATGGCCATTGGTTCAATGGCCAGATCGCTTCTAATGTTGATGCTATCGCATCGCAGGTTATGGCGACGCGGCGCAGCATTTTGATCGAGATGGGGGGGATTGGCTTTCATGCTTTTGGCGATGCCGCTGGAGTGGCCTATAGCGCCGCCTTGCGACTGAAGGGATATCGCGTTGTCTATGACCCCTTTTCCCGCATTTGCGACGCACATCGCATGGCGGCGTCAGACGCCGCATGGCGTCGCATCCGTACCTTGGGCCGCGATGCGGCACCTCTCAGAATCTATGAGGCGCTAGGGGCTTGATGCGCGCGCACCTTACCTCCTGGAGGTATGTGCCTAGCGTAAGCGGAGCTTTTCTCCCACCTTCTCAGCAGGCCGTTGATCACCGAGCCTGAGCGGCCGTGCGGCCGTTGAGGGCTAAGAGTGGTGATGATGCCTGGTGATGATGTGCTCATGATGCCTCGGGCG
>Ga0302310_10001291_pt1 | contig 21432 bp, 19 predicted proteins | sample III_Palsa_N1_2_FD_200451 | JGI IMG/M metagenome (GOLD analysis project Ga0302310, IMG submission 200451) | Peat permafrost microbial communities from Stordalen Mire near Abisko, Sweden - III_Palsa_N1_2 | ecosystem: Environmental > Terrestrial > Soil > Palsa > Peat permafrost | place: Sweden...
TCGGCCACGGATCGGTCTCACTCTTGAAGAAAAGTTTGAATTTTTGTCCTGAAGATAGGGGAAGCGCGTCTTTGTTGGTAGTGGTGTTGAAGGTCGCCATCACGCCCATCACTCGCTGGTGCTCCTGGGCCTTTAACTGCTCTTCTGCTTTTTCGTGCTGGCTCTTTTCGGTGTCAGACGCTGGGGCCGATGTTTGTGCAGGTGTTTGGGAACTGGAGCTTCCCTGGGCAGCGGGTGTTTGAGCGGGAGTGGACGCCGGAGCCGGCTGCTGCGCGGGCGTCTGTTGACTTTGAGAAGCGTCTGCTCCGCCAGGGACCTGTGCCTGCGGGGCATCCGGAAGGTCCATGGAGGCGGTGACTGCAATGCTGACGGCTGGCTGTTGTGAATGAAGCAATAATGGGGTCGCCGCCACTGCGATACACGAGAAGACGATTCCAGGAAAAGCACGAGAAGCTGAACGCATCATTCACCAGTAGTGGAGTTACAGCCCGCTTGACTTGCCCTGCCTGAAGAAGGCGACCAAAGGGCTGATTCGGACCGGTCAATTCTCCGGCTCTGAATCGGGGGAACAGCCCTTAGATTAAATCATGCCCACGCAGTTGCTGCCCGGCCGCGCGGGCTGAGACGCCGAAGACTTGCCGCTGCCCCGTACTCTTGGTTAGACGTGATTGGGCCGGTTGAGGGCACAGTATTTCCCGAAACTGCCATTGATGCAACTGGTTCAGTAAAATGCGTGGGCGTCCTGGACTTGAATCGAGATTCTCTTGAAATTCGCAAGGAGACTGCGGCAATGGGCAATCCGGTGGTGCATTTCGAGATTATCGGCGAGGATCAGCAACTGCTGAACGACTTCTACGGTAGCGTCTTCGACTGGAAGATTGACCAGGTCATGGAGGACTATGCAACCGTCAACACCGGCTCCGGAATCGCCGGCGGCATTGGCGCCATGGTTGAGGCGCGAAGGCATGTCATCTTTTATGTTGAGGTTGCAGACATTCATGCCGCCCTGGCGGTGGAGGCTTCATCACCTGCTCCATATCCTTGCCCAGCTCGTCAATCACCGGCTGAATGCGCGCCTGAATCTTGTCCATCACCATGGGCATAAACTCCTTCATGACCACTGGTCCAATCTCCAGTGCATGCTGACCGGCCGGCGAGCTATAGAAACCTATCATTGCATCCACATCGGAACGGGTCAGATATTTCTGGTAGAGGCCAGCCATGTCGTCAAGCATCTCGTCGCCCGTATAAAGGTTCATCACGCGCTCCAAGTACTTGTTCATCACCTTTCCCGCCGCTTTCTTCTGCTCTTCGGTGGTAGGCGTCATCTCCGGATGGTCTTTCTCCCGCTGGGTGATCTGATCAGTAAAGGCCTTCTGCATCACTTCAGGCATCAACTTGGTCATCGATGCCATTTGCTCCCGCACCTTCATAACCTCAAACAGATTATCCAGTTGCGCCCGGCTCGGTTGCTGGTCCGCCGGGACGATGGCGTGTGTGGTTGGCATCGCCGCGGCCTGGTCCTGCGCGATTGCTCCCCATGGAGCGAGGGCCAGCCCGATTCCAATCGCAGCCGTAAATCTGAATGACTTTTTCATAAGCTCCTCCTATTTCCGTGGGGCCGCGTCGAAATTGGCCGCAGCACGTCGTTGAGTCTTGCCTGCGCGGCATCCTGATCAGCCGGAGTAGTTCGTGGGGGTCGCGATACATTCCCCTGAAAACTGTGCCCTGCGCGCTGAAAGCCTATGTGAAAGAGAATTCGTCAGGCAGACCATCATACCGCGAAATCGATAAACCCGCGCTGCGGGTCGGTGGAGATCAGTTTCACCGTCACCTTGTCGCCCACATCAAGCCCTTTGCCGCCCTGTACCAGCATGCCGTCGACGTTCGGATTGAGCGTCCGCACAAACGTCCCGTATTTGTTGACGCCAGTGACGATAGCTGGAAAACTCTGCCCGATGCGCGGCTTCAGCACCACGGCGGCAACGCGTTTCTCCATGTCGCGTTCCACCTTGCGCGCATTGTCTTCCATCAGCGTGCAGTGGATCGCGATCGCGTTGAGTTCGTCTTCGGAGTAAGGCTGCGCCGTATGAGCCAGAAAAGCCTTCATCAGCCGCTGGGTCACGATGTCGGGAAAGCGGCGGTTGGGCGCGGTCGAGTGCAGGTAGTCCTGCACCGCCAAGCCAAAGTGGCCTGGTGATGGCTCGTTCGGCTTCACCAGGACATATTCGCCTGGTCCCATCAGCTTGATCATGGTGAGGGATAGATCGGGAAAGTGGTCGGGGTCTTTCTGCTTTTGCGCCAGGAGAAAGTCATTGAGCGCCTTCGAATCAGGCTGGGCAGGCAGCGTGGTGCCCATGCCTTGCGCCACCTCAACCATTCGGTCCCAGCGCTTGGGCACACGCACAACGCGGCGGATAGAGGCTACCCCTCCGTCTTCAAAGATCCGGGCGGCCACGCCGTTGGCCGCAACCATGAACTCCTCAATCAGCGATGTGGCGCGGTTCTTGGTTTGGCGCTCGATGGCTACCGGCTGACCTCCCTGCATATCGGGCCGGGTTTCTATGGTTTCAAGATCGAGCGCGCCGTGCTGGAAGCGGCTGCCCACCATGCGCTGGGCGGCGGAATCCTGAAGGTTGAGCTGGGCAGCGAGGTCTGCGCTGGCGGCAACCTTGGCCGGAGCCGGTGCAGTGCCCTCAAGCCATGCGCCAACGCTGTTGTATGCCAGTTGAGCCCGGTTGTGCACAATCGCCGCATAGACCTTGCCGTCAGAGACAGTGCCCGCCTGGTCCACTGAAAACTCGATGACGTGGGCGACGCGGTCCTGATTCTCATTGAGCGACGTGATGCCCTCGGAGAGCACGGCAGGCAACATGGGAAAGACCTGGACACCCGTATAGACAGAGGTGGTTTCGCTCCTGGCATGGGTGTCGAGCACCGTGCCCAGGGCTACGCGAGCATCCACATCGGCCACGCCGACCAGGACGCGGATGCGGCCGTCGGGCAACTGTTCGGCCCATTCGATCTGGTCGAGATCTTTGGACGTGTCGTTGTCGATCGACGACCAGAGCAGGGCTCGGAGGTCCTGCGCTCCGGGCGCGGCGGGCAATTCCGGATGGGCCTGGATGGCGGCCAGTTGCGCATTGGCTGCGGCGGGAAAATCGGGCTGAAACCCGTGTTCGATCATGGAAGCGTGAGCGGCGGCAACGAGGTTGAAGGGCGCGGTATGGCTGGGTTGCATGAAGAAAACAGCTCCTTGAGTTAGCCAAGCAAGCCTATCACGCCGCCGCCATGCGCGGTGAGCCGGAATGCTCTTCAACGCGGCCTTCTGGCAGCGCCTTGGATGTCCAACGGCCCAGAGCCGCGGCCTGCCCAAATCCCTTAGAATTTTGCGTCGTTGGGCCGCGTCCAAGCGTCAAACACGAACAGGCTCTGGTGAATCGACGTTTTACAAGCCTTGCGGTTGGATTCGCGAGGCACCGTCGGCATCAGACCCAGGCTGGCGTGAAGGTACGAGGCCTGCAATCCGTAGTTGCAATTGTTCCGGCTTACACCGGGAACCCAGGTTGAAAGCGACGAGCACACAGCAAAGACTCATACAGGAAAGACTCATTGAGGATCAGTGCTTTGAAAAGCAGTCTTGGAGTAATGGGTATCGTTCTGGCGGGCTTTGCGGCTGCCGGGTGCCATAAGCAGGCAGCGGCTCCGCCGGCCGGCGCCGGAATGCAGGGCATGCCGGTGCAGACGGCGACTGTGACGCTGTCGCCGGTGCCGCAGAGCAGCGAGTATGTGGCCACCATCAAGTCGCGGCGCTCGGCTACGCTGCAACCGCAGGTGGATGGGCGGCTGACGGGGATCAGCGTTCACTCCGGCGATCATGTGCATGCGGGCCAGGCGCTGATGAGCATCGATCCGCTGCACCAGCAGGCGTCAGTCGATTCGGCGCGCGCCACTGAGCGGCAAAAAAAGGCTCTCTACGACTACAACACTTCGGAGATCGATCGCCAGCGCAAGTTGTTTGAGGCGGGCATCACCAGCCGGGACGTCTACGAACAGGCGCAGCAGGCTTATGCAAACACAAAGGCAGATTACGAGTCGGCTGGCGCACTGACCAAGACCGCGCAGGAGCAACTGGCTTATTACAGCATTCGCGCTCCCTTCGATGGCGTGGTGGGCGACATTCCGGTGCACGTGGGCGACTATGTTTCTTCTACCACCATGCTGACTACAGTGGACGAAAACAAGGATCTCGAAGCCTATATCTATGTTCCCGCCGATCGCACGGCCCAGGTGCGTCAAGGGCTAGGTGTAGATCTGTTGGACACCGGCGGCAATCTGCTGGAGCATACGCGAATTGATTTTGTTTCTTCTCAAGTAGACCCCACGCTGCAGGGAATTTTGGTGAAGGCTCCGGTGCATGCGACGCCGGAAATTCTGCGCAATGCACAACTGGTGAGGGCGCGGGTTATCTGGAGCACGACGCCGATGGCCGTGATTCCGGTGCTGGCCGTGATGCGGCAGGGCGGGCAGAGCTTTGTGTTTGTGGCCCGTCAGCAAAACGGACACTGGTCCGCGCAACAAACTGCGGTCACTCTCGGAGATACGGTGGGCAACTCCTACTCCATTTTGTCTGGGCTGAATCCGGGAGACAAGGTAGTGGTCTCAAGCACTCAATTCCTTGTGAACAATATGCCAGTAATGCCGCTGCCAGGTTCATAGGCCGTGGGCCGAATGGCTCCGCGCTCTTGCCGCGAGCCCCCACTGGCTGTGGTTGTCTCGGCCCCTGCTGAAAACGAAAGGGAAGGCTTATTTTGTTTGTCGACTTCTTCATCCATCGGCCGGTGTTTGCCACGGTGTGCGCGCTGCTCATCATTCTGTCAGGAGCGGTGTGCATTCCCACTCTGCCCATGTATCCCGCGCTGACGCCTCCGTCGGTGGTAGTCACCACCAATTACGTGGGCGCGAATGCAGACACGGTTGAAAAGGCCGTCACCATCCCGCTGGAAGAGGCCATCAACGGCGTCGAAGGAATGCGGTACATCACTTCTTCAAGCACCAACACCGGCATCAGCACCATCACGGCCACCTTCAACACCGGCTACGATCTCAACATCGCGGCCGTGGATGTGCAGAACCGCGTGGCCAGTGTGACCGGGCGGCTGCCCGCTGCCGTGAATGCGACCGGCATCACCATTACCAAGGCCAACTTTAATTTCGTCTTTGCGGCAGGCTTCTTTACGCGCGATGGACGCTACTCCCCTGAGTTCATCTCCAACTACCTCGACGTGTATGTGAAGGATGCCATCAAGCGCGTGCCTGGCGTGGGCGACGTGCTGATCTTCGGCGAGCGCAAGTATGCCATGCGCGTGTGGCTCGACCCGGTGAAGCTGGCAGCGCGCGGACTCACAGCCACGGATGTGGTGAACGCGCTGCTCGAACAGAACGTGGAAATTCCCGCCGGGCAGCTGGGCCAGCCTCCGTCGGACGCGAAACAGGCCTTTCAAATTCCTGTGCGCGTAGTGGGCCGCCTGACAAGCCCGGCCGAGTTCGACAACATCATCGTCAAGAACTCGCCTAACGGCTTGGTGCTGCTGAAAGATGTGGGCCACTCGGTGGTGGGCGCGGAAGACTACAGCACTTCGCTCGAATATTCGGGCCAGAGTGCCATGGGCTTTGCAGTCCAACTGCTCTCAAACGCCAATGCATTGGACGTGGACCGAAAGGCCAAGGCTGTTTTGGAAGAGCAGAAGAAGAGCTTTCCGCCGGGCCTTGAGTATGCCATCGCCTTCGACTCCACCACCGTGGTTGGCGACTCCATCCGCGAAGTCCTCGTCACGCTCGGCGAAGCCATCGCCATCGTGATCGTGGTCATCTTCCTTTTCCTGCTCGATTGGCGCGCCACCATCATTCCCGCAGTCACCATTCCCGTTTCGCTGATTGGAACGTTCGCGTTCATCAAGATTTTTGGCTTCAGCATCAACTCGCTCACGCTCTTCGGCATCACACTGGCCACGGGACTGGTCGTCGACGACGCCATCGTGGTCATCGAGAATGTGCAGCGCCACATCGCAATGGAGCATTCCGATCCGCACGAGGCAACATCGCATGCCATGCACGAGGTCACCAGCGCGGTCATCGCCACGTCGCTGGTGTTGATCGCGGTGTTTGTGCCCGTCTCGTTCTTCCCCGGCACCACTGGCATTCTTTACCGCCAATTCTCGCTGACCATCGCGTTTGCCATCGCCATCTCGGCCTTCAACGCACTCACGCTATCGCCGGCACTCTCCGCGCTGTTCCTGCGCGGCGAAGAAGACCGTCCCAAGCAGTTGGATTTTCTCCGCATTCCTCGCGTCTCGCGCATCTTCGCTTCATTCATCCACGGCGCTGATGCAGCCGTCAGTTGGCTGGGCCGCACCTACGCCAAATCCATTCATGTGGTTCTTAGGCTGCGCTACGTGATCCTGGTGCTCTTTTTCGTCGGGTTGGGCGCGACGTACTGGATATACAATAAGGTTCCCACCGGCTTCATTCCCCAGGAAGATCAGGGCTATCTTTTAGTTATCGTGCAGGCGCCGCCGGGGTCGTCACTGGCCTACACCACAGCCTTGGCCGACCGCGGTGCGGCTATCCTCCAGACGAATTCCGATATCAACGGGATGTTTTCTGTGATGGGCTTCGGCTTCTCCGGAGGATCCTCGAATGCCGGCCTCATGTTTGTGTCGACCAAGCCATCCGATCAGCGCCGCGGCAAAGGCCATTCGGCCGCGGACATTGTCGCCGACTTGTCGCCCAAACTGCAAAGCCTACTGTTTGCTCCAAACGGCGGCCTGGTGGCAATCTTCCAGCCGCCTGCGGTGCAAGGCATTGGGAGCTTCGGCGGATTCCAGTTCGAGCTTCAGGATCAGGGAACAAACACCATTACCGACCTTGACCGCATTGCCCACCAGATTGTGAACGCCAGCCACGCCCGTAAGGATCTCGCCGGCTTGACCACCACCTTCTCCGCCAACGATCCGCAGGAACTGGTGACCATCGACCGCGAAAAAGCCAAGGCACTGAACATTCCGCTTTCGCAAATCACAACCACGCTCGGTGTCTTCATGGGCTCGCAGTACATCAACGATTTCGATTTCAACAACCGCACCTATCGCGTCTTCGTGCAGGCCGACCAGCCCTTCCGCATGACGGCCAAGGACCTGCATAATTACTACGTCCGCTCCGACAGCGGCCAGATGGTTCCGCTCGATAACCTGACGACTGTGGCGCAAAGCTCGGGACCTCCGGTCATCAATCACTACAATCTGTTCCGCTCGGTCGAAATCGACGGCTCCCCCGCGCCGGGCTACAGTTCGGGCGAAGGTATCCAGTCCATGCAGGATCTGGCCACGCAGAATTTGATGCCCGGCATGACCTACAGTTGGACCGGCCTGACCCTCGACGAGCTCGAGTCCAGCGGCAGAGCGGTCATCATTTTCGCTCTTGGACTTCTGGTTGTCTATCTCACGCTCTCCGCGCAATACGAGAGCTTCGCGCTGCCATTCATCATTCTTCTCGCCGTGCCCATGGCGGTGCTTGGAGCAATCGGCCTGGTGGCACTGCGCGGCTACTCCAACGACGTCTATTGCCAGATTGGACTTGTGATGCTGATCGGCCTCTCGGCGAAGAATTCCATCTTGATTGTGGAATTCGCCGAACAGATACGAAAGAAAGGCCGGTCCATTGCCGAGGCGGCAATTGAGGCCGCGGAGTTGCGGCTGCGCCCGATTCTGATGACTTCATTCGCATTCATCCTCGGCGTCCTTCCGCTCGTTTTCGCTACCGGCGCGGGCGCGCTGGGACGGCGTTCGGTGGGAACCACCATCGTGGGCGGCATGTTGCTCTCCACCGTGCTCAATCTGTTTTTCATCCCCGTGCTGTACGTGATCCTGAGGCGGCTGTTGAGCTTCGGCGGCAAGTCAGAAACTGAATTGGCCGAAGCATAAAAGGCGTTGAGATCATTCCTTTTCGCGATGAGCAATTACAAAGTCCTTGATGCGGTCGTAGACCTGGCTGCTCACTACGCCCTTGTCGAACAGGTCCTGCTTGCTGCGGTAGGGCCTGAATCGCACAATCCGCTCCGCCCAGCTGCGCGTCAGCCCGGGCACTTTCAATAGCGCAGCGAGGCTGGCATGGTTGATGTCCACGCGCTGCTCCGGAGGCGGCGCCGACGTTGATGTTTTCGGCACACCGGGGCTGTCGCGGTCCTGATTCTGCGCCAACGCTCCGAGGCAAAGGCACAAAAGAGCAAGCGCGCCCATCGACCGTAATGCTCTTGATTGCACGACCCCTATTCTCCTCTCCGTTCTTCTTCACTGCAATAGGAACATTTGACACCGCACGGTGTTTGCACTTAAGGTTTGAATCAGATGCAGAGCCGCCACCATCACGGTCACCACCATGATCATGGGACATCCATGCCGGCGGACTGCCATGGCCTGAAGTAGACGGCCAGAGAGATTCGAGAGATACCAAGCCCGCCGGCGATCAACGCTGGCGGGCTTTTTGCTGCGCGGACAAGAATTCAAAACAAGAGTCAGGAAACGAATGAGCAACGACACACCGACAATTGACTTCGACAAGATGGACGGGCTCGTCCCCGGAATTGTGCAGGACGCCGCCACGGGCGAGGTGCTTATGCTTGGCTTTCTCAACTCCATGAGCTATGCCAGGACGCTCGAGTCCGGCTTCGTCACCTTCTGGAGCCGCACGCGCCAAAAGTTGTGGATGAAAGGCGAGACCAGCGGCAATCGCCTGCGCATCGTCTCTGCATCTACTGACTGCGACAATGACACGCTGCTGTTCCGCGTTCAGGTTGAGGGCGATGGCCTTGTCTGTCACGAAGGCACCGTGAGTTGCTTCACGCGCCCCATCGCATTCGCCGAAACTTCAGAATTCAAGAAGAAGGAAGAATCCCGTGGCTAACAAACTTCGTCTCGGCATCCCCAAAGGCAGCCTGCAAGATGCCACCATTGCTCTCTTCAAGCGCGCCGGCTGGAATATTTACGCCGACGGCCGCTCCTATTTTCCTTCCATCGACGACCCCGAGATCGAGTGCATGTTGATTCGCGCGCAGGAAATGGCTCGCTACGTCGATCACGGCGTCCTCGACGCGGGTCTGACCGGCATCGACTGGGTGGTGGAGAGCGGGCTCGACGTCACCAGCGTAACCACGCTTACTTACGCCAAGCAAAGCCGTAGCAAGGTGCGATGGGTGCTGGCCGTTCCGGAGGCCAGCGGATTTGAGAAAGCCGAAGATCTGGAAGGCAAAATCATCGCCACTGAATTGGTTGAAGTCAGCAAGCGCTACTTCGCATCGAAGGGCGTAAATGTGAAGGTAGAGTTTAGTTGGGGAGCAACGGAAGTGAAGCCGCCTATGCTTGCCGATGCCATTGTCGAAGTCACTGAGACCGGCAGCTCCCTGAAGGCCAACCACCTCAAGATCATTGACACGGTGCTCGAGAGCGAGACGCATTTGATCGCCGGCAAGGCCACGCTCGGGGACGCATGGAAGCGCGAGAAGCTTGATCAAATCGCGTTAATGCTGCGCGGCGCCATCGCTGCGCAGTCGCAGGTTGGCCTGATGCTCAACGTCAAGAGGGACGACCTGGAAGCCGTGCTCGCCGTGCTGCCCTCGCTCAACTCACCCACCATCTCGCAGTTGAGCGACTCAGAGTGGGTCGCGGTCAACACCATCGTCGAGGAGCGCGTAGCGCGCGACGTAATTCCGCGGTTGAAGGCAGCCAAGGCAACGGGCATCGTCGAATACCCGCTCAACAAGGTAGTGCTCTAGTTCGGAGACAACGATGAAGATCATCCGAACCAAAGGACGAGGCGCGGCGCGGACAGCCGAGATTCTAGCCGCACTCGAGCGTCGCGGCGGTGCTGCGCTGGATGCTGTGCTGCCCACCGTGAAACGCATCGTCGCCAATGTGCGCAAACACGGTGACCGCGCCCTTCTGCGATACGCAGTTCAATTCGACGCCCTGAGCGACGCCGCGACACTGCGCATCACGCAAGATGAGATGGCCGCGGCATGGAACGCTATCGATCCATCGATTCAACTGGCTCTGCGCACCGCGGCCGCGCAGATTCGAACCTTTGCGCAGTGGCAAATGCCCACTTCGTGGGACAAGTCTCCCATCGAAGGCCTGACGACAGGGCAGCTCGTGCGGCCGCTTGATGCCGTCGGCTGTTATGTCCCCAGCGGCCGGCATCCGCTGCCTTCCACGCTGCTGATGACTGCGATTCCAGCGCAGGTAGCAGGCGTTGCGCGCGTTGTTGTGGTCTCACCGAAACCCGCGCCGGAGACTTTAGCCGCCGCGCACCTGCTCGGAATCTCGGAGTTCTATCGTGCTGGCGGCGCGCATGCCATCGCCGCATTGGCTTATGGCACCGCAACGATTCCACGCGTCGACAAGATCGTCGGCCCCGGCAATCTTTACGTCACCGCGGCCAAGCGCCTGGTCGCCTTTGATTGCGCCATCGATATGCTCGCCGGCCCAACCGAGATTGTCGTAACAAGCGAGTGCGGCCACGCAGCCGATATCGCCTCCGACTTGGTTGCGCAAGCCGAGCACGACCCTGAAGCTCTTGCCATCTTCATCACCACACGCGCCGACCTGGCGAAGGAAGTGGTCGCGGAAGCGAAGCAGCGGAGCCGCGACAATCCGGTTGCGCGTGAAGCACTGGATCGCCATGGACTCGTGGTCGCTGCCTCCACCATCGAGGAAGCGCGCATGATCGCTAATCGCCTTGCGCCCGAGCACCTCACCGTTGATTCGCATTCCGATCTCGATTGGGTGCAGAACGCGGGCTCGGTTTTTGTTGGCCGCTGGTCTGCGCAGCCCCTCGGCGATTACATCTCCGGACCCAATCACACGCTTCCCACTGGCGGCATGGCGCGTGTGCGCGGCGGCTTAAGCGTCAACGACTTCGTCAAACTGATCACCGTGCAGGAGTATTCCGCAAAGGCAGCCCGCTCCCTCGGCGAACCCGCAGCGTTGCTGGCCGAGGCCGAAGGGCTGACCGCCCATGCGGAAGCCATTCGCGCTCGGTTTACGAGGAGGCCGCGTGGTTGAATCCACAAGAACAATCGCTCCGCAACCCCGGGCACGCGTGCGGGGCATGAAGGAGTACCATCCGCCGCTCGGCAGCCGAGAGCTGCTGCGACTTGATTTCAACGAAAACACCCTCGCCTGTTCGCCGAAGGTGAGAGAAGTGCTAGGAAGCATCTCGGCCGGTGAGCTCACGCGCTATCCAGAACGCGAGCCGGTCGAAACCATCGTCGCCGCATATCTTGGCCTTTCTGCGCGACAGGTGGCCCTTACCAATGGGGTCGACGAAGCTATTCACGTAGTCTTCGAAGCATTTCTCGAAGCCGGCGACGAATTGCTGCTCCCTGTGCCCACCTACGCCATGTATGAGGTCTACGCATCCGCGACCGACGCGCGCATCGTGACCGTTCAGGCCGCCGACGATCTGCAATTTCCCTTCGACCGCCTGCTTGCCGCCATCACACCGAAGACAAAAATCATCGCCATCGCCAACCCCAACAGCCCGTCCGGCTCTGCCGCGACACATGCACAGCTTCTCGAGATCGCTCGACGCGCGCCGCATGCCGTGCTGCTGGTCGATGAGGCGTACTTTCATTTCCATGGCGAGACAGTGATCGACCAGATCGACGGGTTTCCCAACCTGTTTGTTACACGCACCTTCTCCAAAGCCTATGGGCTCGCCGGTTTGCGTATTGGTGTGCTCGCCGGTCCCGTCGAACTTATGCGCTGGGTGCGCCGCGTGCTCTCGCCTTACAGCGTCAACTCGCTGGCGCTTGCCTGTCTACCGTCCGCGCTCGAAGACACTGCTTACATCGAGTGGTACGTCGGCGAAGTGCTTGCGGCGCGCGCAGAATTTGAAGCCTCTCTCGACGCCGTAAAACTCCGCCGCTGGCCCAGTCGCGCCAACTTCATTCTTGTCGACATCGGCCCCAGGCATGTGGAGTTTGTCCATGCAATGCGCGCCGACGGCGTGCTGGTGCGCGACCGGTCAAACGATCCAGGCTGCGATGGCCGAGTCCGCATCACGATTGGAACGCGCGAACAAATGCGGCAAGCGATCGAGGCTCTCAATCAAGCAGTCGCGTCCTTGAATCTTGGAGTAAATTCAAAATGATAAGAACAAAGAAAGCCAAATCTGAAGCGAAGAAAGGCGCGCGAACTTCGATCGTCGAGCGCAACACCGCAGAGACACGCATTGCAATCCATCTCATCATTGAAGGCCGTGGCCTGTACAAAATCAGTACGGGAATCCGCTTCTTCGATCACATGCTGGAGTTGTTTACGCGCCACGGCGCCTTCGATCTTGAACTTAAATGCGACGGCGATCTCGACGTGGATCAGCATCACACCGTGGAAGACGTAGGCATCGCGCTGGGCGAAGCGTTCGACCGCGCCCTCGGCGATAAGCGCGGCATACTCCGCGCCGGATACTTCCTCATGCCCATGGACGAGACACTCGCAATCGCAGCAGTTGACCTCAGCGGCCGCACGGCATTTGCGGTTGATACAAAAGTCCGCACGCGGCTTGTTGGCGACTTGCAAACCGAGCTCGTCACTGATTTCTTTGAGGGCTTCGCACGTGGAGCCCGCGCCAACGTTCATGTAAAGACCATGTACGGTCGCTCCAATCATCACAAGATCGAGGCCATTTTCAAGGCATTTGCGCGGGCGCTTCGCGTAGCCTGCTCGCGCGACAGGCAACTGGGAGACATGCTTCCTTCTACCAAGGGACTGCTCTAATGCGCGTAACCGTCATCGACTACAAGGCGGGCAACCTGACCTCGGTGCTCAAGGCGCTGCGTCATCTCGGCGCAGAGGCCGAAGTCACCGATGGTGACCTCCTCCCCATTGAAAATGCGGAGCGAATCGTGCTGCCTGGCGTCGGACATTTTCAAGCCACGGAACGTCTTGACGCCACCGCTCTCACACCTGCCATCCGCGCAGCCATCGCGCGAGGAGTTCCATTCCTCGGCATCTGTGTGGGAATGCAATGGCTTTATGCGGGCTCAGGCGAAGCTCCCAATCAGCCCGGTTTTGGTCACTTCGCTGAATCCTGTACCCGCTTTCCCGACGGTGCTGAGAAGATCCCACATGTCGGATGGAACTCGCTCGATGTGTGCGCCGGTTCACGCCTCCTCGCCGGCGTCGAACCCGGTGAGTTTGTCTATTTCACGCATTCGTACAGAGCCCCGGTAACCACAGACGCTGCGGCGATTACCCATTACATCGACCCGTTCGCCGCGGCTGTCGAGCGCGCCAACGTGATGGGCGTTCAGTTTCATCCGGAGAAGTCCGGCGCAACTGGGCTCAAGATCCTTGGAAATTTCCTTTCGTGGAAAAGAGAGGCGGGGGCGTGATTACCAAGCGCATCATTGCCTGCCTCGATGTCCACGCGGGCCGCGTCGTGAAGGGCGTGCAGTTCGTCGACATCGTCGACGCGGGCGATCCGGCTGCCCTCGCCGCGCGCCATGCCCGCGAGGGCGCCGACGAAATTGTACTGCTCGACATCACCGCGACGCACGAAGGCCGCCAGACGCTTCTCGAAACTGTGCGCCGCACCGCCCGCGAGCTATTCATTCCCTTCGCCGTCGGTGGCGGCATCCGCTCCGCAGACGACGCAGCGCAGGTTTTCGAAGCCGGCGCAGACAAAGTAAGCGTGAACTCTGCGGCGCTCGCCGACCCGATGCTGATCGACGCCATAGGCCGCAGCTTCGGAGCGCAGGCCGTTGTCGTGGCGATCGACGCGCGCCGGGACCCTCAGGCGGCTGATCCTGTTCGCGACGCGGAAGTGTTTGTGCAGGGCGGTCGAAAACTAGCCGGCCGCCGCGTGGTTGAATGGGCACGAGAAGCTGAGACTCGCGGCGCAGGCGAGATCCTGCTCACGTCAATGGACACCGACGGCACGCGTGCAGGCTTTGATTGCGAACTGACTGCTGCCGTCAGCGAAGCCGTAAGCATTCCTGTGATTGCTTCGGGCGGCGCGGGAACTGTCGATCATTTTATCGATGTGTTCGGGCGCGGCAAAGCCGATGCTGCGCTTGCGGCGAGCATCTTTCACTTCGGCGTATCGAGTGCGCGCGCGCTCAAGGAGGAGTTGGCGCGCGCCGGCGTTTCTGTGAGGCTCCCATGTTGATCCCCTCCATCGATCTGCTGGGCGGCCGCATCGTTCAGCTCGTTCAGGGTGAGAAGCTTCGCCTGGCTTTCGACGATTTCGATTACTGGATCGAAAAGTTCTCCAAGTTCCCGTTGGTCCAGCTGATTGATCTCGACGCGGCCATGCGCCAGGGCGACAACTCAGAACTTGTCGCGATGATTGCCGGCAGACTTCCAGTGCAGGTAGGGGGCGGAATCCACTCCATCGACCGCGCGCGCCGGGTGCTCGACGCGGGCGCAAGGCGCGTCATCATTGGCTCCGCACTCTTCTCTGAAGCCGGCAAGGTAAACGCAGCCTTTGCTGCCGAACTTGCCGCGGGCATTGGAGCGGAGCGCGTCGTCGCTGGTATCGACACAAAAAACGGCCGCATCGCCGTGAAAGGCTGGAAAGCGCAGGTCGCGCTTACTCCCGATGAAGCAATCCCGCAGCTCGAAAACCATGCGGGCGCATTTCTTTACACCCACGTCGACTGCGAAGGGCTGATGCAGGGCTTCCCCATTGATACGGCCTCACGCCTGCGCAAACTGACGCGGAGGCAACTCATCGTCGCGGGCGGCATCCGCAGTCAGCAGGAAGTGGAAGTTCTCGACGCATTGGGTGCAGATGCGGTAGTGGGGATGGCTGTTTACACGGAATTGTTATCGGTGTAATGCGTCGATGCTCCGTTAAACATCATGCGGCGCGGTTGAACGGTCACAAGAACAATCGGATATGCTGGATGCAGAGACTTTTTCCAACCTAGCAAGAAGAGGATCGTAATTATGACGACGAAGCAAAGCGGCTTGCGGCTGGCGAAGCGGCTGGACGAGGTTGGATTCTCTGATATTGTGCAGATCCGTAACAAGGTGATGGAACTGCGCGCGGAGGGAGTGGATGTGCACGCGCTGCACGGCGGCGAGCCATTCTTCGAGACTCCGCCCGATATCAAGTACGCGGCTATCCAGGCTCTGGTTGAGAATCAGACGCATTATGCGCCGTCTTCCGGGCTGCTGCCGCTGCGCAAGGCACTCGTGGAAAAGCTCGCACGCAAGAATGGCCTGCATGTGAGCACCGATGAAGTCATCGCCACGGTGGGCGGATCGCAGGGGTTGTATGCGGCTTTTCAGAGCGTGCTCGATGCAGGGGACGATGCACTGGTTTTTTCTCCATACTGGACGCCGATCGCCGACCTAATCACGGGGGCGCAGGCGCGGCCGTTGCGCGTGCCCACCAGCACAGCGCGGCGCAATGGCATTCACAAAACGCTGCAGCAGTTTTCGACCCCGCAGACGCGCGCCATTTATTACAACACCCCGCAGAATCCGAGCGGTCTTGTTTTTACGCGCGCGGAGGCGGAAGAGGTTGCAGCATTCGCCATTGAACGCGACCTGATCGTGATTGCCGACGAGGCTTATGAAGATCTGGTCTACGATGGCGAGCATGTGTCGATCGCCTCGCTGCCGGGGATGGCGGAGCGCACGATCACCTGTTTCACCTTCTCGAAAACGTACGCCATGACAGGTTGGCGCGCCGGATATGCCGTGGCCCAGGAGCCGTTCATGACTGCGCTGCGCAAAATCGTTCTCTACTCAACCAACGGCGTCACCACATTTGTGCAACACGCTATGATCCATGCGCTCAAGACGCCCGAGGCGGAGATTGCCGCATTGCGCGAGGAATATCGCAAGCGCCGTGATCTGCTGGTATCCGGCTTGAATGAAGTGGGTCTGGAGTGCGCGTCGCCGGCCGGAGCCTTCTATGCGTTTCCAAATGCGGAAAAGATCCACAAGGAAAGCCGCACGGCGGCAAAGCTGCTGCTTGAAAAGGCCCACGTCGCCACCATTCCGGGATCAGTCTTCGGCGCGCAGGGAGAGGGCCATCTCCGCTTCGGCTACGCCATTACGCTGAAGGAGATTGAGGACTGCGTGGAGGCGCTGCGCCGCTTCTTCGCATGATTCTTGGTATTATTCCTCTGACTCGCCTGTCGCGAGGCTTGTTTCCACGCGTGCGGCGCGCAAGAGCCGGGCGATCTGCTTCAGATGCAGTTGCACTGCATAGGCGCGAAGAATCTCGGCCTGCGAGAATTCAATGCCAGTGTGCCTCACCTGGTCCATGCGGGTTTCTAGTTGCTTAATGTCCCCTTCAAGATCAATATGCGGCGGCTCAATATCGAAACGCCATTCATGGATGCGGGATGCCACGTAATGAAAACCGCTCAAGACATCGACCGCAAGCTTGCCCAATTCCGGCTCCAGTTGCTGCGCATATGCATCCTGATGGCTGTCTTTGACTGAGAACTCAAGCGCCACCAGCGCATCGAAGAGGGAGCGGCCAGACTGCGACAACATGTTCAGGCCCTCGCGCCAGCCAGGGCCGCCAGAAGGCTCGTTGCGCGCGGCATCGAGAAGTTGAGAGTTGCCCCGAAGCATGGCAAGGGAATCTTCGCGCGACGACCGCAGGTTTCCGGCGGGTGTCCCGCGAAAGCCCTTCAAGATGGCCTCAAAGAACGAACCGAGCAACAGGAACTCCTGCGCAAGTCCGTCGCGCAGCCGCAGTCTCGCGCGATCGGGAAAGACGAGGACGGTCACAGCTAGCGCAACCACAATTCCCAACATCACCTCGCCCACGCGACCGAGCGCCAGGGTCCAGCGCGGACCAGTCTTCTCGACCAGCATCACAATCGTGACAGTGACGCCAGCCAGACGCGAGCTGTTTCGCAATCCCAGCGCGCCGCATACGATCATCGCTGCAAGCACGGCCAGGATGTAGTTCCAAGGAAGCACCCAGAACAGCGAAAACGAGAAGCCAAGCACTGCGCCGATCAGAGTTCCGAGAATGCGATCGCGCGACGCGGTCACGGTTGCGCCTACATTTGACTGCAACACAATGATGGCGCTGATTGAGCCCCAGTAGCCGTCGCGCCAACCGAACAGCTTCACCAGCCACCAGCACAGCGCCGCAGCCAACGCAGTCTTCGCCGCGTGGATCAGTAGTCGCTGCCGCTCCCAGGAGAGTATCCCCTGCGTCGCATTCTTCTCCATACGTAGCTTGCTCCGGAGCCGCTGCTGAGACCACGTTTTGTTTGCGTTCAGACGCATCAAGGTATCCGGTGGAAAGCCGTTATAGGTAAAGGCTATCAGTTTGCGAAGCTTGGTTGGCCTCGCCGGAATTCGCCCTGTCCGTTTAGCATCAATTCATGACCTCTGAATCAATCCAAGCTTCGGTCAAGGTTCTCCGTGTCGGATATCCGGCGACGCTGGCGCCAGAACTGTTGAGCGATTTCCCGAAGGAAGTCGAGCTCATTCCCGTGTCCGACTCACCGGGGCCGGAGATCGAGATCGACGTATGGATTCCGGACCCCTATCCGACGCGGGCGATGCGTGCGTGGCCGAAACTGCGCGGCGTGCGCCTGGTGCTCTCATTGATGGCGGGCACGGAATGGATACCACGCACGGTGGGCCCGCATGTCACCATCTGCAATGCCCGCGGGGCGCACAACATTTCCACCGCGGAATGGACACTGGCCTCGATTCTGGCCATGCTCAAATACTTTCCGCTTTTTCTTGAGGTGCAGCACTCCGGCCACTGGAAGCGCCGCTTCGAAGCCAGCGCACACTACGCGTCCATTACCGGCGATACGCGGCCGCTTTATCCGCCGGTGATGCTCGAAGAACTCACTGGCAAGACCGTCCTGCTGGTTGGCTATGGCTCCATCGGCAAAGACATTGAACGGATGTTTGCGCCCTTCAAAGTGAATCTGCTGCGCGTGGCCCGCAGCGCGCGGACCGAACCACTCGTTCATGCAGCGAGTGACCTGGACAGCCTGTTGCCACTGGCTCATGTGGTCGTTCTCATATTGCCTGCAACTGCGGAATCGAACAAGATGATCGGAACCCGCCAACTTGCGCTAATGCCGCAAGGCGCATTGCTGGTGAACGCCGCACGCGGACCGATCGTCGACACGGATGCATTGGTTGAAGCGCTCAATGCAGGCCGCATTCGCGCCGCCCTCGACGTCACCGATCCCGAGCCGCTTCCGGATGGACACCCCTTGTGGAGTTGCCCCAACCTGCTGCTCACGCCGCATGTGGGCGGATCGAGTCCGCAATTTGCGGTGCGTGGCCTGCGCATCGCCGCGGAAGAACTGCGCCGTTATATCGCCGGCGAGCCGTTGCAGAATATAGTTCAGGCCGCTGTGTGAAACGCTGCCGCCCGCTGCCAGGCGCGTAGTCCAAGCACTGCAAGCACCACGAAGGCAGCGTAAAGCGCAGCCGTCGTCCACATGTCCTTGTATAGGTACTCGCCGACGTACACTGCGTCTACGACGATCCATAGCCACCAATTGGCCGTGTGCTTCCGCGCCTCCCACCAACTGGCTACGAGGCTGAAAACAGCCAGGGCAGCATCCAGGTGGGGAAGAGCTGCTCCAATTCTGGCCATCCACCATCCCACTACTACGCTGCCGAGCGCCCCCACTATCAATCCAGCGAGCCAGTCTCGCAGACGCATTGGCACGACGCGCACCTCGCCATCTACACGTGCACCTCGCCACCAGTTCCACCAACTATAAAGTGTAAAGCCGATGAAGAACACTTGAAGAAACGTATCGGATTTCAGATTTTCATGATGAAAGACGATCAAGTAGAGCACGTCGGATACAAGGACCACCGGCCAGCAGAGGAGAGTTCGGCGCGTGGTGAGCCAGATGCCAACGAGAGTGATGGCCGCGGCGACATTCTCCAGCCAATTCGCGGCAAGATAGCTCGAAATTGCCATCCAAGCGGTCATGATCCGGTTCTCACCGGCTTGCGCCCTGCGGCCCATTCACGCAACACCTCCAGAATCCGTCTGCCGGACGCACTCTGGAACCAGTGAGCATGTCCAACGAGCCAGCCGTCGTATGCCATGCGCGCATTTTCTTCGGAGTGAAGTACGCCCAGAAAGTAGTCCGCTTCAGAGAGCGCAAACTCTGCGTGACAGATCGCAACCATCGGCGCCAACGCGGCCGCTTCATCACTGCTCATTGGGCGCACCGATTCATAGCCATCAAGCAGTGCAAGCAGATGATCCAAGTGGACAGGCACTTTCTCGGGATTTTCCGGATGCTCCACGAGGACAAGCCATTCCACAATGTTGCGCTCGATTGCGTGAGCCAAGTCGTGTACTGCATTGGTTCGGTCGGCAAGGCTGAAATCGATGACCGCTGCAGCGCCGGCATTGCCTCCTTCTGCGTTCCAAAGGAGATTGGACGCGTGCAGATCGTTGTGTGTCCAAAGCGTCGTAAGCGCGGGCAGCAGAGGGCGCAACTCCAATTGATACGGAGTGAGTAATTCCATTGCCTCTTCCGCATGCGAGTGCACGCATGGATGGCTTGCCAATGCCGGACGCGCTGCCAGATAACGGCGCAACTCCGCGCGCGAATTGGCGGCCGCAAAGATCGTGAAGCTGGCTACAAGTGGGCGAGGCTTGCGTCGGGGCGCGCTGAATCCCTCCGCGGCAAGATGCAATTGCGCCAGCGCCTGCCCAGCGGAGCGAGCATGCCCTGCGGTTTGAAACGGAGTCCAGGAGGGCGCATCTCCGTAAAGATCGAAGCTCTCAGGCGCTTCATGCACCTCGTACACGCACTCGCGATGCTCGATTGCGGTCTCGCCTTGTGCGTTTGCAAACACACGCGGCACAGCTGCTCCATGGGCGTGCAGATGCTTCAGAAATCGGTGCTCCTCCAGCAATCCTTCTCGGTCGCGCACGCTGCGATGGTGGCGCTTGATAAATACTGGTTTGCGCTCAGTCGTCACTACGGCGGCGGCGGAAAATGGCCGAGGGCTCGCACGCAGAATCTCAAGTGGGCCGCCGAGCTTGGGAAACTGGACCAACAACGCACGCACTTCTTCCATCGTCAGCGGCGCCCAGTCGGGCTCCGCCAGCGTGCCATCCATCCCGTGCGCTCTCACCGTCGCGGTCATTGCATGAACATCTTTCTGCTCAATCAGCGAAACAACAAATGCGCAATCTCAAAAAGTGTAATGGGCTGAGAGCCGCACGGTCGCTGGCGCACCCAGCCAGATGAAGGTATCGCCGTAATTGGCGCCGGTGTCGCTCCAATAGCGCTTGTCGGCAATGTTGTCGGCATAAATTCTGAAGGTCACGTGGCCTTGCTCGCCTCCAGGCGTGTAGCGCGCGCCGAGGTTGAAGAGGTTGTAGGCAGGCACGCTTACCACATCGTCCCGGGTGGCTTCCTTGCGGCTTGTATAGCTCCAGCCAGGCATCAGATGTAATCCGCGCGCGTGCGGCACCGTCACGTCAGCAAATGCAGTAGTGCGAAGGTGCGGAACATTGATCACCTGCTTGTTGTCAAAGGAAGGCGTGCCGGTATCGTTGGAGACTGCATTGATCGCCGATGCCGATGCCGTCAATCGCAGCCATGAAGCTGCTTTCCCTTGCGCATTCAGTTCCACGCCGTCGTGCGTTTCGCGGCCCTCGGATTCAAAGCACAGAGTGCCGGGCCCGCCAAACTCACTTGCCGCGCAGAAGCCGTCGGGAGCCTGAGTCACTTTGGGATAAATGAACGGCGCGCGCATGCGATAGAGAGCGGCGGTGAGCAAAATGCGCTGGCCCGGCTCGTACTTGGCACCTACTTCAGCCTGGCGCGTCAAATAGGGTTCCAGAAACTGGCTCGCGTTATCAACCCACCAAGGCCCCTCCGGCCCAAGCGACAACATCACTCCATAGTTGCCATAGAGCGTAAGGCTGGTCAGCGGGTTGAACGTGACGGCGTACTGCGGGAGCCACAGAAGTTTGTCCGTGATTGTGGGTGGAGTCGCCGGGCTGGTTGCGGTGAGGGAGTAGTTGTTGTCGCGGAGTGAATCCTCGCGTCCGCCGGCAAGCAGTTGAATGCGGCCGGGAAGATGAATTCTGTCCTGCACAATCGCGGACGACTGGTGATTGTCTTCCCACAATGCGCGCGGGCCGGCGGATTCAAGCGGACTCTCGATGGGGATTGGCGCGATGGGCTGATAGATGTTCTCCGATCCGATGTAGGTGTACACCGCACCATCCTCCACCGTGGAGGGCGCGTTCGCTGGCGGCGCTCCGGGCTGGTGCACGCTGCGCAGGAAGAGCGCGCCCCCGCCCGCTAGATCTTGTTCGATTGGCCCGGTCTTGATGTGGCCGATGAGCAATGCTTCGGCTTCAGCGTCGATGCGCAGT
>Ga0302310_10001293_pt1 | contig 21404 bp, 13 predicted proteins | sample III_Palsa_N1_2_FD_200451 | JGI IMG/M metagenome (GOLD analysis project Ga0302310, IMG submission 200451) | Peat permafrost microbial communities from Stordalen Mire near Abisko, Sweden - III_Palsa_N1_2 | ecosystem: Environmental > Terrestrial > Soil > Palsa > Peat permafrost | place: Sweden...
ACAGCTTCAAAATACAGGGGTCTCTCCACTTCGCTGCGCTTCGGTCGAGATGACAGAGTTGGGGTGGGGACGAACAACGAATGAAACTAACCCACTACCGAAAATCGGCTCAACCTGGCGTCTGGTAACCTCACTTCGAAGCTCAGGTGGAGAATCTCCTGAATCCGCCTCCAATATGCTGCCTGCTCCGCCTATATTCCGTAGCGTCTCCCAAATCCTCTCCGAAGACGCTTCCAACTGGCTGACCTGCGGGCCTGAGAAGGCACTCAGCCCCTCTCCCGAGTACAGCACGGCCGCTGGAGTACCCTTATCGCAATGCTTTACGTTAATGCCAGCACAGGGTAAGCCTATGTAAACAAACGACAAGCATGGCAAAAAATGAAATTATCTCCATAACCGTGAATTAACTTGCCGAGGATGTGTCCAGAGTGGTTCCCTGCGAATCAAGCACTCGCCACGCAACAGGCTTCCGGTACCTGGACATCTGCCGGGCTCTCGCTTCGACGTTGCATGGACTAACCAAACAGGAGATCACCGGAATGAAGAAACATCTCGCAATTTTTGCCACCGCACTGGCCGTTATTCTGGCTGCGCCTCATGCGTCAGCCCAGGGCTCCGGCTCGGGTCAGAGTTCTGGCTCGACGACTACCCAGGCTGCTCCCACATCGGATGCCAGCACCACTACAACGACCAAGAAGGGCAAGTCCACGGGCGTCAAGAAGACCTCGGGCAGGGCTGACTCTGAGTTAGCCGATCTTTCCACCAAGCTGACCCTGACAGACGATCAAAAGGCCAAGATCAAGCCGATCATCGATGACAAGGAAGCCAAGATTCACACCGTCAAGATGGCCAAGACGACCTCGCCGGATGACCAGAAGGCGAAAGATAAAGCGATCCGTGAGTCGTCAGACGCCCAGATCCGCGCTCTGCTGACACCCGCCCAACAGAAAACTTTCGACGAGTCGAAGAAAGGCAAGAAAGAGGCAGAGGCTTCCGCCGCCGCTCCTCCCGCCTAATCCCCCATACGCTTTGAATTTGGGGCGGCGGCAAGCTTCCTGGGATAGCTGCCGCCCTACTTTTTGCTCCGTACGCCCATATTCATGATCTTTCTCTTGCAGGAGTCCCTGGTGTTCCGCTTCCAAACCCCAGCTGTAAAACCCTTGACCGTCTCCCTGGTTGCCCCGACCCGCTTGCTCGCAGCAATCTGTCTGCTCGGTGCCGTAGCTTCCGGATTGGCGCAAGAACCGGCGCCACCGCCGAACGTCCCTTCCATCCATGTCAGCACCACGCTGGTGGAAGAAGATGTGACCGTCGTCGACTCGCATGGCAACCCAGTGCATGGGCTGAAGCAGTCTGACTTCACGATCTTCGAGGAGGGCAAGCCGCAGCACGTCAGCCACTTTGAGGAACATGCCACTCTCCCGCCCGCGGACGTCGCCAAACTGCCGCCTATGCCCAAGCTGGACCCCGGCGTCTTCACCAACTTCACCGCCGTCCCGGAGCAGGGGCCGGTCAACGTCATCCTGCTCGATTCGCTCAACACGCCGTTGCAGTCCCAGGCGTATGTTCACGCGCAGCTCAAAAGTTACATCGAGAGCATGAAGCCGGGCACGCGCGTCGCCATCTTTGCCATGAGCCGCGAGCTGCACCTGCTACAGGGGTTCACCTCCAACCCCGAAATCCTCAAAGCCGTGATGAACTCCAAAAAGGGTACGATGCAGGCATCGCAGTTGCTGGACAACAGCGTCTCCGGCGATCTGGGCCCCGACTCCACCCTCTCCGACCTTTACTCCGATGGCGGCGGCAACGATCCGGCCTTCGCCCAGGCACTGGCCCAGATTCAACAGTTCGAGGCCGAGCAACAAAGTTTCGAACTCCAGATGCGCGCCCAATACACGCTCGACGCGCTCAACCAGTTGGCGCGCTATCTCTCCGGGCTGCCGGGGCGTAAGAACCTCATCTGGTTCTCCGGGTCCTTCCCCATCGACATCATGCCCGATGGCGATCTCGCCGACCCCTTCGCCGCCATGGGCGACAGCGAAGACGAGTTTCGCGAGACGGTAACGCTGATGGCACGCAGTCACGTCGCCGTCTTCCCCATCGATGCTCGAGGCCTCTTTGTCAACGGCAACAATAACGCCGAGCTCTCCGGCGCGAAGTATGCCGCAGATCCGACCCAGGTCACCAAGGACATCTCCTCGTTCTTCAACCAGACCTCCTCCGAGCACAGCACCATGCTCCAGATGGCGGAGAAGACCGGCGGCAAGGCGTTCATCAACACCAACGGCCTGAAGGACGCCGTGGATCAGGCCATCGACTTCGGCTCCAACTACTACAGCATCAGCTACTACCCCGCCAAGCATAACTGGGACGGCAACTTCCACTCCATCTCCATCAAGGTCACCGACCCCCATTTGAAGCTGAGCTACCGCATCGGCTACTACGCCGACGACCCCGACGGCCCACCCAACAAGGCTGCGAAGCCGATCTTCGGCGCCATCTCCGCCACCTCGGTCGCCGATCCCACGGAGACGGCGCATGTGAAGGAGATGCGGGCCGCCATGCAGTTCGGCGCGCCCCAGCCCACGCAGATCGTCATGAAGGTCAAGGTCTCGTTGCTAGGCCCGGGGCATGAGGTCAAACTCGCCGACGGCAACGTGGCCGATCCCAAGACCAAGGGGCCCTATCAGCGCTACGCGGTCGACTACGCGGCCGACGCCCGGCATGTGCAGTTTGTCCCCAACGCGGACGGAACCACCTTCAAGGCCACGGTGGAGTTCGCCGTGCTGGTCTATGACGACCAGGGCATCCTGATCAACTCGATCAGCCGCACCGCGGTGGCGAACGTCGACCAGGCTACCAAGGAGAAGATCGTCAAGTCCGGCATGCACATGCATCAGGAGATCAGCGTCCCCATGAAGGGGCACTACTGGCTGCGTGCCGGCGCCCACGACCGCGTTGGCGACCGCATGGGCGCCGTCGAGCTGAGCCTGGACAACGTTAACAAGATCGCAGCCGCGGCCGCACCTGCAACACCCGCCCCGGCCCCGGCCAAGTAAATCCTGACTCAGTGTGGAGCTGCAGGCGGCGTTGTAGCTGGGGTCTCACTCACGCTAAACGGTGGCGTTGCCGCCGGCGGTGGCGTTGGAGCGGTCGATGAAGGCGTCGGCTTGCCCGTCACGGTATTCGGCTCCATAATCTCCACCCGTGTCCCATCAGGATCGTACAGGTTCACCTGGCGCTTGCCATTGACTCCGGTGGCGATCGTCAGAGGCTTGCCATAGTCCTTGTAGGCGGGACGCGACTCCAGATCGGCCACGGATTTCTCAATGTCCGGCACCACCAGCGAGAGGTGGTTCTTGGTCCCCCACTTGGCCGCATCGGGCAGCGAGTGGTAGAGCATCAGTTCGATATAGTCGTCGCCATCCGGCACCTTCATGTTGATCCAGCTCAGTTCCTTCGGATTGGCGCCGCCGCGCCACGTCTCCGTGAAGCCCAGCATCTTGTAGAAGTCCGTGGTCTTCTCCGCATCGCCGGCCATGTATCCCAGGTGATAAATGCGCGGCGAGATCCGTGTCGCGGGCAGGAACTTGCCGGCCGCCTGCATCTCCAAGCCGTCGGGCAGGCTTTGCACAAACTCGATCAGCATCCCGTTGGGGTCCTTGATCTCGAACGCGTAGTCGCCTGTGCGCGTCTTACCGCCATCGCCGAGCTTGACCTTGTAGCCCTTGGAGCGCAGATAGATTCGCATCTCCTCGATGTCATCCACCGTGAAGCAGAGATGGCTCATCATGCTGGGCGGTCTCGTCGGCGCCTCGTTGAAGAGCTCAATGTGCTGATGGTCGTTGATCTTGATGAACGCGATCCGGATATCCTCGCTGTCCTTCTTGGTCAGCGTGTAGCTCTCGTCATAACCGAGCAAGTCGTGCCAGAACGCAATCGCCTTGGGAAGATCGGACACAAAATAGCCAACATGCGATATGCCGGTGATGTGTGGCCGTTCCGGCGCTGTTTGGGCAGGTAGAGCCGGGCTTAGGAGGATCGCTAAGAGAGAGGAAAGCGTGAGGAAGCACTTCGTCAACGACTGCTTGCTATGCATGGATATCACCTGTCTGAAACTGTTTTCTGTAGAGAACTGGTTGTCTAGTCAGCGAATTTTTCTTACGTCACCTCGGCTGTCGTCAGCCTCGGCACAAGCAACTGGATCACGGCGATAGCGACGAGGTACGCCGTACCCGCCATCAGGAAGACCGGCACATAGCTATGCGTCACTTCCAGGACGATCCCGATAAAGGCGCCAAAGAACATCATGGAAATCGAGCCTCCGCAGGCGCCGATGCCAACCACCGAAGCCACTGTGCGGCGCGGAAACATATCGGAGACCAGCGTGAATAGATTGGCCGACCAGGCCTGGTGCGATGCCGTGGCAAGACTGATCAACGCCACCGCCTGCCACAGGGTATGCACCCTCTCAATCAAGACGATGGGCACGATCATGATCGCGTAGATCAACATCGCGGTCTTCCGCGCGCGGTTGATCGACCACCCCATGGACACAAACTTCGCCGGCAACCATCCACCCAGCACGCTGCCGATGGTGCAGACGTTATAGATCACCAGCAGCGGCAGCCCCATGCCGGCGATGGTCAGACCATACTTATGGTTCAGGTATCCGGGCAGCCAGTACAGATAGAACCACCAGATGGGGTCTGTAAACACCTTGCCCAGCAGAAACGCCCAGGTCTGGCGATGCGGAATCAGCTTGATCCATGGCACTTTTTCCGTCGGCTCCGGCGGATCGCTGGTGATGTACACCAACTCGCTGTGCGTCACATACGGGTCCAGGTGCGGCGACTTGTACATCTTCAGCCACAGCACCAGCCACAGCACAGCGAATGCGCTGGTGGCCAGAAACGCCCAGTGCCAGGCCAGATGATAGAGGATGAATCCGATGGCGAACGGCGCCAGGGTCGCGCCGATGTTGGTGCCCGAGTTGAATATCCCCGTAGCGAAGGCGCGCTCCCTCTTCGGGAACCACTCGGCTGTGGCCTTGATGGCCGCGGGAAAGTTCCCCGCCTCGCCCAGCCCCAGCACGAAACGCACCACGCCAAACCCGATCACCGCACCCGAAAGGTTGCCGATATTGTGGACCCATTGGGCGTCATGCAGCAGCGGCAGATGCGCCAGCACTCCACTCACCGCACGAGCCGCGGACTGTAGGGGTCCGGCCACGCCCTTCATCGGCACAAACGCATGGCTCATCGCGGCGATCGCCCACACCCCCACCGCAACCGCATACCCGATCCTGGTTCCGACCTTGTCGATAAAAGGCCCCGCGATCAGCAACCCGATCGCGTAGGCGGCCGAGAAGATCGAAACGATCCCGGCAAACTGAAGCTCCGTCAATCCGATACCATGCACCGGGCTTTGCAGCGTGGGCTTCAGCAGCGCCAGTGCCTGCCGGTCCATGTAGTTCAAGGTGGTCGCAAAGAACAACAGCCCGCAGATCCGCCAGCGGTAGCGGCCGACGCCAGTGGCACTATCGGCGGAGCTGAACTCGCCTTCCGATACATCAGGCGCCGCTGCTGTCACTAGCCCGTCCGCAACATTCATTTGGACTCATCCACGACCCAGATGTTCCTGAACTGCGTCGGCATCCCGTGCTCCTGCAGTTGGATCGGCCCCGTCGGCGCCTCGCCCAGCCGCGCCGCGTTCAGGATCACCGGCCCCAGCGCGTGGTCCTTGTACATCGTCTCGCCATTCAACAGCAGCGTGACGACAGCGTCGGCGGTCTTCTTCCCCGACGCATCGTACCGCGGCGCCTTAAAGTCGATGTCGTAGGTCTGCCACTCCAGCACCGGGCGCGAGGCGCGAATCCCCGGCTTGGTCTCAATGGAGTTATCGAACTGCCCATTGGGATTGGCCGACAGGCTGCCGTAGGTCTCGTTGATGTTCGCCTCATAGCGGTCCTGAATGTAGACGCCGCTATTGGTCGGGCCACCGATGTTGCGGAACTCCACATGAATCTTCGCATCGCCAAAGCTCTGCTTGCTGATGCAGTTGCCCGCGCGCGGGACTGACTCGACCGCACCTCCCTCGACCAGATGCCAATTGCAGGGGCCGTCTTCTTTCAGCCACTCCTTCTCCATCATCTTGGACCAGTTGTCCATGTTCTTTCCGTCGAACAGAACGATAGCGCCCTTAGGCGGCTTCATGCCGAGTGTCGGCGGCGTGCGCGTGATGTGCTGGAGGTCGATGCTCTTGTCGCCGCTCTTCGCCTTCAGGTGCCCGGCTTCGATGCTGCCTGTCCAGCCGCCATCGCCTGTGAGCGGCAGCGTGTCGCCCGCCAGCGTGCCGGTCAGTATTGCCACCGGGATGTCGTGCGGCTGGTCGAACTGCGTGAAGAGATGCACCTCATACTTGGCGTTGTCTTCCTGCTGCGGGATCAGGTCTTCCTTGGAGTAGATCTTGTCCATCACCGGGACCACCTGCGCGACCAGACCGCCATCGCCCTGCCAGTCGCCGCGCAGCGCATCGGCCCCCGCCCAGTAGAACGGATGAAACAACTCGACCTTCTTCGGCAGACCCTTGGACCCGCCTTTGCTCCCTCCCTTGGAACCACCCTTGCCTCCACCTTTTTTTGCGGCTGGTTCGTCGGTCGCGGGGTCGACCGACGCGGCAACGACCGGCGCTGTAGCTACCGGTGCAGGAGCCGCTGGCGCAGCGCTGGCCACCTCGGTACTGGCCGGTGCGGCGGCCGGCGGCACAACGTCCCCGATCTTCGGAGGCTCCATCACTTCCACGCGGTTCTTATTCAGGTCATACAGTTCCACAACGTTCTTGCCGCTGCCCAGCTGATGCACATCCGCAATCGCATCCGGAAACTCCTTCATCTCCGGCTTCTTGGCCAGCTCAGCCGTCATCTTCGGGGCGTTCGGGTTCGAGAGGCAGATGTGGTCCTTGATATGGAAGCGGGCCTCCACCGGCGTCTTTCTCTCCCAGCCCAGTTCGAACCGGTCATCGCTACCCGGCACCGCCATCTTCGAGCCGTCGCCCTCCTTCGTGAAGCCGAAGGCGTCGCTATAGAACTTCCAGGTGATGTCCTTGTCCTTGATCAGCAGCCCGATGTGGTCGATGTGGTCGGAGATGCGCCCGGACGGCATGAACTTGCCCTTGGTCTCGGCGACCTTGCTGCCCGGCAGGTACTGCACGATCTGGAGGGTGAATCCGGACGGGTCGAGGATCTCGAAGCTCAGGTCGCCCTCTTCGTTCTTCGTCACCGTGGCGGGCACGGCAACGCCCATCGCCGCCAGGTGGTCCCGCATCCCCTTGGCGTCGTTGGTCTCAAACCCAGCATCGTGGATGTACCCATAGTTCTTGACCGGCTCCGCGTACAGCTCGATGAACTGGTGGTCGTTGATCTTGATGAAGACGACGTGGTCGGTGCCGTCGGCATTCTTCAAGGTGAACGCCTCCGCAAACCCGAGGAAGCCCTCATAGTAGTCGCGCGCCGACTTCAGGTCACTGACGTAGTAGGCCATGTGGGCCATGCCGATAATTCGGGGCTTCTCCGCTGCACAAACGCTGGGTGCCACGGTTGCGGCCACCAGGAGCAGCGCCGCTGACTTCAGAAAATTCATTCTCATTACGACCTCGGTTCTCTAGCTAAGACGAAGACCACTCTCGGATGCGACAGCAGCCTCAGACAAGTTAATTCACGGTCAAGCAACCTGACAGGTACGCGAACACCTCAGCTGCTATGTAAATCCTTTTATTATTAGCGACTTAGGCCCACTGACGAACGTTCCACCTTTAACGTAAAGAACCCCGTCAGCGTCTCCGCACACCCCTCAGAACTTCGCCCCGAACTTGCCGGCGAGGTAATCCCGGCTGATCATCGCGCACTCTTTCGGACTACGTGCCTTGTCAGGGACACGGTCCAGCTCCACCACGGCCCACCCCGCAAATTTCACCTTGTTCAGCGCCGCGAAGACCGCCGGAAAGTCTACCCGGCCACGCCCCAGCTCCACGAACTTGAACGGATACTTCGAGTTCTCGGAGCCCAGCGGGATATCCACGGCGTCCTTCAGGTGCAGGAAGAGCAGCCTGTCGCCATACTTCTCGATCATCGCCGCAGGGTCACCGCCGCCCGCGACGGCATGAGCGGTGTCCAACTCCAGCTTCACGTACTTCGGATCGGCGTTCTCCAGCACAATGTCGAGGTTCGACGGGTGCTCGCTGATGGTGTTCATGTGGTTGTGATAGCCGAGCTGGATGCCAACGTCCGCGACCTGCTTGCCGATCTTGGTCAGCAACTGACCCAGGCGCTTGGCCTCGTCCGGCGTCACGGTACGCGGGTAAGGCTTCAGTTGATCGAGCACCTGGAGATAGAGGCCGCCGGCCTCGTGCAGGAACTTCGCATTCGCCACCTGTTTGGCGATCTCATCGGCCTCCACCGCTGGGTCGATCGAGACCTCGCCGCCGGAGAGCGCCACGAAGGTGAGCTTATGCTGTGCCAGCAGGTCGCGCAACTCCGCCGGCTTGAACTCCGTAACGGCGTCGATGCGGAACTGGATGCCCGCATAGCCCACCGCGGCAATGTCGTCGATGGCCTGCTTCTCCTCCTTGCCCCACGTCATCGCGGTATAGCCGTAGCGCATGGCCTTGGGCGCGTTGACGAAGGCAAAGGCCCTCCGCGGACCGAACGCCGTGGCCGCCGCAAGCGAGCCTGCGCCGAGGACGAAGTTGCGCCGTGTGGCTGTGTGCATCGAGAGATCTCCTTGGAAGAGGTGTATATGAGCGGCTTAGTGCTTCGCTTTCGTTTTAGCCGGTGGCAAAGCTTTCACCGAAGACGCATCGGCGAAATGGGTCAGCGGCTCAAAGATAGTGGTGTGCCCACCCACGTCGGTGGGCAAGGGATTCGGCAGCACGCCGCTGCTGATCCACTCCGCGGTGTACGGCATCGGCTGACTCAAACGGTTGTGATACTCGTTGTAGCCGATCACGAAGGTTGAGCCGGTAGCCAGCTTCAGCTTCCCGCCGCAGACGTAATCCGGCACCGGCTTCTTAAGCTGGTAGTAGGCGACGAACTCCATCCCGGCGATCAGGCGCGGCTCCTCGGACTCATACAACTTCAAGCCCTGGATGTGCGCGGTCTCAGCCGCGGCCATGGTCGCCGAAATACCGTACGACGTGTGATGAAAGTCGCGGCACGCCTCCTGCGGAATGCCGTTGACGCGCTGATCGAACACCGTCTGCCCGGCCCACAGAGACTTGCCGCGCGGTGCGGGAACGGGCTGGCTGCCGTCGATCGCCGCATCATAGTAGTACGAGGGCACACGCTGCTTCCACATCGTCGCCGCGTGGGCCAGCAACGCATGATCGTCCGTAAAGACGGCAATGCCCATCATCGCTTCGATCATGCTCAGCTCCCAGTTGCCGTTGTTGCCGGAGCCCTCATAGATCAGCGGGACCACGACCGTCGTAAGCATCTTCGAGAAGCTCGCAACATCGTCCGCGGACCACCCGGCGTCGCTATAGCGAAGTATCTCCGCCGCGCGCGGCCACTTCGACGAACTCCACGCCGCCTGCAACGGTGCATTCGAATTCGTATAGGCCTTGAGGTTCTTCGAGTACGTGTTCAGAATATGGATGGAGTTTTGCGCATACGTCTTGTCGCCCGTGATGTACCACAGCAGCGCCTGGATATATGCAGCGGAGGAGTCCGCGTCCTCATCCTTGCACCCGAAGTCCGGACGCGAGAAAGACCCGCACTCGATGATGCCGGTCTGCGGCGGGCCCTTGGGCTGATAGTGCCGGTCGCCGTACTCGCTGTCCTGGGCACGTTTGAACTCGGTATAAAACGGCTCGACCTTCGCGTTCACCTGGGCCTTCACGAAGTCCAGTTGCGCCCTGCTCAGCAGCACGCCAGGATGTTGAAACGGCTGTGCCTCCGTCGCCTGCGCGAAACATGCACCGCTCGCAAGCACAGCTTGAACGGCGACCCAGACCAGCGCTGACTTTATCCCTCTCACTCGAATGCTCCTTCGCGGACATCTCATTGCGGTTTGAAGCCATAAACCCGCAGCGTTACACAAGACGTTCCCGAGGATCACTCTCGTCACTCAACCTCCGCCAGACAAGTTAATTCACGGTCAACCGATCTGCTTGAGTCTGAGCGGCGAAGGAACCCTCTATCTGCAAAGAAATAAGGATTTTCGATGATTGCGGTCTTAACGTAAAGAACCGCGAACAGGCTGGTTTCGTGCGGCGCATCAGAGCTTCGCGGCCGGAATCGGCATCTTGATCTCCGCAAATACCGCATCGTGCGCCACCGAGCAGGCAATCGCCGCGCGAAACCCGCAATGCACATCGGCGAAGATCGCATGCTCGCCACGAACGGCTTCGGTGAACGACCGCACCGCCGCCAGCGTGGGGTCCTCGGAGCTTGCAGTCACAATCTTCTCGCCCGGCCCGCGGTACGGCATCTCCCCCGCAGTCGAGTAGGACGCACCCGTCGTCACACCGCGCTCCACCACCGTCTTGCTGACGGCCTTGTCGGCAGAGGGAGCATCGGAACTCTTCTTCTTCTCGTAGTAGATCGTCGCGTCCTCGATGGTGATCTCCACGCAACCGGCGGTGCCATAGATCCAGAACTCGCAGCCGACCTTCGCGTTATCGGTAATCGAAGAAAAGACCAGCCGCCGGCCACCGGAGTAGCTGAAGACAGCCTGCACATTGTCGCCGACCGTGCGGCCATCGTGATAAATGCAGATGCTGTTGGTCCCGATGATGCTCTCCGGCTGCTCGCCAAAGACCCAGTTCGCCATGTCGATGTGGTGAGAGCCAAGCTCCGTGCTCAGGCCGCCGGAGGTCTCGCGATACAGCCGCCAGTTGAGCAGGTGTTCCAGCTTCCCATCGGGATCGGGCGAAGGCACGCTACGCCGCCAGTTGCCGTTGCGGTGCCAGTAGGCGTAGATGTGCGTCGGCGTTCCAATATCGCCTGCATGGACGCGGCGCACCGCCTCCTGCGCCCACGCCGCATAGCGATACTCATGGCCGATCTGAAACAGCACCTTGTTCTTGGTCACCGCCTCAAGAATGTTGTGGTTGTCCTCCACCGTAAAGCCCAGCGCCTTCTCGCCATAGATCGGCCTGCCGGACCTGGCCGCGGCGATCACATGCTCCGCGTGGCAGCCGACCGGAGAGGCAATCAGCACGGCATCGATATCATTACGCGCCAGCAGCTCGTTGTAATCCGTCGTATGCGGCACCTCTTTGCCGGCAAGATGGTTTACCTGCTCGTAGCGCGGAGGGTAGATATCGCAGATCGCTTCCACCGACACTCCGGGCACATGCAGAAACTGGCGCAGGTCTTCCTGTCCCCTGCTCCCGGCGCCGATGACACCCAGCCGGACGGGCTTCACCGCGGGCGTCGCGGCACGGGCAATAGTGGACGATGCGATGGCGGCAGCGGAAGCGGATTGGAGAAAGTCGCGACGGTTCATAAGGCCCCTTTATCTTGAGTTTAGTGCAACACACAGTGCGCGGAGTCGACAGGCTCGCCCCACCGGAACGCGGTGCAGCGCGCGTGTTCCGCATCGCCCGACACAATAAGAGCTCGGGCCTCTGGGGCATACGCCTTTAGAGTAGCAACGCTGTGCTCCGGCGTCTCCACAAAGATCACGTTGGAGAGTGCATCACTCGCCGTTGCCGAAGGATCGACAATGCTGACCTGAACGCGGCCCTCCACCGGCCGCATCGTGCGCGGATCCATGATGTGGCAGTAAAAATGTCCGCCCAGCGTAAAGTTCTTCTGGCTGCAATCGGCGCTGGAGAGCGACGTATCGCGCAGGGTGATCACCGAAAGCGTGTCCTTCGAAGGCAGAGGCCCAGGCACCACGATGCGCCACCCGGCCTGGTGCGGAGGCGCGCCAAGCGCATACACCGTGCTGCTGCCGGCTGAGAGCATCGCCGCTGAAATGTGGTCCGCCCTCAGGATGCGCACCGCCGCATCCACGGCAAACCCCTTGCCGATGCCGCCGGGGTCGAGCTCCACGCCCGGCACCGCAAAGTGTACCGTCCGCGCCGCCGGATCGAGTTCCACCTTCTGCCATCCGGTCACCGCTCGAAGCTCACCCAACTCCGCATCGGAGGGGACCCGCCCCTCATGCTTGAAGAACCCATACGCCTTCATCAGGCGTCCCACGGTAATATCGAACGCCCCGTCGCTGGCCCTGCTCCAGCGCTCGGACTGCGCGAGGAAATTCAGCATCTCGGGGTCCGTTGTCACAGGCGCAGTCCCCGCGTTCTGATTGATCCGCGACAACTCGCTGGAGTCCCGATAGTTGGAGAGCAACTGCTCAACGCGGTCGATCTCCTCGAACACCTCCTCCGAAGCCGACGCCGCGGCAGAGGCATCGCCGCTATACAGATACAGCGTGAACTCTGTCCCCATGGCAGGATGCGTCGTCGTATACAACTCAAGCTTCGCAAACTTTGAAGGCGCAATCGCAGCGGCCACTGGAGCATGCAAAGGCGCAAGCAGAAGGACTGCCGCCACTCCGGCAACCACGCGCTTGCGCCTCATCGCAAACACTGCCCTAGCAGGTAATGCCGGCCTTCACCAGGCACTCCTTCAAACCCTTCATGCTGCGCCGCGTGGAGGCCTCGTCGACCTCTTCCTTCGTCGCTCCCGCCGGCACCAGCGCCGGATCATGGTAGTGCGTCTCCAAACTCACCGCATAGTGATAGCCATCATGCTGTAGCGCCTTGAACTGCGCCGCCCAATCGATCAGGCCGACATCCACAGGCTGCCACTGGAACTTCTTCTTAGGATCGTCCGGCGTACGAATCACGTTCTTGCAATGCACATGGCCGATGCGCGCCTTCGGCAGTCCCTCATAGTCATCGGGAAACGGCACATCCCCAGGGAAAGTGCCGGAATTGCCTCCGTCCCAGTTCAGCATGAAATTCTTGTTCGGAATCGCCTTCAATAGCTGGGCCGCCTCTACGCCCGATCCCGTATTGCAGGCCATCTCGTTCTCCAGCAGCACGATGATCCCATGCTTGTCACACTTCTCTGCCGCCTCGATCAGCTTCGCGTTGATCGCCGCACGGTAAGGTTTCACATCCTCCAGCCGCCAGAAATCAAATATCCGAATCCGGTCCGTGCCAAACTGTTTTGCCACCTCGATGTACTTCTCCAACAGCTCATTCTGGGCCGCCAGAGCCACATCCGGAGCAAACTTGTCGTGGTGCGGGCTCTCCTTCGATTGTGGCGCCCCCGGCCAGTCCGTCTTGAATACCGGGCTCGCCATATCCGTCACCTTCAGGTTGTACTTCGCCAGGATCTTCTTCGCCTCCGCAATCTTGTCATCGCCCACCGCCGTCGGTACCTTCCCCCACAGGTTGCGGATCTCGATCCAATCCAGCCCGAAATCATGCGACGCCACATAGCAGGCATGGTCGAAATCCGGCGAAATCTCGTCGTTGATCACCGCCAGCCGGAACGGGCAGCTCTTGGCCGCAGCCGCGAACATCCTCTTGGTTGCCACAGTTGCCGCAGCCGCAGCCGCCATCCCCGAAACAAACTCTCGCCGTGAAACCGACATACCCTGCCTCCAAAAACATCCAAAAAATGACAACGATTAGCATTCTGTCACAAAACCGGCAGGACTGTCTCTCCCGGGAAATAGTTTCGTCTTTGCAAACCGTCCCCGTGGTCTGGTACCGTTGTCACGCTGGAAAAACCGCTTGAACGAGGGCCCGCGCAATAGGCTGAAACTTTGCACAAACGGCACTCGTTCCTGTACCGTAGTGACGTTGAAATTTGCACCGCTGCATCTGTTCTGTAGCCGCGCGTTGACGCCAACCGTACGAACTCCCAAGGAGGAGATGTGATCTCTCGACGTGATTTTAACGGCACGCTGGCAGTTGGAGCAGCGGGCCTTGCTATCGGTTCCACAGCCAAGAGCTACTCCCAGATCGCCGGCGCCAACGATCGCGTCAACTTCGCGGTGATAGGGCTCCACAGCCGCGGATATGCTCACCTCTCCGCACTGAAGGCGAATCAGAAGACCTCCCACATCACGCATATCTGCGATGTCGAGACCAACTTCATGGCGAAGTACGCCGCTGCCGTGGAGAAGGGGCTCGGCTATACTCCCGCGACCGAGCAGGACTTCCGCAAGGTGCTCGCCTCCAAGGATGTCGACGTCATCACCATCGCCACGCCCGACCACTGGCACGCCCCCATGGCCATCCTCGGCCTCGAGGCCGGCAAGCATGTCTACGTCGAAAAGCCCTGCAGCTACAATCCGACCGAGAGCGAATGGCTCATCGCTGCCCGCGACAAGTACAAGAAGCTGGTGCAGATGGGCACCCAGCAGCGCTCCTCGCCGCACACCCAGAAGATCGTCGGCCAGATCCACGACGGCCTGATCGGGACCGCCTACGAGGCCTCGGCCTGGTATGTCAATAAGCGCACATCCATCGGCGTTGGCAAAGAAGCCCCAGTCCCCTCTACCATCGATTGGGACCTCTGGCAGGGCCCGGCGCCGCGCAAACCCTACCACGATAACTACCAGCCCTATAACTGGCACTGGTTCAAACACTGGGGCACCGGCGAAACCCTGAACAACGGCACCCACGAGATCGATGTCTGCCGCTGGGCGCTAGGTGTTGACTTCCCCAATAGTGTCGAGGCCTCCGGCGGACGCTACGCCTACAAAGACGATTGGCAGTACTACGACACCCTCGAAGTCAACTGGGAGTATCCCGACAAGTTGATCACCTGGGCCTGCCGCTGCTGCAATCCGATGAAGCGCTACGACCGCGACCGCGGTTCCCTCATCATCGGTACCAAGGGATCGGTGATCGTCGACCGCGACGGCTACGAGGTCTACGATCAGTCCGGCAAGAAGTCCGATTCCTATTCGGTGAGCACCCAGAAGACCTCGTCGTCCGACACCACCGGTGCCGACTCCATGACCGACAACCACTTCGCCAACATGATCGCCGCAGTCAAAACCGGCGAGAAGCTGAATGCCCCCATCGAAGTCGGCTACGTCGCGGTCACCATGCTGCAACTCGCCAACTATGCCTGGGAGACCAACCGCAGCCTGAAACTCAACCCCGTGAACGGACACATCGTCGGCGATCCGGAAGCCCTCGCTATGACCAAGCGCACCTACGAAAAGGGCTGGGAGCCGAAGGTATAACTCCTGCCTCAACCAACAAGAAGGCCCGCTCATTGAGCGGGCCTTCTTGTTGCCATTAGTCTTGTTGGAATTAGTCTTGTTGGCATCGGCCCAGCGCAATCTACGGTTGCAGATACTTCTTCAAAAATGCGAACACCACGGGACGCACATCCATCTCCTTCGGGTGCAGATCGAACGAGTGGTGCCCTTCCGGAACCTTCACAAACTCATGCGGCACACCCAAAGCCGTCAGCTTCGCATCCAGCGCTATTGATTGCTCAATCGGTACCGTCGTATCCGCCGTCCCATGCAGGATCAGCGTAGGCGGCATCGTCTTGTCGATGTAGTTCCAGGGGTTCGCCCGCTTCACGTTCGCGTCGGTCTCCTTCTCGGTCGCGCCCTTGAACGGCCCACGGATGTAATGAATACTCGGGTCATCCAGGTTCGGTATCCCGTACATATCCACCACGCACGTCACATCGTTGCTTTGATCCAGATACAGTCCATTCTGATTCATGTCGCCGGAGTGCCCGGTCGCCCCCAGCAGAACCACCAGGTGCCCACCGGCGGACTCGCCCAATATCCCGATCCGCTTCGGGTCGATCCCCAACTCCTTCGCATGGGCCCTCATATACCGCAGCGCCGTCTTGCAGTCATACACATCCTGCGGGAACCCGCCTTTCCTGTCCTCGGGCTTAGTCCCATCGGGCGAAGCGAGCATGTAGTTGATCGCGAACACCACATACCCCTGCCCCGCCAGATCGGTCGATATACTCACGCCGCGATGGTCCGCCTTATCGCCGCTCTTCCATCCGCCGCCATGGATGACCAATACCGCCGGCATCAGCTCCTTATGCTTCCCCGAGGGCGTATAGATGTCCGCCTTCTCCGCGCGCGCCTCACCAAGGTACGAAACATCCTTCTGCACCGTAACTTCGGCGCGAGCACAGGTAGCCCCAGCGAGCAGCAGACCCATCGCAAGTCCCAATAAATTTATATTCGGTCGCTTGGCTTTTAGTTTCATCGTCAACTCCGATCGTCCACGCTACTTGCGTCTAAGGTTGATGAATCGTAAACATATAAGTTCCCGAAACCAGGCTGCAAATGCTGCCGCCGTCCTTGCTCCCTGTGCAGGACACGCTGCTTATATCCTTACTAGAAGCGTCCGAAAGCTGAACTGTACCCTCTGCGAGATAAGCCGTTGCCGTCGTGTTCGCCGGCAGCGCAACCGTCCACGAAACATCCTTGCCTTGCATCTTCCAATCCGACCGTATCGCTCCATACGGCGAATCGTAAGAGGCCTCCACATCGCCCAGGCTCGCACTGAAGTGCGGCCGCAAAACGATTGTGTGGAACGCCGGAGCTTTGGGATCGAGATCGATGCCGGCAACATAGCGATACAGCCACTCCCCGACCGAACCGTAGGCGTAATGGTTGTACGAGTTCATACTCGGCTCACCCATCATCTGGTCGCCGTTCCATCTCTCCCACATCGTCGTCGCGCCATGTTTCACCATGTACTCCCACGAGGGATACGAGTCCTGCATCAGCAGGTCGAACGCCGTGTCCACATGACCCGTCTCCGTCAACATCCCCATCAGATACGGCGTGCCGAGAAAGCCCGTCGTCAAGTGTCCCTTATGCAGTTTGATATCGGCGACCAGCGCATCCGCAACCTGTGGCCGCAGCTTCTCCGGCACCAGCCCCATCCGCAGCGCGAGTACGTCCGTCGTCTGGCTCCCGTTAGCAATGGTGCCGTCCGCATTCACAAACTTCGCCTGGAACGCTGCCGTAATCTTCCTCAACTCCTCGTCGTAGAAGGCTGCGTCTTTGGTCTTGCCCAGGGCCCTCGCAATCTTGCTCATCAAGCCGGCATCGTAGGCAAAGAAGGCTGTGCCGATCACATCCTGCGGAGTCTGGCTGTCGATTGCCAGCCAATCGCCATAGCCCTTGCGGTTGACGACGTACGAAGGATAGTGCTCCAGTTGATAGCTCATCCAACGCTGCATCGAGTCCCACGATTGCTCCAGTATCTTCGTGTCTCCATACTGCGAGTATGCCGTCCACGGGATAACGATTCCGGCATCGGCCCAGCCCGGTGTTCCCTGCCCGGCCGTATCCAGAACCCGCGGAGAGATATCGGTAAACTCCCCGTCCGGCGTCTGCGCAATTCGCATGTCGAGCCCAAACTTGCGGCTGAATGAGTCCAAGTCCATGTCGTACGAAGCCGTGCGCCAGAACACCTCCGCATCGCCCATCCAGCCAAGACGCTCATCCCGTTGCGGACAGTCTGTTGGCACGCTCATAAAATTGCCCCGCTGCCCCCACAGAATATTCGTAACTAATTTGTCGATTATTTCGTTGTGAGTATGGAAATTCATTGTAAAAGGCGCATCGGTATGAAAGACCACGCCGCTGATATCTTCTGAATGCAGCTTGCCGGGATAGTTCGACACCTGGATGTAGCGGAACCCGTGATACGTAAAACTTGGCTCAAATACCTCGTCTCCACTGCCTTTCAGAGTGAAGTCGTCCTCCTGCGCGGCGCCACGCATGTTGTCGCGATAAAACTTGCCGTCCGGCGTGAGCACCTCGCCAAACTGAAGTTTGATCGTCTGTCCGCTCGGTCCGCGGGCTAAGATCTTTTCGGTGCCCACCATGTCCTGTCCAAGATCGACCAGAAAAACGCCCTTGCTCGTCTCCGTAATCGACTTAGGATGTAGCAGCATCTCAACCCGAATAGGAGGATAAGCCTCGGCATTGATCTTCACCTCTGCGCCGGGGGTCGCAGCCAGCGCGACCTCGCTCCATCCCGCGCCGGAGTGCTTACTTGTGTCCCAGTTCTTATCTTCTAGGCGAGCGTCGTAATCTTCACCGTTATAGATATCGGACTTTAATATCGGCGACTGTTTCGTATGCCAACTCTCATCGGAAACAATAGTTTGGCGCGACCCATCTTCATATTCGATCTCCAACTGTGCCTTGAACCGCAATGGCGGATCGCCGAAGCTGAAGCGTCGCTGCTGGATCACGAGGCCGCTGGCATACCAGCCATCGCCCAGGCATACTCCCAGCACATTTGTTCCCTTCTCGACGAGCTCGGTTACATCATAAGTCTGGTAGGAAAGCTCCTGCTTATAGTCGGTCCAGCCCGGCGCAAGCACCTGGTCCCCTACACGCTTGCCGTTTAGATATGGGATATAACTACCCAATGCCGTCGCATACAACCGGGCAGAGCGCACCTTGGAATGAGCTTCAAAGTCTTTGCGAAACAGCGATGCCGGCTCCGGTGGCCAAGGAAAGCCATACGCGGTCTCACCAATCTTGCCTTCAACGATCGCCTGTGGCCAACTGTCGTCCTTGTACTTAGCCTCATGCCACTCGCTTGGCTGACCCCTTGTGGCCTTCCAGTCCGTGCCGCTCTTGAAACGCACGATAGACCCGTCTGCCAGCTTCACTGTCAGCAGCGCTATCAACCCACCACGCCTCTTATCATCCCGATCTTTCGTTGCTTCGGCAGCTATTACATTGGCGCCTTCGTGCAGCTCTTTGGTCACATCGATCTGTTGAAACGTCCCCCACGGGCAGATATAGATGCCCGCATGACACAACCCACCCTTCGCGAGCTCTGTACCGTTTACCCACAATCCGAGATTGTTCTTCGCCGTAATCAGCAGCTTCGCTTCAACAGGCTGCGGAGCGATATGGAAATTCAATCGAAACTGAACATTTAGGTCAGGCTTCTCGCCCTTCGCTGTTGCCTTCACAGGCACTGCTGTCGATATCCACGTTGGATCGGCCGCGCGATCGTCCTGTTCGATCTTCGGATCGTTGGCGACCCACTTGGCGCGCCACTCATCGCCCTTCAGTAGGCCAGTCTCCCACCACGATGCCGGCGAAACAACGATGCTTCCCTGGTCGTTCCAGATTCTTACCTGCCAATAATAGCGATGCCGTGGCGCAAACGCTGTGCCGGCGTAATGTATGTCCACGGATACGCTTGACGCCATCTTGCCACTGTCCCAAACATCGGGCTTGCCTGCCCCCAGCAAGTCGGCACTGCTTGCCACCATCACTTCATAGGCGGTCTGGCTTGCTCCTCTGCGTGAGCTCACCATCTGCCAGCTGAATCGCGGGCTAAGATCGTCTATGCCCAGCGGAGTGATTGTGTTATCGCATTTCAGCGCGACAACTGCATCTTGCACCACTGCGCCCAACAAATGCTGCGGAGATAAAACCATCAGTGTCGCAAGCGCTGCCCCACAAATCAACCTGGAAACCCTGCGAAAACTCATCACTATATCAACCAACATTCTTCGGCTCCCTAGTGCGTCTCATTCCAAATACTCTTATCCACGTCCCCATAATCGACACGAATCGTCTTGATCTCATAGGGCTTTGCTGTAGTAACAATCGTGTTCCCATTTAATGTCTGAGCGGCATGAGCATCGGTCTCCATCATGCCGATCTCTTCCGCGGACTTTGGAGAGCCCGGCACGGTGATGTGAACCGTAGATGTCTTACCCTGCCACTCATACATCCGCAACACCAGGCCGTCGCTGTCCTCTGCCTTCTTCATAGCCGTCAGCACCACCGCGTCGCTGTCGATAGTAAGAAACGAGTGCGACGCCGGCAGCGCGCCCGCATGAGGCTCGACCTGCATCGCAGCAAACCCGTAGTTCAGTTCGTAACCATGTCGTACCGTCATCGCCTGCTGCCATGTCCCTGCATGAGGATAGAGCGAGAAAAGAAACTTCTGCTCACCCTTGTCGGCGTCAGGCGCGGGATACATCGGAGAGCGCAGTAACGATAGACGCAACACATTACCCGCGGCATCATAGCCGTACTTCGACCGGTTCATCAGCGAGAAGCCATGCGCTCCATCACCCAGATCGGCCCAACGCAGCGCAGGAACTTCAAACTTTGCCTTCTCCACCGAGTTGTCGCGCGTGGTTGGACGCTCAATCGTTCCATAAGGAATCTCATACGTGGCTTGTGGCGATGAAGCGGTCAACGGAAAAGCAGCCTTCAATAGAACGTGTGTCTCCTGCCAGTCGAAGTCGTTCGCAATATCCAACTGCGGACTACCCGCATACAGTTGCAGATACTGCACAAACTTCGACTTGCCCCAGTGGCGTTCGACGCGAATCGAAGAACGCAGCGGCCCCTGCTCCACAAGCTGCACGGAGTCCACCTCGTGAATCGGCGTCATCTGCGTCAGCGCGCTGGCATCGATATTCCAGGCATCGTACTGCTTGGGAAGATCGACGAAGGTTTGAAGCTCGTCGCCGCACCCGCTCGCCGCGATCGAATCGAACCCCGACTGCTTCGAAACAAGATGCGTGATGCAGCCCGTGGAAGGATCGACCACCACCTTCAGCAGGCCATTTTCCAAGGTGGTTCCGCTCGCGCTCAGATCGGACGTCATAGCCTGCTTGCCGTCCTTCACCTGCAAGACCACATAGCCCATCGAGGGTACGTCTTCTACACGCAGCAACAGATGATAGCGGCCCGTGCTCTTGTCTTCATTCAGCACCTGGGTCAGCACCGGATGTCCGTCCGGCGTCGTCACTTCAATGCCATGTTCAGCCGGACGAGGCAGCTGGATCTCCGTCTCCACAACATCTGTCCTCTTCCAGGCCAGCGGGTTGAAGACCAGCAAAGGTACCGCGCCGGGCTTCGTTTCCGTGCTTACATGGGCCGAAATAGTCTCAAGCCCCGCATCGGTAATCTCCGCGGTAGCCTGCTTGATTGAATCGAAGTCGCGCTGTGCATCGATATAAACAGGGGTTATGCCTGAACCCGACATGGTGTCATGAAATTGGTCCATAAGGACCTTCTTCCACGCTTCATTCAAAACCACGGCCGGGTATGGCTTTCCGCCAAGCCAGGTGAGCGATGCTACTTTTTCGGCATTCAACATGCGCTCTTCTTCCTCGCGCATGTTCTGCTTGTGCCGTGCCTGGGTGGTGTAGACGCCGCGATGAAACTCAAGATAAAGTTCGTCGTCCCACACGGGAATATTAATCCGGTCGCCGCTCGCGGGTGGCAGCATAAGGTTGCCCTTCGCCATCAGCCGATAGTTCCACTCGGGCGTTCCGGTGGGCACCGTGACACGTGGCGCTATGTCCGCAAAAAACGCGCCTGCCGTCGAATAGTCCATCTTCGGATAAACCTTGTCGGGCTCCATCCAGTGGTCGGCGA
>Ga0302310_10001294_pt1 | contig 21400 bp, 24 predicted proteins | sample III_Palsa_N1_2_FD_200451 | JGI IMG/M metagenome (GOLD analysis project Ga0302310, IMG submission 200451) | Peat permafrost microbial communities from Stordalen Mire near Abisko, Sweden - III_Palsa_N1_2 | ecosystem: Environmental > Terrestrial > Soil > Palsa > Peat permafrost | place: Sweden...
CCCTGAGCGAATCGGTCGACCGGAAACTTGCGATCATTCGCGATACGTATGCCGCGCTGTACGGAGAAGCATCGAGCCGTCGTGCCGAATTGCTCGAGGTATCGATTGTTCTGCTCATCATGTTGGAAATCGTATTGATGATATTCAGACACTAGAGCGTCATGGTGCAAAATGCATGCGTACCCCTAGCCCGCCAAGCATTTCCCTTTGCGGGTGTTCGGTGATTTTCGTGAGTAGCTCCAATTCGACCCTGGCAGATACCTCCACTCCAGAAGCGATGCGGGAAGGCGTGCCTCTGGCCACCAATGACGGAGGGTGGTTAGCGCCATTTCGGCGGTTTCATGCCGCCCGACTTCGCACTCTTCAAGCAGTGTTCGCCATCGATGCCCATGTTCAACAATCCGCAGCAATCCAGATTTCGAAGGATGGACATATTGCGTCAACACGATAGAGCTCCGAGATTTCGAGAGCACCAGCGTATAAATCAGCCATGACACCCTCCTTGTCATTCTGAGGCAGTGAAATGACTGAACGTGTCCATTCATTTCCGAGCAAATTCTCGTAATCCGTCGAAACGAGTGGATTGTGCCAGGCGCGAAGAACCAGGAACTAATTCGCGGAGGCTGCCGTATGACCTTCCTGAATCTGTAACGCTTCTGCCTCGTGTTTGCGAGTCAGTACATTACGTTGGGCATAGAGATATGAGCCCAGGAGTGCGACCTTGTAATTGTCGCTTTCAACACCCTCCTGTGTGCCGTAATCATGCAACAAGCGCAACTCGCGCTCCGCCTCGTCCAAGTCCCCTTTGGCGATCGTCTGCTCTACCTCCTGGCAAGCTGGTTCGAAGGCGGTGTGAAGGCGTTCGAGTGCTGGCTTATTGTGAGGATCGAGCTCCAGGACGCTTAGATAGAATTCGTATACGTTGCTTCCCGCCGGCGCAACCAGCCGGTGGTCATGGAATGCGCTATCGGCAAGGCCGAGTAGAACGCCAACGCCATTCGATTCGTCGGTTGCGGCGCTTTCCTCACTTGCTTTAGAGGACGCATGCAGATGCCATAGGGCGCCAGCTATCAGCGCGACAGCAACGAAAACGCCGGACAAGAGAATGATTCGCTTACGGCGGTCGCTAGCAAGGATATGAGACATGACACCTACATGAAATTTGACTGCATCTCAGGCATCTCTTTAAAGAGGTCCTCGGCAGTCGATCAAAGTAGTTAGGCATTGTTGCATTGTGATGAAGCATCGGCGTACGAAGCCGGGGTAGGTACACCTCGCCAGCGCCAGATGCACAATCCAGTACTCATCATCTGCCGCACCGTCACAGTCGCCGTAACGGTGTGGTCACCACTTTTTCTGGGCACTTCCCCGGTCACCTAGATCTCCAACAGCGACTCGGCCAGCAGCTCCTTCAACCGTGCGTTCTCCGTTTCCAGTTCCTTGAGTCGCTTGGCTTCGGCCAGCGTCATGCCGCCGAACTTGCTGCGCCACAGGCAATAACTGGCTTCGGAGAAGCCGTGACGTCGACAAATATCCTTCACGGTCATCCCGGTTTCCGCTTCGCGCAGAAAGCCGATGATCTGTTCTTCCGAAAAACGCTTCTTCACGTCCGATCTCCTTGCGTTATGGGATCGGACGCTACTCAATACCGGGGGGACGTCGTCAAGGACCCACAGGTGGCGGGTCGTTCGTTACCTGCGGATCACAGTTAACGGGGTGATCATGTTTTGTGTCATGTACAAGCAACGAAACGACAGTGAGTTGTTGGTAGGTATTTCGATGGACAATTTTCAACTCGGCGCCATCCTTGCGAATTTCCAATTCATCTAACTGGTCTCTTGTATCGGTCGAATATAAATTAGCGATGCGGAACCGCGGTTGGTCTTCCTTAGCCAACCGATAAACGATCTCGGTATCGTGTTCCGTCACGTGGATCAAATCCGGGTCAAACGTATAGTTGTAACGACCACCGCCGGTATTGCCGTCACCGAGCAGGCTATCTTTGACAGTGAGCGTTACGTCGATTTGAGAAGAACTGGAATTCATGTTGTTCAATGCCTCGACTGACTGGTTTTTAGATACGACTCGAACATAGGTAATTGGTACCCGGAGCGGTTAAGTCGCTGTAGATAAACGCTTGCGTCGTTACGATGTCCCATGAGAATAGAAGCGCGCACGTAAGGGTCGAGCAACCGTGGATCGTAGCTGGTCAGGACACGCGGTTCCAGGCTCTTGATCACGTCAGACAAGTAGGCACTCATGGCAACATGATCCCCTCTCGCTGCCGCCGTTTCACTCGATGTCACATCGAGTATCGCCCCCATCACATGTGCTGAAACTGTGGCCTTCGCATTACCTTGCGCTGGCATGTCTTTCCATGCAGCAGCTATCAGCCTGCTTGCCTTGGTCGTTTGACCTTGCCCCAATAGGACAACGCTTTCGTAATTGTGATCCAGGGCCAGCAAGATATGCCAATCAGCGACCTTGGGGTCAACCGCCAGCAGCCTCCGCAATATGTCCTCGGCCTCTGATAGTTTGCGTAATGCCAGGCGCGGATTGTTCATTCCGTAAGCCAGCCAGCCTTGCTGCAATAATGCATAAGCGAGATCACGCTGCCAACTTTGGTTGTCTGGAATCTCATCAACAAGCTCGCTAAAGCTCGCCGTTGCGTCCGAGTAGTCCATGGCGGCCTGGGCCGCAAAACCCAGGTCGCCTTCTGCCTTGGCGACATGGAGGTCTGCAAGAGCATTGCGATATCGCCATAAATTTGTCGGAGGACCGGCTTCCCGCCCCGCAAACACAGCTTGCCTCTCGGCTTTGAGTGTGGCGAGCGTCAGACGCAAGTTGCCCTGCTGTTGTTCGGCCAATGCCAGCCAACTCAGCGTATCGGCAAGTTCCAGCCATGCTTTGTGATCCGTCGCGTGAATTGAAAGGATGCGCTTTTTCAATGCGACCGATTGATTGAAACGCGCGACGGCTTCGTCCAGTCGATCGACTTGAAGAGCGTGGGTACCGAGGCAGTTATTCGCATAGGACAGTTCCAGCCAAGCGTCAGGTGCTGCAGGTTCCAATGCTGCACGTTGTTCGGCATCGGCAAGGTAAGCCATCCACGCAACATAAGCTTCGTCCGGGTGATTTCTCCGCGCCGCGACCTGACCGCGCCAGAAATCCAGTTTTCCGAGTTCAGCATAAATCGCTGGAAGCTTCGGGTATTGTGCTGACAACAAATGCAGACTGGCGTCTGCAGAACCGAAGGCTTTTTGGGCGGACTCAAGATCCCCTCGGGTGAAACGAATTTCTCCGACTTCGCGTAGAGCACGTGCCTGCCGCAGCACATCATCCGGCTCGCCCGTTTGCCACCCATGACTCAGAACTACCATGGCACGTTCGGTCACCGCATCGAGCAGATCCAGCCTGCCTAAGGCATCAAGTCGTTCATGCATGTCACCCAGCATGAAGTCGAGCAGATCTTCGGTATCGGCACGTCGCTGCTCCGCACTTATTTCAGCGCGTCGCGCCGCGATGGTCGCCAACGAAGAAAGCGCCGCCAGCATCCCAATCACCGTGCACGTAGCGACGAGCAGCATGGTTCTTATGCGCGCGCCACGCAGGCTGCGGCGCACGAAAAGACGCTGCTCACCGATGAGCGGCGGTGAAACAGAGTGATAGAGGGCCCGCGCATCGGCCAAGAGCAGACCACGCGGCAGAAGGTGCTCCTGGCGCCGCCCTTCGTTAAGCCAGCGCCGCGCCATTTCCGCGATGCGCGCACGTGAGCGCAACATCGTGCGGTGCGATTCGACCCAGTCTGCCACACGGGGCCAGTGCCGCAGCAGAGCCTCGTGTGCAACCGTGAAACACGGCTCTTCTCCCTCAAGCAGGCTGACGAGAAGGTGCATGTTGACCAGATGCTGCACCACCTGACGTTGCGCTTGATCGGCTAGATCGCTCCAACGTACCGTGCAGGCCGTAACCTCATCGCTGTCGCTGCTCACCGCGACCAGACGCTGCAAGACAGATGTAAAGGCATCAACGGCGCTGACATCGAGTCGCGTAAACGCACTTTCCGCTTGCCGCGCAAGAGCGCCTTCCAACCCGCCAAGTTCCTGGTAGGCCGTAATCGTCAGCAGACCATTGGCTTTACGCAGCTCGTAGAGAGCCTGCAACGTGTATTGAAGCAAAGGCAACGCCCCAGGTCTGCGACAGGCACTCTCCAGCAGCGCATCATCCAGTTGTCGTTCGGTCACCGCATCGCGCTCGAAGGACAACCCTGCCGCAAGCGCGGGCAGGCGAATCATCTGCGCAATTTCGCCCTCGGTCGGCATCGGGACATCGTAAAGGCCACCACCACGCTTGAGCGCGAGCAGCTCGGGGATTTCCATCAGTCGGGGATAGAAGTCATTTCGGCATAACGCCAAAACCATGACATGGCCACTTTTGGCCAGTTCTGCCAGTACATGGATAAAAGCCGAGCTCTCAGGAGAGGTAACTTCCGGAGACGTCAGCAACGCTTCGAGTGTCTCGACCACAAGAAGCGCGGCATCTCCATCGCGCTTTTGCGCGCCATGGTGGAGGCTATAGGCAATACGGTCGAGAACACTTGATATGTCCTCCCGCAATGCTATGGCGAGTGCTTTTCGTTCCGTGTCGAGAAAAATCGGGCGACCGGAGACTTCCCAACGCGTCATGGCGGCGGCCAGTGCGTCGTGCGGCGACAGGCCTTGCGATCTGGCTGCAAAGCTGGTCGAAGCAAGAGCCCGGATACCACCACTGCCGGCTTCTCGAAGCAGTGAAGGGATAACGCCAGCATGCACCAACGATGATTTGCCGCTTCCACTTGGCCCTGTCACCAGAACAAAGGCACATCCACCATTCCACTGTGCGCGCAGTGCAGCCAGGAGTTCCGAGGTGGCCCTGGCCCGTCCGAAGAACAACTTGGCATGCTGAGCATCGAACGGCAGCAGGCCTCGAAAGGGGGAACCCTCGGTCCAGGTATGCATTGACGGCGAACCGCGCAGGCGCTCATCGGCAAAAGCGACCTCGGCGATGACCTGGTAGCCACGTTTGCGCACCGTGGAGATATAACGCGGCGTTCTTGCGTCGTCCTTCAGTGCCTTGCGCAGCAGAGCTATGGTCTTGTGGACAGGGTTGTCACCGTAGAAGGTCCCATGCCAGCAATCGATCAGCAGTTGCTCGGCACTGACCACCGCACCGCCTGTACCGGCGAGGTAGGTCAGTACATCCATCAATTTGGGTTCGAGTACGACGCGCTCCTTCCCCCTTTCCAGCGATCGCTGGGCCGGACGCGCGATCCAGTCGCCAAAGCTGAAAAATGCTGCATCTCCCTTGACCGACATCGCGATTCCACCCCTGGACCCCGGCGCGCAGTGATAACGCGGTGAGGCAAGACAGTCAAACCGTCAATCGCGAAAATCCATACTACTTTGCAATTCGCATTCAACAGCAATAACTCTTTGATCGGCAAGGCCAAGTGCAACCGTAAGGTTTTCGGAAGGACGCGGGTGCGCATCAAGCGCGACGGTCATGCCTCCTGATTGCGGATGCCACCTATGCGCCACCTACCGTCTGGCCTCAGATCTACCAAGACCCGCCAAAAATCCACATTGCGCCCGTGTTCGAAGTATCTGCTCGCCCGACGATCCCTCGTTGACCCGGAATTGAATCCAGTGGCCTTGCGTTTGCATGATGAGGCTGGTCAATGGCTGGCCTTGGGCATCCTTCAAATTGACGGTATTCGTGCGACAACACCCGAGCTACATGAGTTGCTCAGTCAACTGCGAACTAGCCTGGAACGCGCCGCGCAGTCGATACGGGAGATCACACAGGGGCTTGAAACAGCGCAAGGCACCAGCTCCTTGCTCGCGACAATAGTGCATGCGTTGGCCGTCAGTCCTTGGGCGCCATATCCACTGGAACGCATCCTGCATCCGAAGCTTGCAGAATTCACCACCCATGCGGCGCCACTCGCACCGCGGGCTATCTGCGAGTTGGTGGGTAACGCCCAAAGGCATGCCTTTGCAACGCATATCCAGCTGAGCGTGTGGTGTGATGACCATACGTTGCATATTCAAGTCGACGACAACGGCATCGGTGCAGCCACGATGAGCGACAGCCAGCATTTCGGATTGCGCAGTCTGCGTCACCAGGTAGCTCGAGAAAAAGGGAATCTGAATGTTCGAACGCGGCCCGGTGGCGGTACCCGCGTTGCGCTGGACTTGCCGTTGCATGATATCGACACCTCGCTCGCGTATAGCCCGTCATGAAGCCGCGAAGCGTTCTTCTGGCTGACGACCACGTATTGCTGCGCGAAGGCATCGCGGCATTGATCGCCCAGCATCCGACATTCAAAGTCATCGGCTGCACAGGCGATGGCCGCGACTGCGTGCGCCTGGCCTTGCGCGAACAACCTGACCTGGTCATTTTCGACTGTTCGATGCCCGGACTCAGCGGCATCGAGGCCGCGCGGCGCATTGCAGCTCATGATGAACAAACAAAATTGATTTGCGTATCCATGCACGAAGAACCACATTGGGTTCGTTCGGCTTTCGACGCCGGCGCCCATGGCTATGTGCTGAAGCGCTGCGCCTTTGCAGATCTTATCGAAGCAATGGAGACGGTATTGAGTTCGCGCTATTACGTCAGTCGCGACGTTGCCCATGTGCTTGTGGATACCTGCCGCACACGAGTCCGACCGAAAGTCATGGACGGCATCGAACTCAGCACACGCGAACGCGAGATCACGCAACTTTTTGCCGAAGGCTATTCCACACGCGACATCGCCGAGCGCCTCCATGTCAGCGTAAAAACTGTGGGCACGCATCGCGAACACATCATGCTTAAACTCGGCCTGCATGGCATCGCGCAACTAACGCGCTACGCCTTGCGCGAGGGCCTGACCACACTGGATATCTAGCATGCCAGACCATCGTCCACGCAGTACGGGGACGATGGTCACTTTTCTTCAGTGCAGGATTTCCGGCGTGCAGGCTTGCAGCGCGATCAGGTTGGACGATTTGTAAAAAGCCCTATCGACTGCTGCATGGCTGAAGGCCGTCCCGCGCTCGATATCCTGAATCGAGTTTTCGCGAATCCCTTTCCTCTTAGTAGAACCTTCAGGCTTGGCCCCTTGCCGATTTCAAATGCTGCCCAGTCCACCAGTACCTCGACAAAATGCAGTAATGCATCACGTACGGCCAAACGACGACGCTCGTCCTGGCGGCTGGCTAACGCCTCTTTGGCCGCAAGAATGAGATCAGCGTGCACCAGGGGAAAAGCCGTGCTGCATTTCTTCTGAAGGTCGGTGGCGATTTCGATATAGAGCGGATCGGGAACGATCAATCAGGGAAATGGAACGGTGCAATCAGCATTTTCCCGATGCTGCGCGGCGTGAGTGATGGCGATAGTGACGTCACCGGATGCATAGCGCTTCCGGTTCCGAATCCGCACTCCGGGATACACGCCATGGCTGACTTCAAACTCTTTTTTCCAACGCTGCTGCAGCATGAAGGTGGCTTCGTCAACGATCCGGCCGACCCGGGCGGCGCAACCAATAAAGGCGTCACGCTTGGAACGTTCAAGGGATGCGCTCAACGGCTGCTCAATATTGCGCCGACGCTGGATGCACTGAAGGCACTGAGCGACGACCAGGCCGGCGTGATCTACAAGGCGCTGTACTGGGACCCGATCAAAGGCGATCAGATCAGCTTGCAGCCGCTCGCCAATATCGTGTTCGACTTCCAGGTCAACGCCGGCAATCGCTCCGCGAAACTGCTGCAGCAAGTGCTGAACGATCTTGGCACGACACCGCCGCTCCAGGTGGATGGGGCCATCGGCAACGGCACGCTGGCAGCTTTGCGAGCCATCGACCAGAAGGCCGTGTATGCGCGCTTCAAGCAATACCGGGCGGACTACTACCGCAATCTGGTCGCGCAGCGTCCTGCCTTGCAGAAATTCCTCAAGGGCTGGCTTAACCGGGTCGACTCTTTCCCTGATCTGGCCGCCTGACACCTCGCCACATCGACGTTCGCATTTTGGAGCAAATGGCACATGGCAACCCAGACCTCTCTCAACGACCTGATCGAAGCCATCGCCGGTGCGGTGAGCGATGCGCAGGATCGTATCGAGCAGCATCAGATCTCGCACCTGAGCGACTTCTTCGACGAAGACAACCGACCCAAAAGCGTTGTCATCCGAATGCCTTCGTTACATCCGAACGCCAACGAAGGCGATGAAGATCTTTACCGCGCGCCGATCCTGCCGCTGGTCTCGACCAACGTGCTACGCATCAAGGACGTCGAGATCACTTTCGATGCAGACCTTGGCAACCTCGTCGATGACGAACCGGCCACCGGCAGCACAGCCGGTACGCCTTCAGATACCGAAACACGCGACTGGCGTGTCAAACCACAACCAGGCAAGCGCGCTCTTCAGGTCGATACCGCAGTCGGTGCGCCGAATCGCAAAGGCGGCTCGGTCCACGTGGTACTCCGCGTCGAGGGCAGCGAGCCCACTGATGGAGCCGCGCGTTTGATGAACCACCTTGCGCAGACCCAAGGGGTCTTCCAGACGTTCAAACCGGGCGATTGAACATCGTCTTATGGATGAACCGTGACGCTCCTTTCTCGTGCGTCGCGCCATATCAACTTGTAATAGGGAGTAAATATCATGGCTGACGAACTCGTCAACATGTCCAGTCAGTTCAAGGGTCTGCCGATGGGTGATCTCATCGGAGGGCCGTTGAGTGCTGCCTGCGAAGCGCAAGTCAAACTGGCCCAGGCCACCGCCGACTTCATTAAGGTCATCGGCTTTCTGCCACCCGCGGCAGGCAGTACCGATCCGAACGCTGTCGGCGGTACCCGCACGGCAACTTTCAAGTTCAAACGTCCTGTCGACAATCCAACGCCTGGCGCCGGTGGCATTGCCGAAGAAGAGGTCGAACTCGAAGTGCCATTGCTGGCCATCGTGAAGGTGCCGAACCTGAGCATCACCACTGTCGATGTCACCTTCGATATGGATGTGAAGTCGTCGTTCTCGCAAGTCGAGTCGGAAGACAAGAAGGGTGAGTTCTCGGCTGACATGTCGATTGGCTGGGGCATATTCTCCGCCAAGGTGCACGTGTCTGGTTCGGTGGCTACGCACAAGGAGAACACGCGCACCTCGGACAACTCAGCCAAGTATCACGTGGCCGTGCATGCCGAGGACAAGGGCATGCCGGAAGGCCTGGCTCGCGTCATGGACATTCTCCAGACCGCATGCGTACCGCGTCGCATCAGTGCCCCAGTTGCTGTGGCCTGAGATCTCTGCCTTTGATGCGCGGCGTCGAAACGACGCCGCGTATTCATCCTCACCTGGATCACCCCATGTTCGATCTCAGCGACGTCAAATACATCAAGCGTGTCGTAGTAGGCAGCGACAACCCGAACCAGATGCGCTCCGAGGCCCAGGTCGAGGAAGCACGTGCGCTACTCAACCGCTGTTTCACCGATACGCCGAAGGGAACCATTGTCGGTATCGAAAAGAGCTTCACGATCCTGCAGATCGGCGAACACCAGGTCGTCTTGCAATGGCTCTGCTATCACGTCGGCTTTCCACGCAAGCCCATCTGGTTACAAGAGACTGAGGGCACGCCATGACGACATGTACGTTCGACACGCTGCTCTATGCCGTGCAAGACGCGGTTATCGGCGCCAATGCAGCTATCCGCCGGCGTCGCGAAGCGCTCTTTGCAGCGACCGGAAAACTGCCGGACTCGAGCGAGCATGTCTTACGTGTAGACATACCCGAAAGTCCCGCTGCCAACGCGCCTTGCTCACCTATCACGATACCGCTAAACCTTTTCCGCGACCGGCGTATCCCGAGCATCGCGATGATGTCGATCGAGTTCGACTGCACCATACATTTTCGCAAGCGACGCGGCCAGACGGTACGCGAGCTAACCATGTCGCTGGACAGACCTCGCTTTATCTGGCTGTTGCGCAGGCCGCAGCATCATGTGCGCATCTCGTATCTGTCTGCGAATGGATGGCAGCCGCGGGTAGAAATCGATGGACAGTTTCTCAGGATGTCGGCCATTGCACGAGCCACTGGAGACTGAGCCATGCAACGCCTCAAACATTTGAGTCTCTCCCCAGCGTTTGAAGCTGCCTTGGTCGAATGCCTTGGTGCCGGGCTTCAGTTGCAAAAGCCTTCCTTCCATTGGTCAAAGGTAGCTCTGTTAGTCAGCCTGATTGTCGTACTCGTCGTCTTAACTGCCTTGCTTATGGCCTTTATCCACCACTAGCCAACACACCAGGAGATTCCCATGTTCCGTTTCAATCGAAAGTCCCATGCCATCGTCGCCGCTCTGCTGCTTTGCGTCTGCGGCAACGTGTTATCGCAACAAGCACCGGCGCCGGCCGGCACGTGGGATGGCGTTATACGTTCCGACACAGCTCGCGTGCATGTCGACGCGAGCTTCAACCCGAAGCTCGCCAGCTTGCATTTCGATGAGCCATTCAACTGCGCCATCGATGCCAGCTTTCTCGAGGCGGATAAAGACGGCAGCCACTACACGTTCAAGCCCTCGGTCAATGGTGGTCAATTCTGTCAGGGGCTTTATCCCGGCGAACTACTCGTGAGCGCCCCATCGGCGATCACCCTTTCCCTGTCGCTAAAAAACAAGAAGACTGCATGGACCGGCAACTTGACGTCCACCCAGGCTTCACATTGATCGGAGATGTGCCATGGATTCAAGCCTCCTCACGCAATTTTGGCTTCTACTCGCCGGTGTCGGCGGAGCTTTTCTGCCCGTTGCACTCAGCAACGGGGCATCATCGCGAGGGCGAGCACTCGCTCAAGTGAGCTGTGGCGCCCTGATGGCAACGTTCCTTGCACCAGCCCTGGAACGGCACTTCTTTTCGACCTCTCCACCAGAGGTCAACGCCGGCATTTCGTTTTTTATCGGCTGTTTCGGACTGAAGCTCGCCGAGCTAGCGCAGAAGCTCATCGATAGCCGCGGCGAAGCCCTGGCCAACCGCATCATCGACCGTATCGCTGGCACTGAAGAGAGGAAATAACCATGACACTGATGATCGTAAATCTCGGCTGCAGCTTGATCATGACCGCCTGCGGATTGTGGATACTGACCGGACGACGCATGTCTCGTTTGGTCCGCATCTTCTGCGCCCTGATCGCCACCGGCGGAAGCGTTAACGCCTTGGGCATGATCGCTGCGCTATGCAACCTCGGGAACTTCGTTTACGGAGATATCTGGCCAGGTGAAGTCATTGTCAATATCGGCACTTCGGCATTGATGATGCGTTGGACTTGGCGGACACTGAACTCGCAAAGGCATGTTGCAAGCCCCAATCCAGTTTGAATTCTTCAACACCCGGTACAAGGTCGTTGTCTTAGCGTGAGCAGCATATTTTCGCCGCGATGACTTCCCTAAAAGCCCGTTGGAGATCGTAAACAGGCTCTGAAATCTACCAAGAGATCGATCGAGGCAGAACCCCTGCCCCGTCCAACCATCGTCGAAGATCTACGCGAGATCGTGAACAGACTCTCGAATCCTGAGCGATACTGGTTTTGTCCCGAGAGTCGTGTATCCATCATCAAAGAAATACCAGACATCGTATCGACCGGGCTGCAATGGCGCGCTACCCGATGCAGACAACATCACCGAACCTACCCCGCGTGGCGCGTAGACCCACTGCAACAGGTTCGCCTTCGTAGGTTCAGCGCCTGCCGGATATACGCCGACCCAGTTCTTCGGCCGATGGTGCCAAGGTGGAACGGCATAGTCGAACCGTATCGTGCTGTAGGCATCGCCTTGAATCGAGAACAACGCCCCGAACATTTGGCTATTACCGATCGCCGGGTCGGTCGTCAGGCTGCGCAACAACTGCTGTACACATCCGGCAGCACGTCTGAAATAGACCGCGTCGCCAGCCAGCCGAATACTGACGTCATACCAGCCAGAGCACCCCCGCCATTCGACCGTTCGCTCGCACCTTGCATCAACCCGAAGCTGGATCGGGTCGTTCTCGTAGTACGCGTTGTCCGTCAGCTGAAAGACGCTGGCACTCGAACTGGCTCGATTGTCCAGCTTGATAAGAATATTGCCGTGCAAGGCATGATGCGATGTGGTGACTTCCGGTGCCCGCCCGGACGGCACGATCGTATTCACATCACCGCGGAACTCACGCAAGAAACCGTTGGGACCGTAAACGGCCAAGTCATACAGGCCATCGTCCCCGACAGACATCGGCGGCTTCGCCAGCAATGACTTGCCCGCCTCGATCGTGTAATGGAATGGCTCCTGATTGCCCGACATCGGTTTCGAATAGGCGACCAAGGCAACGCCGACATTTCCCGTGTTGGCGAAGAAAAGCGTAAGACTCTCTTTGTCTACCTGGCTAATGGCAGAAAAGGCATAGCCTAACCGGCACGCCAGTCGTGTCAGCGGCGTTTGTATCGGAAACACTTGGGGATTGGGCACGGCAGCTTGAGTCGTGCCGTTCTTGAACGTCGTGACCGTGTTGATCGGCTTTGCGGGCGTTCGCATGAAGTCAAACGCTTCGGTCAGGTCACCGCAGACCGACCTGCGCCAGTTCGAAATGCCTGGGCAGCGAGTGCTTCCGTGTGCAGCGTCTTCCGTTCCGAGCCCTTTTGCGATCGACCACTGCTCCAGAAACTGCAGTACGGACGTGTGATCGCAAAGTTGTGAGTACACCTTCCCGCCCACTGTCCACGGAGAGACGATCAACATAGGCACACGTGGACCCAGCCCAACCGGGACCGACGCATAGTTCTCCGCTGCGCCGGCATCGGCCAGCGTCATCGCTCCGTAATGTGCGCTGATGGCGGGAATAGGCGCCGGCACATGATCGAAATAACCGTCGTTCTCGTCGTACATCAACAGGAAGACGGTTTTCTGGAAAACTTCCGGATGATCGTTGACCAGTACGTTGAGCAGCCGAGCGGTGAAGGCTTCGCCGTCACCCGGTGATGCACTCGGGTGTTCACAGAATTGGTAAGGGGCCACGATCCATGAAACACGCGGAAGTCCGGATTTGACCGTGCCAAGCGCAGGGTTGTCCGGCTCCATGCCTGCGGCAACGTCCTTGGCGAATTCGGCGATGATGGCATCGCCCGTCTTGCCCGAAGCGGCGGCAAAAACGCGTCCTCGCTGATACAGCGACTGGAAATACGGATCACTCGACTTGTCGATCGGCGTGCCACTGTTGTCGATCCGAAAGTTCTTGAAGTACTGCAGATAGTTGTCGCCGTAGTTGTCGTATTCCTGATAGATCTTCCAGGTGATGCTGTTGTCCGTCAGCGTTTCTGCATAGGTCTTCCAGTCGGCAATACCGGCAGCAACGGCGGCACTCTTCGCCTGCGGCGATTGTCCATACATCGCTGGCGTGATGTCGGTATTGATATCGCACTGAATATCGGAGACGTAACCGCAGCTGCCGTAGTTGTCGGGGAAGTTCATCGGCGGTGGGACGGTACCCGACCAGAGGCAGAACCGGTTGGGGTCCGTCGCCGAAAAGATCGAACAATGGTAGGCATCACATACGGTGAAGGCATTTGCCAACTGGTAATAGAACGGCAAGTCATCAGAGTTCAGGCAGCCCATCGATTGCCTGCTCTTCAAGGGTACCCAGGTGTCCCAGTTGCGCCACGTATCCTGGGATGCCTTCCAGCTATGGTTCAAATCCGTCATGTACTGGAACTGCACATTCCCGGGCTGATTGAGCCGGAACGGCAGAACATAGCTAGACGATTGCGCCGCTCGATCGGTGTTGTACCAACCAGCCGGCGTGGTCCAGTCGGCATAGGGGACACTCGCGCTGAATCCTCTTGAATTCGGATTCAGTCCCTCCGGCTGATACCACACATAGTTTCCGCTCGGCATCGGTGTCGGCCGGGGATCACCGTAGCCACGCACACCGGGGAGCATACCGAAATAGTGATCAAACGAGCGATTTTCCTGCATGAAAACGATGACGTGTTCGATATCCGCCAGGCTGGCATTGCCGGTGGGATTGTTAGGCTCGATCGCGAGGGCCTTTTCGATAAGGCCTGGCCAGATCGATAACGCCGCCAGCCCGCCAGCCGATCCTGCCGTCATCTTCAGGAAGCGCCGGCGCTTGATGTCGTCGATCTCGCTCATATCAGGTTCCAAATCGTTGGCTGACGGATGCAGTCAATTAACTATTTCACTCCGGGATTGTTGCAGGTGAAGGTCAGTGATGTGTAGAGGCGATGCATTGTCGTTCCCAGTTCTCAGTTTGGAACATCGCTTAGCAGGCGAATACTTTGGGGCACTCGAGTGATGACGCCACGCTATTGTCCGATCGTCCGCGCCCTATGTCCGCGGACAATCTTTCGTAGACGAAGCCTTGGAGGTAAATCGCCGCTGTGAAAGGAATGACCCATGGATCTTTACTGGTACGCATCTTGCTCCACAGGCCGAACGCGTTTCTCCCTCGAGTCATTCCATTCCCAACCGGAACCGTCAGATGATACGTATCGCTTTCGCTGTTTCCTTTCTTTCCGCCTCCATGGCTATCGCCGCTACCGATACGGTGAGGCCTGAGCAAGCAAAGCGGATCAATGCCGATGTCGAAACCATACTTCAACGCACCAGCACACCAGGCGCCTCGATAGCCATTGCTGAGCACGGTCGCATCATCTACAGCAAAGCCTATGGTTTGCGCGATCGCGAACAGCGCCTGCCGGTAAAGGTAGACACCTATTTTGAAATCGGTTCGATTACCAAGCAATTCACTGCTGCAGCTATCTTGCAGTTGCAGGAGGCCGGCAAACTGCACATCGACGACAAACTGGCGACCTACCTGCCTGACGCGCCGCATGCCAATGAAGTCACGCTCCGGCAAATGCTCTCGCATACCAGCGGTCTGCCAGAGTATCTCGATGGTCCCAATATCGAGCAGGTTGCCAGCAATCCGGCCACGTTCGACCAGCTCATGGCGCGCATCGCGGGCAAGCCGCTCGACTTCGCGCCGGGCAGCCGGTGGTCGTACTCCAACACGGGCTACATTTTGCTGGGCCGCATCATTGAGATCATTTCGCATGAGTCCTATCGCGACTATGTGCAAACTCATCTGCTGAAACCTGCCGGCATGAAGCACACCTTCACCACGAGTGACGAGGCACATTTGCCGAACATGGCGATCGGCTACCGACATGAGAACGAGGTGGTCGGGCGTGCACCGACGATCAGCGAAACATTCGGATGGTCGGCGGGGTTTCTTGTATCGACCGTGGGCGATCTCGAAAAATGGAACGACGCACTGATGAACGGCAGGATCGTGACGCCCGCCGACTACGCGTTAATGAGCACATCGGTCCAAACAACTAAGCAAGGAGACGCAGGCTACGGCTTGGGCTTGTTCGTCGATTCCATCAACGAGCAACCACGCGTCGGACACACCGGCGGATCGTTCGGTTTCACGACGGCGAACGAATATTTTCTGAAGCAGCAAGTTCAGATCATCGCATTCACCAACAACGGCGATAATCCGGAGCCGGGCGAGATGATCACCACGGCAATCTTCAACGATCTGTACCCCGATATAGCCGCAACGGCAGCGCTTGCGAGCCCGGGTGAAGATGCCGCAGTGACAGCTAGCGCAAAGGCAGTCTTTGCACAGCTGCAAAAGGGAGTCGAAATCTCTGCGAATCTGACCGCCAGGTTGAATGGAAAAATGAAGGCGGGTCTTGCGAAACGATTGGCGGGTGAATTTGCGCCATATGGCCATCCGAGCAAGTTCGTCTTCAAGGGCCAAAGGTCGGCAGCAAACCTCAAATGGTTCGATTACGTCATCCAGTTTGGCCCAGGTAGCATGCTGAAATTCGCCATCGGACTTGATGCTGCCGGCAAGGTTGCCAGCATGTCCTTTGGATGATGGTCGACCAGCAAACCATTCTTGATGTTTCACTCGACCGGGCCACGCTCGAAAAAATGCCGGTACACGAGTACGTTGATGTCTATACGCCCTGAGCGCCAAGCAGCGGCGCCAGCTCCGACAAGCGTAAGACTATCTGCGTTGGGTCGAGCAATGCATGTCATTTAGGCGACTGATGCAAAGATCAGCCATCAATCTTCAAGGTTTGGCTGAGGATACCGTTGTCGTTCGATCCTCTTTCTCAACGGGCGCCGAGGCCATGGTGCGATAGTCGCGCGGCGTCATGCCCACGGTCGCCTTGAACTGACGGGCAAAAGCGCTTTGGTCGACAAATCCGCAAGACAGGCCGATCGAAGCGACACTGTCGTTGCCCTGAAGAGAACGCATCGCCGCCTCAATGCGTATCTTGGTGAGCACCTGCTGCGGAGTCAGTTGAAATACCCGCCGAAAGTGTCGCTCCAGCTGAGCAATCGAAAGCGCTGCCAGTTCGGCCAACGCCCGCACTCGCAGACTTTCCGCGTAGTGTTCATTCATGTAGTTCAGTACGCGACGCAGACGATCGTAAGTCGGGTGCCGGCCATCAGGCTGTCCCAGATCTCGCGAAATGCCGATGACACCACGCACTTCGTCGCGCACGATGAGCGGACGCTTGCAGGTCAGACACCAGCCCGGCGCACGGTTGCTGAAAATATGAACCTCCAGCTGATTTTCGATGAGTTCGCCGCCGAGAACGCGCTTGTCCTGGGCTGCGTATGAGCCGCCCATTGTCGAGGGGAAAAGCTCGGTCACGCTCTTGCCGATCACTTGATCACGGCGCTTGAGACCCAGTCGCCTGACCAGGGTCAGGTTGGCATGCGTGTAACGACCGGCGACGTCTTTTACAAAAAACACAACGTCCGGTAACGCATCGAAAAGCGGTTCTATTTCATCGGCTGAAATCTTCATACGATTCGAGCGCTCCACAACCAGGCCAAAAGGGATACGCCATGGGGCCGGATCCTGGCACGCCCCATAATAGATGGTTTTACACGACAAACCGCAAGCTTTTTCGCTTATCACTGACCACGCTGGCGACATCAAGACTATGCTGAATTCCGCACTCAATACCAACAAGGCTTTCTAGACGCCCTATGCTCCCGAAGGCGAGCATGGCGACATGCAAACCATCGAATTCATTGACTCGCACACCGGCGGCGAACCCACTCGTGTAGTGATTGCCGGCTTTCCTGATCTTGGCAACGGCACTTTGGCCGAGCGACGCAGCCTGTTTCGCGAAAACTATGATCTGTGGCGCCAGGCGATCGCTTGCGAACCCCGCGGTTCGGACACCATGGTGGGCGCCTTGTTGCTGCCTCCCCAGGATTCCAGCGCCTGTGCCGGCGTCATCTTTTTCAATAACGTCGGCTACTTGGGCATGTGCGGCCACGGTACGATCGGTCTGATCCAGACACTTCGTCATCTGGAGCGCATCACTCCCGGAAAGCATCTTCTCGAAACACCGGTAGGCATGGTGGGCGTTGAGCTGTATCCGGATGGGCGCGTGGCTGTCGACAATGTCGAAAGCTATCGTCATGCCAAGGACGTCGCACTGGACGTACCCGGTTATGGCATTGTCCGCGGCGACGTCGCCTGGGGCGGTAACTGGTTTTTCATTACCAATGACACGCCGCTGCCATTGACGCTGACCCATCAGCGTGGATTGACCACCTATACCGAAGCGGTTCGCGACGCACTCGAGCAAGCCGGTATCACCGGTGCGCTCGGCGCCGAGATCGACCACATCGAGATCAATGCGGCGTCCACACAGGACGATGCCGATGCAAGCAATTTTGTGCTGTGCCCGGGCATGGCTTACGACCGTTCGCCATGCGGCACCGGCACCAGCGCCAAAGTGGCTTGCCTGGCCGCCGACGGCAAGCTGGAACCGGGGCGCGTCTGGCGTCAAGCCGGCATCCTGGGCAGTGTCTTTGAAGCGCAGTACACACCAGGCTCACAGGGTGTGCTGCCAAGGATTACCGGCAGTGCGCACGTCACCGCACAAGGCCAGCTGCTGCTCGACGAGGCCGATCCGCTGGTCTGGGGCATCGGCGCTACGTGAAAAGTCATGACCTGATCATCGTCGGTGCAGGTATCGTCGGCGCTGCCTGTGCCGACTACGCCAGCGCCGAAGGCCTGCGCGTGGCGATCGTTGAACCGGGTCCGATCGGTGGTGGTGCAACCGCCGCCGCCATGGGCCATCTGGTCGCGATGGACGACGACCCGGCCGAACTGGCACTGGCACATTATTCACTGGGTTTATGGGAAGCCTTCGTCGATCTGCCACAGGCCGAGTACAGCCGCTGCGGTACGTTGTGGATTGCCAGTAATCAGGCTGACTACGCGCGCATTCCGGACAAACTGGCACGCCTGGCCGCTGCGGGTGTGCACGCCGAACAAGTCGACGCCGAGCAACTCTATCGGCTGGAGCCTGCGCTCGCCGCGGGCCTCGCGGGCGGCATGCGGGTGCCGGGCGAAGCGGTGGTGTATCCACCCGGTGTAGCGCAATACCTCATCGGTCAGGCGATGGCACGCGGCGCCCAACTTTACCGCCAGCGCGCTCATCAATTGAACAGCGGCGGCGTGCGTCTGAGCGATAACACACAGCTCAGCGGCAACGTGTTGATAGCCACCGGCTGCGCACTACCGCAGCTACTGCCGCAGTTGCCGATGCGCAGCCGCAAGGGTCACTTGGTGATCACCGATCGCCATCCTGGTCTCGTGCATCACCAGCTGCTTGAACTGGGTTATGCCGACAGTGCGCACGGCAGCGACGACAGCAGCGTGGCCTTCAATGTGCAACCACGGCCGACCGGGCAGATTCTTATTGGATCATCCCGTGAGTACGGCAGCGAGACCGCGGATATCTCGATGACGATGGTGCGACGCATGCTGGCGCGCACTCTCCAGTTCCTTCCCGGTTTGAGCGAACTTGATGCCATTCGCATCTGGACCGGTTTTCGTCCAGTCAGTGTGGACGGCCTGCCTTACCTGGGAAGAGCTCCGCAACACGCCAACGTATGGGTGGCAGCCGGCCACGAAGGCCTCGGTGTCACCACTTCGCTGGGAAGCGCGCGCATACTGATCGATCAGTTGCTCGGACGCGCCACAGCGATCGACCCACGTCCGTATGACCCGATGCGGGTGGCTGCATGAATGCGCCGCTGATACGTCTCCATATCAACGGCTGTACGGTCGAGGCACGAGCTGGCACCAGCGTGGCCGCAGCCATCGCTCAACAGTCGTTGATTTTTCGCCGATCGACGACGGGACAACCGCGCGCTGCGTTCTGCGGCATGGGCGTGTGCTTCGAATGTCGCGTCGCGATTGATGGCATTGGCCAGCGGCGTGCATGCATGGTGCCAGTACGCGAAGGCATGCAGGTATCGTGCGATGACTGATCGCTATGACGTGCTGGTCGTCGGTGCCGGACCCGCGGGTCTTGCCGCCGCGCATGCTGCCGCCAGTCATGGTGCACGCGTGGGCCTGATCGATGAACAGATGACCGCCGGTGGCCAGGTCTGGCGTCAGGATGTGCAACATGCTTCGCCTGCGCTGGCTCGGCGAAGCATCGGCAGGACGCTCGATCATCCTGCGATCGATTGGCTGGCGCAGACGCGCGTGGTGACCGTCGAAGATGGCGGTTTGCTGGTGGAAGATCCCCAACGTGCGCGGCGATTGCACTATCAGGCTCTCGTTTTGGCGACTGGCGCACGTGAATTGTTGTTGCCGTTTCCCGGCTGGACGTTGCCTGGAATAACCGGTGCCGGTGGATTGCAGGCGCTGGCCAAGCAAGGCTGGCCGCTGGCCGGACGGCGCGTGGTAATCGCCGGCAGCGGCCCGCTTTTGCTGGCGGCCGCGGCGACGGCAAAACGCCATGGCGCCCACGTACTCGGCATCTACGAACAATCCTCCACTGAAAATATCCAGCGCTTTGCACGAAGCCTGTGGCGCTGGCCGGCCAAGGCAGTTCAAGCCATGGGTTTACGAGCCCAGCTTGCCGGTGTGCCCTATCGCTGTGGCAGCGTCGTACGTCGCGCTCACGGCGAAACCGAACTGCATGCTGTCGATGTGGACGGTCCACGCGGAATTGAACATATTGTCTGCGATCAGCTCGCGGTCGGCTATGGCTTGCTGGCGAATGTGGAACTCGCTCAGTCGCTCGGCTGCACCCTGCAACTGCAAGGTGCTCATGCCTATGTCGATACCGATCGATACCAGCGCACCAGCGTCGAGGGCATTTATGCGGCCGGTGAGTTGTGCGGCATCGGTGGACGCGACACGGCACGCATCGAGGGTGCCATCGCCGGGCATGCGGCAGCTGGTAAGACGGCCGATGCCGATCGCCTGCTTCAGTCACGACAGCACGCCCGCCATTTTGCCGACGCCCTGAACCAGTGCTTTGCACTCGATCCAAGAGTGCATGCCCTGGCACAACCGGACACTCTTGTCTGTCGTTGCGAGGACGTTTCACTCTCTGCTTTGGATGGCTATACGGATGCGCGCAGCGCCAAGCTCGCCACCCGCTGCGGCATGGGCGCCTGCCAAGGCCGTATCTGTGGCAGTGCGCTGGCTGAGCTCGGACGTTTTCCACGCAGCGGACAACGACCGCCGCTTTTCCCTGCCCGGCTGTCTACCTTGGCCGGCACAAATCTTTCTTCCATCAATAAACCTTGAGGATTTACCCATGAGCAATTCCCTCTGGCACGGCGTACTGCCTGCCATCACCACCCCCTTCCACGCTGACGGCACGATCGACCACGCGTTCCTGGCCAGCCATGCCCGACAGCTGATCGACGCAGGCTGTAAAGGCATTGTGCCACTGGGCTCGCTGGGCGAGGCAGCCACGCTGAGCTTTGAAGAGAAGCTGGCTATCCTGAAAACGCTGGTCAAGGTACTCGCTGGCCGCGCGCCGGTGATTCCCGGCATCGCTTCGCTGTCCACCGACGAAGCCGTCAAGCTGGCCAAGGAAGCCAAGGCCCTCGGCTGCGGCGGACTGATGGTGCTGCCGCCGTACGTGTACTCCACCGATTGGCGCGAGATGGGTGCGCACGTAAAAGCCGTGATCGGCGCTACCGATCTGCCCTGCATGCTTTACAACAATCCGGTCGCCTACAAGACCGACTTCACGCCGGCGCAAATGGCCGAACTGGCTGCTGAATTTCCGAACCTGCAGGCAGTGAAGGAATCGTCCGGTGACGTCCGCCGCTTTGCCGCCATCCGTTCTCTGCTAGGTGATCGACTGCAGCTGCTGGTCGGCATGGACGACGCGATTGTCGAGGGTGTCAGCATGGGTGCGGTTGGTTGGGTGGCCGGCCTGGTCAATGCGTATCCCTTTGAGTCGGTGAAGCTGTTCGAACTGGCCCAAAGCGGCGGTGCAAAGGCCGCCGAGTCGCTATATGCGTGGTTTTTGCCGCTGCTGCGTCTGG
>Ga0302310_10001296_pt1 | contig 21378 bp, 23 predicted proteins | sample III_Palsa_N1_2_FD_200451 | JGI IMG/M metagenome (GOLD analysis project Ga0302310, IMG submission 200451) | Peat permafrost microbial communities from Stordalen Mire near Abisko, Sweden - III_Palsa_N1_2 | ecosystem: Environmental > Terrestrial > Soil > Palsa > Peat permafrost | place: Sweden...
CTGACGGCAGCGGCCTCCTTGGGGCCCCGGCGCACGAGGAATTGGTCCGAGGCGACGGCCAAGGTTTGAATCCACGACGGAGCGGTCGAAGGCAGGGCAGCAATGAGTGCGCGGGCCTGCGACTCCAGGGCCTGGCGCACCTCCTCGCCGGCGGCGGGTTCGGTTTGTTCGGCGGTGGCCGTGAAGTAGAAAGTGGCGCCTGGACTCAAGTTGGCCTGGAAGGTACCTGGGCCCCAGAGATCCTCGAGTACATCGAGGCCTCGAGCGGCCTCCTCACGGTGTTGAAAGTTCCAGTACCAGGTGTCCCCGGCAAGGTAGCGGGCGCCGCCGGCTTTCAGGCGGCATACCGGTACGCCGGCGTTATCGATGAGGCAACCGTCGTCCTGCGCAGCGGCGTGTAGCGGCAAGGCACCGCGCTGCTGACTATGATAGTCCCGGTATCCCATCAGGGGCTTCAACTCGACTTGTAGGGGCGCGGCGGCACGCAGCACCTCGAGCGACAGATAGGCGGTATTCGCTCCGGGCGCCATAAAAATACGTTGTTCCAACAAGGCGTCGGCGACCGCATAACGCCACACCGGTATGCCTTGCGAGACGTGGAAGGATTCCAGATGGACGAAGCCGCGCGGATCCACCGTGCCGTCCACGAATTCATTGGCCGACAGCGGGTAGCGCATTCCCAGGTAGTCGACCGTGACGTCCACCTTGGCCACCATCATCATGCGCTCCACCGGCGGCCGCAAACTCGCCATCAAAAAGGCGTGGTAACGACGAGTATTGGCGCCCGCCACGGTGCCGCAGGCGAAGCCGCCCAGGCCATTGGTGACCAGCCATTCGCGGCCGACGGCCTGTTCCCAGTCGCCGCAGATATCGCGACCTAAGGTCAGAGCCGCGAGCTCATCAACAGATGGTCGATGGACAACTTACCGGGCCCGTACACGATGATGAACAGCAGCAAGGTTCCCCACAGGATGTGTTGCGCCAGAGCGGCCTCCGAGCCGTCGGCCAGCAATACGTTGGAATAGGATATGACGGCGACGATGTTCACACAAAACAGCGCCAGGGCGCTAAGGCGTCCGAAAAGGCCAAGCGCCACCAGCGTGGGAAAGAAAAGCTCGCCAAAAGTGCCGGCGATCGCGGCGTCGTGTGGGCTGAGGAAGGGGGTGTGATATTCATTTTCGAACAAGAACTCGGTGCCGGTCCAGTTGGTGATTTTGATGTAACCCGCATTCAAGAATTGCCAGCTCACATAGAGGCGTGCCGCGGCGGCGACCAGCGATTGCAATGGATTCAACATGCGCGCAGCGAAAGTACTGGGCGCCAAGACGAGATCACGAATGGACATGGAATCTAGAGCCTTGTGTCGGGAAGGGCAAAATGGACGATGGCGTTGGCCGCCACGAAGCGCTGCAAGGCTAGGGTAGCATCGAAGGTGGGATCGGCGGCGCGGGCGCAGTCCACGGCGCGGGTGAAGCTCCGGCCATCGGTCAGGGACTGTAGAAAGGCATATTCGCCGCAGTCCATGCGATGCAAGCGCGGTGCACCTTCGTGGCGCATGACGCCGAGGCGTTCGCCGCCGCTGCCGAGATCCAGCGCCGGGGGCTCGGCAGCGCCGACATTGGCTTCCCAGATGCGCAGCGCGGGAAACTCCGATTGGAATAGGCGCAGCGTCGGATGCAGGATGAACCGCAGGTCATCGTAAGCGGCGGTGTCCACTTGGGCCAAGGCCGGCAAATCCAAGGGCGCGTGGTCGGGCGCCAGCAGCGACTCTTGAATGAGCCATTCCAACGTTGCCACGTCGGCGAGATAGCGAAAGTCGCCGTAGGAGTGCAATGCCCGTAGATAATCCGGGAAGGCACCGCCTGCATGGTTGAGATCGCCGGATCGCGAGGGATGGCGCTGCTGAAATGCCCATGCGGTCTGACGAAAGTAGTCCGCGCCGACGAGGCGCCAGATGACGGGATACGTGGAGCGTAGCGCCTCGACAAAATTGGTACGCGCGTTGTTTTGATAAATGCGCAGCCGCGGCTCAGCCGCGATGCCGGAAGAACGGATCAGCGCCGCGGCGCCGTCCGGCTCTTCCGCCAACAGACCATTCAGTACCTGGGTTTGAAGTTCACGCAGCGAGGGCATGCACCGCAGTCCGTATCGAATCGGCTTTGGCCGCTTCGGCTCTCAAGACATCCAACGCAGGAATGTCGGTGTCCCACTCGATGAGCGTGGGTACGTCACCGAAACGCCGCACTGCGGCGCGGTACAGAGTCCATACCTCGTCGCAGACCGGCGAGCTGTGCGTGTCGATGAGAATTTCTCGGCCGCCGAGCTCGATGCGGCTATGGCCGGCCAGGTGAAACTCCTGAACCACTCCTTGTGGAATGCCTTGCAGAAAGTCGTCGCAGGCGAAGCCGTGGTTTTGCGCGGCGACGTAGATGTTGTTGACGTCGAGCAAAATGCCGCAGCCCGATTCGGCGGCCACGCCGGCGAGGAACTCCCATTCCGTGAGCGTCGAGTGCGTGAACTGCAGATAGCTCGACACATTCTCGAGGAGGATCTGACGTCCCAGAGCCTCCTGCACCTGGGCAACGCGCGTACTCACATGGCGCAGGGCTTCTTCTGTGTACGGCAGGGGGAGCAGGTCATTGACGAAGCGGCCGCCCACCGAACTCCAGGAGAGATGCTCGGACAGCAGCGCGGGCTCGAAACGCATCACGGCGCGACGCAGGCGCGCGAGATGCACCGGGTCCAGTTCATCGGTGGACCCTAAGGACAGACCGACTCCGTGGAGCGAGAGAGGGTAATTTGCTCGAATTCTCGACAGGCATTCCACATGCGACCCCCCGTCCGCGAAATAGTTTTCGCTGTGCGCCTCGAACCACGCAACCTGCGGCGTTTGGGACACCACCTCCAGGTGGTGCTGGGCTCGAAGTCCGATGCCGGTGGCTGCCGGCATCGGGCCGCGAAGCGGCTCTGCGCTGGACTCACGCATGGGCGTGGTTGCCGTGCGCGATTACTTGGCCGTCAAGCTTCCGCCTGACAGTCGCTCGCAGGTGCCTTTCGGCACGGAAATCCAATCCTTGCCTTGGGCATCCATCTTGGACTGACCGGAGCAAGCATGGGCGGCACCGGCACAATCGTTTTTGCCGGCCTTCGCCACGCCATAACACTTTTCCATATCGGCCTTGTCGGCTGCGAAGGTCGGCGTGGCAAACGCCGCGACGCCGAGGGTCAACAGGCTGCTGATCGCGGTAACGGTCGCATTGGTCTTTTTCATTGATTATCTCCTTGAAAACACAGGAATGAATTAGCTACCTCGATGAGACCGCCCCCGGCGGATGATTATTTCATGGCGCGATAAAGTGTAACCGCCAGCACCGTCACTGCGCACATTACGCCGGTCATGGCGCGGGGGCTGCCATCGTACAGGGAACTGACCGCGGCGCCGGCAATGCCGGCCATGATGAATTGCAGGGTCCCGAAGAGAGCAGACGCAGTGCCCGCCGAGGCGCCGAAGGGCGCCAACCCCAGAGCGAACCCATTCGAAAAATTGAATGCCAGGGTGGAGACGAACAAGAACTGCGGGATGGCCAAGCCCCAGAAGCCGCCCCAGCCGCCGGCCGCCATGGCGAAAAGTACGGCGGCGATGGCTGCGGTCGCCAGCATGCCACGCCGGAAGATCAATTCAGGTCCGAGGCGGCCCACGATGGAGGCATTGATGCGCCCGGCGATCATGAGGCCCACGGCATTGCTGCCGAACATCCAGGAAAATTGCTGCGGCGTCAATTTCATCAAATCGATGAACACGAAGGGTGCGCCAGCGATGTAAGCGAACACGCTGGACTGGACCAGGTTGGCGGGCAGAGCGTAGCGGAGGTAGCGCCGGTCGGTGAGCAATTGCAGCCATAGCTTGGGGCCGATAGCATTCGGGCGTTCGTCGGGAATGGACTCAGCCAATGTGTAGAACGCGGTGAGGAGGGATACCGTTGCCAACCCGGCCAGGAACCAGAATTCATAGCGCCAACTGCCCATCAGCAGGATGAGTGCGCCCACCTGGGGAGCGAGAATGGGCCCCAAACCGGTGATGAGGCCCAACAACGAGAGCGCTCGCGCGGTGTGCGCCACATCGAAACGATCCCGCACAATAGCCCGCGGAATCACGCTGGCACTACCGACGCCGAGGGCTTGTATCAATCTCCCTACAGTGAGCGCGGCGACGCCTTGCGCGAGCGCACAACCCACCGAGCCGAGGACCAACAAAGCCAGACCGCAGAGCAGGGGTGGCCGCCGCCCTATATGGTCGGCAAGGGAGCCAAATATCAGCTGGCTGATCGCCAATCCCACGAAAAATACCGGCAAAGTGAGCTGTATCGCGCCGGCGCCGGCATGCAGGTCGGCGGCGATCGACGGGAGGGCCGGTAGGTAGAGGTCCAGAGAGAAGGGCGACAGGATGGTGATCGAGCCCAGCATGAGCAACAGCTTGGACATTTGCGGCGAATTGGAAGAGGCGGATGGCATGCGTTTACGGGTAGAATAGCGGTTTGAATCAGCTGGATGTGCAATGGTAAGTGACAAGAGCGCGCGCAAGGCCGCGTTGATTTGCGGGTCGGTGGCCTACGATACCATTCTGGTTTTCCCGGATAATTTCGCCTCCCATATTCTTCCGGACAAAATTCACATGCTGAATGTGTCCTTCCTGGTGCCGGAAATGCGCCGGGAGTTCGGGGGATGCGCAGCCAATATCGCCTATGGCGTCAAATTGCTGGGTGACGAACCCGTCATCATGGCCGCGGCGGGCCGCGATTTTGAGCCGTATCGGCAGCGCATGCTGTCGTTGGGTCTTGGGCTCGATCATGTCAAGGTGGTCGATGACGCCTTCACGGGACAGGCCTTCATTACCACGGATGTCCACAACAACCAGATCACCGCGTTCCACCCGGGTGCGATGCAATACGCTCATACCAACAAGGTGGAGGATGCGGCCGGCGAGGGCATCGCGCTGGGCATCGTCTCACCGGATGGCCGCCAGGGCATGATCGAACATGCAGCCCAGTTCGCCGCGGCGAAAATTCCGTTTATTTTTGACCCAGGTCAGGGCATGCCGATGTTCGGTGCAGCGGAGCTTGGCGAGTTCATTGAACAAGCGACCTGGGTCACGGTCAATGACTATGAATGGCAGCTCCTGCACCAAAAGACCGGGATGTCGGTGGCCGACGTGGTGGCAAAGGTAGAGGCCTTAATCATCACCCGCGGTGACGCGGGATCGACCATCCATACCAAGGAGCGGACGTATACTATCCCCCCGGCCAAGCCGAAAGCGGCAGTCGATCCCACCGGTTGCGGGGATGCCTATCGGGCTGGTCTAATTCATGGCCTGCTGCGGGGTCTGGATTGGGATACCACGGGCCGCGTGGCCTCGCTGATGGGGTCGATGAAATTCGAATCCCGCGGGCCGCAGAACTACCAGTTTACGAAGGCGGACTTCGATAAACGCTACCAGGAAAATTTTGGCTAAGGACCACACATGACAAAGAGTTTCTCGTTCACATCCGAATCGGTTTCCGAAGGTCACCCCGACAAAGTCGCCGACCAGATTTCGGATGCCGTGCTCGACGCCATTATCGCCGCGGATCCGCGCGGCCGCGTCGCCTGCGAAACCCTGGTGAAAACCGGTGTGGTCATCGTCGCCGGCGAAGTGACCACGAGTGCGTGGGTGGACGTGGAAGCGCTGGTGCGCAAGACCGTGCTCGATATCGGCTACAACACCTCAGACATGGGCTTCGACGGCGCCAGCTGCGGCGTACTCAACATCATCGGCAAGCAATCTCCCGACATCGCGCAGGGCGTGGACCGTAAGGACGAGCGCAAGCAAGGCGCGGGCGACCAGGGCTTGATGTTCGGCTATGCCACGAACGAGACCGACGTGCTGATGCCGGCCCCGATCACGTTGGCGCATCGCCTGGTGAAGCGTCAGGCCCAGGTGCGCAAGAACGGCAAGCTGCCGTGGCTGCGACCCGATGCCAAGAGCCAGGTCACCCTGCGCTACGAAAACGACAAACCGGTGGGTTTGGAAGCCGTGGTGTTGTCCACTCAGCATTCGGACGACATCAGCACCAAGCATCTGCGCGAAGCGGTGATGGAAGAGATCTTGATTCCGGTGCTGCCGAAGAAGTGGGTCACCAAGAGCACGAAGTTCCACATCAATCCCACCGGTCGATTCGTTATCGGCGGCCCCGTGGGCGATTGCGGCCTCACGGGACGCAAGATCATCGTCGACACCTATGGCGGTTTCGCACGCCACGGTGGCGGTGCGTTCTCAGGCAAGGATCCCTCTAAAGTGGATCGTTCCGCGGCTTATGCCGCCCGGTATGTCGCGAAGAACATCGTGGCCGCGGGCCTGGCTGACCGCTGCGAAGTGCAGGTCTCCTACGCCATCGGCGTGGCGGAGCCGACGTCCATCATGGTGGAGACCTTTGGTACCGGGAAACTTCCGGATGCCAAACTCACTCAGATCGTGCGCGCGCACTTCGATCTCACGCCCTTTGGGCTGCGCGAGATGCTCGATCTGGCCCGCCCGATTTATCAGAAGACCGCCTCCTACGGCCATTTCGGCCGCAAGGAAGAGGAGTTCAGCTGGGAGCGTACCGACAAAGCCGAAACGCTCGCCGCCGAACTCAAATCCATTCGCGCCGCTTAAGGAGCACGCACATGAACGCAGCTGTAAAACCGCATTCCGATTTCCTGGTCAGGGACCTGAGCCTCGCCGACTGGGGCCGCAAAGAAATCAAAATCGCCGAGACGGAAATGCCCGGCTTGATGGCCATCCGGCAGGAGTACGCGGCTCGGCAACCGCTGAAAGGCGCGCGCATTACCGGTTCCTTGCACATGACCATTCAAACGGCCGTGCTCATCGAGACCTTGAACGCGCTGGGCGCCAAGGTGCGCTGGGCTTCGTGCAACATTTACTCCACCCAGGACCATGCGGCTGCGGCCATCGCGGCCGGCGGTACCCCGGTGTTCGCGGTCAAGGGCGAAACCCTGGCCGAATACTGGGATTACACGCATCGCATTTTCGAATGGACCGATGGCGGCTACTCGAACATGATTTTGGACGACGGTGGCGATGCGACGCTGTTGCTGCACTTGGGTGCGAAGGCTGAGAAAGACGCCTCGCTGATTGCCAAGCCGGGCAGCGAAGAAGAGGAGCATTTGTTCGCGGCTATCAAGGCCAAGCTCAAAGTCGATCCGAAGTGGTATTCCACGCGCCTTTCCAAGATCAAGGGCGTCACCGAGGAAACGACCACCGGCGTGAAGCGCCTCTATCAAATGGCCAAGGAAGGACAGCTGGCATTCCCCGCATTCAACGTGAACGACTCGGTCACCAAGTCGAAATTCGACAATTTGTACGGCTGCCGCGAGTCCCTGGTGGATGCCATCAAGCGCGCTACGGACGTCATGATCGCGGGCAAGGTGGCCGTGGTCGTGGGCTACGGCGACGTGGGCAAGGGCTCGGCCCAGGCGCTGCGCGCGCTGTCGGCCCAGGTGTGGGTCACCGAGATCGATCCCATCTGTGCGTTGCAGGCGGCGATGGAAGGCTATCGCGTGGTGACCATGGATTATGCGGCGGACAAAGCCGACATTTTCGTGTCATGCACGGGCAATCTGCACGTCATCACCCATGAACACATGAAGCGCATGAAGGACCAGGCGATCGTCAGCAACATCGGCCATTTCGACAACGAAATCGAGGTTGCGGCACTTCGGCAGTACACCTGGGACAACATCAAGCCGCAGGTGGATCACGTGATATTCCCCGACGGCAAGCGCATCATTCTGCTGGCAGAAGGGCGTCTGGTAAACCTGGGCTGCGGCACGGGGCATCCCTCGTACGTCATGAGTTCTTCCTTCGCCAATCAGGTACTGGCTCAGATCGAACTCTTTACCGATACCGCGAAATACCCGGTGGGCGTGTACGTTCTGCCGAAGCATCTCGACGAAAAGGTGGCACGTCTACAGCTGTCCAAGTTGCGCGCGCAGCTCACGGAATTGACTGACGAGCAGGCCAAGTACATCGGTGTCCCGAAACAGGGCCCGTACAAAGTAGACCAGTACCGGTACTGAGCATGTCCAAAGCGGTGGTGCTGGACGGCAAGGCCGTCGCTGCCCGCGTGCGTGCGCAAGTCAAGCGCCGCGCTGCGGAATTTTTGGCGACCCGGGGACGTCCTCCCGGGCTCGCCGTGGTGAAAGTGGGTTCGGATCCTGCTTCTGCGGTCTATGTGCGCAATAAGCGAGCTGCCTGCGAGGAAGCGGGCATCCAGTCTTTCGCCTTTGACTTGCCCGACAGCATTTCCCGCGAGGAGTTGCTGGCGAAGGTCCGAGAGCTGAATGCCGATCCGCGAGTCGACGGCATCTTGGTGCAGCTGCCATTGCCGTCCGGCCTCGATGCCAACGAGGTCATGGATTTGGTGGATCCGGCGAAGGACGTGGATGGGTTTCATCCCTATAACACCGGTCTACTGGCACAGAAGCGGCCCCGGCTGCGTCCCTGCACACCTTATGGCGTGATTCGGTTGGCAGAAGAATACGGCATCGCCGTCCAAGGACTGCGCGCTACGGTGGTGGGAGCATCCAACATCGTCGGGCGCCCCATGGCATTGGAACTCATGCTGGCGGGCGCGACCGTCACCGTCTGCCACACGCGCACGCGCGACCTGCGGGCCGAGGTGGAGCGTGCTGAGTTGGTGGTGACAGCCGTGGGCAAGCCGGGCATGATCCGGGGCGAGTGGATTCGTCCGGGCGCGGCGGTATTCGATGTGGGTATTAACCGAACCGAGTCCGGCCGCCTGATCGGCGACGTGGAATACGACGTGGCCGCCGAGCGAGCGGCCTGGATCACGCCGGTTCCCGGGGGGGTCGGCCCGATGACCATTGCCATGCTGCTGTCCAATACACTGGATGCCGCTGACGCCCGAGCCTAACCTTAAAGGGGCAACATCGTGTCGAGTTCCAAGATATATCCGGATGCCGCGACTGCACTCAGCGGTCTTCTCAAGGATGGGCTGACTCTCTGCTGCGGAGGCTTCGGCCTGTGTGGAGTGCCCGAGCGTCTGATCACAGCCGTGCACGACTCCGGCGTGCGTGGTCTCACCGTGGTGTCGAACAACGCCGGCGTCGACGGCGCCGGGCTTGGCCTGCTGTTGAAATCCCGTCAGATCAAGAAAATGATTTCCTCGTACGTGGGCGAGAACAAGGAATTCGAACGGCAATATCTCGCCGGTGAATTGGAGCTGGAATTCAGCCCACAGGGCACCATGGCTGAGCGCGTGCGTGCCGGCGGCGCGGGCATTCTCGCTTTCTATACCAAGACGGGCGCGGGCACCTTGGTGGCCGAAGGCAAGGAATCGCGAGTGGTGAACGGCGAGACCTACATTTTGGAAATGGGCATCGTTGCCGATATCTCTCTGGTCAAAGCCTGGAAGGCCGATACCGAAGGCAACTTGATTTACCGCAAGACGGCGCGCAATTTCAATCCGAACATGGCCACCGCGGGGCGCATCACCATCGCTGAAGTCGAGGAGATCGTGCAGCCCGGTGAGTTGGACCCCGATGCCATTCACACGCCCGGCATTTACGTGCAGCGTCTCATCAACGGCAGTCCCTACAAAAAACTGATCGAGAAGCGGACCACTCGCCCGCGCACGGAGAATGCCAATGCCCTGGTCTCGTGAGGATTTGGCCGCGCGCGCCGCGCGTGAACTCAAAGATGGCTTCTACGTGAACTTAGGCATTGGCATTCCCACGCTGGTGGCCAACTACATAGCGCCCGGAGTGAAGGTGGTGCTGCAGTCCGAGAACGGCATGCTGGGCATCGGCCCCTTTCCCTATGAGGGCGAGGAAGATCCGGACCTCATCAACGCCGGCAAGCAGACCATCAGCGAATTGAAGACGACGTCGTATTTTTCCTCCGCCGACAGCTTTGCCATGATTCGCGGCGGACACATCGATATGGCCATTCTGGGGGCCATGGAGGTGTCCGAGAGCGGAGACCTCGCCAATTGGATGGTGCCCGGCAAAATGGTGAAGGGCATGGGCGGCGCGATGGACTTGGTCGCCGGCGTGAAGCGCGTGGTGGTGGTCATGGAACACACCTCCAAGGATGGGGAACCGAAGTTCAAGGCTCGCTGCGATTTGCCGCTGACCGGCACCAATGTGGTCGACATGGTGATCACGGATCTGGCGGTGTTTTCACGGGCGACGCGCAGCGAGCCGTTCAAACTCATGGAAGTGGCGCCGGGAATCGAGTTGGACCAGATTCGGGCGAAGACGCCGGCCCATTATTTGGGCTAGGCGGGGGCGCCGAGCCGCGGCCGGCGAGGCCGACGCCGCCGCGGGAGACGCGGCGGGCGGTGGCTGGCAATCTCAGGCGATGGCGGCGACCGCCGCTGCCTTCACGGCGGCACGGCGCTGCTGCTCTTCACGGACGTCGGCCTGCGTGAGGCCCGTATTGGAGGCAATGATGTCAACGAGGTTATGGGCCTCGTCGCGGGGCAGCGTGACTTCGTGGATGCGCTCCCAGATTCGAATCCGTTCCTCGGCGGTTTTCAGACGCGAAGACTGCTCGGCCAGATCGAGGCGACGGCGCTCCGCGGCTTCAGCTTGCTGATGCACCAGGCGTGCCCGGAAATCCATCATGGGATCATCGCCGCCGGGCGAAATGGATCGACCTGGGGTCTGACTGGGTTTGAATTGGTTCATCATGAGCGTCTCCCTGTTGAGCCCATCAAGGTACCACTGTCCAGGGGAGGGCGAGATAGAATCGGCGCGGCCGGCGCGGCGCGGTCACCCAGGTGCGTCCGGCGACGCGTGGCCGGGAGGGCCGCTGCCGCCGAGGTGGTCGGGTCGCCGGCGGGTCGCCGAGGACGGCCTCTCCGGCCAAAAACCGGGGTAACACGTTGATTCGCAAGTGGTGGGCGGTACAGGGATTGAACCTGTGACCCCTGCCGTGTGAAAGCAGTGCTCTACCGCTGAGCTAACCGCCCAATCTCGCGTCCTTTTCGAGGCGCGCAAGTGTAGCAAAAAAAATCGCCCGAGTACCTCCAAAAGGCAGGCCGGCCGCGAGCCCGCCGGGACCTCTGATAAACTCCGCGGTCGTTCATTTTGGGGTTGAATCACATGACCGTGCGTACGCGTTTTGCGCCGAGCCCGACCGGTTTTCTGCATATTGGCGGTCTGCGTACCGCTTTGTTCTCCTGGCTTTACGCGCGCCGCCATGGCGGGATTTTCGTGCTGCGTATCGAGGATACCGACCTGGAGCGGTCCACCGTACCGGCCATTCAACAGATTCTCGATGGCCTGGAATGGGCGGGCCTGGAACATGATGAAGGGCCGTTCTTTCAGACCAAGCGCTTCGACCGCTACAAGGAAGTCATCGACGAGTTGCTGGCCGAAGGACATGCTTATCGCTGTTACTGCACCAAGGAAGAGTTGGAGCAGATGCGTACCGAGCAGCAGGCCCGCGGCGAGAAGCCGCGCTACGACGGACGTTGGCGCGACCGGACCGATGCACTGCCGGGCGTGCCACCGGTCATTCGCTTCAAGAATCCCCAGTCGGGCGAGATCGTCGTGGACGATGTGGTGCACGGCAAGGTCGTGTTTCAGAACTCGGAGTTGGACGACCTCATCATCGCCCGCTCCGACGGCTCTCCCACCTACAACTTCTGCGTCGTGGTGGATGACATGGACATGCAGATCAGCCATGTCATTCGCGGTGACGATCATTTGAACAACACGCCGCGGCAAATGAACATGCTGCTGGCGTTGGGCGCGAAGGTCCCGGTGTACGCCCATTTGCCTATGATTCTAGGCTCAGACGGCGCGAAGCTGTCGAAGCGCCACGGTGCCGTCAGCGTGCTGCAGTATCGGGACGAGGGTTTTTTGCCGGAGGCGTTGCTGAATTATCTGGCGCGCCTCGGCTGGTCGCACGGCGATCAGGAAATTTTTTCCATCGAGGAAATGATTCGTCTGTTCGACATCACCGATGTCAATAAGTCGGCCTCTGCATTCAACGGCGAGAAGCTGGCGTGGCTCAATCAGCAGCACATGATGCATGCGCCGCCGGCGCGTCTCGTCGAGCCGCTGCGCTGGCATTTACAACTCGCCGGTGTCGAAGCGCAAGACGAAGCACAGCTGGAACAGATCGTGGTGGCGCAACGCGAACGCGCGAAGACCCTCAAGGAAATGTCGGCCAACAGCTTGTTCTTTTTCCGCGCCCCGCAGGCTTACGACGAGAAGGCCGTACGCAAAAATGTGAGTCCCGAGATTCTTCCGCTGCTGACCACCGTCACCGAGGAACTCGGTGCTTTGCCTGAATGGACAGCGCCGGCCATCCATGCCGTCGTCAGCGGCGCGGCGGAACGCGCGGGCGTGGCTCTGGGCAAGCTTGCTCAGCCGCTGCGCCTCGCCATGTGCGGAGGGACGGTATCTCCTCCGATCGATGCGACATTGGCCATTCTGGGCAAGCAGGAGACGCTGCAGCGCCTCGGTGCGGCCAGGGCCATCTGGTGGGGCGCGGCTGCGACTTAGCGGGCCGCCAGCCCCTTTTGGGCTCCAAACCGCCCGAGCGAGGGGATGCCGTTGCTCGGCGCCTATTCTTGACGGGGTCCGTGCCTTGAGGTAGCTTGCCGCCCCTCCATGTGGGGGCCATAGCTCAGCTGGGAGAGCGCTTGCATGGCATGCAAGAGGTCGGCGGTTCGATCCCGCCTGGCTCCACCAGTTTTTCGTCGATCGATGTCGATTTCGGTAGGTCCCCATCGTCTAGAGGCCTAGGACACCACCCTTTCACGGTGAGAACCGGGGTTCGAATCCCCGTGGGGACGCCACTTCCTGCGCATTTGCCGAACGAGGTTCGTAAGGCTCTGTAAGGCAAGAAATTGCAGGGGTTCTAAAATTTCGGCCGCTTCTACGGCCGGAAATTCCGCCAGGTGTGCTATCGCTGTATCCGACGGCGCTTTCCCGTTGCTCTTACTGACTTAGGGACATTGTGGGGCGCTGTACGCACGCAAAAAGGATGGGTATGTCTGAGGGCATCAAAATCCACGTCACAGTCATAATCATAATAAATACAGGTACTTAACGCTGCACCGGCGCAACATCAATCCAAGACGAGAAGCTGCTACCTAAGTCCGTGCGGTTCGAGCCCGCGGAAAAATCTCCGATCCGCGTCATCCCGTGCAGCCTTCTGCCGTTGCAAGCCCCGCGCGCGAGGGAGCTTGCGATCTCACGCACGTTTTTTCGTTCGTTTCGCCTGTTTCGTTCGTTGCGAATAAGATGTTATTCCATTAATATCTCGGTCGAGGTAATAGCCATGACCAACGCAGCACTTCGAATTTCCGAACCGGTCTTGCCAGTCGCCGAGGAAGTCGCACAGGCGCAAGAAGCATTGCGCGCTTTGGCCCGGTTCGTAGCTGAGACACCGAAAGGCCAGCTGTCGATCGAGGACAGCGCTCATCGAATGCACGTCGTGTTACCGCGCGCTGCTGTTCTGCTATTGCAGGGCATCCTGCGTGAAATGGCTCAGGGTCATGCAGTCACGCTTATTCCCGTGCACGCTGAGCTGACGACGCAGCAGGCGGCGGATCTTCTCAATGTCTCGCGGCCGTACTTGGTATCGCTGCTGGAGTCGGGTGTCATTCCGTACCGGAAAATCGGTACGCGGCGACGAGTGATGTTCGAACATCTGATGGCCTACAAAAAGGTCGAAGATGCCAAGCGAATGGAAGCTTTAAGTGAACTTACTCGCCAAGCTCAGGAACTTAACCTCGGCTATTGATCGTGGCGTTTACCGCACTCTATGACGCGTGCGCAGCTCGAGCGCACGCGCGACTTGATGAATGCTCACGCTCGGGACGCTCTGATTCGAGATTTCGAAGATCTGATTCCATCGCTCTCGCTACCCGATCCGGATGACCGCCACGTATTGGCCGCGGCCATTCGCGGCCGTGCCGACGTAATCGTCACGTACAACATGAAGGATTTTCCGGCGGAGGCTACCGCGCCCTACGGAATTGAAATCCAGCATCCGGACAAGTTTTTGACTCATGTATTCGATCTCTCACCAGGAGCCGTTCTTGGGGCACTTCAGCGCTTGAGGCAAACCCTCAAGAATCCGCCGGTCGCCATTGAGCAATATCTGGCGAGGCTTGAACAGCACGAGCTGTCGGGGTTCGTTGCGAAGCTCAAGGAGTTCCAAGCCGTATTATGAAGCTCAAAACTCGATGAGATCGGGGGCCACCTGACGCTTGATGAAGTAAGGCCTGAAACTCCCCGGATACTCGCCAACGACATCGCGACTTCGCCCACGTATCATGGGGACCGTTCCTGAAATTGGGGCGAATCTCAAAGTAATTGCTCCATTCTTCAAGAGTCAAACGATCTCCGGATGAAAGTTACATGAGCAAGCTTTAGCCGGATCAATACAAGGCTTCGCGATGACTTTGAACATCACAATTACAACTAAGCGACGGATTTATCAATGCGCAGATTTTCGGCTTACGGATTTTCAGACCGGCGAGACGCGCGATTTTGGAGCCAATCAGAAGATTCACTTAGTCTCGCGGGCGGGATGGCACGCCCTCGTCTGCTTTTTCGGGGTGGGTAGCACGCCAGGATTTTTGGTTGGCGACTGGCTAGGCAAGCAACTGGGCTCAATCCAGTACCAGGACACCCTTGACGCTCTGCTGCAGAAGCTACGAGAGGCCGACGCATGGCTACGTTCAATTCCTCTGTCCTGGAGACGGCATACGTTTTCGATCGGAGCGTTTGTCGGTTCGCGGCCTCACTACTATCTGGTCACGAATTGCATGGACGAATCCGGGAATCTGTTGTCGACTGCATCCGATGAACTTCGTATCATTGAAGCGTGGTCTAAGAAACCAAAAACATTCGTTGCACCGAATGGCGCAACTCTGTCGAGAGAAATGCGACACCGGCTGGCATCGTTGGCCGCACTCAACCAACCTACGGATGCCATGTTTGCGCTACTTGCCCAAGCGAATCTGCAAGCGGCGAAGCAAGACAAGTCAATCAGTCCCGGATGTTTTACTATGTACATCAGTGATGCCGGCGATGGCGCGGGCCGGCCCCACGGCATGGATGTGCGGCCCTCTGGCTTTCCTTTTTCCGCCGCCGACGGAGCCATTTCCAACCTTCTCGACGATCACTTTGGACCCGGGAAGAGCCGCATGGTCCAATTTGCCACCGCGCGGTCTGAGCCAACCGATCAATTCCACAAGGTCCAACTGCGGGACAAGCCAAACGATCCAAATACGCATTCGAACTACGGGGCCTTTCTGCAGGATAAAAAACAAGACCTCAAGGGAGCCGAAAAATCGTATTTGCGGGCGCTCGAGTTGGATCCAAACCACGTCAACGCGCTCGGGAATCTGGCCAATCTCCGATCATCGCCGGAGCTTTATTTGAAAGCTTTATCGATTTCGTTGGGAAACGAGAATGTGACTTGGAACTACGCACATTTCTTGGCAAGAAAAAGTGACGGTCTCTCCGAAGCGCGGAGACTGATGGACTTGGCAATTGCAGCCAATCCGAACAGCGCGAGGCTCGTGTTATACCGCGCGGACTTGGCCTTGATGAGTAAATTGCCAACCGAGGCGCAGCGGCTGCCAGCGGGTTCGTCCGGGTGAAGGCAGCGGAATTGTGGGTGGGATTTGGGTCAAGTCAACGCCTCGGAAATGGCGTAGCGATGCAGGGCAGGGAGCGCCTGTACCCCGTTCTCGAGGCGTCGAACCAGCCGGAGCGCCTCGAGACGATTGACCGCCTCGGTGGCGAGTTGCACCTCGGCGCCCGCTTCGCGCGCATCCTTGCGCCAGTAGCGGCCGTACCGGTCGCCGGCGGACCGCAGGTAACCAGCCAGTTCGTGGAGCGAATGAATTTGCTTGGGCTCGGTGCGCGCGGCGCGGGCCAAGTGCTCGGCCACCAGCAGCGTTGCGTGTGCCTCCGTGCCCACCGCCGGCAGGTGTTTGTCCGAGAGTTCGCCGTCGCCATCGACGAGCGCCAAGCCTTCAGCGCGCAGCTCGGCGGTGAGTCCGGCTGCCTGCGCCAGTCGATAGGCCAGGGGCCCGCGCTGGCTGACCAAGTACTCGCGCTCCTCCGGGGAGAGTTCGTCGTGATATAGCACGGGATCATCGAGCAGCCGCCGCGCCAATCGATGGCGTAGTGCCATGCGCTTGCCGTCGGGACTGTCCGGTACGTACTCATCCACGAGCGCCGCGAGCCGGCCGTCGAAAAGGAGGTCTGCCTGAGTCATGGCGATGAGACTGGCGCCGCGCGTGCCAGCGGGCAATCGCGCAAGTACGCGGCGATGGACGTCGTAGAGAACGTCGCCGGATTGGTTGACGTAACCCTCTTCGTCGCCTGCGACGCGCGTGAGCACACCGAGTTCCAGCAGTAGGCGGCACACGGCAACCAGGGAGCGTCGCTCGCGCGCGTGCTCGAGGGTAAAGACAAATCCGCACGCTGCGAGATCGGGGTCTGCCGTGGCTTCCAAGAGACGCTCACCCAAGGTTCTCAGGGTGATCTGCGATTCGGCGCGCTCGAGCACCGCGCAGGCGAGACATAGGAGCACATAGCGATCCTGATCGAACTCCGGCAACCCTCTCGTTGGGTCGTCGAGTGCAGCGGGCCTTTTGTAGAGCCGCGCGCATTGCCGCTCCACCTGCAGGTTCCATCCCGTCTCACGCCCGAACCAGTCACGCAAGTAGCTGGCATGTCGACACACGAGTTCGAGCGCCGGGTCACCGGCAGGCATGAGCGGACGCATCAGCAAGGCGCGCAGTGCACGCTCGCGCTCCTCAGCCTCCTGGTGTTTCAGAACGTCCTTTAGTCCGGGGGCTAGCATGGGTTAGGTTCTACGAATGAGAAGGAGATGGTCGCGACCTCGGAAGGTCCCTAAGTCCGTTGCAATTTCTGCCTCCGTGTGAGCAGCGAGCGGAACGAGCCGAACGACGAGCGTACCATCGCCAGTCAACCGTTCCACCGGCTTGTCGGGATCCGTCTGGCTGGCGAGAGCCTCGCCCAGCAGTGTGAGGAACAATCGAAACGACGACGAATCGAGCCGACCCAACTCGGACAGCCGGGTCTCACCGTTGGTGGCCAGGCGTTGTCGCGCCGCTTCAGTTTGAGCCGCCTCTTTTGCGACGCGGGCCGCGAGCAAGCTGCGCTCCGCGGAGCGGTCCAGGATCCGGGGCGGTGCGCCGCGGGTTGGTAGCACGCCTTGTTCGCGAAGTTTCGGCAGCACCGCGATACCGGGCGAGTCGCGCCATGGTGTATTCGCACTGACCTTCTCGTCGGCCACCGCCAAAGCTAGATGCCGCGCCAGCGATAAGGCAAAGGCGGCCCGCCATAGCCGATGCGAGTTGGCGTCGCCGCCCGCGACGGCGAACCACAGCGCCAGGCGCCGAAAATCCGCCGCGCGATCGCTGCGGCCCGCGCGGCGTTCGTGCAGCAGCGAGACGGCCTGTAGTAGGCGAGGAATCGCCGATAGAGCGCTCGCGCGCAAAAGCTCCGCTTGGGCATGATCCCGGCCGTCGGACACGAACCACCGCATGAGGCCGGCCCAGTGCTCGTTCCACGCGATGAGTCGGGTGTCGACGGCTTCGGCGTCCATCGCGACATCACCAGGTGCCGCATTGCGTGCATCGCGCTCGGCGGCGATTTGTAACAACGCCCGCTCGAGCGGCCTCAGATGGATCAATAGTTCGGCGATTTGACTCGAGCGCGTGACCAAATCGCCGATGAAGCGCTGGAGGTAATCGATCAGCCGCGTCTTGAAGCTCATCACGGCGGCGACCTCGGCACGTTGGAGCTCGATGGTGCGTGCGAGACCCGCCATGAAGGCCTCCGCGTTGTTCGATAAGTCTTCGAACACATGCACGAGATCCCGAAGTGCGCCGTGGACCTTGGCCGCATCGGGGGGTGATTCGCGCATGAGCTGCTCGAGGGAGATGAGGCGTGCCCGGATATCGTCGAGCGCCACGGACTGCAATTCAGCGCGCCGCGCAAGAGCCTCGACGAATGCCTGCAACCCCGCCTCGACCGCTTCTCCGCCGGAGGTCATCCGGTAGAGCAGGCGTTTGCGGTAAAAGTCTTCGGTTGTCGCGACCCGGGCTGTGTCCGGTTGCGACTGCAGATTGCCCCAGTCGACGAGCTGTCCGAGGGCTTGCTGGACGGTTTCCGACGTAGGGGGCCGCCTGGCCAAGTCGCTTCGGCGAGCACGTCGTCGGGGCGCAGATGCAGGCGGAATTGGCGCTTCGATGCCGCGAAGACATCGAGAATGGCGCGGTACAGCGGCGCGTTGTCGGCCATGACATGGCTGAATAGAGCGGACGCGGAGCGCGGAAGCGTGTGAGGCGGCATTGTCCTATTCTCGCAGGCTGGCGCAGCACGCCGCTGAAAGAAAACTGGGAAAAATGAGTCTCCGGACGGCTCAAGCATTTCTGCGGCGCACTAGGGCTCGGATACCTGCCTAGTGAGTGAAATCAATGAATTGCGCGAGTTCCACGAATTTCGGCGAGAATATTGATATATACATCAACAAATGGCAAAATATTCCAATATCATGACGTATATGTCAATATGAAGACACTCCAAGAATTGGGAGCCGCAGTGGCGGCCCGCCGCCAAGCTCTCCACTTGAGGCAAAAAGTGGTTGCGTACCAGGCCGGCGTAACCCCGGAATCCCTTTCCCGCTTCGAGCGCGGACGCGCGTCGGAATTTGGTTCCCGCAAACTCCTGGCGGTGCTCGCAGTGCTCGGCTTCGAACTCGAATTCACCGAAAGTGGCCGATCCGGTTCGCTCGATGAATTGCGCCGCGAACGGGCCAAATCATGAGGCTGTCGGCCTATGTCCTCGGCCGGGACGTCGCGGTGCTTGAGTCGGCGGGCGACTTTCGCAGCGTGCTCACCTACCATGCGAGCACACCAAGCGATGCCTTCGTGTCACTCACGATGCCAGTGCGTACCGAGTCCTATGTATGGGACGACACGCTGCATCCTGTTTTCCAAATGAATCTTCCTGAGGGGTACCTTCTGCAAGTGCTCCAAGAGCAACTCGGCCCTCAAATCACGGCCAGCCCCATGGCGCTCCTTTCCGTCATCGGACGAAACATGGTCGGCCGCATTCAGGTCGCCGCGGCGGGTGCGAAACTCGATGAGCCGACCCAACCGGTCGAAGTCGCCGAACTCCTCCAGGGGGACAATTCAGAAGAGGCCTTCGCGGAGCTGGTCCGACAACATGCGGCTAGTGGTGTTTCAGGAGTCGTGCCGAAGTTCCTCGACACGCAGAGTGAAGATGTCGGGCGAGGCGCCGTCCACAAAAAGACCACACTGCTGACCCACCGCCACATCATCAAAGGATCCACCGGTAGACTCCCCTACGTTACCCTGAACGAGCACCTCTGCATGCAGGTGGCAGCGCGAGTCCTGCCCACGGCTAGAGCCGAGATCTCGCAGGACGGCAACGCCCTCGTCGTTCATCGCTTCGATGTGAATGACAATGGACAGTTGCGCTTGGGAATGGAAGATTTCTGCGCTCTGCTGGGACTACGCCCTGCCGCGAAGTACGAGACTACTTGGGAGCGCGTCGCTAGGGCGGTTCGCGATCACGTTCCTGGCGCTACACAGCTCGAGACCTTCCGCCAGCTCGCGACAACGCTGCTGTTAACTTACGCGCTACGCAACGCCGATTGTCACGCGAAGAATCTAGCGCTGCTTTATACATCACGGGCTGATGTTCACCTTTCACCGGCCTACGATATGATTACGACGGTCGCGTACCCCGGATACCAACAAAATCCTCCCGGCATCAGCTTTATGGGCAAGAAAACCTGGAGTCCGGGTAAGAGTCTCGGAAAGTTCATCGCCGCCACGTTTGGCGTTTCCGTCAAAGCACAAGTCGAAATCGTCGAAGCGATCAGTGATGCGGTTTCAGATATCGCGCCTCGGGTGCGAGAAGCGATGACACGCTACGCCGCTTTTGAGGATATCGGCAAGCGCATGCTTCTCGCATGGAACGAGGGTGTAACGGGATTGCGCGGCAAGCGCGTGTATAGTCTTCAAGAATGGAATCCGAGCAGTGCCTTTGAAGGCTTTTCCGATCCGACCCCGCATTCGAATGAGAAGGCGGTCATTGGCCGCTCCGAAGGATTAGCAAGACGCTCGTAAATCGCTGGCGGAAATCTGAGCAGATACGTGGTAACCACTGAAAATCCCCGGAAACTCGTTGGAGACTTTCCAGCATCGTCCATTTAGTATGGTGACCGTTCCTGGGGCATTGCGGGCGCGTCAGCGTTCGAGGTAGTCGTTCCATTCCTCAAGGGTTTCAAAAAGGTGGTTCGAGCTTTCTCCCCTTAGGGACGCCACTTTTAAACGCCGGCCGAGTTGGCTCCGGGGGCGTGACCGCCCACATTCACCGCTGTAATCGCCGGGGTACTTTGGCCGCCGCCTTTGACTGGACCCATATTTATGGGTGATAATGAGGCTGGCCTATCGGCGATAGGGATCCTAATCCATGAGTACCACGAAAACCACCTTGGAAATGTCCGAGACTTTGTTTCGGAGGGCTAAGGCTACTGCTGCGGGCCGCGGCCAGACTCTCAAACAATTTGTAACCGGCGCTCTTGAAAAGGAGCTGGGCTCGAGCGAGTCCGGCACTATCGTCAGTGCTAGCACGGCTCTTCGAAAGGTTCGGCAACTTGCCAAAATAAACGCTGCTAGTTGGCAGACGGATCAAGACGCAGTTGCGGCGGTACGCGAGCAGCGGCGGGGATGATCGTTGATGCTTCCGTCTGGGTGGCAATCTTTCGTGAGAATGACGTTCATCATGCTGCCAGCGTCGCGTTCTTGGACTTGGCGGTCGCGAATCAGCGAGATTTAAACATACCCAATTTGGCTCTTGCCGAGATCGCGGGTGTGTTTGCACGCCAAACCGGTAAGACTAGGCTTGCGACCCAGACAGTACGGGCCGTACTCGCATTGCCGCGTGTGCAGCGTCATGGACTGAACGACGCGCTTGGCGATCGGGCCGCTGCTTTGGCGGCGAGCTGTAAACTTCGCGGTGCTGATGCGGTTTTTGTCGCGCTCGCCGAAGCACTCGATCAACCGCTAATCACCTTGGACCGGGAGATCCTGGAGCGGTCATCTCGGGTCATCGAAGCCGAAGCACCCGATGTTTGGGTGCATCGCCAGTCAAGCGGGTAATCGTCGCCGTTTGACATCTCGACGGGCGTTCGCGAGATCCCCCCTGCGTGGGGTCCGGTTACCTCTGGCGCATTCGGGTGCCGAGGTGCACCGACATTTCGATCTCTTCTGGTGC
>Ga0302310_10001298_pt1 | contig 21339 bp, 31 predicted proteins | sample III_Palsa_N1_2_FD_200451 | JGI IMG/M metagenome (GOLD analysis project Ga0302310, IMG submission 200451) | Peat permafrost microbial communities from Stordalen Mire near Abisko, Sweden - III_Palsa_N1_2 | ecosystem: Environmental > Terrestrial > Soil > Palsa > Peat permafrost | place: Sweden...
TCTTCATCTATCGATACCCCGGAAATATTTAATGATAAAACTGTAAAGGCCGAGCGAGTTTCTGGGCTTCCACCCAGACGTCGCGAAGGATTTTAGATTGTTTCACCCCAATTTCATATCTCTTTCGCGGATCATGGACGGGCTGTAACGTCAAGAATCGTCATGCCGCGGGCCCGCCCGCCCTATAGCTGCGCCACTCCGTGGTGCATACTTTGCCCTGGATAAACGAGCAATATGCGGGGTCACGTGAGCACAACAGCGTTGGACAAGCTCTATCCGGAGCATTTGCGTACCCTGATGCAGCGAACGGATAAGTCGCTGGCAGCGACCGGTTTCGACGCATTGGTGATCCGCGCCGGGGGCGCACCCACCTTATTCTTGGACGATCAGGACTACCCATACAAGGTGAACCCGCACTTCAAGTCCTGGGTGCCCATTACCGACAACCCTCACTGTTTCCTCGTCTATCGCCCCGGCTCTCGACCCCAGGTGTTGTTCTACCAGCCGAAGGATTACTGGCATAAGCCGGCTTCTTTGCCCCAGGAGCCCTGGGTCGAGGCGGTGGATATCAGCGCCATGCCGGACCCTGCCAAGGCCTCGGCGCACTGGGCCAATCTGGGCCGGGTCGCCGTCATAGGGCCCCGTGACGCCGTCGAAGAAGCCGACCCCGAGACTCTCAATAACCCAGAGCTATTGACCCGCCTGCACTACGATCGCGCGGTAAAAACTCCCTATGAGTTGGAGTGTATGCGCCGGGCCAGCACTCTGGGAGCCACCGGGCACCAGGCCGCCCTGGCAGCGTTTCGCCGCGGAGCTTCCGAATACGATGCTCAAATGAGCTATCTCGCCGCGTGCGTTCAGCGCGAAGAGGAGATGCCGTACAACAATATCGTGGCCTACAACGAAAATGCCGCCGTATTGCACTACCAACACCTGGAACGCCGTAGCCCCGATCTTTTGCGATCGCTGCTGATCGACGCCGGGGCTCAGTATCGCGGCTACGCCGCCGACATCACTCGAACCTACGCCGCGGCGGCCGGCCGGTTCGCCGATCTCATTGACGCGACCAATGCGGCGCAACTGCGCCTATGCGACGAAATCACGGCGGGACGGGACTATCGCGACGTACACCTGTCCGCGCACCGGGTGCTGGGCGACGTGCTGCACGAAACCGGCATTATCAAAGTGAATGGAGCCGAAGCATTGGAGCTGCGTCTCACCGGAATATTTTTTCCCCATGGCATCGGCCATCTGTTGGGCTTGCAGGTCCATGACGTGGGCGGTGTGATGGGCGACGTCAAAGGCGGTGAACGCCAGCGTCCCGAAGGCCACCCCTATTTACGGCTGACGCGCATGCTGGAGCCCGGCGTCGTGGTGACGGTCGAACCGGGAATCTACTTCATCGATTCGTTACTGGCCGTCGCACATGCCGATGAGCGACGTGAACTGATCGATTGGGCGGTAGTGGACGAACTTCGGCCCTGCGGCGGAATACGGATCGAAGACAATGTGGTAGCGACGCTGAAAGCGCCGGAGAACCTGACGCGGGACGCGTTCGCGAAGCTAGCCGCTTAAGTCCGCACTCTCCAAAAAAACGGGGCTACCCATCGGTGACCCCGTCATTGACTGATCGTTACGTGCCTAAGCCGCGGCCTTTTTTCGACGCTTCGGCGCCGCTGCGGTAGGTGCCTCATCGCCCGCGGCCTTCTTCGACTTCTTCGGAGCCTTGCCGGCTTTGGCAGGTTCTTCCGACTTCTCAGTCGCCACCGCAGCCAAATCGACCAACTGCATTAACGCCATGTCGGCCGAATCACCGGGGCGCGGTTCCATTTTCAGAATCCGCGTATACCCGCCGGCGCGCGCCTTGAAGCGCGGACCCAAGTCGGTGAACAGCTTTTCCACCACGGCGTCGTCGCGCAGGCGCGCGAAAGCCAGGCGGCGCTTACCCAGAGAATCAACCTTCGCCAGGGTAATCAGGGGCTCCACCACTCGGCGGAGTTCCTTGGCCTTGGGCACAGTCGTACGGATGGTCTCGTGCTGCAGCAGCGAGGTGGCCATGTTGCGCAACATCGCGTGCCGGTGCGAGGCGTTGCGCGACAGTTGTCGGCCGCTATTTCTATGACGCATTTTCTAGATTCCGTCGCGCTCGTCGTCGCGCTTCAGGCCCGGGGGCGGCCAATTGTCGATACGCATGCCGAGAGTCAAACCATGGCTCTCCAGCACTTCCTTAATCTCCGTGAGGGACTTCTTGCCCAGGTTCGGCGTGCGGAGCAATTCCACTTCCGTACGCTGCACCAGGTCGCCGATGTAGTGAATGTTCTCGGCCTTGAGGCAGTTCGCACTGCGCACCGTGAGCTCCAACTCGTCCACCGGACGCAGCAGAATCGGATCGAATTGGGTCTCGGTGGCCTTGGCAGTCGACTCATCCTGACCTTGAAGATCCACGAATACCGACAGCTGATCCTTGAGGATTCCGCCGGCGCGGCGAATGGCCTCTTCCGGATCAATGGTACCGTTGGTCTCGATGTCCAAAATCAACTTGTCGAGATCGGTACGCTGTTCGACGCGGGCGCTTTCGACGTTGTACGTCACTTTACGCACCGGGCTGAACGAGGCATCGAGCTGTAGCCGGCCGATGGCGCGGGTCTGCTCCTCGAACGCCAAGCGCTGAGCTGCCGGGCGGTAGCCGCGGCCGCGCTCGACCTTGAGCGACATGGATAGCTCACCGGCTTTCGTCAGGTTCGCAATGACCAGATCCGGATTCAGGATCTCGATGTCATGGTCGCCGGAGATGTCACCAGCCGTGACCGGTCCCGGACCCTTCTTGTGCAAGCGGACTTCGGCCACATCGCGCGTGTGCATGCGAATCGCGACCAATTTCAAATTCAACAGAATGTCGACCACGTCCTCTTGGACGCCTTCGATGGCGGTATATTCGTGCAATACACCTTCGATCTCGATCTCCGTGATGGCCGCACCCGGCAACGAAGACAGCAGTACTCGACGCAGGGCATTGCCCAGCGTGTGACCAAAGCCGCGTTCGAACGGTTCGATCACGATACGCGCATGGCGCGGCGACACGGGCTGTACCTTGACGACCCGGGGCTTCAAAAACTCATTGATCGATCCCTGCATGGATATCACCTACGTTAACTAACCGCGGAAACGACGCCGCAAGATGCTGCGTCGTTACTTGCCAATGCCCAATGCCAATTACTTGGAGTACAACTCGACGACCAGGCTCTCGTTGATGTCCGGCAGAATCTCCTGGCGATCGGGCACCGACTTCAGGATTCCGGAAAACTTCTTGTCGTCTACTTCCACCCAGTCAGGAAAGCCGACTTGGGCGGCAATCGTAAGGGCTGCCTGAATACGAGTCTGCTTCTTCGCCTTCTCGCGCAGGGCGACCACATCGCCTGCCTTGCACTGGTAGGAGGCGATATTGACCAGCTTGTCGTTCACCGAGATGGCCTTGTGGCTCACCAACTGGCGAGCTTCAGCTCGGGTGGACGCGAAGCCCATGCGATACACCACGTTGTCCAGACGGCACTCCAGGAACTGCAACAGTGTCTCACCCGTGGCGCCCGGACGGCCTGCGGCCTTCTGGTAGTAATTGCGGAACTGACGCTCCAGCACACCGTACATGCGGCGCAGCTTCTGCTTCTCACGCAGCTGCAGGCCGTATTCCGAGAGGCGCTGCTTGCGCTCGCTCTTGACGCCGCCCGGCGGCACTTCGAGCTTGCACTTCGACTCGAGCGGCTTCACACCGCTCTTCAGGAACAGATCCGTTCCCTCGCGACGCGACAGCTTACATTTCGGACCGGTGTACTTTGCCATTACAAACCCTTGAGAAAACGTTCGAAAACAAGCGGAAAGAGGCGGAGGCTACAGGCGCTAGCCTAGACGCGACGCTTCTTCGGGGGACGACATCCGTTATGGGGGATGGGTGTCACATCTTCAATATTGGTGATCTTCAAACCACAGCCGTTCAGCGCGCGGACGGCCGATTCACGGCCGGGGCCAGGGCCCATGACCCGAACTTCGACGTTCTTCACGCCATGTTCCTGGGCCGCATTGCCGGCACGCTCCGCTGCCACCTGCGCCGCGAAGGGCGTGGATTTGCGCGAGCCGCGGAAGCCGCAACCACCCGAGGTCGCCCAGGACAGCGTGTTTCCCTGGCGATCAGTGATGGTAATAATCGTGTTGTTGAACGACGCATGGATGTGCGCGATCGCGTCCAACACATTCTTCCGGACCTTTTTACGAGCGGGTTTCGCCCCGCCTGCGCCTTGGCCCGCGTTTTGCTTCTGATCAGCCATATTAAATTCTCTGTATTTTCAATGCGCTTCGCGATTACTCAGCGCTTCGCGCAACAATTAACGGGAGCCCAAAGGACCCCGTCCTCAAACTCAATTACACCTTGCCCGGAGGTGCGTTCATCTTCACGGCCTGCTTGCGCGGACCCTTACGGGTACGGGCATTGGTGCGCGTGCGCTGACCGCGCATCGGCAGACCCTTACGATGACGGATACCGCGATAGCAGCCCAGGTCCATCAACCGCTTGATGTTCATGGACACTTCGCGGCGCAGGTCGCCCTCGACCGCGAATTTCGCGACCTGGGAGCGCAGCGAGGCCACTTCAGCGTCGGTCAGATCCTTCACTTTGACGCTGTACTTCACGCCGGCTGCGTCGCAAATGCGCGCTGCTCGGCTGTTTCCAACGCCGAAAATGTGGGTTAGCCCGATGACCACATGCTTGTTCATCGGTATGTTGATGCCGGCGATACGCGCCATCTATTTCTCCACCCGCGCCCACGAAAAAAAGCGCGTTAGTATATTTGAAAAGTCTCTCAAGATCAATTTACTAGCCCCAGAGCCCCAGGAAATCAAACAATCAGCCCTGGCGCTGTTTATGCCGCGCGTCCGATGAACAGATGATGTAAACAATGCCGCGCCGCCGCACGACCTTGCAGTTCTTACAGATCTTCTTTACCGAAGGACGAACTTTCATTTCTTACTCCCGATGCCGCGCAGGCTGGCCTTTTTCATCAGGCCCTCATATTGATGCGACATCATGTGCGAAGACGCCTGCGCGACGAAATCCATGACACCGACGACGATAATCAGCAGGGACGTGCCCCCGAACTGAAAGGGAATGCTCGGGTTCACCATGCGAATGATTTCCGGCAGCAAGCACACCAACATGATGTACAGGCCACCCCAGAGCGTCAGGCGGGTGAGCACCTTGTCCAGGTAATCGCCGGTCTGTTGGCCGGGACGGATGCCGGGAATGAAGGCGCCTGCCTTCTTCAGGTTCTCCGCCGTATCCCGGGCGTCATACACCAGGGCGACGTAGAAAAAGGCGAAACCGATAATAAGCAGCGCGAACAGCACCACATGCAGGGGCTGTCCATAGTTAAGGATGGCCGCGATCTTTTGCAGGGTCCGTTGAATTGCGTTCGGATTCGATCCAGTGCCACCAAAGAACTGTGCAAGGGTCGCCGGGAACACCAGCAAGCTGGACGCGAAGATCGGCGGAATCACGCCCGCCATGTTCAGCTTGAACGGCAAATGCGTGCTCTGTCCCTGCATCATGCGCCGGCCCACCTGGCGCTTGGCGTAGTTCACCTGGATCTTGCGCTGCGCCCGCTCGACGAACACGCAAAACAAGGTCACCAGAGCCACCACGACGACGATCAGCAGCACTATCAGCCCGTTCATTTCGCCCGAACGCACCATTTCCAAGGTGTTGCCGATGGCCCGAGGCAGACCGGCCACGATGCCCGCCACGATAATCATGGTGATGCCGTTACCGATGCCGCGCTCGGTGATCTGCTCGCCGAGCCACATCACGAACATGGTGCCGGTGGTGATGGAGACCGTCGCGACGAACAAGAACTGCGGGCCCGGGTTGGGGACCAGGTTGCCGTTCGAATTCTGAATGGCCAACGCCGCGCCGAAGCCTTGGAACGCCGCCAGGAACACCGTGCCGTAGCGAGTGTACTGCATGAGCTTGCGTCGGCCGGACTCGCCGTCTTTGCGAATCTGGGCCCAGGGCGGATACACCATCGAGGCCATCTGAATAATGATGGACGCGGTGATATAGGGCATCACGTTCAAGGCAAAAATGCTAAAGCGCTGCAGCGCGCCGCCCGAGAACATGTTGAACATTCCCAGGAGAGTGCCCTGCTGCGAGGAGAAGAACGCAGCGAAGCGCACGGCATCGATGCCCGGCACCGGAATGAAGGTGCCGACGCGATACACCACCAGCGCAGCCAATAGGAACCACAGACGCTTGCGCATTTCGGCAAAGCGCGTCATGTCTCCTAGTGCCGCTGCGGCATTGGTGCTGGATGTGGCCACTGTGTCTCTCTGGTCTCTAAGTCTTATTCCGCGAAGCTGCCGCCGGCCGACACCACGGCGCTCTTGGCACCCTTGGTGGCGGTGATGACCTTATCCTTCACGGCGTATGGCTTGGTCACGCTGCCGGACAGGATGATTTTCACGATCTTGGTGTACTCGGGCACCAGGTTCGCGTCGATCAGACCCTGCAGTGTCACTTCGCCGCCCTTGACGCGCATCAAGTCGCTGAGCGTGAGCTCCGCACGCGACGCCTTCATGGCGGACTTGAACCCGATCTTCGGCAACCGGCGCTGCAAAGGCATCTGGCCGCCTTCGAAGCCGACCTTATGGTAGCCGCCCTTACGGGCACGCTGACCCTTCACGCCGCGGCCGCAGGTCTTACCCTGGCCCGCGGACGCACCGCGACCGACGCGGAGGTGGGTGCGCTTGGAGCCAGCACCCGGCTTAATGGTATTCAGACGCATTTAACCCTTCCCAGAACCCAATGCAGGTTCGATTTTCAGCATATGGCTCGCCGCATTCATCATGCCGCGATTCGACGGCGTGTCGGCCACGACAACGCTGTGCCCGATGCGCCGCAGTCCCAAGCCCTTTACGCAGCCTCGGATGCTGGCCAGCTGGCCGTAAATACTCTTCTTCAGAGTCACTTTGACTGACTTATCGGTCATGACGTTATTCCACGAGTTCCGCGACAGTCTTGCCGCGCTTGGCCGCGATGTCGTCCGGGGTGCGCAGCTTCGCCAGCGCATCCATGGTCGCCCGCACGACGTTGATGGGGTTACGCGAGCCGTAGCTCTTGGCGAGCACGTTGCGCACTCCGGCGCACTCGAACACCGCGCGCATACCGCCGCCGGCGATCACGCCCGTACCGTCCGCGGCCGGCTGCATGTAAACCCGCGTCGTGCCATGCCGTCCCTTAACCGCATAAAACAAGGTGTCTTGTTTCAAGGAAACGGTGACCAGGCTCTTGCGCGCCTGCATCATCGCCTTGGAAATCGCCACCGGCACTTCGCGCGCCTTGCCGTAACCAAACCCGACCCGGCCGGCACCGTCACCGACCACGGTGAGAGCCGTGAAGCCGAACTGTTTGCCGCCCTTGACCACCTTGGCCACGCGGTTCACAGCGACCAGCTTTTCGAGCAGGTCGTCGCCGGACTGTGGTTTTTCTGTTCTCGCCATAGTGCCCGCCTCTTAAATTAGAACTCGAGACCCGCTTCGCGAGCGGCCTCGGCCAGCGCTTTGACGCGCCCGTGATACATGAAACCAGAACGGTCGAACGCGACCTTCGTAAGCCCCAAGGCCTTGGCGCGCTCCGCGATGGCGCGGCCGACGGCTTTGGCGGCTTCGATGTTGCCGGTCGTTTTCAACTCGCCGCGCACGTCCTTCTGCAAGGTCGATGCCGCGACCAGAACCTTGTCGCCCTCGGCGGCGAAGATCTGCGCGTAAATATGCTGCGGAGTGCGATGTATGGAGAGGCGCAACGCAGCCAGCTCTTTGATCTTCTCGCGGCCTCTGCGCGCGCGGCGCAGCCGAGTGTCTTGTTTGGTCAGTTTCATGTGCTTACTTCTTCTTCGCCTCTTTCAGCGAAATCTTTTCGTCGGAATACTTCACGCCCTTGCCCTTGTAAGGCTCCGGCGGCCTGAAGCTGCGGATTTCGGCGGCAGTCTGGCCGATGCGCTGACGGTCGATGCCCTTGACGAGGATCTCGGTCTGGGTCGGCGTCTCGATGGTGATGCCTTCCGGAATCGCGTAGTTGATGAGATGCGAATAGCCCAGCGTCAACGTCAGGTTCTTGGCCTGCACCGCGGCGCGATAGCCGACGCCCACCAGTTCGAGCTTCTTCTCGTAGCCCTTGGTGACGCCCGTGACCATGTTCGCGAGATGCGCACGGGTCGAACCCGCAATGGCATTCAAGCCTTCGCCGGTCGCGGCAGCCTCGACCTCGAGGTGCTTATCCTGCTGCTTAACTGTGATGCCGCTCTTCAGCGCCAGGGTCAGAGATCCCTTGGCACCCTTGACCGTCACGGCGTCCGCGCCAATGGTGACGCTCACACCTTGCGGGAGATCTACCGGCTTTTTTGCAACTCGAGACATAGTGAAAACCTTAAGGTTACTTCTGACTACTGAACAACGAAGAGAACTTCGCCGCCCGTGCCGGCAGCTCGTGCCTGCTTGTCCGACATGATGCCCTGCGGGGTCGACACCACCGCAACGCCGAGCCCGCCCAACACCTTGGGCAGCTCATCCTTCCCGCGATAAATTCTTAAGCCCGGACGGCTGATGCGTTCGATGCGATCAATGACCGGGCGGCCGTCGTGGTACTTCAGCTCGATGGACAGGGTGCTCTTGGCGCCCGCCACATCGACGTTAAAATCACCGATATAACCCTCATCCTTCAATACCTTGAGGATGGCGAGCTTCAGCTTCGACGCACCGACGCCGACCGTGGGCTTGCCCGCGGACTGCGCATTACGAATGCGGGTCAGAAGATCGGCGATGGGATCAGTCATGCTCATTGTGCGCGCCTCACCAGCTGGCCTTTGAAAGGCCTGGAATTTCCCCACGATTGGCCGCTTCACGCAGCTTGGTGCGCGCCAATCCAAATTTGCGGTACACGCCGCGCGAACGACCGGTAATCGAGCAACGATTACGTTGGCGAGTGGCGCCTGCGTCGCGAGGCTGCTTCTGCAGCTCGACCTGCGCCTTCTCGCGCTCTTCCGCCCCGGTCTTCGGATCGCGGATCAGCTCTTTGAGCTCTGCGCGTCGAGCGGCGTACTTCTTCGCTACCTTGAGGCGGCGCTTCTCGCGCATGAGCATGTTTGTTTTGGCCATGGGCGTACCCTACTTACGGAACGGAAAGTTGAAAGCTTCGAGCAGCGCGCGTCCATGCTTGTCGTCCGCGGCCGACGTGGAAATGGTGATATCCATTCCACGAATTTGATCGATCTGGTCGTACTGAATTTCCGGGAAAATGATCTGTTCCTTTACGCCCAGGCTGTAGTTGCCACGGCCGTCGAACGAGCGGGTGCTAATGCCGCGGAAATCTCGAATACGTGGAATGGCGATGTTCACGAGGCGATCCAGGAATTCGTACATCCGGTCGCCGCGCAAGGTCACCTTGCAGCCGATGGCCTGGCCATCGCGCACCTTGAAGGTCGCCACGGACTTCTTGGCTTTGGTCACCGCGGGCTTCTGCCCCGTGATCTTCGCCATATCGGCGGTGGCGGCATCCATGACCTTCTTGTCGGCCACTGCTTCGCCCACGCCCATGTTGACCGTGATCTTCAGGATGCGAGGAACCTGCATCGTGTTTTTGAGTTCAAGCTTGGACTTGAGCTCCGGCACGATCTTCTCGTTGTAAATCTGTTTGAGTCTTGCTGCCATGTTCGTTTACTCGTTACTGCCCGTGTTACTGGGCGTCGACCATTTCTTTGTTCGACTTGAACACGCGGACCTTGCGGCCGTCCTCGAGCGACTTGATTCCGACGCGGTCACCCTTCTGGGTGGTCGGGTTGAAAATCTGTACGTTCGACACGTGCAACGCTGCTTCGCGCTCGATGATGCCGCCCTGCACGCCCATCTGCGGATTCGGCCGCTGATGCTTCTTGGACATGTTGAGGCCCTCGACGCGAACGCGATCGTCGCCGAGCACCTCGATGACGGCGCCGCGGCGCCCTTTGTCACGACCGGTGATGATGACCACCGTGTCGCCTTTGCGAATCTTTTTCATCTGCTACTTCCTGACCTGTCAGGCCAAAATCAAAGTACTTCGGGCGCGAGCGAAATGATCTTCATGAACTGCACATTGCGCAGTTCGCGAGTCACGGGCCCGAAAATACGGGTTCCGATGGGCTCGAGTTTGTTCGTCAACAGAACAGCGGCATTCGTGTCGAAGCGGATCAGAGATCCGTCGGCACGGCGCACGCCGCTCTTGGTGCGAACGACGACGGCGTCATACACCTCGCCTTTCTTAACCTTGCCACGGGGGATCGCGTCCTTGACGCTCACCTTGATGACATCGCCGACGGCCGCGTAGCGCCGCTTGGAACCGCCCAATACCTTGATGCACATGCAGCGCTTGGCACCGCTGTTATCGGCGACGGTCAACATCGTTCGAAGCTGGATCATTGGTTTATCTCTTAGTCCTGACGCGCACGTTGAACGACGCGAACCAGCATCCACGATTTACGTCGCGACATCGGGCGGCAGGGCTTGATCGACACGGTGTCGCCTTCCTTGCACTCGTTGGTCTCGTCGTGGGCGAGCAGCTTGGTGGTGCGGCGGATGTACTTGCCGTACATCGGGTGCTTCACCAGACGCTCGATCGAGACCGCAATGGTCTTGTCCATCTTGATGCTGACGACCTTGCCCGTGAGCAAGCGTTGTCCCGGCGTCGGGGCTGCGCCCGGCTCGACCGCGGTGGTCCCAGCCAAGCTGCCGCCGGGTTCATTTACGGTAGACATCAAACCTTACCTCCGCTTAGCCGCACCTGGGCAAGCACCGTCTTCACGCGTGCGATGTTCTTGCGCACTTTGGAAAATTGATCCGGCTTCGCCGCCTGACCGGTGGCGCGCGCCATCCGCAAATTAAACTGTTCGCGGCGCAGCTTCAGGAGCTCCTCGCCGAGATCTTTTGGCGCCTTGCTGCGCAATTCTTTCGCTTTCATGTCGGCAACCTTATGTCCGGACCTGGCGCTTCACAAACGTCGTCGATACCGAGAGCTTCGCGGAGGCGAGGCGGAAAGCCTCACGCGCGATTTCCTCGCTCATGCCTTCGATTTCGAAGAGCACCTTCCCGGGCAGAACCTTGGCCACCCAGTATTCGACGTTGCCCTTGCCGGAGCCCATGCGGACTTCGAGGGGCTTCTGCGTGATGGGCACATCCGGGAACACTCGGATCCAGATACGTCCGCCGCGCTTCACGTGACGCGAGATGGCACGGCGTGCCGCCTCGATTTCACGCGCCGTCATGCGGCAACGGTCAGTGGCCTTCAGGCCGAATTCGCCGAACGCGACGAAGTTGCCGCGCTGCGCACTGCCCGAGATCTTCCCTTTGAACTGTTTGCGGAATTTTGTCCGCTTCGGCTGCATCATGTGTCGTTACCTACATTCAACTTTGCGCGGGCGCGGCGGCCTCGACGGGCCTGCCTGCAGCCTCGGCGGCTTCAGCTTCCGGCGTCTCGACTTCCGGCTGATCGAACACTTCGCCCTTGAAGATCCAGACCTTGATGCCGATCACCCCGTAGGTGGTCTGCGCTTCGGCCAGACCGTAGTCGATGTCGGCACGGAAGGTGTGCAGCGGCACGCGGCCTTCACGGTTGGTCTCAGTGCGGGCGATTTCCGATCCGTTCAAACGGCCCGAAATGCGCACCTTGATACCGAGCGCACCGGAACGCATGGTGTTGGTCACGGCGCGCTTCATGGCGCGGCGGAACATCACACGCTTCTCGAGCTGCTGCGAAATACCTTCGGCGACCAATTTCGCGTCGAGTTCTGGCTTGCGAATTTCGGCGATATTGAGGCGCACGTCCTGCATGGTCATGCCAAGAATCTTGGCGACCGCCGTGCGAAGTTTTTCGATGTCCTCGCCCTTCTTGCCGATCACGATTCCCGGACGCGCCGTATGAATGGTGATGTTGGCACGGCGCGCGGCACGCTCGATATGAATGCGGCTGACCGACGCGTCGGCGAGCTTCTTCATGAGGTACTTGCGCACCAGGAAGTCGGTATGGATATTGCTCGCAAACGTCTTGGAACCGGCATACCACTTCGACGACCAGTCGCGGGTAATGCCCAGACGAATGCCAATCGGATTTACTTTCTGACCCATTAGGCGTCTCGCTTGCCGTCGGATACTTGAACGAGGATGTGGCTGTTGCGCTTGGCGATCCGTACACCGCGCCCTTTGGCACGTGCGTGGAAACGCTTGAGCATTGGTGCCGGGTCCACTTCGATCCGCGTCACCTTCAAATCATCCACATCGGCATTGAAATTGTTGTAGGCGTTGGCGATGGCCGAATCCAGCACCTTCAACACGATCTTGGCGCCCTTCTTCGGCATGAACTTCAGCGTGTTCACCGCCAGCGTCGCCGATTTGCCGCGAATGGTGTCGACCACCAACCGGCATTTCTGCGGCGAGATGCGCGCGTATCGCAATATTGCTTTGGTTTCCATTTCTTACTCCGCCGACGAGACTTTTTTGTCGCCGGAATGCGATTTGAACGTGCGCGTTGGAGCGAATTCGCCCAACTTGTGGCCGACCATGTTCTCGGAGATCAACACCGGAACATGCAGGCGGCCGTTATGCACGGCAATCGTCAAGCCCACCATATCGGGGATGACCATGGAACGACGCGACCACGTCTTGATCGGACGACGGTCATTTTTCTGACTGGCCGTTTGCACTTTCTTGCCGAGGTGCAAATCCACGAACGGGCCTTTCTTTAGCGAACGAGGCACTTAAGTATCTCCAGTCTTCTAAATACGTTTGTTCTTGCGACGCTGAACGATCATGCCGTCAGTGCGCTTGTTGGCACGGGTCTTCTTACCCTTAGTCTGCAGGCCCCACGGGCTCACAGGATGCGGGTTACCCTGGCCTGATTTACCTTCGCCGCCGCCGTGCGGGTGATCGACGGGGTTCATCACGACGCCGCGAACGGTCGGGCGCACGCCCAGCCAGCGCACTGCGCCTGCCTTACCGTAGACACGCAGGTTGTGCTCGTCATTGCCCACCTCGCCGATGGTGGCGCGGCAATCGACGTGAATCTTGCGCATTTCGCCGGACTTCAGACGCACGCTGGCATACATGCCTTCGCGCGCCGCGAACTGAGCGGAAGCGCCGGCGCTACGCGCCAACTGACCGCCCTTTCCCACCTTGAGCTCGATGTTGTGCACCGTGCTGCCCACCGGAATGTGGCGGAACGTCAGTGCATTGCCCGCCTTGATCGGCGCATCAGCGCCCGAGCGGATTTCGTCGCCGGCCTTCAGGCCTTTGGGCGCGAGTATGTAGCGGCGCTCGCCGTCCTTGTACAGGACCAGAGCCAGGTGAGAGGTGCGGTTCGGATCGTATTCCAAACGCTCGATGACGCCCGGGATGCCGTCCTTGTCGCGCTTGAAGTCGACAATGCGGTAGCGCTGCTTGTGGCCACCGCCGATGTGCCGGGTGGTCTGCCGGCCAGAATGGTTGCGAGCTCCGGTGCGGTTCTTCTTCGTGGTCAACGACTCGAGCGGGCCGCCCTTATGCAGGTGCGATCTATCGATTTTGACGACGAAGCGCGCACCCGGGGAGGTCGGCTTCATTTTAATGAGTGCCATAGCCCTTAATCCTTACTTCGCGGCGCCGGTGAAGTCGATCGACTGCCCGGTCTGTAAACTGACATAGGCCTTCTTGTAGCCGTTGCGCTTGCCGGCCACGTTCTTGAAGCGGCGCGTCTTGCCCGGCTTGTTCAGCAGGTTGACGCCCTCGACCTTCACCTCGAACATCATTTCGACGGCCTGCTTCACTTCGCTCTTTGACGCGTCATCGCGTACGCGGAACACGTACTGATTCGCCTTCTCGGTGACGTTCGCGGCCTTTTCGGACACGTGCGGTTGAATCAGCACGGTCATCAATCGTTCTTTATTCATTCGCGCCTCCGAGACGCTGCTCGAGCAACTTCAGGGCACCCACGGTGGCCACCACCTTGTCGTGCTTGATGAGGCTCAGTGGGTCCAGGGACGTCACGGCCATCACGTCCACATAGGGCACGTTGCCGGCGGCCAGGAAAAGCTTTTCTTCGAAGGCTTCGACCAGAACCAGAGCGCGGGTCAGGCCGAATTCGGCCAGCTTGCTGATGAGCAGCTTGGTCTTCGGCGCAGCGATTTCGAGATTCTCGACGACGATCAAGCGGTCCTGACGCACCAACTCAGACACCATGCACTGCATGGCGGCGCGGTACATCTTGCGATTGACCTTCTGCGAATAGTCGCGAGGCCGGGCAGCGAAGGCGCGACCACCACCTACCCACAGGGGGCTGCGGATCGAGCCGGCACGGGCCTGACCGGTGCCCTTTTGGCTCCAGGGCTTCTTGCCGCCGCCGCGCACTTCGGCGCGGGACTTCTGCCGCTTGGTGCCGGCACGGCCGGCCGCCATGTAGGCGACGACGACCTGGTGCACCAGCGCTTCGTTGTATTTGCGGCCGAATGCCTCGTCGGACAATTCCATTTCGCTTGCGGAGCTCGAATTTTTCAGCTGAACTTTCATGGCTTACTTCTTATCCGATTTGGACGCGCCCTTACCGGCTCCGCCCTTCGCGGCAACGGGGGCCTTGTTCGGCGCCAAGCGCTTGCGGCGTGCCTGCGAGATTGTCTTCAACGAGGGTCGCACGATGACACGACCACCTTCCGCGCCGGGAACGGCACCGCTGATGAGCAGCAGGTTGCGGTTCAGGTCGACTTCGACGATGCGCAGGTTTTCGATGGTACGGTTCTTCACGCCCATGTGGCCGGACATGCGCTTGCCCTTGAACACACGGCCCGGAGTTTGGCGCTGGCCGATGGAACCCGGCGCGCGGTGCGAGACCGAGTTTCCGTGGGTCTTCATACCACCGGCGAAGTTGTGACGCTTCATGGTGCCGGCGAAGCCCTTACCCACCGTAGTGCCGGTGACATCGACGATTTGGCCCACCGTGAACATGTCGACTTTGAGCTCGCCGCCGGCAGCCAGCGCGTCGCCCTCGTCTTTGTTCAAGCGGAACTCTTGAGAAGTGTAGCCGGCGGCCACGTTCGCCTTGGCGAAGTGCCCGGCGAGTGCCTTGGGCACGCGCGAGGGACGCCGAGCGCCGAGGGTTACCTGCACAGCACGGTATCCGTCGGTTTTGTCATTTTTGACCTGCGAAATGCGATTCGGCAACGCTTCCACAACCGTCACGGGGACAGTTACGCCGGCGTCAGTGAATACGCGGGTCATGCCGCATTTGCGGCCAACCAGACCTATGGTCATATTCGATTCCTCACACAGTTGGGGCTACGATTGGCCCCGGGCTTTCGTTGCCCACTTTTCACTTTCAAACAAGGTCGGCGGTTTAGGCACTCGTGACCCCAGGATCCTTACCGGATAACTGGCGTCGGCACCCACGCGCTCCGACCTCTAAAATTGGAGCGCGAATTCTACATGTTTGCGCACGGTGCGCAAGCTTGATTTCAATTCGTTTGCGATTGGCGGAGGCAAGGGCTAAATCGCCCTACCGCGCCCCCGCAGCGCTGCTCCGATAGCGCCCCGTATCCGCCCTTCGGACAGTCCCGTCTTCGTCAATCAGTAAAAATTAACAGGTCGGGCAATCCATGCCCGACCCAAGGACCTCAGTCCTAGTCTCAGTTCAGCTTGATCTGGACGTCCACGCCGGCCGGAAGCTCGAGCTTCATGAGGGCGTCCACGGTCTTATCCGTGGGATTCAGTATGTCCATCAGGCGCTTGTGGGTTCGGATTTCGAACTGATCACGAGCATCTTTATCGCCGTGCGGCGCCGTCAGCACCGTGAAGCGCTCCATTTTGATGGGGAGCGGCACGGGTCCTTTGACAGTTGCCCCCGTACGCTTCGCCGTGTCGACAATTTCCCGGGCCGACTTGTCGATCAACCGATGATCGAAAGCCTTGAGACGGATACGGATGTTCTGGTTCGCCATAAATAATGTCCTGGTCTAAAGAGCGGGCGCTTGCGCGCCGAAATGGCGGGGCCGGTAGCCCCGCCGGATTTTAAATGCGCTCACGCGCAACTCCTACGGGGCCGCCGCCGACGCCGTGTAACGGCGGCCCCGCCCTTAATGGACGGGGTCCTTTGGACCCCGTTGAACGTTGCGCGAAGCGCATTTTAAGTAATGACCTTCGCGACGACGCCTGCGCCTACGGTTTTACCACCCTCACGAATGGCGAAACGCAGACCCTGCTCCATCGCGATCGGCGCGATCAGCTCCACTACGATCTTGATGTTGTCCCCGGGCATCACCATCTCGGTCCCCTCCGGCAACTCCACCGCGCCCGTCACGTCCGTGGTGCGGAAGTAGAACTGCGGACGATACCCCTTGAAGAACGGCGTGTGCCGACCGCCCTCCTCCTTCGACAGCACGTACACCTCGGCCTCGAACTTCGTGTGCGGCATGATGCTGCCCGGCTTGCACAGCACTTGCCCGCGCTCCACTTCCTCACGCTTCGTGCCGCGCAGCAGCACCCCCACGTTGTCCCCCGCCTGACCCTCGTCCAGCAGCTTGCGGAACATCTCCACGCCCGTGCACGTCGTCTTGGCCGTCGGGCGAATCCCCACGATCTCCACTTCGTCGTTGATCTTCACGATCCCGCGCTCGATTCGCCCCGTCACCACCGTGCCGCGCCCCGCAATCGAGAACACGTCTTCCACCGGCATCAGAAACGCTCCCTCAACGGCCCGCTTGGGCACCGGAATGTAGTCGTCCAACGCCTGCACCAGCTTCAGCACCGCAGGCACCCCGATGTCCGAGGGGTCCCCTTCGAGCGCCTTCAGCGCCGAACCCGTGATGATCGGCGTCTTGTCGCCCGGGTATTTGTACATCGTCAACAAATCGCGCACCTCAAGCTCCACCAGCTCCAACAGCTCCGCGTCGTCCACCATGTCCGCTTTGTTCAAAAACACCACCATGTGCGGTACGCCTACCTGATACGCCAGCAAAATGTGCTCGCGCGTCTGCGGCATCGGGCCGTCGGCCGCCGAGACCACCAAAATCGCCCCGTCCATCTGCGCCGCACCCGTGATCATGTTCTTCACGTAGTCCGCATGCCCCGGGCAATCCACGTGCGCGTAGTGACGCGCCGCGCTCTGGTATTCCACGTGCGCCGTCGCAATCGTAATGCCGCGCGCACGCTCCTCAGGCGCCTTGTCGATCTGATCGTAGGCCTTGAATTCCCCGCCAAACTTCTCGGCCATCACCTTGGTCAAGGCTGCCGTTAAGGTCGTCTTGCCATGGTCCACGTGACCAATCGTCCCCACGTTTACGTGCGGTTTCGTTCGCTCAAACTTCCCCTTCGACACGGCAGTTACCTCTTGAAATAAATTGAATGGTGGATGGTTGTGTAAATCAGTGCTTCATCACGACTTCGGCGACATTGCTCGGCACTTCCATGTACTTCGCGAACTCCATCGTGTAGTTCGCGCGTCCCTGACTCATGGAACGCATTGCCGTCGAATATTGAAACATTTCGGCCAGCGGCACTTCCGCGGTGACCACCTTGCCGGTCGGAGAATCCTCCATCCCGATGATCTGACCGCGGCGCCGATTCAAATCGCCGACGATGTCGCCGTAATAATCTTCCGGGGTCACCACTTCGACTTTCATGATGGGTTCGAGCAGCACTGGCTTGGCCGAACGGAACCCTTCTTTGAAGCCCAGCGAGCCGGCAATCTTGAATGCCATTTCGTTCGAGTCGACGTCGTGATACGAACCGTCGAACAGCGTGACCTTGACGTCGACGATGGGATAGCCGGCAAGGACCCCGGTTTGCACGGCTTCTCGAATACCCTTGTCCACCGCCGGAATGAACTCGCGCGGCACGGAGCCGCCGACGATGCCATCGACGAAGTTGTAGCCCTTGCCGGGCGCCTGCGGCTCGATCTTGAGCCACACGTGACCGTACTGGCCGCGGCCGCCGGACTGGCGCACGAACTTGCCTTCGGAGTCCACGGTCGCCTTGATGGTCTCGCGGTAGGCCACCTGCGGCTTACCCACATTGGCCTCCACCTTGAATTCGCGCTTCATGCGATCGACGATGATTTCCAGGTGCAGCTCACCCATGCCGGAAATGATGGTCTGGCCCGATTCCTGATCGGTATGCACGCGGAACGAGGGATCTTCCTTCGCCAAGCGCTGCAGGGCCACGCCCATTTTTTCCTGGTCGACCTTGGTCTTGGGCTCCACGGCCACCGAGATGACGGGGTCCGGGAACTCCATCTTTTCCAAAATGATGACCTTCTCGGGGTCCGACAACGTATCGCCCGTGGTCACATCCTTCAGGCCTACGGCGGCCGCGATGTCCCCCGCGTGGACTTCCTTGATTTCGGAGCGCTCGCTGGCATGCATTTGCAACAAGCGGCCGATGCGCTCGCTGCGGCCCTTGTTCGGCACGTACACCTGGTCGCCCGAATTCATTGTGCCGGAGTACACGCGGAAGAACGTCAGGTTTCCCACGAAAGGGTCGTTCAAAATCTTGAAGGCCAGCGCCGCGAACGGCGCGTTGTCATCCGGCTTGCGAGTCAGGGGCTCGCCGCGTTCGTTCTGGCCCTTCACCGGCGGCACTTCGGTGGGCGACGGCATGTATTCGACGATCGCGTCGAGCACGGCCTGTACGCCCTTGTTCTTGAAGGCGGAACCGCAGGTCACGAGGCAGATTTCATTCTTCAAGGCGCGCGCCCGCAGGCCCCGCTTGATTTCCTCATCCGTCAGATCACCGCTTTCCAAATACTTGTTGAGCAGCGTCTCTTCGCCCTCGGCGGCGGCCTCGATCATCTTCCCGCGCCATTCCTCGCAGTCCTTGAGCATGTCGGCGGGAATGTCGCGATATTCGAACTTCATGCCCTGGGTTTCTTCGTCCCAGAATATGGATTTCATCTTGACCAGATCGACCACACCGGCGAATCCATCCTCCGCGCCGATGGGCAGCTGAATCGGCACCGGGTTGCCCCGCAGGCGGGTCTTGATCTGTTCGACGCAGCGCAAGAAATTGGCGCCGGCGCGATCCATCTTGTTGACGAAGGCCACGCGTGGCACGCCGTACTTGTTCATCTGGCGCCACACCGTTTCCGACTGCGGCTGCACGCCCGAGACGGCGCAATAGACGGCCACGGCGGAATCCAGCACGCGCAGGCTGCGCTCGACTTCAATGGTGAAGTCAACGTGGCCCGGCGTATCGATAATGTTGATGCGGTGCTCGGGGAAGCTCTTGTCCATCCCCTTCCAGAAGCAGGTGGTCGCCGCGGCGGTGATGGTGATGCCGCGTTCCTGCTCCTGTTCCATGTAATCCATGACGGCGGCGCCGTCATGGACTTCTCCGATCTTGTGCGACACCCCTGTATAGAACAGGATGCGCTCCGTCGCGGTGGTTTTACCCGCGTCGATATGCGCCGAGATACCGATATTTCGGTACCGTTCTATGGGTGTCGTTCTTGCCATGGCTCTAGGTTTAGGCGGTTTCCAGGCGCATTCGCGCCGAATTCAACAGGCACTCTCGCGCCAGACTAAAAAGGCGCTTTCGCGCCGGTTTCAATGGCGCTTCGCGCCAACAGCTACGGGGCCTAAGAGGCCCCGTCCGATAGAGCTATATAAGGGCGGGCCGGTGAAAAACCAGCGACGGCCTACCAGCGATAGTGTGCGAAGGCCTTGTTGGCTTCGGCCATGCGATGCGTGTCTTCACGCTTGCGCACGGCGGCGCCGCGGTTCTCGGCAGCTTCCATCAGCTCAGCGGCCAGGCGATGAGCCATGGACTTCTCGCTACGCGCGGTGGCCGCTTCAATGACCCAGCGCATGGCCAACGTCTGTCTACGATTGGCACGCACTTCTACAGGCACCTGGTAGGTGGCACCACCGACGCGGCGGGACTTCACTTCCACCACCGGCTTCACGTTGTCCAGCGCCTGCTGCAACACCGCAATGGCCTCGGCGCCGACGGCACCGGCCTTTTTCTCGCCGATGCGATCAATGGCGCCGTAAACGATCTTTTCGGCTGCGGACTTCTTGCCGCGTTCCATCACCATGTTGATGAATTTGGCCAACATATCGTTCCCGAACTTGGGATCGGGAAGGATGGTGCGATGGGGGGCTGCTGCTCTGCGGGACATGGAAACCTACTTTATTGATTCGGAGGCGTTATTTCTTCGGACGCTTGGCGCCGTACTTGGAGCGGCCCTGCCGACGATCGCTCACCCCGGCGCAATCGAGCGCACCGCGGACCGTGTGGTATCGGACACCGGGAAGATCCTTGACGCGGCCGCCGCGGATCAGCACCACCGAGTGTTCCTGCAAGTTATGGCCTTCGCCGCCAATGTAGCTCGACACTTCGTAGCCATTGGTCAAACGCACGCGGCATACCTTGCGTAGAGCCGAATTCGGCTTCTTCGGCGTGGTGGTATACACACGGGTGCACACACCGCGCTTCTGCGGAGAAGCGGCCAACGCCGGAACTTTGGATTTCCAAGCGGGCTCATTGCGGCCGGTGCGAATTAATTGGGTCGTCGTCGCCATAAATACCTTTAAGGCCAATTCTTGCGAGTTGACCGGTTGTTTCTAGAAACCTTTATGTAAGTAGCCGTACGCCCGACGGAATGACCCAGGGGTGCCCAGCGACAAAGGCCGGCGATTGTAGGAACCGAAGGCTTGAGTGTCAAGGTAATTGCTGCCATGCAGCAAGGATAAATGATGCGCGCTCTGGCCAGCGGACCGCCAGTAACGCCCCGCCATCGCCCTCGCGACCGTCCCGCCAGAGTCGCTCAGGCTTCCACCTTTGTAAACTGTGGATGCTTGGCCACCGCCTCCCGCCACGAGTCATCGTGGGCCGCAGCCCCCATGGGCGCCTGCGCGTCACTGCGGCGCCACTTTACCAACCATTCCTCCCCGAGCAATTCACGCCCGTGCGCGGCCGCAGTCACGGCCGGGGGCGTGAGCCCAATGGTGGTCTCCGCTTTGGGTCCCGTGCCGCGCCCCTTGGCCACGTAGAAGCCGGCGGCAAGCATGGCCGCGCGCACGCTGGTGGAATAAGAATAAGTGAACAGCTCCACCGGTTTAGCGCCCACCAAATTGACTAGTTCCCTAAACGCCATCAAGGTCCACAAGGCGCTGTCGGTCTTGAAAGAAAACGGGTCGAAGAAAATCAAATCCGGCAGCGGCGCCGCGAATTTGTTCGCGGCGAAGTCACCGCGCAACAACTGCCACTCGATGGCATTGTTCGCACTGACCCAGCGGCTATTCGTCAATAGACGAC